>Ga0137297_10489_pt1 | contig 29330 bp, 39 predicted proteins | sample RamsorincwithD2O_FD_97191 | JGI IMG/M metagenome (GOLD analysis project Ga0137297, IMG submission 97191) | Mouse cecal microbial communities from Vienna, Austria - Mucin amended with D2O | ecosystem: Host-associated > Mammals > Digestive system > Large intestine > Cecum | place: Austria: Vienna...
ATCTGGCAAACCGATCTCTTTCATCACAGACAGCATAAAAGAATCTTAAAAGTAAAAGGTACATAATCATGAAAAAATTCGATCTCTTCAAGACCATTCAGCTCATTCTTTTCATTGCTCTCGCAGCTGCCGGCCTTTACATCATCTTCACAGATCATGAACTCTATCAGATGATTGCCAACAATACACATATCCGACTGTTGTGTATCCTTTTATGGGCGGCGCTTGTTTTGTCCTTCCTGTTTATCTTTATGGATTTCAGTCTTTTCTCCTCCTTTAAGAAAGATTACCGGGAGTTGGATTATGCAATCTCCTCCGACCCTGTCTCCGGGATCGCCAACCGTTACAGCTGTGACAACGTGATCGAAAAATATCTCGACAAACCTCTCCCGGAACATCTGGGATGCATTATGTTTGATCTCAGCAATATAAAAACCATCAACCATCTGTGTGGGCATCTCAAAGGGAACGAACTGATCCGCGAATTTTCGAATATCCTTCAGACCGCTTCCAATGGCCTCTGTTTTGTAGGGCGCAACGGCGGCAGCAAATTTCTGGCACTGTTTGAGAACTGCAGTACCCGGAAAATGGAACAATTTCTGTCTGATGTAGACAAAAAAGTGAAGCACCACAATACCAGACCGGATTCTCCGCCTATCCAGTATCGATACGGAAGCGCCTGCAGAGAGGAAGAAGATATTAAAACCATCACAGAACTGATCGGCCTTTCAGACCATCGCATTTACAACAGAAAAACCGGGCCGCTTGATCCTGAAAAGTGACAGCCTTACGGATCTGAGGGGGAATTGCCTATGTCTGCTCTGGACTACAATTATGTGGCAGATCTGGTCGTCAAAGCGCAGAATAGTGACAGCGATGCCTTTGCCGAACTTTATGCCGCTACCTATCAAAAACAATATCAATTTGCATACAGTTATCTGAAAGATGAATATCTGGCGCAGGACGCTTTGCAGGAAACCTATATTATCGCGTTTAAGGATCTTTCCAAACTGAAAGATCCTCTGCTCGTGCTGGCGTGGTTAAACCAGATCAATTTCCGTGTCTGTTTTAAAATGCATCAGAAACAGAAACGTTACTCTGCGGAGATTGCCGATTACGAAAACTTTGACGGAGAACCTCCTGTTTCACCCCCCCGGGATTCCTCTTCCTTATTCCGGTCAGGTTATAATCCTGAGGATGTTGTGGTACAGATCGATTCCAGAGAGTATATTATCAACCAGATCCTGACTCTTCCTTTTACGGAAGCTCAGACTATTCTCCTGAGATTTTACGGAAACCTGAAGTATGACGAGATCGCTGGTCTCATGGATATCAGCCGCAGTTCCGTAAAAAGGTATCTGAAAAGCGGGATGAACCATCTGGTCAAAATTTTCCAGCCGCAGAAAGGGGAATTTTATCCATGAGCTTGTTTAAAAAATCATCCATGCCGCAGCTCGATCCCGAAACTGCCAGCCGCATTTTAGAACAGACCTTTGAAGCGAATGAGATGGAGAAAAATACCATTCCCCTTGAGGTTTTAGCCTCCTACAGCAACTACCGCAGAGAGCGGTTTTCCCTGCAGCGGATGCTCCTTATTGTCATTATGCTTCTCTTTGTGCTGCTGCCGCTTCTTTTTATCCCTGCCTCCTTTACAATAGGTGAGGATCCGACAGCCGGGCGGGATTACAATCCTGTCTATGCACTGCAGGTGGATTCTTTTATGCTGGTGGACAGGGTAAATGCAACCATAGACGGGTACAATATCCCTATTTATGAGGTAGACTCCCATGTCTATTCCATAGAACCTTCCAGAAATGGCCGAATGGCTGTTACAGTCACTCTCGCCAACAGGCAGAGCCGCACACAATACATCGATGTCACCACCGTGGACCGGGAAATTCCGATCGCAACCTCCTGCGTCAAGGAGGACGATCTGATTTATCTATATCTCTCCGACGATCATTCCGGTGTGGACTTTTCAGCGCTGCAGGCCTTTGACTTAAACGGTAATGAAATCATTCCTGTTTCTATAGATACTGCCTCCGGGTGTGTCACCTTCTTTGGTGTGGAGGACACGTTAAATATTTATGTGCCCGATCTGGCCGGAAACAGGCTGCAGCTTATTCTGTCTATTCCTTAAAAGTGTAAGTTTTATAATATAAGAGCCATAGCATCTGTTACTGTATATGGTCATCATATTCATAACAGATGTTATGGCAGTTGCTGCCGTTTATGATATTACTCTTTCCACAAAGAATTCTGCCCGGAACCAGACTTTTCCCTTGATCTGCCTTATTCCCACCGCGCCAAAGCTCCGGGAATCCATGGAATCCGGGCGGTTATCTCCCATCACAAAGATCTGTCCCTCTGCCAGGGTATAAGGATATCTGACGATCCCACCTTTTGCTGCTACCGTCTCCTCCGATATGTACGGCTCCTCCAGAAGTTCTCCGTTTACATACACCTTTCCCCCTCTGAGATCGACGGTGTCTCCCTCCATTGCTATGATTCTTTTCACATAATACTCACCGGAAGGAATTCTGACAGATACCACATCTCCTCTTTCGTACTGCAGATTGATCCTCGTATACAAAACCAGATTGCCCTCCTGCAAAGCAGGTTCCATGGAATTTCCTTTCACAAAGGAAAACCCGATAATGCTGTGAAATACGATAAAAAGCACCGCGAAAAGCAGCAGAAATCTCCTGACACCCAGCAGCCACCCATATTTCATTCCATCATATTTCCTTGTCCTGTGCCCGCGCCCGGCTTTCCTCTTTTCTCCCATACCGCCACCTTTTACCTCTTTTCTCTTCTGATACAGTATGATTCAGCATCCCAAAAACACTAGGATGTGGGCTTCCTGAGCGGACAGTCCGACAGGCTGATCCTGTCTTTTAACGCGTTCATCCCACAGTCGATCAGGTAATCCTGCAGGATTGGCAGAGACTGTGAGGAAGTGGGACCGATAATGATCTCTCCGATCAATTCTGACATATGAAGTCCCAGCCTTCCGCACATTCTGTTCAGATCAAGCGGATAATACTTCTTGATCCGCCCGGCAGATACATGATATTTTGGCTCCACTGCAAATTCATTTAATACAAACGGGGAAATGACCAGTCTGCGCTCTTTCTCTCTGGCAAAGGAGGGGTGTTTAAAGGCCGCAGACTGGATCCACGCCTCATTCATGATCTCCCGCAGTTCCCGCTGCACCTCCGAAAACCTTCTCTCCGCCATCATCAGCTGATAAAATTCCTCCACAAGCCGATGCTCCCGCATATCTTTCTGATAATACACTGTCTGTAATGACACGGCTCCGCCCGTCATCTTCTGCATCAGATTTTCATGGAAGGCAATGCAGACTCCCTGTCCCAGATGCCCGTACCGCTCCCACTGCGCCGCATCATCCCTGTATTTGGAAAAGCAGGCCGCATAGTATAATGATACAGCATATCTTTCCTCCTCCGCCTCAGTCTCCGCTTCTGCTTCTATGCACTCAGGATCAGATCACACCCAAAGTTCCTTCCAAAGGAAGAAGCCATATATAAGTTCTGAAAAGTAAGACCTTCCTCCCCGGCTTTTATTATAAACTCAGGTATTTTATAAATTTCTGTCATTTCCGGCTTTCTTCCAAAACCACTTTCCTCTATTGTCCTTTCATAACTGATCTTTTTATTATCCTTATAGCACGAAATGACAAATTCATCTGCCTTTGTATCATCGCACACACCGATCAGTTTACCTGATCTGATAAATCCGGCCCTTCTACAATCACCCACTTATCGGGAAATTTCTCAACAAGCTCATCCCATGTATAGAATTTCTCATCTTTGATTACCATATAAAACCTCCCTGAAATATATCCGATTATAGACATATTTTCATCTATCTTTTATAATTTTATCATAACATCCGGCACCATAACCCGCAATACAAATCTTTATCCGGTTACTCTATACCCGTTATTTGCAAAAAACCGCTCTTTTCCGTAATCTTAAAATAGCCAAACACTTCTGCATGCTCTTTTTTGTATCAGGTTTAGCCTGATCAGATAATCATGATCCTGTTTCGTCAACAAGTATTTTCAATTTCTTTGAATCATACAGCTTTCTCAGGCAGGATATATTCACTGTAACAGCCTCTTTTCAGGTATTGCATGCATTTTCACTCCTCTGATCCTCAGGCATTTTGATAACACACAAGCTCTGTACTTCTATTCATGACACAACTGTCATATTCTCACATTCTTCATACCCCGCAGGCATCCTGTCCGTGAGGAAATCCACACTGCCAAAGGATGCGAATGTCACCGAACTGACACGGTCGAACTTGGAACTGTCGCAGAGTACATAGCACTTTTTACACTGCCCCATGGCCGTGCGCTTGATCATCGCCTCCTCTGCGTCCGGCGTCGTACAGCCGGCTTTTCTGGATACGCTGTTTGAGCCGAAGAAACCTTTCGTAAAATGGTAACTCAAAAGCGTCTGCATGGCCTGACTTCCGATGACGGCCCCCGTGGACGCTTTCAGCTCGCCGCCCACCAGCAGCACTTTTCTCCCCAGCCCCGCGAGGCGCTGTGCATGGGCAACCGCATTGGTTACGAAGTTCACATTGTCATGCTCAATGTAATCCAGCATGCAGGCTGTCGTTGTCCCTGCATCCAGATAGACAAAATCCCCGGGCTCAATCAGAGAAGCCGCATATTCCGCAATTTTCCTCTTCTCTTCCCTGTTAAACCCGCTCTTCTGGGCAACCGTATACTCATGAGCCGCCACCTTCTGTTCCAGGGCCACCGCTCCGCCGAACACCTTCACAAGCCTGCCCTCTCTGTCAAGCGCCGTGATATCCCGCCGGATCGTGGACTCCGATGCATCGAGCATCTCCTTCACCTCTGTCACCGTGACGCTCCCGCGCTCTTCTAAAAGCCCCAGCAATAAATCCTGTCTCTGTTTTGTCAGCATAATTTTCCCGCCCTGTATCGCTTTCTATTTCTTTCACTAAATGACACCTGTTCAATCCACAACACACTATGTGGCCTCACCCGCACCCCCGCAAACCATCCCATAACTGAAGGGATATATCATATTCATTGCCCTCCTCTTATCCCTTTTTCACCTGATCATATACTTGCAAAATCTCTTCCTTCGTTGCCAGATACTCTGAAAATGCGCTGGCACTTCCCGCAGCAAGGCCCATATGGAACGCATATTCATAATCCTCTTTCTCCATATAACCGGCCATAAAACCAGCCACCATGGAATCTCCCGCTCCCACGCCGTTGATCAGTACCCCTTCCGGTGCCGGCGCCTCGTATACCTTTCCGTCCGCCGCTACAAGCACTGCTCCCTCTCCTGCCATGGAAACTAACACGTTCTGCGCCCCCCGTTCTTTCAGCTTTCCGGCGTAAGATATCACTTCGCTCCTGGTCCCTAACTCCACATCAAAGATTTCTCCCAGCTCATGATTATTTGGCTTGATCAGAAAGGGATGGTAAGGAAGCGCATTAAGTAACAGATCCTTCGTGGCATCTACCACGATATGGACATTTCTGTTATCGAGTCTCTCCATAATCTTCTGATACGTGTTATCCGGCATGGACGCCGGTATGCTTCCCGACAGAAAAAGCACGTCGCCCTCTTCCAGTCTGCTAAGCTGTTCCATCAACATCTGCACTTTCTCTCTGCTGATCTTTGGCCCCTGTCCGTTGATCTCCGTGCCGTCGATGGACTGAAGCTTCAGATTGATCCTTGTAAACCCTTCCCCGATCCCGATGAAGCCGCTTTCCACACCCATTTCCGTAAGCCTTCTCACCACTTCATCACCGGTAAATCCCGCCACAAATCCAAGGGCTATGCTCGAAATACCCAGATTCTTCAGCACGATCGATACATTGATCCCTTTTCCGCCCGGCAGCAGCAGCTCCGAATCGGTACGGTTCGTAAGCCCAGGCCTGAAATCTTCTACGGATACGATGTAGTCCAGTGATGGATTGAATGTCACTGTATAGATCATTCTTTGCTCTCCTCCTTGTTCTGCTTTTTATTTTTATTTTGCTTGTTTTTGATTTTGTGAGTTTATTATATCGTCATATACAATCAAAATCAATCAAAACAATTCACAAAATTTTATCCTGGATTTTTTGCTTTTACATAATTTTGATTTATTTTGATCATCTATGACCATCTTATATAAAATGTGGATTTGATCACAGCTATTTCTGCTTTCCAGTAATTAAGCCAGAAAAACTTTCTCATCCTGCTCGTCTTGTAGTCGTGTACTGATATATTCCTGTTTCTCAAAATCATTTGCCTGCATTTCCATGTGCTGTGCCAGTCTCACCTGGCAATGCCCCACTAGCTCTTCACCGCACCTGCCGTCATTCCGTCAATAATGTGTTTTTGAAGAATCAAATACAGGACTAACACCGGCAAAGTACACACGATAACGTTGGAGAATACCAGATTCCACTCACTGCTGTACCTTCCGAAAAAGGAATATATGGTCAGCGGAAGCGTGAAATGTTCATGGTCATTCAGGTAATAGAGCGCAACTCCAAACTCATTCCATACACTCATAAAATTCAGAATAAGCACGGTGACCGTAATCGGCTTTGCCAGTGGAAATATAATTTTGAAAAAAGTGTACAGAGCGCCGGTGCCATCTATACACGCGGCCTCATCCAGTTCCCTTGAAATACTTCGAAAATATCCCATGTACAGAAAGACCGAATAAGGCAGACTTGTTGCCGTCATGATAAGAATATATGCCAGAATTTTTTCCATCTGCAGCTTCTGGGTAATAAAAAAGGTGGGAATGATCTGTACTGGCAAAATAATGCCCATAATGACAAACACTTTTAAAACCCCGGTGAACTTTGTCTTCCTCCGCTGAAGTACAAACCCCATCAGAGAGGCGCACAGAATAATCAGCGCAACTGAGGATACAGAAACAATAATGCTGTTGACAAAAGCGGTTCCTACCTTTGCCTGCCGGAACATATCCGTATAGTTTTCAATGATATTCCAGACCTTGGGCAGTCCAATTTCCAGAAGGGAAGATTCCTGCTTCGTCTTAAAACTGTTAATCACGACAAAATAGAGCGGCAAAAAGATAACCAGTGCCAAAAGCCAGAGAACTGCCGCCAAAATGCCCTTTTCTTTTTTCTCATCACAAATCAACCTCTTTTTTCGCTATGAACAGGTACAGCGGCAGCGCAAAAACCGCAACAACAATTACCAGCACAAAGCTTATGGCGCATCCTTCCCCCAGCCTTCCATTCCCAAAGGATTTGTACATCACTGTGCTGAAAACTTCCGATGCCGTACCAGGCCCGCCGTTTGTAGTCGCCTGTATCACAGGATCATCTTTTATTACATACATTATCCATTTTTTATCTTAATGTTCGAGCCTGCCACCTCATAACTTACCTTGTAATCAGACAGTCCCTCCATTCCATGCGCCTGCGCATAATCATAAAGCATCAGTATATCATCCTTTAGCTGCTCATATCTGCCATTACTCTCCTGCGAATTCAATAACTGGCACATTTTTTTAGGAAGTCCGCTGATATTCCCATTCCCATCCATTGAAATATCATCCCATGAATACTGTCCCCCCGTTGCTTTTCCAAGAAAGTCTGAAATTTCTTTATAAGCATTGATTCGGTTAAACTCTGCTGTGCTATAATCCGATGCCTGCATATGGCAGTCCCATAGTTCATCCGAAAACTGTTCCTCCAGCACATCCGCCGCCTTACGCTTTTCTTCCTCAGAAAGTTCCCCGGTAACGGTTATCTTCCCATAGATATCCATCTCTATTAGATACTCTTTATCCTGTACGTCAATTCCCGCTTTTTCCAACGCCTCCTGTATTTTCGGAAACAATATGTTCCTCAGTCTGCCATTGGCTGTGGCTCGCTCATAATCATGTAGGTTCGCAAAGATTTTCAGATAATTTTCTTCCCGCCCATCCAGGATTTCTCCGGATGCCTTTTTCTCCAACAACCCTTCCACACTTTCCGTACCCGTATATCGTTCATCTTCCGGGAGGAAATCATACTGCTCCCTGTGAAGTTTTTCAATTTCGCTACTGTATTCCTGTCCCCCGTCCGCTTCCGTCTGTTTTTGGTATCTTTCTTCTGTGATGCGGATGCGGTAAGGCTGTTCTGTATCCGTATCTGCGTCCTCACCGGTGCGGTTTTCCACCCTGATAATATAACGGTCTGACCCGCTCCAATCCGGCAGGGTAATCTCCCTGCTGCCGTCCCCATGGTCTTTCGCTATCCCTATCTGGTTTCCCTGCTTATCATAAATTACCAGATCATACTCACAGCCTTCCGGGATATTTTCCAGCCGGACTGTTACTTTTGTCCCTATGCCCATCTTATCGTAAAAACTCTTTTGGGCATAGGAGAAGGAATAGCAGTCCACATCCCCGTTTGAATCCAGTTTCCCTTCCAGATAGCTGTCCCTGTTCTGCAATAATATGCCTAAATCATATGTACTGAAATAACTGTCTACCCTGTCATCATATTTTGTTCTCTGTCGGTAGCTGTCATTCTTGTTTTCACTGTTTTCTACCAGAACAGTCTGATCGTTCAGCTCCTTCATGGGAGAGGCGAATCCCCTGTTCCCATAATGGGATCCATTAACCAAAGGGCTGCTGATGTAATGTATATAGTTCATTTCTAAATCTTCTCCTTCCCTTTATGTTCACCCACAAATCAAAAATCCTCCCTGCTCCCCAATTCCCCAATCTGCCTGAATGACGGGATTGCCTGCCCTGCCTTGTCAAGCTGTAGCATATTAGGTATATAAAGCCGTTGAAATTTATTTCTTATTCAAAATCACCAACAATACTACCTTTTTGAATGATATGTTTTTCTGCCTTCTTCAGAAAACTTCTTTTCATAGAATTGGCACTTATGTTCATTTCACAATCTAAGGAATAGACTGTAAAGCGGTAAGTATGCTTTTTCCCTTTTGGCGGCTTCGGTCCCGCATAACGGTGAAAGCCATATCCTATCCCTTGGCGGGCATTCCCCAACATTGGCACAACCTTGCCAGCAGGAATATTCTTCTTTATTCTGTCAGTGGCAGGAATGTTCCATATAACCCAATGCGTAAAATTCTTAATCGGGTGTGATAAATCTTCCAATGTAACAGCGAGAGTTTTCGCATTCGTTGATAGGTTCTTAATTATAAATTCCGGCGATATATCCTGTCCCTGCCCTGTATATTCGATTGGAAATTTCCCTCCATTATCCATACCGACATATTCAACTTCCAAAACCTTATAATTCATAATCCCTCCTGTTATCTCTAATCCACTTTTCAGAGCTACACTCATACCCTTTATAATAAGTTTGAGCAGTTTATTCCTACTTTCCTCCCTGCTCCCCCAATTCCCCAATCTACTGGAACGCCGGGGATGCCCACCCTGCCTTGTCAGGCTGTGGCTTATCAGAGATATAAGTTTTATTTCCCACTATGCCTTGACGTCAAAGCTATTCTGCGGATTCTCCGCATTAACCGCTTCTTCACCCGCCAGCGGAATGCCCCTCTTGGCGTTTCCCCATGCTTCGTTGTAGATCATGCACATTTCCGTCTGTCTGACAGCCTCCGCATTGGTGGTATACATCGTCCACCCATTATTGGAATAAGTCGCCACCATCTCCCCGTTCTTATCATAAAACTCTATGTAATCGCTGTTTCCGTATGGCAGTTTCTGATATTTCACTTTCCCTTCCAGCAACGTAGCCACAAAGTCTATGGGCTTAAGCACGTTCTGCCTGTTTCTGGAAACAGCTTTCAGGCCGGAAGTGATGATTCCCTTTCTGTCCGGGGACACTTCCGATGTGTAACTTTTCATCAGCCTGTTAAACCCTTCGGATTTGTTCTGGAACTGCCCTTTTGCGAAATCCTCATATGCCTGCTCCCTGATCTGCTTCCGATATTCCTCATCGCTGATGCCGCTTTTCTTTTTGGAGAAAACATATTTATCATTAAAGTCGGGCAGATGGATACCGCCTATGCTTCCTGTTCCTAGAAAATATCTGTTCTGCAATGAAACATTGGACGAACTGACCTGCATTATTTCACCCTCTCCTATAAATTTCCTAATCTGTCCAGCATTTTATACATCCGGCTGTTCCCAAAAACAAAATTCTGTAAAGCAAGCGGTCTCCCTGCCTGTTTGCTTTCATTGTACAGCTTCCTATAAGCGCCCCTCGCCTGATAAAATGCATCTTCTAATTCTTCAATTTCTTTTGTCGGCATTTCAGGAATATTCCCCTGAATGACCTGCCCTTGTGCCGCAATCCTGAAACAGGACTTCTGCCACTCTATTTCCTGCTCATACTGCATATCCAGCCACTCAATTTCTTCTTCCTTTGTCAGCAAAGTCCCATCTGCATTATAGTACTGCTCCTGTTCCTTTTCATGGCGCTGTTCGATTTCAGAATACAGCTTCGCATAACTCAGGCCACAGGCATTTACCACATCAGAATACCCATACTGCCCTTTTTCTTCACCGATTTGTTTTAAGATTCCAGCTCTCATATTGCTGAGTGATGCCGCCGCCATCTGCCTCTCACTGTTCCATGCCTTTGCCAGCCTGCTTCTCTCCTGCTCCGCCTTTGCAACCTTTTCATCCAACATCTCCTGCTGCTGTCTCTTAGCCTGCGCCCGCTTTTCCAGATATTCTTCCAGCAACTCCTTCTGCCTGTCCTTTTGCCCGCTTGTTTTCTTATAAAAACTATCCTGTGAACGTGCATAAAACTCTGAATCATTGTTAACAGACCATCCGTCTGCCCTATAATCTTTGGCTGTGGCTCCTACCGTAATCACCAAAGAACAGTCTGGAGCCGGAGCGACAGAGCCAGTCATATCACGCCTGATTACAGATGTCATCACTCATTCGTATAGGAACAGCCTTGCTAATATCAGGCGTATAAACTATATCAAGCAATTTGTTATATAATTCTAAAATTGTTTGATTACCGTGAGTGGTGACATAATTAGAGAATCCTAATATATCAAATAAAGCAATAGAATAAAATTGTTCTTGTTTGCCGGCTTCCTTGAGACGTTTTTCCATCTCTATTTGAGAAATACGCTCATGAGTTGGTTGGTTAACGGCTGAATTATCCATATTTTTTCTCCTACAGTATCTATTGGTTGATAAATTATTATTTTATACTACTGGACAGTTAATATCAACCAGTTGCAGGAAAATTAAAAAATTTTCGATATATCATATGTGAATTGTTTGACCAGAAAGTAATGGATACACTACACAAATAGCCATGTGCTTGTAAAATTGGGAGGTTTATGGTAGTATGGAGTTACAAAAACAGAAGGGAAAGCAGGTGGGGAGATTGACAGTGACGGAACAGATAGACCGGAAACATCAGGAAGATTTACAGAGGCTAAGAGGCTTTCGCCTGCTTGATGATGATTTCCTCACAAAGTGTTTTGAGGGAGATACGGCAAGCATAGAACTGGTATTGCAGATTGTACTGGAAAAACCGGATTTAAAGGTGTTGGACGTCCGTACTCAGGTATTTGTGGAGAACCTGCTGAACCGTTCGGTGAGGCTGGATATCTTGGCTACGGACAGCACAGGGGCAAAACTGAATGTGGAAGTACAGCGCTCCGACAAAGGAGCCGGGAGAAAAAGAGCCAGGTACAACAGCAGCATGATGGACGCAAACCTTTTGAAGAAAGGCGAGGACTTCGACAAGCTGCCGGAAACGTGGGTAATCTTTATCACAGAGAATGACGTAATGGGAAAAGGGCTGCCGCTCTATCCGATTGAGCGGTGCTTTTTAGAAACCGGGGAAAGATTTGAGGACGGTTCGCACATACTGTATGTAAATGGCGCTTACCGTGGAGATACGCCAATCGGGAAGTTAATGCATGACTTCTCCTGCACAGACGCAGCGGATATGTACTATGGGACACTGGCGAACAGGGTGAGATTTTTCAAAGAGAGCAAGGAGGGAATTGAGATTATGTGTAAGGCCATGGAAGATATGAGAAACGAATCCTTACAGGAAGGCATCCGTGAAGGCATGAAAGCTACGGCACGCCGTATGCTGGCAGCTGGCAAATATGCGTTGGAGGAAATCGTTAATATTTCAGGACTTTCTCTTGAAGAAGTAAAACAACTGAAAGCTGATAGAAGTGCATAGACAAAATTGTAGGCTGGGAATCTAAAGACAGGTTCCCAGTCTATAAACGTCACTGGATTAACGCAGAAAACCATATCTCCAAAACCTTCAATAAAGCAGTGGTGTATGCCATTATCCCAACCAATAATTTCAGCTCCAATAGGTGTGCAAAAACATGGCATTCCCCCTCCAGCCTCTAAACCAATCCAACCGCCGTCTATCTTCAAATTTATATATTTTTCATAAAGCATATTCATTTAGATTCCTCCAAAACAACACTTAATCTGCAGGAACGCCGGGGATAAATGTACTGCCTAACTTCCCCTGCCACCCCTCCCTTCGTTGCTTTCCCATCCAGAGCTGCCCTCTCACCTCCGGACAGACCGCAGAGGCAAAGCATTATGCGCCTCTGCGGAATAAGGTGTAAAGATTATACCTGTATATCCGATGTGCTTCCCGAAGATGATTTTTTCACAAATGTATTGCCACTTTTGCAGGTAATGCCGGAAAGACAAGAGTACACGCTCCCACATATCTCTGTCGCCATGATACAAAATGAAAGTACCAATCTTTCCATAATCACTCCGCCCCCTTAAACAGCGTGTACTGTCGCTTCACTTCCGGGTACCTTGACTTCGGCACGGATATCTCCTTCCCCGTGGTCAGCACCATGACATAGCTGCTGAGTTTCCCGATGTACCTCATGTTAATGAGAAAGCTCTGGTGTATCCGCACGAAGCCCATCCCCGCCAGCTCTGCTTCCAGCGCTCATCCATCTTTTTATAGATGCTGTACGTCTCCCCCGCCGTGTAGAACACATTCTTGTGTTTGCTCGTTTCAATGTAGATGATGTTGTCCACCTTAAGCCGCACGTTCCCCTCCACAAATCCGAACTCCACAACCTGCTCCTCCTGTCGGATTTCCCGTAATATATCATCCACACACTCCTGCAGGGTCTGCTCCAGATCGTCTTTCAAGAGGAAACGACTCGCCTTTACTACCCATCCAGAGCATAGTTCACATAGGCAGTGACCAGCACGATATGTACCTTCGAGCATTCCGCCTTTATCTTTCCCTCAAATCGCTATTCTTTTCCACTATAAATTATATCGGATTATAATTCCTCATCCTAAAGATTTCAAACTCCTGCGGTATTCCGCCATTTCTTCCTCGCTTACTGTATCTATGATGTGCTGCAGCTCACTGACCACGAAATCCCGCTCCTTCGGCAGATAGGCAGTGATCGGGTAAAAATTTGAACTTGAGTTGGCAAAAAGGTGCGTCCGTATCTGTAAGTTCTGGATAAACACCTGCAGTTCCCGCAGGCGCTCCTTCTCACCGTCAGGGGCAAAACTGCCCTCCCGCTCCATGCGGTACAGCTCCGTATCCGGGAACAGCGTGAAGGAATCCACGGAAATAAAATATGGATTGAGCTGGCTGAACAGCTTTGCACTGTTCACCGCATTCCAGTATCCCCTTCCTTTCCCCGCAAGCCCGGTCATGTAGACGAAATAATATTCTATCCCTGCCTCGTCCAGCTTCCGGCACTGCTCCAGTATGTCAGCCGCCGTGTACCCTTTGTCTGCCAGGGCGAGCGTGCCATCGTCACCGCTCTCCGTCCCGATGGTCAGCCCGTTTATCCCCATCGCCCGGAGCTTCTTAAGCTGCCATACTTCCTTGTCCCTGATATCCCGGATGCTGGCAAACATGGCCATCGTCTGGCATTTGATGAGGTAATCCCGCACCGTCAGCGCACGAAGTTTCAGGTTCTCATAGCTCATGGCGAACGGGTTTGCCCCCGTCCAGAAAATGCGCCGCGCATAGGGCTGATAGCTTTTGATCTCCGCCAGATCTTCCTCGAACTCTTCCATCGGTGACATACGGAAACACTCGTCTTTGTAAAGATTGCAGAAACGGCATTTTTTATAGGTGCAGCCGGAAGTTGCCTGTATAATGACGGAATGCGCCTCATAGGGCGGCCTCCACGTCCTTCCCGTAAAATGCAAATCGGATCACCTCCTACAGATGGCGGACGCTCTTACGGTAACGCCGCAATTCATCCTCGCCCACATTCTTTATCACGTCATCGAGGAAATCCAGCAGTTTCTCCTTATCTTCCGGCAAAACGCCATGCATCTGGAACGCATTGGAAGCGCCCAGCGCGGCAAACTCCGTGGGGATTTCCAGCCCTTCCACCAATGCCCGGACTTCCCTGTACTTCTCTGTCTCAGTTTCCTCTTTCCAGTTCCCCTGCCGGATTTCCCCGTACAGCCTTGAATCCGGGTAGATGGTCAGCATATTCGCGCCGACCAGAGCAGGATGGAGCTGATTGCATACAGCGGCGGTGGCCCTTGCCCCGTCCTCCCCGCGCCCTTCGCCGGATATGCCCGTCAGATAGAAAAAGCTGTAACGGATGCCCGCCTTGTCCAGCCTGCCGCACTGCTCCAGAATGTCAGCCGAAAGATACCCTTTATCCATGAACCGCAACGCCTCGTCATCCGCCGTTTCAATGCCGATTGTCAGCCCGTCATAACCGGCTCCGCGCAAAGCCGCCAGTTCCTCGTCCGTTTTCAGCATAACATCCGTCACCCTGGCAAAACTGCCAATGGTCTCCATCTCCGGAAAATATCTGTGTATCAGCCCCGCAATCTCCATCAACCTGTCATATTTCAGCACGAAAGGGTTCCCCCCGGTCAGAAAAGTCCGGGTTACCTTCCTTCCCATAAATCGGCGGTACATCTTCTGTGCTTCTTTCAAGTCCGCTTCTATATTCTCCACCGGCGACATTCTGAACCGGAAAGGCAGGTCTGCGTAAAGCGTACAGAATTTGCATCTGTGGTGCGTACAGCCCGCGGTAACTTCCAATAACAGGGAAGATGCTTCATAGGGCGGCCTCCATATGGTTCCTGTATAGTGCATCATTCATTCCTCCTCGTGTCTTTCCTCTTTTGCACTAAATTACCTCTAAAATTCCATGAAATCAAGTACTGTCTTTTTTAGTCGGTAGTTCACTTTTTCGTACTATCTGTCAAAAATGACCGTATCTTGATTTTTTCCCACTGCCGGGATATACTCATGGAGAAAGAGGTGGAATGAAATGGCTGAAAACAAATTCAACAACGAGGAAACCATCGCCCGCTGCGTCCCTATGGGCAGGCTCCAGTCCGTGATCGGCGGCAAATGGAAAATCCTGATTCTATGGTATGTGTCTTTTTACAAAGTCCAGCGGTTCGGCGAACTGATGCGCCGCCTTGACGGGATCACGCAGTCCACGCTCACAAAGCAGCTCCGGGAACTGGAAAGTGACGGTTTCCTCCACCGGGAAATTTACAGGGAAATCCCGCCGAAGGTAGAATACTCACTTACCGAATTCGGCGAGAGCTTTATCCCCGTCCTGCAGACCATGATGGCATGGAGCGAGACATACCTCTGCCCCGACTGGCAGAACCCCTATGAAAAATAACAACTCAACCAGCCGTTGCAGGACTTCCGTTTCTGTGCGTTCTGTAGGCTTACCAACCTCCCATGTGTCAAGGCTGCCAACATAATCTACATCATTCAATTTATCTGGCGACTGCGCATCTGCACCGGTTTGCACCATCCCATATTGCTGTATCTCTAGCCGCTCCAATTCCATCTGCATTTCTTCCAGACGGGCATAGATATTTCTGATACAGAACACAATTACAACCAAAACTGACACTCTGACTAATAATGATATCCACTTTATCTTCTGTTTTTTTCTTCTGCTCTCCATCTACTGCCTGTTCATCCTGACATTCCTGTCACCTGTTACCATCCATGTTCCTCACAATCGCATCTAATTTTCCCCGATACCTGTGTTGTCTACGATTTTCCCTTTTTTTAACCGCAGGACAACATCCGCCTGCTCCGCCAGTTCCCTGCTATGGGTAACTACCACCACACATTTTTCCTGTTCATGGGCCAGTTTCTGAAAAATGGATATGATCTCATTCGCGGTATCCTCGTCCAGGTTTCCTGTCGGTTCATCCGCTAACAGGATGGGCGCCTTGCTCGCCAATGCCCTTGCAATGGCTACCCTCTGCTGCTGGCCGCCGGATAACTGCATCACATTTCTTTTCCGCTGCGCCTCATCAATGCCCATCTGCGCCAGCAATTCTTCCGCATCGGCTTTCCCGCCCAACTTTACATTTTCAACCGGCGTTAAATAGTCGATCAGATTATAATTTTGAAAGACCAGAGAAACATGATCCCTTCGGTGTGCATTTAATCCCCTTTGCAGAATATCCTCTCCTGCAACACAGACAGTTCCCTCAACCGGCACATCCAGCCCCGCTAGCAAAGATAAAAGTGTTGTTTTTCCTGAACCGCTGGAACCTAAAATAGCGTACATAATGCCTTTTTTAAATTGATAATTTACATGATCCAGAATCGTCTTGTCTTTCTGCGATTTATAATAATATGAAACATCCTTTAACTCTAACATACAGCCTCCTTAACTCATCTTGCTTAAAATTTCTTTTGGTTTCTGTACTACCACAAATATACAGGACGATGAAACTGCAATCAAAATCACACTCAATATAGAACAGGCAGACAGCAGGACTATTTTTCCTGTCACTTCAGTTTTAACACCCATTACCTTTGTTTCATATTCTGCCACTCCCGCGCCTCCTGTCATGCCTTCTTCCGCATCCCTTTGTTCCTCCTGTTGCTGAACCTGATAACCCACCAGATAATCTGCAACATTTTTAGATAATGCAGGTGCACATACAGTTGCCAGCATAAAAGAAACGCATCCTATCAGAATTCCTTCCAGTATCATCTGTGCTATAATAGCAGCCTTGCCTTTCCCGATTGCCAAAAATATACCTATTTCATGCACCCTGCCTTTCAGCCAGAACAGGAATACAAGAAAAATAATGACTGCGCCCGAAACGGCAACTAAAATCAGTATTATGGTACTCATTTCATCCAGATCTCCGAAATTCGCTGCCATCGTATCGCTCATCCCGGTATTGTCAAGGAAATCATAGCGTTTCCAGTCAATGTCAGCTTTCCTGATCCTCTCCTTTACCGTTTCATACTCACCCACATTCTCTACCCAGAATGTCGCATATTGATACTGTCTCCCGTGGATGACCTGATGCGGGATCGCTATTCCGTATTTGGACCTGAACCAAGACTGCCTTCGGGCATTTCACCTTTTCCATTGACAACCGCCTCCCCGCACTGATATGTAACAAGGGAATCAAGCAAGGTGTACCTATCGTCCGCTTGATTCCCTTTTATCGTTTGTGCATTATTGGTTTTCTTCGTGTGGTGCTTCTATACCAGAATGAATTAAGCCAAGTTATTTAATAATGCCGTATAGAAGGTCTTTTCATCCTCCATAAATTCTGCATTCTTCTCTGTCACTGCCCCTAATGGGTTCTCCAGCCGTTCTATGATCTTCTTTACAGCCGCAATGCTGCTTTCCAAGTCGCTGCCGAAAATATCATCATTCCCGCCTGTCGCAAAGTCCTGTTCCATAGCAAGCTGTGACAACGTGCTTGAAAATCCCTGCGGGAAGGGGTTCACTCCCGTTTCTTCAAGCGTTTTCTGCCATGCCGCTTTCAGACTTTCTGTGGCATTTTCCAGATAATAATTGCTTATGTATGCGATCTGGTTTCTTGTCCTTTCATCCGCATAGGTGTATGTCCTGTTATTTGCCGTCAGCATTTCATAAGCGGCTTTTGCCTCGCTGTTCGCCTTTGATTCAAACTGGCCATTCTCATTCCTGCTGTACTTCATTCCGTTGACTGTAAAATCCTTTGATGCGTCTATGCCAAGATACCCCATCACATCGGAAACGCCCTCATTCCATCTGGCATATTCCTCCTGAGAGTATGCTACCGTATGCATATTCCCACAAGCGTTTCGTAGCAGCGTAGCCAGCGAATCAGCCATCTTCTGCGCTTTCAAATATGCCTGCGTGTCATATGGATTATCCCCGCCAGAAACCTCCACGCCCTGCGGCTTCACCGTCAGTATATAACCGTCATTTACCGCAATGCGGCTGCCGGATGCAATATCAACAGAGTTTCCCTGCCGGTTCAGGGATGACCTTTCTGCCAGCTTGATAGGTGTTTTCAAAACCTGCACCAAATCCTCTACGGGATTTAACAAGTTTTGCATTGAACCATTGAAGGCTTCTCTATCCTTTATTACAGTATTTTTCACATTTGATGTAAGCTGTCTGGTATTGGGATTGATATACCATGATTGATTATTTGAAATCTCCATTCTTTTCTCCTTTCTGCGGCCCCTCTGTCGGTCAGGGCCAACTTAGCTCTCTCATAATAAGTCCGAGCAGTTTATCGCTTCATACAGAAACACTTTATCTAACTTCCCCTGTCAAATTCCATACTGACCTTCACCTCCTCTCGCTGCTCCCAATCTGCCGAAAAGCCTGCCTATTCCTTATACCCTACAACAGCTATAACATTTCCACCTTTCAAAATGCAGGCAACATCCTTCCCTTCTCCTATCAGCGCTGCCCTACTGTTAAGGATGTTTTTATCTGCATTATCCGGCATTTCCAGCAGTACCTTGTATTCCCCCTTATATGTTCCATTGAGATGCCCTATAAATATCTGTTCCAATTCCTCTATGCTTATCTCCTTTGCAGGCAGCCATGAAAACACATCTAAAACTGTCACCCTATCATTCCTCCCCCTCGTATGTTAGCTGCATTGATGCTAACACATCACTGCTCCCCGATTCTCCAATCTGCCGGAAACCGGGGAAGCCTGCCCTGTCTTTCCTCTGTGGGTTATTGGTGATATTACTTTGTGACCTCTAAAATATATTGATATGCAAATTCAATCCCATTGCAAGTCAGATTTTCACACATATGGGGTGGATCATTCTCTGAAAAACCTGTAGGGCGCAGTTCAAAACATCTTAATGAGCCAAATGCTTTTTCAAAAGCAAACGCAAAGTTATAGCAAGCAGATACAATTTCGTCTTCTCTTTTCCCCATCTTATGAAGGTAAACCCCTATAAACATAAGTGTGCCTTCAACTAAACCGCACTGCGCCCTATAACCGCCAGCACCATGCAATCCAACAGCAGAACAGATTGTTTGCTGTTCTACAACAGTTTCAAATAATTCACTCAAACAGATGATTGCTGTCCTCGCACAGTTTATATTATCGTTCCAGTACAATTCATGTACCCGATTCTTTATACGTTCTTTCATAATATGCCCTCTCCCCCGCTCCCCGAACCGGCGAAGCCTGCCCTGTCCGCCTTCTGTGGCTTATTAGAGATATACATCTGCAGGATTTATTTCTTATTCATGAAATCCCAATATGCCTGCATACTATACTGGTAATATGCCACAGCCCTTTTCTGGCTCAGCAGCTTCATGCCACTTATGACATTCTCGAACATATCCATGAAATCCCGCCGGTCATTTAATCCCATGTTCCCGGCTTCCAGCGGAAGAGATGTAAAGCCTCCTAACTTTTTTACGCCCGTATGTGCTTCCAAAGCCCTCATTTCCACAACAGTCGCTGACTTCGGGTTTACCTCGTTGATATGTATGGTCTTTTCAAATTCATCCCCATTCTCATCAACTCCTTTGGCAATCACTATCGGATCATCCTCTGTTGAATTTTCCGCGTACTTGAGATAATAGGACAGCCCCGTGCCGTTCCCTCCCGTCCATATCATATCTTCATCTGTAAAAATATTATAGACTTTAGGCGTACTCGCCATATTGTTCACCGACTCGGCAAAACTTTTTCCTGCCGCATTCTGCTGTGCCTTTCTTGCACCCTGCCACGCCGGATATCCTGTTGTTCCTATTCCGTTAATATTCATTTTTCAAATCCTCCATTATTTTTATTATTGCGGCCCCTCAGTCGTTCAGAGCTGCATCCGCTCTCTCAATATAAGTCCAAGCAGTTCATTGCTTCATGTATCCTAACTTCCTCTGCCTAACTTCATGACAAACACCTCCCTTCGCTGAAAACAGAGCCACCCTTGCACCCCCGCAGTCCGCAGAGGCAAAGGTTTATGCGCCTCTGCGGAATAGGATGTAAACTTTATATCTTCATATCCAATGTGCTGCCCGAAGCAGGAATCCCAAGATTACCGCTCATCCTGATCTTCCCTATAATATCCACCAATGCATCCTTCATCCGTTCTATCTTAGCATTGTCCTTTGTCTTATTAAGCAGATTATCTGCCTTATCCGGCAATCCTCCGTTCTTCCCATCGGGCGTTAAATTTTTTATTTTATTAAAGAGACATTAGCTTCTTCATTGTTTTTTCTTAACATTTCTTCCATCGCTTTCACATATTCATCAAATGTCATAACCACAGAAGAACCCACAAAACTATAAAGAGTATTTACTGCATTTGGAAAAGCATTTGCTAATGCCTCTCGTAAAGTTGGCCCATTTTTCTCTGCCGCTTTGACTCTATCATCAATTTCTTTTTGTATTTCTTCTGCTGTTTTAACTGTTGCAAAACTGCAAGAACCTTTCACTCCATTTCGTTCCATAATACTGCGATCAAAATACACCGGCACGGATGTGTAGTCATTAAGACTTTGCTGCCACTTGTCCATAGAAAGGTAAGCGTCCCAATTTCCGGAACTTTTATATTCCTCCATAACCTCCTTTATCGCCGCACTGTAGTCTGCCTTATCTAAATAACTTTTCGCTCCTGTCTTTTCAAACAGAATATCTGCTCTCTGCTTATCTCCTAAAGATGTATTTCCCGTTTCCTGATTAAGCATCATAAGTTCAGCATAGCTACAATTTCTTGGATCTATAATCCATGCATGGTGCATCCTTTCAAATTCTTCTCCCTCTGCGGTCTTGCCCTTTATTATGTAAATTGGCGTATCATCCGAATAAATGTCTGAACGATGTATCTCAACGCTCTCCCCTGTCTTTGGATTTGAAAAAGACATCAACGGTTTATTCACTTTACTTCCTCTGTTTATATCTTCTATTTGATTATTAAAATTCTTACCTAAAACTCTCTTTTTACCCGTCATATAATTCGGGTTGATTCCAGTATTATAATTAATTCCATTTACATTCATTTTCTTTAATCCTCCATTGTCATCAGTTATTTTAATAGTAGCTCCTCTGTCGTTCAGAGCCACGCCTGCTCTCTCATAATAAGTCCGAGCAGTTTATTGCTTCATATAAACATACCGCCTAACTTCCTCTGTCAGACTTCATGACAAACACCTCCCTTCGCTGAAAATCTGCCATCCGCTTATAACACGAATCATCCCTCAAAAATATTTCAACGGCGGCTCCTCTGTCATTCGGAGCCGCCCATGCCCCCTTACGGTAAGTCCGGGCATATCCTGCTTTACTTCAAAATGCCCGCCGCTTCATAAGCTACAATCGAAACTGCCTTTTTGGTTATGCTGGTCTGATAATATCTCGCATCTGTTTCCTGCTCCATCAGCTTGCGTTTCAGGGCGCTTTCCTCATTCAGGCGGGCATATTCCTCACGCCTTTTCTTCTTTGCCGCCTGCTCCGCTTCGAACTGACGCAGTTCTTCCTCTGTCGGCCCGGATATATTACCGCCGCCGCTTGAACCTGCAGCATGGGCAATCTCTCCATTTTCATCCAGTACAACCACGCAGGAATATATTCTGCCTGGCGGTAATGTTGCCTGATCATTCATGATAAAACTTTCCACTTTTGCCATTACCTGTTGTGCCAGATCTGTGTCATTTTTCATTTTTTCTTCCAATGCAGGTGGAACAACAATTGCTTTCTTTCCAAGAGTAGAATCTATCCTTGACTGTACACTCGCATCCGTCAGTTTAGGTTCCACCCCTGTTGGCTTCCAGTCTATAATTGATTCATCAAGCTCATCACTGAAAAACTTTTCATGTGGAAAGTCATACCTTTGCCATGCGCCCTGTGGAATTTTATAGGCATCTGCCGTATGGTAGTATGCCCCCGGAAACCTCGCCTGCCACATATCCTTGAAACTTATCCCCGACACATCCGACTGCCCCGCCGCCTTTGCCGCCGCAAGCTCCGCAAAGCTCACACCCCCGCTCTTGCCTGCCGCATTCTTCCGATACTGCTCTGCCAGATAGTACCCTCCTGATTTACCTGTCACTCCAAAATCCATCTTCTTCTCTCCTTTCATTTTTCATCATCACCGACAGGATGAACACCCTGCCATTTACCTTGAAATCCATTGTCCCACTATATTTCTCCGCCGTGCTTTTGATGTTCGCAAGCCCTATCCCGTGGTTCTCCCTGTCTGCTTTATCCGTCATGGGGAATTCCTCCTGCCGTCTCCGCACCAGTCGCCCGTCAAAGCTGTTCTCCACTTTCAGGAAAAACAGTTCCCTCTTTTGGAATGAGCTGATGCGCATAAAGGCTTCTGCATCCGGCTCCTTCGATTTCAGCTTCCTGCACGCCTCCATTGCGTTATCCAGCGCATTCCCTAAAATAATGCCGATATCATAACTTTGGATGAACAGTTTTTCAGGGAACTGCAGCCACTCCACATCCATCCGCAAGTCTGGCACTATACTGATGATCTCATGATATTTCATGTTCAGCAAGGTATCCACGACCGTGTTCCCCGTCTTGAACTGAAACTCCAGCCTATCCATAGTCTGGTTTAGTTCTTCCAAATAGGCTTGTAGCTCTTCCTCCTTTCCGGACGCAAGCTGCATGATGAGGGAGATTGTATTCTTCATATCGTGCTTCATCCCCCGTATCCCGGAATAGACACGCTCCATCTCCCCCATGTGCTCCTGTAAGCTGCTGACCTGATTTTCTAAAATGATCCGGCTGCTCTTTTCCCTGTTCCAGCAGATCATGTCCTGAAAGAGCTTTACCCCGGACACAATGGAAAACAGTAATAGCAGCAGGATAACAGGCACAATGATTATCAGTGACGGGTATCTGTCATACAGCAGTTCCGGTGCGCCGCTTTCTGCCGTATCCATAGTGACACGCAGTAAAGTACATACCATCAGTCCTGCAAGCCCTGGTGTAAGGATAAATAACAGTTCCGTCCTATGTATGGCATAATCCTTTTCCCGATAATCTTTCACTATTTTTTTCACAGTGAAGTATAATAATGCCGATGCAATCACACACCTTAGAACATTCATTCCAATCACAGTTATTACGGCTATGTTATATGTTTTGGCAGAAGTCATATACCCGTTTATGGCATACCAGTTCCACAGCTTGAGCAGATTGTCCTCCAACCTGAAAACCATATAGGACAGGAAAAAACTTATTTCACTTACAGCCATAAAGGTAAGTACAAGAAATAAAGTTATCTTCCCTATTGCCCAATAAAATATCAATGCAATCACGGATATAATGCACATGATCGCTGCCAGCTTTGCAAAGGTTCCAAGGTTTCCATACCTTTGCGGCAGGAAGGCTCCCGTCCCTAACCGCAGAATCCCATACAGCACTGCGGCTACCAGCCCGTTTATACGCCGGTTCCGTATCCTGCCGTCCAGAAAACTCCCATAAAAATACTGCAGGCAGTACCCCTGGAACATGGCAGAGACTATCTCCAGTAATACGCTTACTGCTTCATACACAGGACACCCCTCCATTCTGCAAATACCACATATATGCCTTTACAAACTCATTGTGCTTCTTCCTTGTCAGGTAGACTTTGCCGCCATTGGAAAGGAAAATGCTGTCATTGTCATACCTCACTATGTGCGCCATATTTACCAGATACCCCCTGTGGCAACGGTAAAAGCCGCCCCCAAGCTGTCCTTCCAGTTCCTCCATCGTGGCATACGCCTCTATGATCTCCTCCATGTCCGTGGTATGGATTTCCACTTTCTTCCCCCTGTTTTCAATATACAGGATGCTGCTTAAGTTGAGCGTATACCCCCGATTCTTTGTCCGGATGAATATCTGCTGCTCCTTCTGCACTTTCCTTTTCCCGGCTTCCCCCGCCGCCCTGCCAAGCACCTCCATGAATTTCTGCTCCGCAATTGGCTTTAGCAGGTAGTGGAACGCCGACACGTCAAAGGCTTCAAACACATATTCCTTTATGCCCGTAATAAAGACCAGCACCGCGTCCGCGTTCCGCTGCCTTAAAGTCCGTGCCGCCTCTATGCCGCCCATGCCTTCCATTTGTATGTCAAGAAAGATAATGTCAAATTCCCTCCCTGCCGCAAGCAGCTCCTCCCCTGTGGAAAAATCACTGATCTCGGATTCCGGCTTCTGCTTCTTTATGAATCCATGTATCTGCTGCCTGATGATTTCTTCATCATCGACCACTGCTATATTCAAAATTCATCACCTCGGATTCTATTATGTTCCGCTATCTATTTTATCGGCAGATTTTTTGTTATTTTGGGATGCAGGGAACGAAAGGCATACGAAATGGAACGAAAGGCATAAATGAAGCGCAAAAATATCAAAATCACCCCTAAAGTTTTTCGCTTTTCGTCCGATAAGCCTACCCGCATATTCCCTTTCCAAGTAATTTCCCTTATCAGGCCGCCCGGCCTGCCTGCGGAAAAGGCAGACCGCCGCATATGGCGGATGATGGCCATAGTGCGGCGGTTTATCTTTTGTGCATTTCTTCATAAATATCTGTTCTCACATACGCTGCTGATTATGTGAGGAATTTCCCGCATATGGGAATAGTGGGTCTGCCAGCCGGAAACTGAAACTCTCCCTGTCTACTATCCCCACAACTTTTGCACTGTCATACAGTTCAAGCAGGAATCCGGCTACCTGCTTGCCCGTATGATATGTTCCGAAAGACTTGTCATAGTCATATTCACTGACATTGTTCGCCACCATTCCGAACTCTGTCTTTGTTGCCGCAGGTGCCAGCACTTTTGCCTTCATTTTCGCTCCCGCTTCTTCCAGTTCCCGTGCCAGCCCTTCCGTAAAAGTACTGACATAAAACTTCGCCGCACAATATGTCACAGCCGTAGGCACAATGGTATAGCCTCCACATGAAGATATATTGATAAGCTGTGTTCCCTCTACATCCTTGTAATCACGGACATACAGTGAGGACAGAATTGTCAGAGCCTCTATGTTCAGATTCAACATCATACTGATCTTATTCAAGTCCTGATCCGCCACGCTGTCATAGTTACCAAAGCCCGCATTATTGATCCATGTTTCAATCTCATAGCCCCTCAAACCTTCATAAAGCTGATGTGCGTTTTCCGGCACAGATAAATCGGTGCTTCTGATGACAATATCCAAATCCGGGTGCTTCTCCCAAATCTCCCGTTTCAGAATTTCAAGATTATTTTTACGCCTTGCTGTTATGACCAGATTTTTTCCCCGCTCCGCAAATGCCTTTGCCGCTTCATACCCAATGCCTGAACTTGCCCCGGTGATGACCGTATATTTTCCTGTTTCCTGAACCATTTGAAAATCCTCCTTCGATTTGGTATAATCCAACCATACAATGTAGAGTAAACTCTATGTCAAGAGGATTGAGGTGATTTTTTTGGAATACTCCATCGGAGATTTTTCAAAACTGACGGGGCTGGGCATCCATACACTACGCTATTATGAACACGAAGGGCTGATTGCCCCGGAACGCAATTCCAGCAACCGCCGCTGTTATTCTGATAAAGACTTCACATGGATTGAATTTATCAAACGCCTGAAAGACACGGGGATGCCTATCAAGGAAATCAGGCACTATGCCAAACTCCGGGCAGCAGGTAATCCCACCCTTTCTGAAAGGATGGAAATGCTGGTACAACACCGGCAGGCACTTGATGAGCAGATAGCACAGTTACAGGCTCATAAGATTAAATTGGATGAGAAAATTGAGTTTTACAGAAATGAGATTGAGCGTGTGAATAATACGAACTTATGAATACGCCGACACAGAATAGTAAATTGCAGGAAAAGAGTACCACTCCTTTCCTGCTTTGTCTTTCATTCCATTTCCTTAAACGAGCCAGCCGTTCCTCCCACAAGACTCCACTGGCACTGCATATAAGTATTTTAAATTTTCCGTGCTTTATCGAAATCCCCACAAGTCATTAACGGATTATCAAATCACTCCATGATTGCGCCATCCCGGCAGATCTCCCTTCGCTCATAGAGTATAAGAGCATAGCATTCAGTTTCACTAAAGCATCCCCAGAAAATTAAGACCAACGATATTACACTGTTTCCAATACCACAGCCCTCTTTATTCCCTTTCTATTTGCTTCTACAAAAGGCATTTTCTAATATCTGCTGTTATACAGAAATAAAATTACAAAACTCACTATTCCAGTAATTGGAGCAAAGATTGCTATAATACGGCGTACCTTTAAATCATCTTTACACATCAGTAACATCAATCTGTATATAAGAACGCCAACCAATCCACCTATGCTGTTTAAGATAATATCATCAATATCTCCAATTCCAAACCTAAAAATAACTTGAATTATCTCCACTAATATACTCACAAGCATAATTAGCAAGGTGTTTTTCCATACCCCTTTATTTTTAGTAAATGAAGTAATGTAAACGCCTAAAGGTACAAAAATAACAATATTCCCAACCAAATTGCTTATAGCAAAGGCGTGTAAAACATTAGCACTGTCTCTGTTTGATACTAAGTCATTGCCCGATAAAAAACTAATAATCCCACGCAGTGGAATTAAATTTATAGACCGCTCTAAATGTCGCGTTCTAAATAATATCAAAATAAGAAGTGCGACATAAAAAACAAACACTCCGTACAATAAGCAGTTGATAAATATACGCTTTTTCTCTTTTCTCATATTTTAGCACTTTTTCCTTTCTTCAAAGTCTTGATCTGTTGAATTCAATCATATCACAATTCTATTGAACTACTATTTGATTTAATTCTACGGTTGCCTTTACCGTCTTTGCTTAATTACTTCGGCAGAATACTATTCCTGCTAAAGCAATTACATCCACAAAATTATATCACAAAAATTTCCTATTTTTCATCCGATGGCACGAAACGACTATTTTCCGGGAATGAAAAGCATAAAACAACCAAAAAAAGAGCCTTTACAGCTCCTTATCATTTTCCCATTATCTTTTTATCAATTCTCCATACACTATTTGGCGAAACCCCTATACTTTTCGGCAAAACCCTATACAATTTGGCGAAACTGTCGCTTTTTGCCAAATTGTATAGGGTTTTGCCAGATTGTATGGGGTTTTGCCAAATTGTTTCACTTTTGCCAAATCGTATGAGGTTTTGCCAAAAGGTTTCACTTTCGCCAAATTGTATCCGACTTTCGCCAAATCGTTTATACTTTTTGGCAAAAGAACCCCAGAACAAAAGTTCACCCACTCCCGAATGTAAAATTGCCCCTAAAAACACAAGAAAATAATGTAACTTTCAGACCTATGTACTGCCAAGAATGCCGTATTTACGGGCTTTGTGGGCTTTCCGCAATTTTATCCACCGAAAACTAAGACACCCTGACAAAATTCAATAATATTTCCCAAATTTCAACAGCATTTGCAAACCTTTTAGCGAAACCTTAAACAATCTGGCAAAACCCATACAATTTGGCAAAACTAAACCTTTTGGCAAAAGTCCGAGGTTTTGCCAAATTGTATCAATCGCCCCTCTATCAGCGGTATCAAAAATCCAAAAAAAGGAGAGGCCCACCAACTACTCCGGTGAACCCCTCCAAGCCCGAAATCCCTTGATTTCAAGCCATTTCTCTACACTTTCGCTAAATCGTACAAAATTCCTATGGCATCAATTTGAAATAGCCGCCTGTGCCGCTGTTATACTTTGATGACTTTTACCCCTCTTTACCCCATTTACCCCACCCAATTCGACTTTCGACAAACGGGATTCGACAAAATCCCCTTGCTTTTATGCGGAATCCGGCATAAAATGATTTCAGCAGAACGCTCCGCAGCGTTTGACAGATGCGGGGGAATCTGTTACAATGAAAATACAAAAGGGAATACTGCCGATAGACGGTCAGTTCCGAAAGTTAGTTACAAAAACAGTAACCGCGTTCCTCGACCAAAGGGCGGTTACTTTTTTGTGTGATTTATGTAAGCAATCAGGATTGATACGATGATCCCAAGAATCATCAGAACAACCGTCAGCAGTTCATAGTCACTCATCAAGCATCCCCCCTTTCCCGGTTTTACCCGTAGTCAGAGGGGCAGTCCCCTCTGCGTTTGCATCGGAAAACTGACCGCCTATCCCGTTATGGCAGTACCCCATATGGATATATTATCAGAAAATGTCGGACGCTACAAGATGGTTTTCCGGCTTTTTTATTTTCCCACTTGCAATCCCGCCAAAACAGAGGTAAGCTACGACACCACGGAAGGAGGGATTGGATTGGAAAAGGATTCTGCATTATACCAATTGATGGACACCCGCATGCACAGCGTCATGAACGGTATCGTGAGCAGTGACGGGGAATATCAGGCGATTCTCCGCAAGTCGGACATATACTCCGGCGAACTGGACAGGATGGATTTATCAAAAGAAATCCGGCTGCTGATCGACCGCTACGTCAGCGAGCAGAATGCGCTGGGCTCCCGGTTTGGGATGCTCGCCTACCTGTTGGGATTTTCCGACTGCAAGGCCATGTTTTTAGGGAAATGCCTGCCAACAGAAGCAAAAGAAATGAACACAGAATTGTAACTGCAAATCGGTGACAGGGCGGAAAGGCTGCGCCACAGCCCTTCCGCCCTGTCCCTCTTTCGTTTTAAATGAATATCCACGCCTCCAGCTCCGCGTACCTGTTGGATTTTGACCACTGCGGGTGTTTCCTGAACCACGCCCGCTCGTCATCCGGCGTGACCGTTATCTTCTTAAAATAAACGGGGGAACCGGCATCATCCAGTCCCCCTCCTGCATCGGGACTTAAGTTTAAAAGCCACTCGAAGCGGTCTTCGTAAACCCTCACCCCTGACACATATTTATCCATTTCCTCTTCCGAAAACTCGCCATCCTCCGGCATGGAGAACTGCCCCATGAGCTTTTGCAGGTTTTCCAGCTTGCCGCTCACGTCCGCCTCCGTGGCGGGCTCCACGTCCCCGTACTGCGCCATCCGCTGCTCCAGTTCCGCAATCTTCTCCCCCACCTCCTGCTGCTTGCGGCTGAATACCTCTTTCGGTATCTCGTTGTTCATCCTCATATCGAGCAGCGTCTCATA
>Ga0137297_10494_pt1 | contig 29092 bp, 25 predicted proteins | sample RamsorincwithD2O_FD_97191 | JGI IMG/M metagenome (GOLD analysis project Ga0137297, IMG submission 97191) | Mouse cecal microbial communities from Vienna, Austria - Mucin amended with D2O | ecosystem: Host-associated > Mammals > Digestive system > Large intestine > Cecum | place: Austria: Vienna...
GAGGATCCGGTGTTCTGGCCTACAGGATTGCTGGCTGCCGGACTGTGGCGGTGCAGACAGGAAATGGCGGAAGGAGAGATTACGGATGTGGTGAGGGCAGATATCGGCCTGACAGACTGGGTAATAGAGGTCTATTATGAAAGGTGGATCGATAAGGGATGCCCGATTCTGTGGCTGGATGATCTTCTGGCCGGAGAGACGATTCTGGATGCCTATGAGGAGTATTGCAAAAGAGGCGGCAACAACGGCATTGTAAGAGCCCAGACTGTGGAAGAGTACCGGCAGGCGGCCGAGAAGCTGGCACGGTTCGGATTGGAATATCCTACGGATGAGACGGGGAGCTTCCCCTACCGGGCAAATCAGGATAACGGACTGGTTTTTGTGGATTCTATCGGGCTGGCATGTCCGTTCCTGTATCGGTATGGAGAGTTGTTTGACAGACAGGATACGATGGAGCTGGCTGTTAAACAGATTGTCAATTATCTGGCGTATGGTATGGATGTTTCCACAGGCCTTCCCTATCACGGGTATTCTGTTGCGGAGGATTGCAAATACGGTATTATAGGATGGGGGCGGGCCGTGGGTTGGCTGTTACGGGGCATGACCGGATGTATGGGTACGGAATACGGCCGGGAGCGGTTGGAAGATTCCTACATAAAGGCAGCGGACGCGGCGCTGGGATTCCAGCGGAAGGACGGGTATTTTTCCTGGCAGCTGCAGGCGCTGGAGGGCCCGGCAGACACTTCCGCTACCGGTATGATTTGTGCGTCGTTAAGACAGGGGCTTGCGCTTGGCATCCTGCAGGGAGAGAAATATGAGCAGGCACTGCAGGCCGGCAGGAGTGCGGTAGAGAAGGCCGTCAGGAATGGCAGGGTTTACCAATGTTCGGGAGAATGTGAGGGCCTGGGGCAGTATCCACAGCGCTACGGCGCCTATCCGTGGGCGCTGGGGACGGCACTTATGCTGTAAGGCAGCAGTACGGACCGGCCCTCGCATTCATTTCCGATGCTGTTAGCGATAATTTTTTGACAGGGAAAGGCAGTAAAGAATGAATAGGATCAAGGAAACCATATCTGAAAACAGCATGGAGATGACATGGGAAGAAGTATGCTATTTCGGCTTTTTTATCCTGCTGTCCGTTACCAAGGGGCTGGGGCTGTACGAAGGGCAGAAGCTGTTTGAACTTCTGGTTTTGCCTGCGTTTCTCTTTGCGCTTATGAAACTGATTATCACGCCTTATACGAAAAGGCAGTGGGCTATGCAGGTGCTTCTTTTGCTTCTTACAGGAGTTGTGTTTTACAATTCCCATGAGAGAGGGATTCTTTTTCTGGCCTTTATGGTGCTGGGCATGAAAAATATTTCCGTGAAGAAGGTGTTCCATACAGGTCTCTGGGTCTGGTCGGCCTGCGCGGTTTTCTTAAGTATCTTTTCTTTCTTCCGCCTGGAACATACGGTGTACCGTGTGCATGCCAAGCTGGGAATGGGACATATTTTCCGGTGGAGCCTGGGGTTCAGCCATCCTAATATTCTGCATATTACTTATCTGGCGCTCTGTGCCTTTCTTCTTTATGAAATGGGGGAACGTTACAGGTTCAGGCATTTTGGTCTGTTAATGGCGGGCAACCTGCTGGTGTTCTTCTATTCGGTCAGCTATACCGGATTCGGGATCGTGGCAGTCCTGCTGGCAGGAGGATTGTATGTGCAGGCCAGGCCAAGGTTCTGTGTGGTTGAGAAGCTGCTGGCGAACCTGGTGCTTCCGGCCTGCCTTATCCTGTCGTTTGTGCTGCCCTTTTACCTGTATGACAATAAGCTGGCAGGTTTCGTGCAGAAGCTTAATTTTATGCTGAATACAAGGATCTGGCTGGCGGAACAGTTTCTGCGGTCAGAGTACCGCAGTCTGCTGGGAGCCGATGTCTCGCAGGTGGTAAAATCGTCCATGACCATGGATAATTCCTATGTGTGGGGTTATATCAACTATGGGCTGATCTTCTTCTCTATCCTTATGCTGGGATATTTTGCCCTCCTGTTTTATGACACTCACAGGCAGCGGACAAGGGAACTGGTGATTCTCGTCTGTTTCCTGGGTGCGGGATGGACGGAACCGCTTCTGTTTAACACTTCCTTTAAGAATGTGACGCTGCTCTTTCTGGGCAGTCTGCTCTTCCTTCAGAAGGAAGGTGAGAAGGAGTACTGTCTGTTTCCGCAGCTTCAGCGGAAGGTACGGGTTCCGCTTGTGAGACTGCCGGACCGGCTGGCGGAAGCGGCGGGCGAAGTCTGGAAGCGCGCCGGGAAGAAGCTCTTATGCATGGGCGCGGCAGGCGGGATAGCAGGCGGAATCTTGTGTGGTATTTTGTATTCTGCGCCGGAAGGGTATGTGGTACAGCGCTTCTATACGGACGGCCTGGAAGAGACTTCCGTATATCTGAGCAGTCCGGAGGATCCGGATTATGAGGGGTGGAAAGTAATGAATTACGTGGATGACAGCACGCCGATGCAGCTTGTGCAGGGCAAGGCGGTGATGTTGGAGAGTGCCAGGTATTATGCGGGCAGTATATTGATCGGAGGGTTTTGCGGCGGGATGGCCGGCGTTTTCCTGTTTTATAAGAGAGGAAAGTTACAGAATAAAGGAGTATGGGCATAGAATGGGCAAAGAGGAATTACAGTACTGTACAATCTTAAAGACGAATATCAACGTGACGGATATGGATCAGACAATCTCCTATATCACACGCAATCTGGAAGAGCTGAAGGGCAATTATATCTGTGTTTCCAATGTGCATACGACCGTGATGGCTTTTCGGGATGCGGAATACCGCAGGGTGCAGAACAGTGCTGCCATGGCGCTGCCTGACGGGCAGCCGCTGTCGATCGTCAGCCGCAGGAGAGGCTATGCGCAGGCACAGAGGGTGCCGGGACCGGACCTGATGCCGGCGATTCTTGCCCTGTCACAGGAGAAGGGATATACTCACTACTTTTACGGCAGTACGGAACAGACACTGGCCAGGTTAAGAAAGGTATTGCTTACGAAATATCCGAAGCTTAAGATCGCAGGAATGTATGCGCCGCCGTTTAGTAAGCTGACGCAGGCAGAAGATGAAGAGGACATACGCCGGATCAATGACAGCGGCGCCGACTTTGTCTGGGTTGCACTGGGAGCGCCCAAGCAGGAAAATTGGATGTTTGGGCACCGGGGCAGAGTAAACGGCCTGATGATCGGTGTGGGAGCGGCTTTTGACTTTATTGCGGGAACGTCCAAACGCGCCCCCATGTGGATGCAGCGGCTCTGTATGGAATGGGTTTTCCGTATCATGCAGGATCCCGGGCGTATGCTGCCGCGTTATCTGAATACCAATTTTTCTTTTTTATATCATGTATGTAAAGAATCAAGGCGGCTGCGTGCGCATGACAGGAATGGCGCCCTGGCAGATGGCCGTTTAGAGAACCGAAACTGCCGTGATGCGTCCGGAAGCCGGGAGAAACACCCAAAAGACAGACTGAGGATTGCTATGATTGGCCACAAGAGGATACCTTCCAGGGAGGGTGGCGTTGAAATTGTGGTGGAGGAATTGTCAGTGCGGTTGGCGGCATTGGGGCATTATGTGGATGCATATAACCGGTACGGGCATCATGTGTCCGGCAAGAAATACGATGAGGAGTACGGCTGGAAAGGCAGAAAATTCTATAAGGGAGTCAGAGTCTATATTGTGCCTACCTTTCAGAGAAGCAGCCTGAATGCGATTGTATACAGCTTTCTGGCGACGCTCAGGGCATTGTTCGGAAGCTATGATGTGATACATTACCATGCGGAAGGCCCTTGTGCCGTACTGTGGATTCCCAGGCTTTTTCATAAGAAGATAGTAGTGACTGTCCATGGCCTGGACTGGCAGCGGGCCAAGTGGGGGAATTTCGCGTCCTATGTTATCAAATTCGGAGAGAAGATGGCGGCGAAATATGCCGATGAGGTGATTGTCCTGTCCCGTAATGTGCAGCAGTATTTTGCGGATACATACGGCAGACAGACTCACTATATCCCTAATGGCATCAGCAGGCCCAAGGTAAGGGAGGCAGAGCTGATCCGGGAGAAATACGGACTTGAAAAGAACGGCTACTTCCTGTCGCTTGGAAGGATTGTGCCGGAAAAGGGTGTGCACTATCTGATCGAGGCGTTTTCGAAGCTGGATACGGATAAGAAGCTGGTGATCGCCGGAGGCAGCAGCCAGGCTGTAGAATACATGGAACGGATTCATCGCATGGCAGCACAGGATGGGCGGATCATTATGACGGACTTCGTGCAGGGGCAGGTGCTGGAAGAGCTGTATTCCAATGCCTATGCGTTTGTACTGCCAAGTGACGTGGAAGGGATGGCGCTCACACTGCTGGAGGCGATGAGCTACAAAGCCTGCTGCCTTGTCAGCGATATCTGTGAGAATACGGAAGTTGTTGAAGATCAGGCGCTGGTATTCCATAAGGGCGATGTGAAGGATCTTGGTAAGAAACTGGAATATATGCTGGAGCATCCGGATGTGGTGCAGGAATATGGCAGCAGGAGTGCGGATTTTATCTGTGGAAAGTTTAACTGGGATGAGGTAGTGGGCGAGACGGCTGAGCTGTACCGGGCGTGCTGCGGCCGCAGGTGACCGAGTATTTCATTTCTGCCGGGCTGCGGCATTCGTGAAGAAGGGGGCAGCGTTTGTGCCGGGGAAGGCATGGAGGGCAACTATGAAAATATTGATGGTGAATAAGTTTCTCTATCCGAATGGCGGATCTGAGACTTATATCTTTAAATTGGGGGAACAATTACAGAAGAAGGGGAATGAGGTGCAGTATTTTGGCATGGAGCATGCAGGGCGGATAGTAGGCAACCGCCTGGAATGCTACACATCCGATATGAATTTTCATGCCGGCGGATTTGGTAAAGTGCTCTATCCCTTCCGCATTATTTATTCCGGAGAAGCGAAGAGAAAGATGCGGCGCGTGCTGGAAGACTTTCATCCGGATGTGGTGCATCTGAATAATATTAATTTCCAGTTGACGCCCTCTGTTATTTATGCTGTGCGCGCATATGAAAAAAGGCATAGAAAGCATGTCAGGCTCGTATACACGGCGCATGACTATCAGTGGGTTTGCCCGAATCATATGATGCGGATTCCGGCCACAGGAGAGATCTGCTTCGCCTGCCGCGGCGGCGATTTTGGGCAGTGCAGTAAGAACCGCTGTATCCATGATTCCAGAGTGAAAAGTATTCTGGGTACGATAGAGGCCCGCTATTATGCATTGCGGAAGACCTACAGGATGGTGGATGTGATCGTGTGTCCCAGTGAGTTTATGAAGAAACAGCTGGATACGGATCCGCTGCTGGCGGATAAGACTGTTATGATGCATAACTTTGTGGAGGCGGATGTTCCCCGCGAAATAAAGAAGGGGAGAAGAGGTACTCATAGAGGAAGCGATTATGTACTGTATTTTGGCCGCTATTCGGAGGAAAAGGGTACGGAAACCCTGCTGGAAGCCTGCAGGGCGCTGCCGGAGGTTCCCTTCGTGTTTGCGGGAACAGGACCGCTGGAAGAGAAAGTGAACCGGGTGCCTAATGTTGTAAACAAGGGGTTTGTGACGGGAGAAGCACTGCACAGACTGATTGCCGGAGCAAGATTCAGTGTGTATCCGTCCGAGTGGTATGAAAACTGCCCCTTTTCCGTTATGGAGTCTCAGGCATACGGTACGCCCGTGCTCGCCTCTGACCTGGGCGGCGCGCCGGAACTGGTACAGCCCGGCCGGACAGGCGACTTGTTCCGGGGCGGCGATGCACAGGATCTGACAGAGCACATCAGGGAACTCTGGGAGGATCCCGGATTATGCCAGGAATACAGCCGGAACTGTAAAAATATAAATTTCGATACAGTAGAGGAATATTGTGCTAAAATAGTAAAGAATGTATATAGATAAACGTGCTTGCAGGATTTAAGTGAGGAGCGGTAAACATGGCAAAAAGAACCTTATACGGCACCGTCATCGTGACATACAGATGTAATGCCCGCTGTAATATGTGTGATTGTTTCAAGGACCCTACCAGACCGGAGGAAGAGATTACGCTGGAGGAGATTAAGAAGCTTCCCGAGATGGCGTTTACCAATATCACCGGGGGAGAACCTTTTATCAGACAGGATATACCTGATATCGTCCGGGAATTATATAAGAAATCTGACAGGATTGTCATATCCACCAACGGTTATTTTACCGACAGGATCATCGCTCTGTGTAAGGAGTTTCCAAAAGTCGGCATCCGGATCAGCATCGAAGGACTGCAGGAGACCAATGACGCGATCAGAGGCATTCCGGACGGTTTCAACAGAGGATATAAGACATTGAAAACATTGGTGGAGATGAAGCATCCGGATGTGGGATTCGGCATGACGGTACAGGATATGAACTGCGAAGACCTGGTGCCTCTTTATAATATCGCCAATGATATGGGCATGGAGTTTGCCACGGCCACCCTGCATAACTCTTTTTATTTCAGGAAGACCGACAATAAGATTGACGATAAACATAAGGTGGCGCAGAATTTCGAGAAGCTGATTAATGAGCTGCTTAAGAGTAAATCGCCGAAGAAATGGTTCCGTGCCTATTTTAACCATGGCCTGATCAATTATATCTACGGCAACAAGAGGCTTCTGCCCTGCGATATGTCCAGGAATGCCTTTTTCATAGATCCGTTCTGCGATGTGATTCCCTGCAACGGCATGGAGAAGAAGGCGGTCATGGGCAATCTGAAGGACGCAAGCTGGGACGAGCTGTGGAATTCCAAACAGGCGCAGCATGTCAGAGAATGCACGAAGAAGTGTGAAAGAAACTGCTGGATGATAGGTTCCGCGTCACCGGCAATGCATAAATATATCTGGGTACCCGGATGGTGGGTGATCAGGCATAAGTTCCTGAAAGGCGGCAAGTACAGTTTAAAGGAGAATAAATTTATATGAGATTCCTGTATGTAGCCCCGCGTTACCATACCAACCAGACAGATATCATGAAGGGGCTGATAGAACATGGGCATGAAGTCTGTTTTATCAGCCATTATAGCGCTATCATAGAGGATTATTCTTATGTGACTCCCGTTATATTGGGATACTCCGGACTGTATAACATGATAGACTATCTGTATGCCAATGTGATCCGCAGAAAGGATCCCGAGGCTGTTGTATACAAGATACAGCACGGATTTCCGCCGATACGTAAGCTGAAGAAGCTGATTACGGATTTTGCTCCTGATGTGGTGATCCTGCGGGAACGTTCCGTTTATTCCATGGCGGCGTATCTGATCTGTCAAAGGAGGGGGTACCCGTGCATTCTCTATAATCAGAACCCGTTGTGGTCGGAACCTGATAAGACGGATTTTGCTCATCGGATCGTGAACAATCTGACGCCGAAGCTGCGGATGACGCCTGTCATGGGGAGGAAAAAGGCGGGGACATCCATTAAGGAAAACGATTATTTCGTACCTTTTGTGGTGGAACCCCGAAAAGCGCCGGAGGAGAGAACTTACTTTGCGGATGACACGATACATATTCTGTGTATCGGGAAATATGAAATCAGGAAGCATCACCTGATGCTGCTTCAGGCGGTGGAGGGATTATTACATTACAGACTGCACTTGACTCTGATAGGCGAGGCGACGAATCATTTTCAGAAGGAATACTGTGAGCAGGTCAGACAGTTCGTGGCAGGGCATCACATGCAGGACTTGGTCACGGTGAAGACTAATGTGCCCCGCAGTGAGATGGAAGCAGAGTATCTGGCATCAGATATTTATGTGATTCCGAGCACCAGGGAGATGGCATCGGTGTCCCAATTAGAGGCTATGAGTTACTCCCTGCCTGTCATATGCAGTGACTTAAACGGAACAGCCTGTTATGTAGAGGACAGTGTGACAGGCTATCTGTTCAGAGACTGCGACGAGGAAGACCTGGCGGAAAAACTGGATAAGATGCTGTCTGACAGAGAGCGGATGAAAGCCATGGGTGCGGCGGGGTACCGGGCGCTGGCGGAGAAATACAATTTTGGCCATTACTATGATACGGTTATGGAAATTCTGGACAGGATAGAAAACACAAAGGAAAAAAGCAGGTAAAATGGAAAAACACAGAATAGAATGGATTGATATTTTCAAGTTGCTTGGAATCATGGCGATTTTTTGCGGACATATGGGAAAGGAAACTGGCGGATTGTATAATTTTGTATTCCTTTATCACGTTCCGCTGTTCTTTTTTGCATCCGGTATTTTTGCCGGCCGCCTGGAGAATCTAAGTATCCGGGAAGCCATACGGAAGAAATGCAGCCAGATTATTGTCCCGTATCTGTTTTTCGTTATGATCAGTATGATTGTGATTATTTTAACGACAAATGAAAATATATATACATACCTGGGTTATGGCAAACAGTTTGTTTTTGGCATCAGAAATCAGATGTATGCCTCTTCTTTGTGGTTTTTTTCGTGCTTATTCAGTATGAGTATTCTGTTTGATATACTGAGAAGAATTTTCAAAAAGAGGATTCTTCTGCTGACCGTTTCGGCAGGTATCTATTTTGTTTCGATTCTGGTTCTGCCGGACAGACCGGACGTGACTCCTTCATGGATATTCAATATTGATTCGGCAATGTATTATTTGATCTACTACACGGTCGGATATGTGTTTCATGATAAACTGACAGAAGAGCAAAAGGAACTTTCAGCTGCGCGAAAAGTCCTGCAGCTGACAGGCGTGGCCTTTCTGCTGGGATATGCGCTGCTTGTGTATGTGCGCAAGGATGTTGTGGCAAGCGCCTTAGGCCAGATCATTCCCGGAACAGGGCTTGTCTATCCGGTGATCCGTGCGCTTTTGCTGATTATGTTTCAGGTTGTGCTGGCCAGGTTCTTCGTGGGTATGGGGAAACTGCATGAAGTGGGCGCACAGACGCTGTGGCTGTGCGGAAATGAATTTATCGTCAAAAAGATATTTAATGCACTGGCAGACATTGCAGGGTTTCAGATCGTGATTACCAGTGCCCTTTCGGCAATTTTATATGCAGGCATTATGGTATGTTTTATTTACAAAGTGCTCATGCCTTTCGAGAAGAAAATATATGGACGGTTTCTTGAAATAATCATAAAAGAGAAGAGATAAATATGAAACGTGTAATAAAAAATATCCTGGCAGTTACGGCCTATTATCTGTATGAAAAAGGCATTCTGCACAATAGAATACGGGTACATTCGATTGATGAGACGATCGACGAACTTCTGTCCACCGAAAAAAGCATGGTACGTTTCGGCGACGGAGAGATCGTGATGATCAAGGGGGGCGACCTGATGCTGCAGAAGGCCGCGCCGGAGATTGGCGAGGGCCTGGCCGAAATACTGGCCTACTCCTATGACGGCCTCATAGTGACTATTCCGGGGATCTTTGATACCCTTTCGGACCATCATAAGGCGAGCAGGCAATTCTGGAAGGACCATCTTCTTTTCTGCCGGAAAACATATGAGAAATACTGCAATCCGGACAGAATATATTACTCCACATTTGTGTCGCGCTGCTACTATTACGGCAGTGACCGGAGTAAATGTGAAGGCTGGTTTGCAAAAATAAGAAAAATATGGGAAAATAAAGACATTGTCATTGTGGAGGGGACGAAGACACATAACGGTGTCGGCAACGACCTGTTTGACAGTGCAGGAAGTATTGAGAGGATTATCTGCCCGCCCAGCGACGCATACGGGGCACTGCCGGCTATTCTGGATGCATGCCTTGGTTATGACAAGGACAGGCTGTTTCTTCTGTCGGTAGGAGTTACGGCCAAGTTCCTTGCGCTGGAACTGTTCCGGAGGGGATACCGGGTGCTGGATATCGGCAACATGGACATGGAGTATGAGTGGTATGTGAGGAAAGCGCCGGACAAGCTTTCTCTGGCAAAGCATGATGTTGCCGGGGAAGCGGCCAATCGTGAGGCGGCAGTGCATAACAGCGCATATGGTAAATATCTGGAACAGGTGAAATGCTGGCTGTAGAATGTAACAGGGAAGCCGAAAGGCTGAACCAATGTCATTAAGTTAAGCCGGACGCGCCTGACATGATAGGAATCTCCTAAGGACGCGCTTTCGCTCGGTTCCAAACGCAGCGGTACTAAATTCGTGGAAAACCTCATTAAGTACCGGCGTTAGGGGGCGGTCCTAAGGAGAATCCTATCATATCAGACGCTGTGTATGGACTTAACTAAATGACATTGAAGGCTGAACTGTTACTGTAGAATTTAGAGGTATGTGAATATGATTGACAATAAAGAAGCTCTTCGGCCCGGTGATCAGGAACTCGTCCCGCAGACAGTAATATCTGTGTCCCCAGAAATACTGCTCATCCGAACTGTTTTTCTCATAGAGTGCATTGATCACCGCATTCGCAAGATGACTGCCCTCCCCCATATCCTCAATATTGACGATCCGCTCCGCCCACGGCTTTACGGCAGACATATAATCTTCTGTCGTATCCAGAATATCATTTATCAGCACATCCGGGCGCTCCTTTTTCAGCAGTTCCACGAATGCGGCATCGTCCTTCACGACTTGATATCTGATAAAACGCCTGTCCAGCTTCTCCATGCCCAGACCGGACTTGCCCGAAACAACGATCAACACCTCATGCTCCGTCAGATTGTCAAAAAGCAGGATGCTGCGGTAGATATGCCCCAGGCCAATCTCCGGATAACCGTCTGTCCTGATCACGATCCTTTTACGGTTCAGCCGCATTTCACAGATCGTCCAGTCCGCGTAATCATCGATATCCACCGATTCTTCATCCGGCACCTCGTACAAATTGATATTCTTACCTAATCTGGACTGTCCGGTGACAAACTCACGCTTCGTGATAACGAAGGCACCTGTCTCCATCAGGTGCTTCGGCAGATACTGCCGGTTCAGCCGCTTCTCATAGAGGGGAAAATAGGTCCCGTCCTTCTCTCCCCAGGACAGATGCGGTTTGTTGACAGCGCTGATCATCGTGTCTACCTTCATCTCAAAAAAAGACCGCAGCGCCTGGTCGAATGTCTCTGCCCGCAGCAGCGGCGACGTCGGCTGCATCGTGATCACCACATCCACACTGCCGTTTTGCTTTTCGTAGCATTCCACGGCATGGTGAATAACCGGATCAAGGGTCACATCATCCCCTGCCAGGTGCGCCGGCCTTGGAATCACCTTTGCACCATACATGGCAGATATATTTGCAATCTCATCATCGTCTGTACTGACGAGCACGTCCGTTATCATTTCCGTCCGCAGCGCTGTCCCAATCGCATAGGCGATCAGCGGCCTGTTATTCATCAGCCGCACATTCTTGCGCGGTATTCCTTTCGATCCTCCTCTTGCGGGGATAACTGCAATTATCTTCATGCTCTTCTCCGTTCCGAAACTCTCTGTCTGTAACTATTTTATAAATTATAGCAATCTACTTTATACCGGTCCATATGCTCCTTAATCCATGTGATCGTCTCGGCAATGCCCTGTTCAAAGGTATACTGCATCTTCCAGTCTGTTAACTCCTGAATCTTCGCATTGCTGCCGAGAAGCCTGTTTACTTCACTCTTCTCCGGGCGCAGTCTCTCCTCGTCACATACGATCTTCGCCTTCGGATTGATCTGTGAAATGATCTCCTGTGCCAGGTCACCGATGGAAATCTCCCGCTGTGTGGCAATGTTAATCTCTTCTCCGACAGTCTTATCTGACTCGGCAATGGCAATAAAGCCGCCTGCCGTATCTTTCACATAATTGAAATCTCTGGTGGGTGTCAGCGAACCAAGCTTAATCTCTTCCTTCCCTGCCAGCAGCTGCGTGATGATCGTCGGAATGACGGCACGCGCCGACTGTCTCGGCCCATAGGTATTAAAGGGCCTCACAATAGAAACCGGCAGGTCAAAACTCCTGTAGAAGCTTTCCGCCAGACGGTCCGCCCCAATCTTGGTGGCCGAGTAAGGCGACTGCCCCTGATAAGGATGCTTCTCATCAATAGGCACATAAAGCGCCGTTCCGTACACTTCCGAAGTGGAAGTGATCAGCACCCTGGACATAGCAAGATCTCTGGCCGCCTGCAAAACATTCAGCGTGCCTTTGATATTGGTATCCACATAAGAATCCGGTGAGTGGTAACTGAACGGTATAGCGATCAGCGCCGCCAGATGAAACACCTCTTCCGTTCCCTTCATGGCAGTCCTGACACCGTTGGGATCTCTGATATCACCACAGAATACCTCCACATGCTTCATAATGTCTTCCGGCAGCGTATCCAGCCATCCCCATGTATTGAAGGAATTATAATATGCAAAGGCTTTGACTTCGCAGCCTCTCCTGACCAGTTCTTCTGTCAGATGGCTACCGATAAATCCGTCCGCCCCTGTTACCAAAACTCTTTTACCCATGATTATTTCCACGCCCTTCCAATATCCATTGTTTTATGCCGCATAAAACTTCAGATTGAATGTCTCTGTGACTAACCTCACAAATTATTCAATCTTTGTTTCATTTTTTCCAATTCATCAAACTGCCCCATGTCCATCCATGCATCATCTTGAATCAGATAACCTCCTACTCTGTCTCCACTCGCAATACATTGTCCGATGACATCCGTAATATGGATAAATGTATTTTGCGGTATTCGAGCTACAAAAGAAGGTTCTACAACATAAAATCCTGTATTTACATAATATCCAAACTTCGGTTTCTCCTCCATTTGCACAATTTGCCGGTTCCGGTCCAACGTGACAGTTCCATAAGGTATCTCAAAATTTTTCTGCACACAAACCATAGTGATCATATTGCCACTTCTTTTATGATAATCCAGAATCTCTGCGTAATCAGCATCTATCAAAATATCACAGTTTGACATAAAAAAAGTATCCTCTACCTTATCCGCCAAAAGGCACAGGCCACCCCCGGTTCCCAGATATTCATCCTCTTCTATAAACGTAATATCTCTGTGGATTTCACTGTCTGCATAATATGCCTTGATAAAATCTTTCTTATAGTTAACAATCATCATGACCTGTCCGCAGCCATATGCCGCAAAGCGGTCCATAATATGTTCTGTAATAGTCTTATCTCCCACCGGAATCAATGGTTTAGGCAAAATATCTGTATAAGGGCGAAGTCTCGTCCCTTTACCGCCTGCCATGATCACAAGCGGTATATGCAGACTCCTCCTCTGTTTCGAGTGGCTGCTCTGCACACTGTCCCGAAACTCGTCCCGCCAAAACTTAATATCAATGATTTCTTTGTTTTCATTGACAATGGGCACGGCAGTGATACTGCATTTTCTCATCACTTCTCCCGCCTGCCCCGCCTGCTCCGCTGATAAATATACCGGGTTGCCATGTGCAATTTCACACACCGGCTGTTCCAGATCGCCGTTCTTCAAGATATATCTTCGGATATCTCCATCTGTCACTACTGCGCATAGCTTCATTCCCTGACAAACAAAAGCAATTCCCCTTGCACCGGAGTTAATCTGCTTCATGGTATCTATAACACTTGTATTCTCTTCTACAATATAGTCGTTAATATGCATCTGCCCTCTTCCATCCTCGCATTGCCGAACAATTACAACCAGTATAACAAACCAGTTGTGAAAAGACAAGAACAGCCTTCGGCCTTCGTTTTCCCTGTCATGCGTGAGGATCTGAACAATCACCGGCAGATCAATCTGCCGGATTTAAGCCCGTCTTCCCGGAATCCATATTTTCTGTAACTCTTGTAAGCTGCCGTATTATCGGCAGCCACCCATAAACAACAGGTGTTAACGTTCTCTTCCGACATTTTGCATAGCGCGTGATTTATTATTATCATGCCAAATCCATGTCTTCTGAACACAGATTTTACGGCAAGATGCTTTAGCACACACCGGTCTGCCGTCACATCCATATACACTGTCCCGGCAATTTCCCCCGCCCTCTTCAGACAATAAACATGTCGTGACTTTATCATCTGGCGAACCTCTTCCACATCCGGAATGGATACGCTGAACCGGTCCAGACTCTCCTGCCACAATTCGCCAATCTCTTCTGCATCTTCATAACAGGCACACACCAACTCACAAATACCGCTCTGCAGTGCATCTTCCTTCGAGGGCTTCCTTGTCTTAAGGTCACACTGCATCCTCACATACTCCTTATAGAATTCAAATCCGGATGCACGCCATCGCTCTATCTCCGTCTCCCTGGCCTTTTCATATCCGCTTCCCCGCACCACGAAATCAAGAAGCATCGTCCTTCCTGCGGCTGTGACAACCGAACCTGTCCCCTCTTCAAGAAAATAGTACACACACGTATACTCTCTCTCATCCGTGTAAAAAAAAAGTGCATTTTCACTAAGCTGATAAAAAACCCTGCCTTGCGCAATGATCTCTTTCAGTTCATAAGGCAGAAAATAAAAATTAGTTACTGTCTTATTACAGCTTTTTTTAAATTCCTTTATCATATCAACACACTGCTCATAGGATTCGATTCTGTCCATGGATACCTGCTTTCTGTCCCGGAGTCTCTTACGTCTGCATCAAGATTATTTATGCTGTATTCCTGTGATCAACGCATAAAGCGCTTCCACAGAATTAAAATTATCCGGCATCAAATCATCCACGCCAATCTCAATTCCATATTGACTGTCAATCATACCAACGATCGATATAATATCAAAGGAATCGATGACCCCATCATCAACCAGCCTGTTTTCTTTGCCGAAATCAATATCAGGTCTTACCTCTTCCATAATTTTCAGCAATTGTTCCTTCTTCATAATCCATGCTCCTTCCGCAGATGCTCTCTGTCAATCTTTCCGTTTTTATTTAAAGGAAGCCTGTCATAACAGATATATTGGCCGGGCCACATATACTTGGGAATCCGCTTCCCCAGTTCGTTCACCAGTTCCTTCACATTATCATTTGCGGACTGATAGAAACAGATGATCTTCTCTGCCTTTTCATCATACAGGCAACAAGCTGCCTCCACGAACGGAACCAAAGCAAGTGCCGCCTCGATCTCCCCCAGCTCAATCCTATGTCCCATATGCTTGATCTGATAATCCTTTCTGGAAACAAACACAAAATCATCATTTTCGTCATAATACGCCAAGTCCCCGGTTGCATATACCTTGCTCCCATATTCCGAAACAGAAGGATTCTGAATAAATACCCTGTCCGTATCCTCCTGACGATTCCAGTATCCTGTCGCAAGCCCGGTTCCTCCAACGCAGATTTCCCCACGCTTATGGCATTCATCGATAATCTTCCCTTCATCATCCCTGAGAAAAACCCTGTAATTCGCAAATGCTTTCCCTATCGGCAGAGACTTGTCTTCGGGCCAGTATCCGTTAATCTCAAAATATGTGCAGTTAAATGTAACTTCCGTCGGCGCATATAGATTGACATACCTCGCATCCGGCACATGAGCTATCCAGTAGTTCAGCGCCCTGACCGGCATTGCTTCTCCGGAAAACATGACATAACGCAATGCCGGCATCCTGGCACGGTCCAACGCCTTAAAATCCGCTATGATACGCAGGGCTGACACCGCCCAGACCAGTGTGTCAATCTGTCTCTCATACAAATATCCAATTAACAATTTAGGAAACAAAAACAACTTTTTGGGCAGAATCTCCAACCGTGCACCGTTCCTCAGCGCATTATAAATATCTTTCGCCGAAACATCGAAATCAAACGGGGACTGATTGCCGAATACCTGATTATGGTCAAACGCAAAAGTATTGGCAAAAACCTCCGCCATTGCAATGACTGCCCTGTGCGATTTCAGCACGCCCTTCGGCTCTCCTGTAGAACCGGACGTAAAGATCACATTCAACGGATCCGTATCGACGATTCTTTCTCTGACTGCCAGAAGCGCTTCCCTGTCCGGCTCATTTCCACACATAATATCCGCTGTTCTGACTGATTCCTTATACACCCCATTGTGATTTCCCGCATCCAGCACAGCTACAGGCGCAAGCCTGTCCAAAATCAACCGGATCCTTTCCCCCGGCATGGAAGGCTCTATGGGAACATAGAAATTTCCACTGTACAAAATTCCCATAAAAGCGATAACCGTATCAACATTTCTGTCAATCAGTACCGCAATCGGCTGATTGATCCTGCCGCCTGTTACATTCGCAAGCAGATAGGCGCCGACATTCTGCGCCCTTTTCATATATTCTGCATAAGTTAATTTACAGGTCTCATCGGCCAGCGCGGTCTTGTCCGGAAACCGCTCCGCATCCTCCTCCAGATATTGTAAAATGTTTATTTTCATGCGGCCATTCTCCCCAGATTTCTATCGCCTTCATCCGTTCGGTCTGTCCTGATCCCCATCTGCCTTGCAAAACAAAGTCCCGTCTGCCGGATAATGCACCCATATGTCAACATTCCTCTGTTCAAAAGGATGGAAATAGTTCGGGATGATATTCTCGTCATCATCCCGTCTTAATGCAAACCCTGCCTCGTAAATGTACCGCTCATCGAATCCGAGACAATAGAAATCAATGTATTCATACTGTTCTTCTATCGAATCAAGAAAGCTTCCCAGACAGCCAAAGTATCCCTGGTCTCCTGTATAATCCACGATCCTCAGCGCCTTACGCTCTCCCACAGTCTCCTCCCGGAATACAACCAATGCTCTCTCTTTTCCCTCTGATGATATTCCATAAACCAGATATTGGTATATGGGATGCTCGAAAAATCTCTTCTTATAATAATCCTTGTCTTTATATGGCACACTTTTCTTATTAAACACAGAAGAGTATGTCTTATCGGATTCCCAATTGTTTATCATATGGACATCAACGGAAATTTTGTTTTCGCATCCGCCTGCGGCAGAAGTCTCCGGAAAATATGCAATATCGGCAATTTGAAAGTCTTCCTTCCGGCACAATCTGTAGAAATGCTTCATCTTAGATACTTTCCGGCCGGGAAAGAGCTTCATGAACGGTATGGAAGTCTTTGGATTAGAACCGATTCCCAGCCGATATCGAAAAGGAATCAATTCCTCCATGCGAAGGGCCAGTTCCAAACCCAGCAGCGGAGTATTTCCTTCTTTTACCTTCCATATGCTTCCCCATATATCCATACATTCCGCATCATGAGAAGCCTTCAGATATCCAAGAATCCCCTCCACCGATCCCTTTTCCCTGTCAATCGCCAGAAGAAAATTGACACTGCCGTCTGCCTCCAGAAATTCATACTCAAAAAAGGAACGGTTAACGGCCAGAATATGACCCTTCTTCCAAAATGTGCCAATGAATGTCATGATCTGTCCGATATCTTTTGCCGCTGCCGGACGAATCTCATATCGCTCATCAAATTTACTGTTCATCCCTGTATTACCTCGTAGAGCCTCATCAAAGCGCCTGCAGAACCTCAATAATCTTCTCCTGGTCCTCCTTCGTCAGATATGCCGAAAAAGGCACGGAAAACGTTCTGTCCGCATAATTGACAGTATTTTCAAAATTCTCATCACCCGTAAAGCAGCCCGCAAACACCTTCATTCTGTGCATGGGATTGGGATAATAAACAATGGCCGGAATGCCTTCTTCCTGTAATTTTGTCCGCGCCTCATCCCGGTGCATCCGGTCTTCGGCCAGAAGCGCATACTGCGCATAAGACGAGATTGTATTCTCACCGATATAAGGAATCACAAATCTGTCCTTCAACGCCTCATCATATCTTGCGGCGATTTCCTGTCTTCTTGCTATCTCTTCGTCCAGAACCGCCAGCTTGGGAAGCATGACTGCCGCCTGCAGGGTATCCAGCCTGGCATTCATTCCGATTCTGATATTGTCATACTTGCTGCTTCCCTTTCCGTGAACGCGCAAGGACTTAAGCAGATCCCTCATATCTTCGCTGTCAGTAAAGACTGCGCCACCGTCTCCGTAGCACCCCAGAGGCTTGGACGGGAAGAAGGACGTCGCCCCGATATCTCCCAATGAGCCGCATTTCCTGCCCTTATAGGAAGCCCCCGTTCCCTGTGCCGCATCCTCGATCAGCAAAATCCCGTACTTTTCTGTGATCTCACGCAGTTTATCATAACCCGCCGGATTCCCGATAAAATCCACCGCCACGACAGCCTTCGGTTTCAACACGCCTTTAGCCATAACAGCCTTAATCTGTCTTTCCAGGCTATCCGGGCTAATATTATAGGTATCTTTATCAATATCACAGAAAACAGGTTCCGCACCCAGCATAAATGCCGGTTCCACCGATGCAACAAAGGTCATATCAGGACAAAAAACCGCGTCTCCCGCGCCGATTCCATGTGCCATATAGATCAGCTGCAGCGCATCCGTTCCGCTGGAGCATCCTACCGCATATTTGACTCCCACATACGCCGCAAGCTTCTCCTCGAATTCCTCAACCTGCCTTCCCATGATAAAACCGGTATCTTCCAGCACCCGGCTGATATTCTGGTCTATCTCATTCTTTAATGCACGGTACTGTGCCTTTAAATCTATAAACTCCATGTTGTTCCTCTCCTGCATACATCTTTGCTGCAGCACGCATTACTATTTCCGATGCATGCCAGCACTGCTTCATCAATACCGTCAGCTGTCCTCCTGTACTGTCTGCCGCACTCCGGACAGTGCCATAAATCCTCTTTTTCCTGCAGCCGCACGCCGCACCTGCAGACATATCCTATGGTCCTTCCGGGATTTCCCGCCACCAGATGATATTCCCCCACATCATGCGTCACTACCGTTCCGGCCCCCACCATGGCATACCGTCCTATCGTATTTCCGCACAGGATCGTCGCATTTGCACCTATCGTGGCGCCTTCTTGAACGATTGTCTTCTTAAATTCATGCTTCCTCTCAATAAAACTCCGGGGATTGATCACATTGGTGAATACACAATTAGGCCCAAGGAAGACATCATCCTCACATATCACTCCCTGATACAAGGCGACATTATTCTTTACCTTCACATTATTGCCTAAATGCACGCCGCTCTCGATAAATACATTCTGCCCGATATTGCAATTCTCTCCAATAACAGAACCGCCCATGATATTGCAAAACTGCCATATCCTTGTCCCCCTGCCGATCTTTGCATCATCACTGATCAGACTGGTGGGGTCTGCCTGATATTCTTTATCCATTCTTTCTCTGTCCCTGTTTCGTTCTTCAAAGTGTCATCACAGCAATGCCTGTCACTTGTCGGAGGAAGACCCAAACCTGCCGGCAAAATCCATCGTACTGCACTCCTGCATCGGGAATTTAACAGACTGCCCGGTACAGGCTGCCTGATAGATCGCCAGCACCAGCTCAAGCGCCCTGCGTCCCGCCTCGGCGTCCACATAGGGAGGCCTGTCCTGTTCAATCGCCCCAACCACATCCGCATACAGCTTGGAATGGCCAAATCCGTATACATTGGGCGGATTCTCATGGCATTCCTTCTTGACCTCCTCCGGCTCATCCAGATAATCCGAAAATCTCCACTCTTCTATGATATTGACAGCCTCTCCGCCTGCTTTGACCGTACCTTTCTCACCGAAAATGTATAAGGTCTCCTCCAGGTTTCTGGGATATACATTCGTGGTGCCTTCCACAATGCCATAGCTTCCGTTCCGGAATCTGACCAGCGCAATTCCAAGATCCTCCGCCTCAATATAATCATGCTTCAGACGGTCCGTGAAGCCTATGACCTCCTCCACCTCATCTCCCATCATCCACCGCAGCAGATCAATGTCATGGATACACTGGTTCATCAGCGCACCACCGTCCTGCTCCCAGGTACCGCGCCATTTGGCACGGGCATAATACTCGTAATCCCTGGCCCACCTGATGTGTGCCGTTCCGTAATACAACCTGCCGAACCGCTGCATCTCGATCGCTTCTCTGATCTTCTGAACAGATTTGTTGAACCTGTTCTGGTGGCAGGCACAGACCTTCACATTCTTTTCCCGTGCCCTCTTGATGATCTCATCCGCATCCTTCAGTGAAAGCGCTATGGGTTTCTCGATGATGAGATTGCATCCCGCATCGATACAGTCCAGCGCGATCTGCGCATGTTTGCCGCTCTCCGTCGCGATAGCGACGAGTTCCGGCTTTACTTCCTCCAGCAGCTTATGATAATCCGTATACTGCGCCACCTCTGCCGGCAGCTTATGTTTCAGCATCTTATCTTTCATGTTATCCGGCACGATATCGCACAATGCCGCTATTTCCAGATGATTATTCAAAGCTGCCACAACGTGGTTGGGTGATATCCGCCCACAGCCGATCAATGCATATTTCATTTCGTTCCCTCTTATGGTCTCGTTTCCTGTTTACAATTGTCTTACCGTTTCTTTTCTCTTTTCGTACCCTTCGTTACCTTGTCGATAAACCGGTTATACCGCTCCATATAATGTCTGATATTGCTCCTGAATTTCCTGTCCCTCTGCCTGTCATGCGAACACTCCTGAATGACCGTGGCAAGAGTCTCCTCACTTTCCGGTTCATAGAAATGAATCTTCTCCCGCAGTTCATCACCCGACTGCATCTTTCCTATGTCTGCCGCATGTCCGGGAATGATGGCCCCTGCACCGGCAAAAAGCCCTTCATAGATCGTCCGTCCGATACAAAACTGCGGTTCCCCGCGTATAATATAATCGCTGATACGATAAATACTTCCCGTGTCCTTCATTTCCCCACAGAAAATGACACGTCCGTCATTCTCTGCCATCTTCTCACATTCCCTGCCATAGGCGTGATTATGATTGCCCACGATCAGAAGCCTGCTGTCCGGATTGGCATGTCTCATAAAGGACCTGATGACAAACTTCGATCCTTTGTTATCCCCCACCTGTCCAAGCATCGCAAATATCGTATTTGTCTGGGTCACACCGTATTTTCTCAGGCTGTCCTCATAGCCCACATCCGCAACCCATGTCATATCAAAGGGATTATTTAAAACAATTGCACGCCTGTTCCTCATGACAGCTTCCACAGGAATTCTTGTCGCCTCATCAATGTAGATGATTCCTGCCGCTCTTTCCAGAGCCTTGGCAAACTGCCTGATCCTGCTGTAGAGCGGATTGATAATCTCCCTGGCATGAACGATATACCTGGCATTCCCATCTATAACAGGAAACAAAACAAGCGAATTCAAATGTACATAATCATACCCGCCCTGTCTGATCACCCTCGTCCTTTTTCCCCTGCAAAAAAAAGCCATGACATTATTGACAATATGGGAGCACTCACTGAGCAGGCTCACCTTGTCATAATACTGGCATCGGTATCTGGGCATCCAGACCGTATAAATATTCTGCAGGCGGCTTCCCAGTAATCTTCTCAATTCTTCCTCGTCAGGCCTGCGGGTAAAGCTTTTACAGATCAACAGATCGTAATCATACTCTAAGTTCTGCAGGACACCCGCTATGCTGCGATTCGCACCGTATATGAAAATGCCTTCGTGTAATACGAACAATGCTTTCATCTGTCTTATAAACCTTTATACCAGCCCGGATTTCTTCCCTGCTGCATAAATGCACTTGTCCGAACCGGCATCACCTTTTCCCTATGGATTTTACCATATCCTGGCTGTCTTGAACAGCCTGAATTGTTACTCAGCCTTTACAACCGCCCATAATCGCGTCAATCTCCCTTTTCATGTTCTCCAGGGCGTTTTCTTTCCAGAAATTATTCTTCTCATCTGCCTCCGAAGAAGCTGACTGAATCAACTGATACAGATCCTGCGCGGAATCAAAAAACTGCGCTATGCCCTTCTCGCATAAAGCAGACACCGCAGGATAAGCGCCTTCCCGCATAATATAAGTCTTCAAGTCAAATTCCAAACCTTCAAAGGTCGCCGTGGATCCGTACCCACCAATCTGGCAGGTGGAAGCAGCAAAAAGTTCATACAGATCGACCCTGTTGTTATCGATTACCTCTATTCCGGAGTCTGCCAGCTTCCCATACCTCTCCCTCCATCTTTCATACTCACCGGGATGCAGCTTGTAAACAATCCTGTATTGCGTCTTATCCATCAATTTGTTCAACTCCACCGCAACCTCCGACATCATTTCCCCGATCTTTGGCTGGGAGATAAAAATTATCTGGTAAGGGAAGCTTCTGGCCGTTTTCTTCCTGGCTCTCCCCGCTCTTTCGCACAAATGAGGAAAGCCGATTGCCTTAAGCCGGTCCGGTGCAAGAGGATAACGGGCCATACCTAACCAATATTCTGAAAAGGCAAAAAAATATTGCGGAAACTGTCTGACCTGCGTTCCAGGATAATAATTATAGGCAGCATGGGATTTTCCTGTCGCTCCATGCTGCAATTCCACTGTCGGAATATGCCGCTCTGCTGCCAGTTCGTTAATGATCATACAGTCAATATTATACCCAACCACTTCGAGAATAATTTTGGGATTGACGCGGTCCAGTATTCTGCCGAATTCTTTTCGCTTCGTCTGATACACATAATATCCACACACCATCTGGTCAAGAATATGCTCAATATCGTACTCGATATGATAAACGTTTCTGATCTCTTCTACAGGGCCGCTTATCTTGTCGCGCAAGGTTTTCCTGATTCCGGCAACCTGCTTCTTATACAGAAGCCGGCGGCTGTACCAATGTATCATTGTCTTTATTTCAATCAGATCCGTATAAACAAGATTCCTGGTTTTTACAGGCCTGAAATGCTTTTGGAAATAAGGCCGCTCCAAAACAATACTGTCAGGATATTCTGCTGCGATCCTGTCCGTATAAATACATTCATAGCAATTTTCTGACCACACCCTGCGCTCTGCATTCAAAATCAGTACATCATGTTTTCTCCCCGGAAGTCTTCCAAACAGCAGGGCATACTTTACCGTCCCCAGTCTTGCCTTCGCCTGCTGCCATTTAGAGCGCACCGGATACACATACAACGCTCCTCCGGAATCCAGTTTTTTCTTAATGGCCCCTTCCAGTTCATGCCGGAAATAAGTCCAGTATGCAAAACCATCAATCTGATCCTGAATCAGTCCGTATTTGTGCTCTATTTCCAAAAGAGGTTCCAATTCCATGCAAATACTCTCTCCAAATCTTTCCTTCTATTGTAACAGTATAAATGCCTTCACCGTCACCTTTTATTTACCGTTGTAATAAAGTTCGCGCTGTCTCTCTGACTTCTCCGTATGCCGGATATCGTTGATAAAAATATTCCGCCAGCACTTCCATCAGTTCAAAATCTTCCTCACTGTCAATATCCAGTATCCCCGTATCCTTCATTTTCCACACTACTTCTCTGCGGGGCAGGATCCGGTCTTCCAGCGTATATGCCCGGCGATAGCCGTAGATCGACGCATTCATATCGAAACACGCAGGACACTGCTGCCTCGTTGTATATTTCGTTTCCATGATGGTATGATAATATCCGTCTTCCTTCTTCGCAACCATATTGAAATATGGCGACCTGCGGGAAGGCGTCACACTATAAGAAATATCTGCCCCTGCATCCTGTTCAAGCGCATCCAGAGTCCCTTTAATATCCTCTGCCATCCGCAGCGGAGACGTCAGATCCAGATCCAATACCACATCAAAAACCATGCCGGTCCTCTCTTCACACTTGATCAAAGTATCTCTGATCACATCCTTCTTGGCAACCGTATCACCCGACAGTTCCTGTGCCCTTGGAATAGAAAGGTACGCAATCCCCATACGGTCCATCTGCTCTGTCAATAAAAGGCTGTCCGTGTTGACCGCAAGCAGCATATCCTCAAACGCCGCTCCAAACCGCTGTCTGAACAGCCAGAAAGCCGCCACAGTATACGCCGCCAGGGGCATACCGCAAAATTCCCTTGTATTCTTCCCCTTTACCCCCTTAGAACCCGCTCTTGCACAGATCGTAAATAATACCTTCATATCTTCGAACCTCCACCTTTCTCTAACAGCCTGATATCCCTTTTGCGATCTTCAATGTATGCATCGCCCCGTTAATATCGTTGTCATTCTCGCACACCCCGCGGATAATGTCAAAGAAATGTGCTATCTCCCTCATCTGGTATTCGTCCCGCTCCTCATGCATGGAGATTTCCTTTCCCCCGCTGAAACGAAGCTTTCCCCCTCTCAGATCTGCCGTCACCGTCTCTGTGGGAAAATACATTTCAAGAATCCTCTTTTCTTCTCTGCCGAAATAGTCCAGATGCACTTCATAGATCCGCTTATCCGTACAGCCCACGTACACCGCGATATCCTCGCTGTCAATCTCCAGCTCCGAAACCTTACGGCCGATACCGGTCACGTTATCCGGCATTCCGAAGAGCCATATCAGATAATCCCATTCATGGATCAGATCTACAGATACACCGCCGCCCATTCTTCTATGGGCACTGTAGGATTTCCTGTAATCTTCGCCCGGATGCCAGTCAGGAAGATAGGTGGAACAGATTGACCGCACCGAATATGCCCGGCTGCAGTCAATATGTCCTTTCACATACTGGAGCAGCCTGGTATAACGAAGCGGACATGCCACATAACAGATCAATCCTTCCGGCATTTCAGGAAACTGCCATCTTATATCGTCCACCAGCGGCTTCTCAATAAACATGCTTCTCGTATTATGGCTGTAACGCTTAATACATTCCCCATGCACAGAGCTTGGATTCGTGATAAAAATAATATCATAATCCGCCGGAATTTCATCTTCATATGAATACTCACAGGAGATATAACATGCAAGCTCCTCCGGCAGTGCCGTGCCCGCCCCGCTTCGGACCGCATCAATCCGAAAATCATAATGCCGTTCCTGCAAATACCGTACTGTATTGCGCAAATGCCTTTTTCCGATGGAGCCAAGTCCACAGAATGCAATCCTGTATCCGTCCATATTCTACCCTTCAATCTCATCTATCAATGACAGTATCCGTTTGTCCTTCTCAAAATCATATACGGGAACCGTCTGTTCTTTGACCTGAGCAAAAAAAGCTTCTACCTCATGAAAATAGCTGTTCTCTATAATGAAACTGCCATAGCCCTCTCTTCTCTCTACCGTCTCATAGAGATTCACCGAAACTTCTTCTTTTCTTTCATAATCATAATACCGCAGACTTTCCGGTGTCCCGCCCCACGCCAGATATAAATCTTCCGAAAAGACCTCAAGATTCCTCACTGCCTTCCGTGACACCACATCCACCGTCAGAACACCGCGGACGCCCTTTTCATGCTCCAATATCACAAAATAGCTGTCAGGATAATCAATGGCAAGCCCTGTATTTTTCCCTTTGACAGTATGAACCGCCCTCACATCTCCAAAAGTATGAAGAATCCATGGAAGTTCAATGGCAAAAATTTCCCTGCATCCGTTTGTGCGCCGGTCCCCCACAAAATAATCCCTGTAGTTCTCCCATGGATGCCAGTCCGGCAGGTACTGACCGATATGGTACACATAGTTGGCCGGACACATGCTTTTGCGCACAGCGCTGTCAATATAACGGATCTCCTCCCGGTACAGGAATGTTGACGATAGAAACAGGACCTTTCCCTTCTCCGCCGCCAATTTCATATTCCTGTCATATCCGTCTCCAACCAGATTAATCTCCGTAAACACATGCATATTCTTCCGGAGGCATAAAGAAATCAAGCTGCTGTGAGACAACGGCGAAGTAGACACAAAGGCACAATCATAGCCATTCTCCGGCACTTGTTCCAAACTTTCCAGGGTTTCTATAGTATACTCCTGCCCTGCCTGCTGCCTGCGCTCCTTTGAAGTGTCAATTCCGCATATTTCGATTGTCTCATCATACTGCTGGATCAGGCGAATCCTTCTCTTCCCCATCGAACCAAGACCGATTACGATCACTTTCATACCGCGCCTCCCTATATTAATATCTTATCCTGTTGTAAACTCCACATCATAAAATTTCTTTTTCAAATCTATCCCTGCTTCTCCTTTACCGGACATGCACTCTTTAATCCGGCTGACAATAGAGCCTGATGTGTCACCGTCCCCAAAGGGCAGAATCTGCTTTCGGACAGTTTCTCTGAATTCATTTGTTTCTGCACGTCGCATTGCTTCTTTGATTGATCCACAGTCAGGTTGGCAGTTTATAATACTGTCTGCCTGTATTCTTCCCCTCTGCCGGTCTCCGATATTGATAGTAGGCACTCCCATCGCCGGAGCCTCCAGGATTCCACTGGAAGAATTCCCTATTACCATGGAACAATACTTCATGGCCGACAGATATCGGATCATCCCCAGAGACTCCGTCAGGTAAATTCTCTCTTTCCTCTCTGAGGCGAACTCCTCCAAACACTCGTTGATTAATCTGCCGCCGGCATCCGCATTGGATTTTGTGATCAAGTAATGATATTCCGTCATCTCATCCATCGCCTGGAAAAGCTCCCTGATCTGTTCCATAGCACTGTCTTTCTCCAGTGTCACCGGATGAAATGTAACCAGACAATACCTGGCTCCTAATGTGAACTGTATTGCTTTTTCCAAGTCTGCTTTTTCCAGCAGCTTCTGGCTGAGAATATTCTCAACTCCAAGTGCCCCGACGAAGAATACCCTGCCGGGATCCTCTCCCAGCTGAATGACTCTCCGGCGATAGACTTCCGTACTTGTAAAATGAAGGAAACTCATCTTTGTAATGCTATGCCTGATGGCATCGTCAATTGCCCCCTCCGTCACTTCCCCGCCATGAATATGGGCAATCGGAATCTGTGCATTCATGGCCGCAATACAGACTGCCATCGTCTCATAGCGGTCGCCCAGAACAACAAGCAAATCCTGCCTGTTTTCAGCAAAAAAAAGCCCGAACCTCACAAGAGCCTCCGCCATCGTTTCGGACATTCCGACTGAACCGTCTTTTTTTGATAAAATTGGTATTCTGGCTGTAATCTGTATTCCGTCTTCCTCAATCTCCCGATAAGTTTCGCCAAAATCCCGGTCCAAATGCATCCCGGTAGCAATGACATTCACATGAAATTCCGGCTCCCTGCGTAATTTTAATATCACGTTTTTTAACAGGCCGTATTCGGCTCTCGTTGCTGTCAACACACATATATTTTTCATTTCTGTTTATTATTTCCTCTGTAATTCTCACTCTTAGGCGGAAAATCATTGCAGTCAAGTCTTGGAAGCAGGTAACGCGCATCCTCTTTCAGATCAGCCGCTCTCACCTCCGTTGTCAGTCCCATGACACATCCACGCTGTCTGATGTATTCCACCACATCTTTATTATGGCTTCCATAGGGATAATTCATCACCCATCTTTCAGAATCAATAAATTCCTCCATAACCATCAACGCCTGGGAAATATCTTGCTCCATAGCCTCCCTCGACAGATTTCCGAGCCAATAGTGATCATATCCGTGTATGCCAATATACATACCATGCCGTTTCATGGTACGGATCTGCTCCCGTGACATATACAGCTCATACGCCAGCACTTCTTCCGATACTCCCACATAGCGTTCGAACAGGTCGCTGGAAATCCGGTTCCTGACCCTCTCCGGCAATACCGTCTGGAGCATACGTTTGACAAAGATTGTCTCCTTCCTGTCGAATCGGTTCGCTTTAGCAAACGTTTCGAAAAGTTCTTCGCTGGAAGGATAATCATACTCCAGGCCTCGATAATGATTCATCCTTTCCAGCACGTCAGGCAGCAGTCTGCCGATATCCGCACTGGCAAGAATGTAGTGAATCTTATTGACATCCAGAAGAGTATGGGTATCAAAGGTTTTTCCCGGTATAAAGAAAGACCCCTGCACCTTCTCTTCTTCAAGAATCGGCATGGCATATGTGTAATTGTCAATGTATCCGTCATCAAAAGTAAGCAGCACAGCATTTTCCGGAAGACTGATCTGTCCGTCAAGAGCCGCCAGTACCTGTTCCATCTGTACCACAGAAAAATTCGCTTTCAGGAAACCAATCTGTTGGCGGAACAATTCTATGTCCATTCCCTTAATATCCGGATATCTGCTGTGTTTTAAATCCCGCACGTAATGATACATGACGATATAAAGCATGTTGTGTCCTCCTAATTTTATCCAAAAATCCTCTCCCTGTCAAAATATTGCCTCAATCATCTCATCCTGCGCATAATCCCTGTCCGCCGTCAACCCGATCACATCCTTCCACCGCATAGGAGAAACACCGCTTCCAGGCCTCTTGGCAGTCAGATTCTCCTCCGTAAACACCTCTCCTTTACGGATCTTACTCTTCGCCACAATGCTCTTACGCGCCACATCCCGGTTCTTCATCTCTGAAGGGGACGGCCTTTTCATCCCATCTCCCAATGCTTTCTCAATGTTGCGGACAGCACGCACCATCTCCTTCAATTCTTCCGGTTCCAGGCTGGCCTTATGGTCCGGCCCTTCCATACACCGGTCCAGTGTAAAGTGCTTCTCTATGACAACCGCGCCCAGCGCAGCGGCCGCGACCGGCACCTCAATCCCCAGGGTGTGATCGGAATACCCTGCCGGAAGGTGCAGCTCCTCCCGCAAAGTGCACATGGCCTGCAGATTGACATCCTCCATGGGAGTAGGGTATTCCGTATTGCAGTGTAACAGGGTTATCTCACCGCTTCCGCTCTCCTGCAGAATATGCACCGCCTCCCTCACCTCTTCCAGACAGCACATCCCCGTAGACAGGATGACCGGCCTGCCGGTCCTGCCGATTTCCCTCAGATACGGATAATTCGTAATCTCACCGGAGGGAACCTTCAGGATATCCATTCCATAATCAACCAACATCCTGATACTGTCGATGTCAAAAGGTGTGGACAAAAACAGTATTCCCTTATCCCTGCAGTAATCCATAAGTTCCTGGTGCATCGCCTCTGTCAGCTCCAGCTTCTTAAGCATCTCATACTGGGATTCCTGTTTGTCCGCCCCATTCTCCTGCTGATATGCCGCCTTTCGTGCATCTTTTCTTACCAGACTGTCTGCCCGGAATGTCTGGAACTTGACTGCATCCGCTCCCGCATCTGCTGCCGCATCTATCATTCTCTTCGCAGTTTCCATACTTCCGTTGTGATTTACGCCTGCCTCCGCTATTATAAATATCTTATTCATTCCAGACTCCTTGTCCTTCTTGTATTCATCTCATACGCCATTTCATGATTCCTGACC
>Ga0137297_10497_pt1 | contig 29051 bp, 27 predicted proteins | sample RamsorincwithD2O_FD_97191 | JGI IMG/M metagenome (GOLD analysis project Ga0137297, IMG submission 97191) | Mouse cecal microbial communities from Vienna, Austria - Mucin amended with D2O | ecosystem: Host-associated > Mammals > Digestive system > Large intestine > Cecum | place: Austria: Vienna...
TATTGGAGAAGCAATGAGCGGTTTGCAGATTTTTTTAATGCAGTCCTTTTTGAAGGGAAGCCGATTATCAGGCCAGAGGAACTTGAAGATGTGGATACAGATGAGGCATCCATCTTAGAACATGGAAAGTATGCCGAATCTATCCAGGCAGCAAGGGATAATATAAAGATCAGGAAGAAATCAAAAACCTATGGAGTAGAGTTTGTGATGATGGGCATGGAACACCAGGAGCATATCCATTATGCGATGCCTATGAGGCTCATGGGGTATGATTATGGAACTTATAAGAAGCAGTATGACAATAACGCCTTGAAATATAAAACAGCAGAAGGGATGGAGCATGACGAATATCTGTCAGGGATGAAAAAAACAGATAAATTTATGGCAGTCATTACGGTAGTCGTGTATTATGGTGAAAAAACCTGGGATGGCGCGAAAACTCTCCATGAAATGCTGGATATCCCGCCGGAGATGGAGAGATATGTAAATGATTATAAGATGCTGCTTGTGGAGGCCGGGAGGAATAACCTTACCCTGCGTCATGCAGATAATGTAGATCTGTTTAACCTGTTGGAAATTATCTTGGATAAGAGCATATCGGGGAATGAGGCAAAGAAGAGGGCTATCCAATACAGTGAGGAACACGGGACGGATAAGACGGTAATCATGACGGTGGCAGGGGCAACTAATAGTAAGATTGATTATGATAGATTTGGAAAAGGAGATGGCGCTATGTGTACATTGTTTGAAGAGATAGCAAGGGAAAATGAAACGAAGGGGATTGAAAAAGGAATTGAAAAAGGAATTAGGGGAACGGTATCGGTGATGAGGAAGTATCATATTCCTAATGAAGAGATCGTCAAGGAAATACAGGAAGAATATAATCTGACAAGGGAAGAAGCGGAAGAATACCTGTAAAGAACGAATGATGCCAGGGTTTTGAGAACGTCTGTAGCGGGTATGAATGAAAGGATGGCAAAGAAAATTTATATAGGGCTGGATTTTTCCAGTCCTTATTTTTATGGAGGGAAAACGGTGAACGCAAATGATTTTGACAAATTGGCGCAGGCGGCAGATTTAATTAAGGGTCTGCTTGATACCATGATCTATCTGGAGGACGCCAGACAGGACAGGCAGATTTCAATCACTATCCTGTATCTTTTGAGGCAGTGCTGGAAAAAGCGCTTTTGCTACTCTGGGAAATTAATAAGGCAGAAGATGGGTGGGACAAAGCGGAAATGTAGAAGAATGACTGCCTGTGTTGCCACTTCCACCTGTTACATGCCGGACAGAAAAATAATTTAAAATGATTTTATACAAAGCTCAGCCAGACCATCTGAGTCCGTTTTATGGGTCTGAATAAGTGGTATGATAGTTCTATCAAGTAAAAAAGAGGCATCTTACCATGAATAAATATATGGACCCCAGAGCAAATACTTATAGCCTTTTTGAGTTCCAATCCAAGTATGGTACCGAACAGGATTGTGAGCAGGCATTATTCCGTTTGAAATGGCCTGACGGTTTTGTTTGCCCTAAATGCGGAGAACGCCATTTTACTATTATTCATGGCCGCAGGCTTCCTTTATACCAGTGCACCGCCTGCCGCCATCAGACATCTGTAATCACCGGCACTATTATGGAAAACACAAAACTGCCACTGGCTAAATGGTTCCTTGCATTATATTTTGCGGCAACCAATAAGGACGGTATCTCTGCTATGGCTTTGACTAAATACATTGATACAACCCTCAAAACCGCCTGGATTCTCCTGCATAAAATACGCAGCGCTATGGGCGAGCGCGAAAATATTTACTATCTTGGCGGCTCAGTCGAAATGGATGAAGCCTTTTTCGGCGGAAAAGCAGAGGGCAAGCGTGGAAGAGGCAGTGAAAATAAGGCAGAGGTAGCTGTTGCCCTGCAGCTGGATGTTAGAGGCAGACCCCAACTTTTGAAAATGCAGGTAATTCCAAATGCAAAAGGAGAGGCGTTATTAGCTTTTGCGGAAAGAAACATTATGGAGGGAAGCACAATCCATAGTGATGCATTCCGGTCATATGGTGCTCTTTCAAAAAAATATTGCTGTGATATGCAGAAATATGAGCCCAAAAGTAAAGATGAGCGTTTAAAGTGGCTCCATGTAATGATCTCAAACATAAAGGCGAACATAGAAGGTGCATACCATGGCTTGGGGAAGAGGTATCTGCAATGCTATCTAGATGAATTTTGTTACCGTTTTAACAGGCGGCACAGCAGGAAGCCTGTGTTTGATCACTTGCTGGAATGTAGCGTATGGTCACCTTATAAGACAGTAGCTGAGCTTGGTATATAATCATTTTTCAGAAATATACAAACTGCTTGAAATGGGTATAAAAGGAACCCTTTGCAGGAAAGAACAGGAAAATGTTCTGAGGAAAACTTTTAGTGTGGTTATCTGTACTGTAAAGGGTCTGGGTATAAAAGGGATACCATGTTTAAATGACTAGGGATACTGCCGGAAGCGGTATAAGGAGCAGGCGAAGCCGACTGATAGGAATATTGTTTCTGTCAGAATAAACGCTTGCAGGGATATATCTATACAGCAGAAAAACAAAAAGAGCCAGAAACAGTTGCCATATGGCGCATCCGGCAGAAGTTTAGCCGGACTGCGCTTGTATGGCTGCTGGGGGAACTAAGGTTGCCTGGCTGGATATGTAAAATATGCTGTGAGGGTATAGTGGGGCCTTTCTGCAGAAATCTGACCAGAGCCGAAAGGCCTGACAGGTTCCTGCTGAAAGGGGATGGTTAAAATTTATTTTACAGAAAGTTGCAGGATGTCAAAGTATGTCATTGTTAAAGAATATAATTAGCAGCAAAGGGGGTGAAAGGAAATGAGGAAGGCCGGATATAAAATTTTTATCATTTTGTTTGTAATGGGATATTCAATTTCTGGTTGTGCATCCAAAAACGTAGGAAATGCAACAGTTGAAAGCGTGGAGATCTGCGCTGTGGCAACACGTGGCCCACAGGACATGTATGGCAGCGGGGAAAGAAAAAATTATCCAAAGGACAGCGGGAAAAACAGAAAGCCGGAAGCTGTAAAGCATGAGATTTATGAGGATTATGCGGATAAAGGGGCAAATGAGAATACCGGAAAACTTGAAGTAATCGATGCAGGGCATAAAATTCGCGCTGATACGTCATTAGAGCCTGTAGAGCCGGGGGCGGAAGAAATGAAGATGAAAGTCTCCGGAGGAACCAAAGGAGTCAGTACAGGGATGTACGAGTATGAACTAAATTTGAATGTGGCGCTAAAGCTGAAAGATGAATTGACCGGACGCGGTTATGAAGTGGTTATGTGCCGGGAGACGAATGAAATAAATATCAGCAATTCACAAAGAGCACAGATTGCAAATGATAATGGGGCGGATGCATTTATACGGATACATACCAATGGCTCCGAAAACAGCAAGGCCAATGGGGGGATGGCAATATGCCAGACAAAGGATAATCCATATAATGGGGATCTGTACGACAGCAGTAAGACATTGTCTGTCTCCATACTGGATGAACTGGCGGCAAGCACCGGAGCACATAAGGAATACGTATGGGAAACGGATACAATGAGCGGTATAAACTGGTGCCAGGTTCCGGTTACCATTGTTGAAATGGGTTATATGACCAATGAAAAGGAGGACAGCCTTTTGGCAACAGAAGAATATCAGGACAAGATTGCCATCGGAATTGCAAACGGCATTGACTGTTATTTTGGCTTTTAGCGTCTGCAATCCGATTATCAATTTAATCATATTACGAAAGGAGAAGAAAAATGGCAAAATTTTGTACCAAATGTGGAAGAGCTTTACAGGAGGGAGAAATCTGTTCCTGCCAGGTAGAAGGCGGAACTGCCGAAAGCAGGCAGTCGGAATCAAATCAGACGGCATACAGAGGCGGACAAGAGATTGGAAGGTTAGGACAACAGATACCGCCTAAGTCGGAATTGGAAAAACAGGCATCAGCGCTTGCGCAGGATTTCTTTAAAAAGCTTTTGAGAGTGATCAAAGAGCCGATCACTGCGGGAAGAGAAATGATTATGCAGGCGGATGCGAAAACCGCGGTGTTCTTAATGGGATTGCAGGGCATATTCAGTGCGATTTTTATTATGCTGGTTGAGGGAAGTTTTATGGGTGAGCTCGAAATATCTACACCTTATGCCAGAATTTTCTTTGTGACATGGCTGATCTCTGTCGGCATGGCGTTTGCGCTGGCTCTTTTATTGAAGCTGGGAAATGCGGTTATTAAAATTCCTGTCTCATATTTCCAGATGTTGGCAGCAGTATCCATCAGGAGCACGGTGTTAATCCCGGCAATCATTCTTTCCATCATAGTGGCGGTTATACATATGGGAATTGGGATTGGCCTGTTTGTTCTCATAAATATATGGGGATTTACGGCAATGGTTGTGACATTGACATCATTGATTGGGAAGGAAAAGCTAAACAAATTTGCCCTCATCACAAGCGTGGCGATTCTCCTGTTTGTTTTGCTGGCGGTATTTGTGCTGACCAGGACAGTAAAGTTTTACATCCCGGATGAAATACTTACGTTTATGTCGAATCTGAATGATTTGGAAGATTTGTTATCGTGGCTGTAGAAGGAGAGCGGATTGGAGGTCAAAATGTATTGTCCTGAATGTGGCAGTGAGGTATCGGAGGATTCCTGTTTCTGTGGCGAATGCGGATGTAAAATACGGGAAGCGGACATGGGGGCAGAGAATGTCTCGGAGACAAAATCTGCAGGTGGGCTGTCCTTTCCGGCATTTAATGGAGATAAGGAACCATATCAAGAAAAGAAAGCTGATGGAAAGACAGGTAAAACCTCAGTAATTGCGAAAGCAACATCCGTAATTCTGGCAATTGCCGGATGCATTGTTTTGGTTCTGGGAGTCACGGGAAAACTTGATGGGATTGGGGAAAGGATTGGGAATGCGATGGAAGGCAACCAACAGCAGAAAAAAGCTTTGTCAGAGACCGGAGGGAAAACTGCCGGTGATAATCGGGCTTTTGCACAATCTCGGGAGATTGCCGATGATAATCAGGCATCCACGCAATCTGAGGAAACTGCTGATAATCAGACATCCAGGCAACCTGGAGATTCTGCGAAGCCTGAAAAAGCCGGAGGAACTGGCGGGGCAGTCGGGAAGATGGCTACCATGATAGGGGAGCCGGAAGGGAAGGAAAACGGAAATGAGGGCTTTCATGACGAGGCTGTGGTATCAGATAAGGAATATGCGGGATGGGAAGGCGATTATGTCCGGGAACAGGGGCCTTATAGCAGCATTGAAATCTGGTCGGCAGATGAAACCGGTATTTACTTTTCCGCAGCCATAGGTTATTCAGGATATCTGGCATACCGGGATATGCGGGACTGCATGGCAAAATGGGTGGATGAGACAACGGCAGTGTTCAGCGACGAGTATTATCCCGGTGTTATGGAATTTAGGTGCCATCCGGATGGCACGTTTTCGGTGTTGGAAAGTGGAATAGATACCTACGAGATGATGCCTTTGACAGGCCTATACTGCAGTTACGAAAATGTTGACTGGAGCCGTGCCGAATTTGTGTTGGAAGAGAGCGATTCCCGTCTTATCTCAGAGACAGAGTTAGAAGGCCTTAGCCCGCTGGAATGCAAGATTGCGCGCAATGAAATATATGCCCGCTATGGGAGAATATTTCAAGACGAATCTCTACAGAATTACTTTGAGAGTTGCACGTGGTATGAGGGAAGAATCGCGGCGGAGGATTTTCAACAGGATATGCTAAATGAAACAGAAAAGGAAAATGCGAATATGATTTCGGCGTATGAGCAAAAGATAGGATACCGTTAGAAAAAGCAGAGAACAGAGAAGAATGGGGTTTGGATATCCCATATTTTAGGAGGGCAGAATAGATGAGGAAAAAGGCAAAGGAGATTTTGGCAATATTGACATTTATGTTGATTTTATCTGCATGCGGCGCGGAAAAACCGGAAGATACTGTTGGAAATGTATTCCGGCATCTGCAAAATAATGAATTGTCTGAAATTGGCCAGTATTTTTACACCGATTCAAAAGAAGAGGGGGAAGATATCCTAAAGGTGCAGGGGAATGATGAGGAATTAGATTTCTATTCGGATATCATGGGGAACGTGATGGATGAACTTGCCGAGCAGAACGCTCAATACATAAGCTGTGAGATCATGGAAAGCACGGTAGATGGCGATGAGGCTACCGTGAAAGTAAAGGTGACATATAAGAATGCAGGTCCGATTATTAAACTGGCATTGAACGACCTGCTTAACCAGTCTATTTCAAGTGCCTTTACGAGTGAATTCCTCGGCGGGGGAGACATGATGACGGATGAAGATATGGCTGCGCTTTTCTTGGCGTCCGTTGAAAAAGCGAAACAAAATGCGGCTTTGATAGATAAAACGGACACGCTGGAAATTCCATGTAAAAAAACAGACGGTGGATGGAAAATAAGTGAAGCGGAAGCATTCCCCAATATATATTACTGTAATATTTTGGATTCCATAAGCAGCCTGTTTTCAGAATTGGAAGAGGAAGATGCTCTGGAGACAGAAAGTAGCGGCATATCCGCTGAAGAAGAACCAGATGCGAATGAGGAATTCATGTCCTTCACCTACTGGGATGAGGAAAGTGAGATGACACTGGATTTAACCTATCTTGGCGATGATGGAAAGGGAGGGAAAACTGGTGAGTTTGAGATCAGCATCTCTTTGTACGATGAAGATACCGGTGAGTCGGATTCCGTAACCGGCGAAGGCACATTCACGGAAGATGCGGATGGGAAAGGCATCCTTACATTGGATAATGGGAACACCGGGGAATATGACAAATATTGGAAGGATGACCATTATGTATTGTCAATAAATATTGGCAGTGAAACAGCGGACTTGCTTGAGGCGGGGTGGGCATACCAGAATGTGGGGTAAGGAAAAATAAGAGAAGGCAGGGACTGTGAGTAGTATGGAATTGGATAGATGTGATAAAATATATCGTTCAAGAGATCTTGTAAAGGGGATGCTTGATACCATGATTTATATTGAAACGGCACAGCAGGATAAATTGATACCAATTACTGTACTATGCCCGTTTGAGGAAGTGCTGGAAAAGGTATATTCACTGCTCGGGGAAGCTATGGAAGGGAAGTAAGAATAGTATGCAGAAAGACCGTCCTCTTTCTGCATACTATTTTGCTTTGTGCTGCAGGCCTGTGATAACAGTCAGAACAGTATCTAACTGAAAATCATCCAGCTTTTTTGCTTCCTCGATAATCTGATTAATCTTTCCCGGGGCGGGGTTATCCACGTCAAAAAATTCTTTCGGAGAAATCTGTAAATATTCACAAATATAAAAGAAAGACTGCATGGAAGGGAATGCCAATTTGTTTTCTATACGGTTAATATAGCTCCCGTTCTGCCCTAAAGCAAGGCTCATTTCTCTTGCTGAGACGCTTTTTTGGTTTCTTAAGGAAGCAAGTCTTTCCACAAAAAAATCTTCATACATAATATCACCTTCCTGTCTTTAAAAATTATATATTATGATATGAAGAAAGGTGCTGTTTTATAAATTTCGAAAATATTGACATAAGATAAATAATATCTTAAAATTATTTTTGTAAATTAATTGGGTAAGGTGTCAGAATATGTCGTTGTCAAAGAATATAATATTATGGGAAATACAGCAGGGAGAAATTATTACAGATAATGGATAGGAATGATTACATACCTTTAGAATCAGGGGAGTCTTTGATATGTGTGATGATATCTTGAACCTCACAGTTTAAAATATTGCAGAGCATATCAATAGTGTGGGTGCTGACATAAGAATTATTGCGCAATCTGGACAGCTGGCCTGCACTGACATGATATTTTTTGATAAGGGAATACTGTGTTATTCCTTTTTCTTTCATCGTATGCCACAAATTTTCATATGAAATCAAAATAGTATCTCCACAATTCATTTTCTCATTTTGTTGATATATTACTGTTATTGTCCTATAATGGATATTAGCCATAAATGGCTAATAATTAAGTTTAGATTATGATGGTATATAGGGTAAGAGATAAATCGAAATACTTTTAAGAATGACAGAATATGTCATCCATTGAGTTTATAATAATCCTGTCAGCGGTTAATGTGTACGTAGTTTAGAATGTGAAAGAAGGAGGGGAATAAATCATAGTAAAAAATAGAATGCAACAATTTGAAGATAGCCAGAATTGTCAGAAGGGTTCTGTGAGGTGGTATGAAAAAAATGGAGGGTGGTGATAGACGAGATACACAAATTTGAGATTTTGTGAAGAATAATATTCTATATAAAATATTGTTCTTTGCAAACAGATTGAGTATTTCATTATAACATACTTCTTCTGTCTATTCGAGCAGTTTGTCGACCGGGGGATTGAGAATCCGGCTGAATTTATCCAGAATCTCAAACCTTATAAATTGGAAGTTGAAGGAGAGGTAATTTGAAAAAGAATGGGAAAAAGTATCGTAGGATACAGAGGGAAAAAGAGCTAAAAAAAGCAAAAAATGGACAAGCAATAAAGCCAATAGAACAGGAGGTGGACGGTATGGATATTTCGTTTCTATCAATTTCACATATTGTTGTGGATAACCCGATCATGCGGGAGCAGGAAGCAGTAAAAAACGAATATTTAGAAAGACTTGCGGTGTACCTTAAGGCAGGAAAATGGAATAGAAGGAAGTATGAAAGAGCTGAGTTGTCCGCGTATGAAAAAATCATTTTAGGGTCGGAAGAGTTTGGTGAGGAACATGATATCTCATATTATAAGTATTACATACTGCTGGATATCATGCATATGCTCGGATATGAAATAAAGGCCTCCGATGAGCCCAAGCTGGAATTGGTTAAAACAAAGTACTATGAAGATTTTCAGAATTGCGGGATAGATAAAGGATTTGTCAATAAACTGTTCTGGGCGTTTCAGGGAAAAGGCAAGGACAAGTATAACAAGCTGCAGACATTGTCTAAAAGCAAAGTGATAGGAGAGGAAAAGCAGTATATTCAGTTGATATTAAATAATTTACATTTTAAAGATCAGCGTCCTGCTGGAATTATGGTAACAGCTACGATGAGTGCAGGAAAATCTACCTTTATCAATGCCCTGACGGGCAAGTACATATGTCTTTCACAAAATATGGCCTGTACCAATAAAATTCATAGTATCGTAAATAAGGCATATGAAGATGGATATGCTTATGAATATGACCATGATCTTGTTCTTACGGCAGGGAAGGAAGAATTGTTTAACAACAATACACTGAATACATCGGATAAAATTGTGGTCGGTGTTCACTTTGATGGAGGATTAAAGGATCATCGGATTATTATTCATGATTCACCGGGGGTAAACTTCAGCGGTGATCAGGAGCATAAGTTGATAACGGATAAGCTGTTAAGAGGAAAAAATTATCATTTGCTGGTGTATGTGATGAATGCCACGCAGTTAGGGACAAATGATGAGAGTGATCACCTTGATTTTGTAAGAAGAACGATAGGGCGGACACCAGTCATTTTTGTAGTAAATAAGATTGATTCCTTCAATGTGGAGGAAGAAAATATAGAGGCGGCCTTAACCCGGCAGATAGAATTCCTGAAAAAGAAAGGATTCAAAAATCCGATAGTCTGTCCGGTTTCTGCAAGAGCAGGATATTTATCAAAGCGCTTTGAGGATACGGGCTTATCCAGAACCGAAGAGAGGGAACTATATAATTTTGTTGATAAGTTTGATCAGATGGGGCTCGTGGCATATTATGAAAAATGTTTTAAAAAGATACGGGTAGACGATGCTGGGAGCGAAGAAGAGCAGTTACAGAAGATATGTGGGCTGGCCTATGTAGAAAAAATCATAGGTGAAATGACAACAGGAGGAAAGTAAATGGCGCAGATTTACATGAAGTATAATCCATACCGGATGGAAACACAGATTGATGTAAACGGAAAAAGAATTGAGAACGACAGTACTTTATTTAAGGTAGTGAAGGGGAAACGTCTGCAGGAGTGGATTGGTAATTTCCCCAAAATGCTTGTGGAAGAATTGAATACATTGGATTTTGATGTTTCATTTTATGGGATGTCTCTCGACTGGGATGATATTGAGGATGCTTTTAATCGTGTGAGAGATCAGGGCATAATTAAAAATTTGAGCCTCAAATTTATTGAAGGAAAGTCAGACGAGGCGATTAACGATAAAATTGTAAAGGTGTTTACCGACTTGCAGGAAGGGCCGGTAGATGATTTTAGAGATCCTAAACTTACGAAGGCGTTTGCCAATATCAATAATTCCGTATTCCCGATTAACGTAGTGGCAACGATGAGCTCCGGCAAATCTACCCTGATTAATTCCCTTTTAGGAAAACGGTTGATGCCGTCAAAAAATGAGGCGTGTACGGCAACTATCACTGAAATTCTGGACAATGATATGGAGCAGTTTGTGGCTGTGGTCTATGATGAGGATAATGTTGTCCTTGAAGAGGTCACAGGCCTGACTTATGATTTAATGAGCGAGCTGAATGATGATGAAGGGGTTTATAGGATTGCTGCAAAGGGGAATATTCCTTTTCTTGATTCGAGGAGTACTGCGCTTATGCTCGTGGATACGCCGGGACCGAATAATTCCCAGAACCAGTCCCATAAAAATACGACTTACCGGGCGATCAATAATGATTCCAATAATTTGATATTGTACGTTTTAAACGGAACGCAGCTATCTACAAATGACGATGCCTCTTTGCTTTCGTATGTGGCGGATCAGATCAAAAAGGGGGGAAAACAGGTAAGGGACAGATTCCTTTTTGTGATCAATAAAATGGACGGCTTTAATCCGGAGGAAGAGGATATCGGGAGGGCTATTACGGCTGCAAAGAGATATCTGGGTTCTTATGGCATTGAAGATCCGCAGATTTTCCCGTGTTCCGCTTATACGGCACTTAATATCCGTACCCATTTGGATGGAATTGATATTGATAATCTTACCAGATCTGAAGAGAGGAAACTCCCCCAGTCAGCCAGAGACACTCTTCCTATGATTGATAAGTTTATCGAGTATGACTCTATGCATCTGGAACAGTATTCCACCTTATCGCCGAGCGCCCAGAGAGACCTGGACTTTAAACTGCATGAGGCGGAGAGAAACGGAGATACCAAGGAGCAGGCCCTGATCCATTGTGGTATTTATTCTATAGAAGCGGCGATCACTGCCTATGTAAAGAAGTATGCGAAGACAAAGAAGATAAAAGATCTGGTGGAATCATTCCAGGAAGTGCTGGAAAGTACGCAGGTTCTTGCTAAGGCAAAAACACAGGTGGCAACCGATGAGCAGGCAGCGAAAGCCTGTGCAGAGCGGGCCGCGGTCGTGAAGGCAAAAATAATGGATGGAAAAGAGGCTATTGTATTTAAAGAGAAGATTGCAGCTTTGAATCCTATGGAATCCATAGAAGAGAAAGCGGAAATGCTGAGAGTGAAGGCAGATGTGAAGCCAAGCCGTGTCTTTGAGGCGTATGGGGATGTCATAACTAATAAAGATGAGGCAAAACGTCTTGTCTCCCAGTTTACTACACTGAGTTCTGACTCGATCGCAGAGCTTACTTCCGAATTGGAAAGTGTAATCAATCAGGAGGTCATGGAGACAGGCGAGAGGCTTCTGAAAGAATATCAGGAGAAGTTGGAAAAGATTGATGAGGACGCTGCGGATAAAACACTGGAATTCGATACGGTAGACCTGATCAAGGGGGCACTTAACAGCATGAGGGAGAGTGCGGCTAACTGGTGTTCGGATGACTTTGCTGCGGAAACTATTGATGATGTAGGTGAGACTACCTATGAAGAAAAGGTGTATTATGAGAAGGTCGGTCAGGAAGAAGAGCAGGTAGTTGCGGGTACCGAAAAAGTGAAGGTTGGTACCAAGAAGGTGAAAGTCGGCTCCCACAGGGAGAAAACCGGAACCAGGACAGTAAGAAACCCTAAGAAGAGAGGTTTCTTCGGATTCCTTAAATTTTGGAAGAGCAAGTATATTGAAGAGGATGTTTATGAGACTGTCGATGATTATAAAGATGAAGATGTTTATGATACAAGAGTGAAGTATAAGACAGTTATGAAAGATATTTTTGAAGAGCGAAGGGAAAAAATTGAAAAATTTTCCGTAGAAACAGCGATACTTCAGTCTGGACTGGTAAGAAAATTAAAAGCAGGATTGGACGAGGGAATTGAGGACGCACTAAATTACGCAGAGGCTCAGGTTGACGGAATGAAAACACAGTTTATGGAGCTGTTTGACGAACTGGATGAACTGATCCGGCAGAAGTACACAGAGTTAGAAGAGTGCGCAAGCGATCAGGAAAAGAAGGAGGCAGAACTAAAGAAAAACAGGAAATTGCTTAGCTGGATCGAGGCTTGCCGGGCTGAGATAGATGAGATTTTGAATATATGAGGGAGGGAATAAAGCGATGCTGCCAGAGATTAGAAAATGTGCTGATAAATACGATATAAGAGGGCTTCGGTATATATTCATAGACGCACTGGATGTCGATCCTACCTTTGAAAAATACAGGGATGGGTATGAATACTGCAAAAAAATAGATGGGCTCTTTGAAGTGCATCAGGAACTGAGCGGATTGAATCAAAATGAGGCAGGATGGAATATTGAATATTGGGATCAACTGAAAATAGATATGAGAAAAAACTTCTCGGAAAAAAGATATGTGCATATGATGCAGGTGGCAAAAGTGGTTTATGCTGAAAAGATAAAACGGTTAGTGAAAGAGAGAGGAGAAGCCTTGTCTGATGCGGCCGTGAAAACAGAAAAAGAAGTACAGAGTGAGAAGGTAGAGCCGATACAGGATAAAGCTCGTGTGGATGTGACATTCAGGGAAGATTCCAAGACGGTATCTGGAAATGAAATGGAAGAGCGGAGACTGGCAGAAGAAAAGCGGGCACTGGATGAGGAAAACCGCAGGATAGAGGCGCAACAAAGAGCACAGAGGGAACGGATTGAAGCGTCTAAAAGAGCCGAAAATGACAGAATAAGAAAAAAAACGGAGGACAATAACCCAAAAAAAGGGTTGGGGATTGTGTTGGCAATCGCAGTAATAGCAGCAGTGGCAATGATTATCGTTTTGATGTTGCGCTGACGCAATCCCCGGGATATTCCAAGGCTTCAGAAGGGCGCAGATATGTTTTAGGGGCTGGTTTTACAACGCTTTACTGTACAGATAAAATCAAAATAGAACTCTCTTCGCAGGGGAAATATTTAAGAAAGACACGTTTTTACGATAACAAAAATGAAAGAGAATTGTTGTATGAAAGAGTATCTGACAGAGCCCAGATGAGACAGATAGAGACATTGAGTGTAAATTGGTGTTTATATGGAAACGGACGTACTTACGGATATTATATTTTATGCCAATTGAACGCGCATGATAAACAAACCGGATACTATAAGATTATAAGAAAAGAGAAAGCGGAATGTTTTGGTTGGCATTGTAAAAAGGTGCAGGCATACTCAGAAGATGACTGGGAATATTTTGAAAAAAGAGGACAATGAATATGAGGTTTGAGGATGTTAACGAAAAGGTGGAAATAAAGCAGGATGTTTTACCTGTGGCAGGAAGTCCCTTTACCAAACCAGTGGCGGATATCAAGCCTTCCCCAGAGCCGGTCCCAAGCGCAATGAATCTGAATATTTTACAGGATAACCTCGGCCATTGCCTGAATATTATTGAAGACGAGGTAATGAAGGGATATGTGATTCGGCTGGATCAGCTTCCGATGATCCGGCCTGAGTTATATTTAGATCAGGAAATAAAAGATATTCATTTTTTTAAAATAGCTGAGCTTGTGTATCAGGAAGAAGAGTTTTCTGTTGATAAAATTGCGATGGTTTTTCATGCTTTGTCTAACAGGCCGTGTACGCTTGTTCTGATGCTGAAAAGTGATGGCGGGAAGACAGATTTTTATTTGGGAGCAAGACCTGTTGGGGACAATTCAGCAGGCACGCTGTTCCAAATGCTCAGACAGACACTTTTAGGATTTTTTCCGGGAAGCCGCATTACAGAGTACTATGATGAAGAAATGCAGAAAGATATGGATTCATTAAAGGTTGGCTGCATTTCCAGCGTAACCTGTATTGCGGATTATAAGCAGAAAGAAGAAGCGGCATCTAATAAAGATTTTATCCAGGGACTGGAAAAATTCGTGTATGCTATGCAGGGAAAGAGCTATACTGCTGTGTTCATTGCGGATAGTGTCGGGCAGGAAGAGTTGATGCACAGAAAGCGGGAATATGAACAGATTTATACGCAGATATCCCCTTTTGCCAATATGCAGATTAACTTTTCGGTTTCAGACAGTGAGAGCTCTTCTGTTGGGAACAGTGAGGGGGTGACAAGAAGTACATCAAAAACCGAAACCCGCGGTATTTCAAGTACACGTACAGATACAAAGACAGATACAAATACGACAACGGCAGGATCAAGCCGCACAAGAGGAATGACGGATACGGATTCTCGCACCTATACCCTATCTGATTCTGTTGCGAATGGCAAGACCCATACGACAGGGACATCTGATGGAACCAGCAGGACAGATACGAATACAGTTTATGCAGGTGGATCGGGTGGATTTTTCGGCTTGCTTAATGCAAATGCAGGTTATAGTCACTCCAATTCTGAAACGAAAAGTCATACGGAATCGGTTTCTGATTCAGTTTCCAGAACTTTGTCACATGGTTTTAGCGATGCAAAAGGCTATAGCCATGGCGATAGTAAAACATGGGGGACAAATGAGAGTGAAAGTACTTCAAAGGGCAACTCTGTAAGTGTGGGTACAGGCAGTAATGTGAGTACTTCCCATACTTCTGGTGATTCCTTTAATTTGGTGAATACGACATCAATGACGGAGACCTTTGGTTCATCAAAAGGAGTTACGCTGGATGCAAAGAATATGACTCTAAATCTGACATTACAGAGAATAGCAAAGCATTTGGAAAGAATAGAAGAATGTGAGAGTTTTGGTATGTGGAACTTTGCATCTTATTTTCTGGGAGAAACGGCGGCAGAGACAGAAACGGCAGCTAATACATATAAATCCGTAATAGCGGGCACAGACAGCGGCATAGAAAGAAGTGCGATCAATTCATGGACTGATGAGGGAGCTTTGAAAAATGTATTACCCTATATCAAAAATTTTCTCCATCCACATTTTCTTTACAGAGGATTCAGCTATGACAGGGAACGGTATGTTTCAGTCAATCCCTCTGCACTGGTAAGTACGAATGAACTGGCAATTCATATGGGGTTTCCAAGGCATTCTGTCAGGGGTCTTGCTGTAGTAGAGCATGCGCAATTTGCACCGGAAATAATTACAAGGAATTTATCTAAAGGAAGCATAATAAGGTTGGGAAGCATCTATAATTTCGGACAGGAGACAAATGTATCTATGGAGCTCGATGTAGACAGTCTGACCATGCATACTTTTGTCACTGGCTCTACAGGTTCTGGAAAATCTAACACTGTGTATCAAATGTTGGCAAAGCTACGAAGAGAAGGAGTAACTTTCCTTGTTGTGGAGCCTGCCAAGGGAGAATACAAAACGGCATTAGGAATGTTCCGTGAGGTTAAGACATTTGGCACGAATCCGAATATGAAGGGGATTCAGATGCTGCGGATCAATCCTTTCAAGTTTCCAGAACACACGCATATCTTGGAGCACCTGGACAGACTGATAGAGATTTTTAATGTCTGCTGGCCGATGTATGCCGCAATGCCTGCCATTTTAAAAGATTCTGTTGAGCGGGCCTATATGTCATGCGGATGGGATTTGGAAAAATCTACGAATAAATATGATGCGGTGCTTTTCCCGACCTTTAATGATGTTGTCAGTCAGATCAAGATTGTCCTGAATGAGAGTGATTATTCTGATGACAATAAAGGCGATTATACAGGCTCTCTTGTGACGAGGGTACGATCACTGACGAATGGCATAAACGGACTGATTTTTAATGCGGATGATATCAATGATAATGAACTGTTTGATCGTAATGCCATTGTTGACCTAAGCAGGGTGGGATCTTCGGAAACAAAATCGCTTATTATGGGATTACTTGTTTTAAAGCTTCAAGAATATAGAATGGAGCAGCGGAGCGCCGGGGCGAATACGAATGATGGACTAAAGCATATTACTGTTTTGGAAGAAGCGCATAATCTTTTGAAGAGGACATCCACTGCGCAATCCAATGAAGGAGCGAATTGGCTTGGGAAGTCGGTAGAAATGCTGGCGAATTCGATTGCTGAGATGAGAACCTATGGAGAAGGGTTTGTGATAGCAGATCAAGCTCCAGGTTTGCTTGATATGTCTGTGATTAGAAATACTAATACTAAAATTATTTTACGGCTGCCGGATTTTTCTGACAGGGAGCTTGTCGGAAAGGCTGCCAGTTTAAATGACAGCCAGATTGCGGAACTTACGAGGCTGGAAAAAGGGGTTGCGGCAATTTATCAAAATGACTGGGTGGAGCCAGTTCTTTGTAAGATTGATAAATTTGATGGCTCCGGGCAGTTTCAGATATCGGATTCCAAAGAAGGGATACCCATTACCGCTGTTGACAATGCAAAAGTGGAACGATCACTTTTGGAATGTATTATGAATAAGGAAATATATAGAAAAGGGGACAGAGTGGATATTCAGGGATTAAGGCAGGATGTTTTAAGGTCGCAACTTTCTACTTCTGTTAAATGCGAATTTATTGAATATCTGAAAGCGGAAAGTGAAACGGCCCTTAAATCTTTGAGAGCACTTATTTATGATTTCCTTCATGCAAGCGAAGCGATAGAACAGTCAAGAAAATATAGCGATATCAGGGAGTGGGCAAATTATGTAGTGGATGCGTTAGAGCCGGATGTCAGGGGCTATAGCAAAACACAAATTGATTTGTTGTTGGGGCTGATTGTTAATGAGCAGGCATTAAGAGATAAGGATTACAGAGATTTATTTTGTCGTTTTACAGAAATCTACAGGCGGGAAGGGAGGCTGCTTTGATGTCGGAAATTGGTTCGCCAAGAGAGATTAGAGATATTAAAACTCCGCAGGATACCAATGAATTTAAGCAGATTAAACCTGAAGAAGGGACTTCTTTTCAGGAGGCACAGGGGTTTTGGGATAATTTATTTGAAAAAGAAGATTTAACAGACAGAAAGGATGGAGCCGGTTCTGAAACTTTTGATGAAGTGAAAAAACTGGAGCCAGAGAGTTCAGAAGAGCAGGAAATATGTTATTATGATGATAACGGAAAATTGTATCGCTCTGGTAATGAACTGGTGCCAAGCAATGAATATGAGATTAACGGATATCAGTATAAGACCAGTGAAAACGGAAGTATTATTTCGGCCGAAGGAACACTGCATTTAAAGGAGCGTGAGGGCAGGCTGCAAATAAAGGATTCGATCAAGGATATTGGGAAGGGGGATGAAAGGGAAGGCGATGACAGAGGGCACTTGATTGGAGACCAGTTTGATGGTTCTAATGGACTGGAAAATATGATTCCACAAGATGCAACAGTAAACAGAAATGACTTCAAAAATTTCGAGAATTCGCTTGCCAGAGAAGTAAAGGATGGAAAAGTAGTTGAATATAAGGTAGAACCTGTCTATGAGGATGGTTCCAGAAGGCCATTGGCCATTGTAGTTACATATAGCATTGAGGGTGAGGAAAGTATTAGAATTTTTCCAAATGGGGATGGGACATAAAAGTTGAAAAGGGTAAGCTGTTTTCATCATATTATGTGTCTGGGTGAAACGAAAGGAATTGATATAATTATGAACGATAAAATTTTTCAGGAGATATTTGACAGACTTCAGGATTATTTGCCCGAAGATTGGAAACGGGTGATTTATTTTGTGGGATACACAAAAGGAAGTTACAGCATGAAATTTTATACTCAAAATGAGGAAGGCGAGTATTTTGATTGCTTTCATTTACAGGGGATTACAAAGGGACAAATAATAAAACTATTTATGGATATTGACAAAATAATTTCGAAAGAGCGGGCAAAACTGGCTGACAAAGACAAATGGTCGTCCCTTACAATGAGAGTGGAAAAGAATGGTGCAATGAAAACAGACTTTGATTATGAAGATCATACAGATGATATGGTTTTATATGAAAAGAAGTGGAAAGAAAAATATTTATGAGTATAAGATAATTCAAGGAGACTTTTTATGACCAAAGAAAAATCTTCCAAGAACAATCGTGTTCTCGATATCTACACCTGTTTGAGTGAGGGAAGGATTGTTAACAAATCACAAAAAGCAAAGAAGTTTGGTGTGGATGAACGCTCCATTCAGCGTGATATAGATGATGTCCGCAGTTTTCTGGATGAGCGAAGGACAGAAGGGGCGTCAGATGGGAGAAAGGTTAAGTATGACCGGAGTTGCAAAGGCTTTGTCATGACGGGGGCAGAGAGCTCAATGATGTCAAACAGCGAAATCCTTGCCGTGAGCAAAATCCTGCTTGCAAGCCGGGCTTTTACCAAAAAGGAGATAGGCGGTATTTTAAGAAAGATGGTAGATGGCTGTGTCCCATTAAAAAATATGAAGCTGGTCAAAGAATTGATTTCAAACGAGCAGTTTCACTATGTGGAACTGCGCCATAAGACTTACATTCAGGACAGGCTCTGGCATATCGGGACAGAAATAAGAGACCATAACATAATTGAAATTCAATATTTCCGTGCAGATCATTCAAAAGAAGCCGTCACACGCATGATAGAGCCTATGGCAGTCCTTTTCTCAGAGTATTACTTTTATCTGAATGCGTTTATTGTTGAAAAGAATGAGGATGGACGATATGCACATAAATATGGCTACCCTGCGATTTTCCGTATTGACAGGATTAAGGAATATAAAAAGATAGGGGAAAAGTTTCAGGTGACTTATGCAGACAGGTTTGAAGAGGGGGAATTCCGCAAACGGATCCAGTTCATGTACGCAGGGGAACTGATGACAGTACAGTTGAAATATTATGGAGATAACCCGGAGCCAGTATTAGATCGGCTTCCTACAGCCCGGATTCTTGAGCAGAAAGAACATGAGTGTACGCTCAGCGCAGAGGTTTATGGGACAGGAATTGTCATGTGGCTGCTCAGCCAGGGAAGCAGGATTGAGGTTATCCGTCCGGAAAGTCTCAGGCAGGAAATGAAGAGAAAGGCAGAGGAGATATTAGCGCTGTACCGATAAGTAGGGACAGGAAATTGAAATGATAAATAATAAATATGAAAAACCCCCGGAGGCCAATTCCGGGGGTTTTACTGACATAAGGGCAGTTTGCGGAGCGTGCTGCCCGTTGTTTGTCCATAAATCTTAGAAAGTGACAGAATATGTCATGCATGGCATTTATACTTATTTTAAAGCAAAGCCTGCCAATAAGTTTATGGGCAGAGGAACATAAAATAAGCGAGAAGGAAAGAAAGTCAGATTCCCATTGGAGATGAAGGATGGAGTCGAGGTAAGGGACTTGGAAGGACTAAAGGATAATTTTTCCTTAGAGAGGATTCTCCTTTATTTGGAGGACGGAAGGCTGGATACGTGGCTGCGCGATAGGTATCTGGACGATATTGCGGATGCAGTGTCAGAGCTTGACAGGACGGATGCAGGTTTTTGCAGGAAAATCTGTGAGATTTTTGAGGTGGAAGATGCACAGGACGGCGGAGGGGACAGAATCGCCTATGAACAGGATGACCTGTATGACTTGTTGGACGAGGGGGAAAACACCATATACTTGAGCGGAGAAAGGTTTTCTATCCCGTTGGCGAAAAAGGGGATTACCTATATCGGCGTGAACAACAGTAGTTATTTCCTCAAAGAAAAAGGTAGATTTTGCGGAGAAGGGGATTTTTTTCAAAATGTAGAGGGATTTGGACGGAGCGCTCTTAACCATGGACAACACAATAGCCAGCAAGGATGACAGTGTATTTTTAGCGGCGGTATATGACTATGAAAAACTAAATGATTATGGTAAGGTAATTATGGAACAGGTAAGCGACCTGGAAAATAACAGGGAATACCTGCCATTCTACAAGAATGCGGAATATTAGGATAGACTAGCTCGACTGGATCATCCAATTTATAAGTTCAGATTATGATTACAAGGAACTTAAATTTATATTTTGGGCTCTGATGGTTCTTGCTGTTGATTATATGGACAAGGAAGAGCATTTGTCTTTGATCTGTGATTTTGCAAAGGCGAAAAATGTGAAAGACAGTGAAATGAAAGATATTGCACAGATGGTTCGGCTTGTGTTCCATGAAGAAACCGAAGGGTTTTTAGTGTCATCCAAAGTAAGCATCTGCTTTGAGAAGCTGCTGAAAGATTTTGGATATCAGGAAAAGCCAATTTCATCAGCGGAAGAAGGGCTTTTACGTATGGGAAGCATTATAGGGAGCTTTTTTGGATGATGACAGGAAAAGGAGGGCAGTCAGGAAGATGCGTATCTTACTATTGTTAAGAGGTTCAGCCGGGAGCGGCAAATCCACATGGGTGGAGGCAAATGGCTTAAAGCCCTATACTTTATCGACAGATGACATAAGGCTTATGTACCACTATTCCCTGTATTTTCTGCACATACCTTCCGCCATACTTTTGCTTCAAGGTGTATTGAAGCGGGAATCCTCCCTAAAACATTGCAAAAGTATTTAGGATATGCTACCTTGCAGATGACTATGGATTTATATGTACATATTACAGAAGAGTTTAAAAAGGAAGAGCTTGAAAAGCTGGATCATGTGTTTTCCAAAGAAAACAGGTAGTAGGATGTGTTTTAATGGCGGATATGGCTACTTTGTGGTACAATTAAGAAGAAAACTGAAAAAGTCTGTAAGGAAAACAAAAAGAAACAGTGAATGAAGACATGAGCATATGACCAGAATCCATATAAAATATGAAATTATGATTTAATTATATTATTGTAAGAATGGGGTAAAAAAGGGTATACCTTGTTCCCGGAGGGGTATGACAATGCTGTAAGCCGCTGATAATTGGGCTTTTTCTTTAGAAGCTTTTATCAATGCAGCTAAATTACTATGTGTATCAGGTGACACTGTATGAAAATTAAATTGAGATTTAGCATATAAGAATCCCGTTAAATATGTGGGTTGAGCGAATTGGCGGTATTAAGCCATTTTTATGTAAAGTCTCAATAAAGGCGGCAAAGAAGCAGAAAGAGAGATTGAACGAAGAAGAGCATTAAAACGGCGAGCTATAGGAAATGGAAATTAAATTATATAAAGTCTTAATTTACGGAAAGGGTAATGAATATGAGTTCACAGTTGAATGCAGGCTATGATACGGAAACCGGACTTCCCATAAGCAAAGACTATCTTGAACGGGGACTGCCCGCTTACCTGCAGGCTTCCATGAAACGTATGGCGGCATCCTGGGAAATAATAGACGGCGGGGAAAAGGACTATCATTGGGATCTGTATTGGAGTGAGTTGAATGCGGATATTAATTCCGCAGAGGTTGAACAGGAAATAACATCCGAACAGGCCTGGCATTTACGCGATAAGTATCTGAGGATGAAACGGGGGGACTAGGCAATGATAGACTTTACAAATCTACCTGTGCGAAATAAGGCTTATGCAGGAGCGAACGGCGGTAAGATTTCCGTGCTATATAATAATGAATTATATATGCTCAAGTTCCCGGCAGTTCCGACAATCAATAAAGAAATGAGTTATGCAAACGGTTGTATATCGGAATATCTTGGATGTCACATTTTTGAAAGTGTCGGTATCCCCGTGCAGGAAACTTTGCTTGGAACCTATACAAAGAAAGGAAGACAAAAAATCGTTGTTGCCTGCAAGGATTTTACAGCAGGAGGCCTTGTTCTTCAGGATTTTGCATCATTAAAGAATACCATCATTGATTCTGCTCACAATGGATATGGCACCGAACTTCAGGATATTGTTACAACTTTTGAGGAGCAGACCGCGATTGATCTGCAAAAACTATGTGAACGGTTCTGGAACATGTTTATTGTAGACGCTTTAATTGGGAACTGGGACAGACACAACGGCAATTGGGGGTTTCTCTATAACGGAAGTACAGACGAAATTGTACTCGCCCCGGTATATGATTGTGGAAGCTGTCTGTTTCCCCAAGCGGACGGAGAAATGATGAGAAATATTTTGAATGATCCGGCTGAACGTGAGATGCGCATCTTTGAAAGGCCGCTTTCCGGAATTAAAATAGACGGGCAAAAAATAAAATATTTTAAGTTCATTTCAAGTCTGGAAAATAAAGATTGTAACGAGGCGTTAAGGAAAATTGTGCCGAAGATTGATATGGATAAAATAAACAGGATTGTTGATACAACCCCTTTTATATCCGATCTGCAAAAAGAATTTTACAAGACAATGCTGCGGGAACGTAAGGAACGGATTTTAGATTTTTCGTATCAAAAGCTCCAGAGAAAGAAAGATTAAGAAAGGATGGTAGGATACCGCTTTGAGGATACTTTTGTGTATTGCCCCTGGGATGTGGTCAGCTATGTCAATAAGCTTTTGGTAAAGAGAACGCTGCCTCCGCAGGATTACTGGACGAATACCAGTAGCAATGACATGATAAAAAAGCTTCTTTATAAAGCGATGTTCAGAACAAGGGATGAGGTGGAACGGCTGATCGCAGGTGAGTCTGTCATGAAACCGGTGAACGAAGAGCTGACTTATAAGGAATTGATTCCCAACAGGGAAATCCATAACATTTTTATGGCACAGATCAGAAACTGGATGCAGGGGAAAGCCAGAGAAAACGGGGCCAGACTGGATTTGTTCTGCGAGGCTTTAAAAAATGCGGCTCTGATTTTTGATGCGCCCGGTGGGCGCACGCTCTGACATGGGCTGGTTCGCAAAGCGAACTAGCCCATGTCAGTTCCCGGCGCTTCCTGAGTTTCCAGTTCCTCCCACTGCTCATACCAGCCCAGCAGGCTGGTATTTAACTCCTGATGCCGAGAGGACAGCTCCTGGAGCTTTGCCGCATCCGTGGCGATTTCCGGCAGTGCCATGGTTTCTTCGATCTCTGCCAGCTCTTTTTCCAGCTTTTCGATGGCTTCTTCACATTTTTTTATTGCGTTTTCTTTTTTTCGCAGCCGTGCCTGCTGCTCCTTTTTGGCTTTCCAGTCCAGCTTGCTTTCGGAAACGGCCTCTGCTTTGTCAGCGCCGGAGACATCCCCGGAGCCGGCGTTTGCCGTCAGCGCCTGCTTTTTTTCCGTATAATAATCGTAATTGCCCAGGTAGCCGGTCAGTGTTTTGTCACACAATTCCAGAATTCTGTCGGCCGTCCGATTGATGAAGTAACGGTCGTGGGAGACATAAAGCACCGTTCCTTCGTAGGAATTCAGGGCATCCTCCAGAATTTCTTTAGAGGTAATATCCAAATGGTTGGTAGGCTCATCCAAAATAAGAAAATTGGATTCCGAAAGCATGAGCTTGGCAAGAGAAACCCGGCCCCGCTCGCCGCCGCTTAAATCCCCGATCCGCTTATAAACATCGTCTCCTGTGAAGAGGAAGGCGGCCAGAGTATTTCGGATTTCTGTGTTGTTTAAATAAGGATAGGAATCCGAAATTTCGTCAAAGAGACTTTTTTCCATATGAAGCACATGGTGCTCCTGGTCATAGTAACCAATATGGACATTGGTGCCCAGCGTGATCGTTCCGGAATCTGCGTCCATGAGGCCGTTGATAATCTTTAAGATCGTGGTTTTGCCTGTGCCGTTGTCGCCGATAATGGCCACATGTTCCCCCCGCTTTATATCCATGGTCAGGCCGGAAAAAAGACAGTGGGGCGCAAAGGTCTTGGAAAGCCCTTCTATGTGCAGCACATCATTGCCGCTGGTGCATCTGGGGGTTAAGGTCATGTGTATATCGGTGGAAGCCTCCGTAGGCTTTTCGAGCCGCTGCATTTTGTCAAGCTGCTTCTCCCTGCTCTGGGCCCTTTTGAAAAATTTTTCCCTGTTATAGGAGCGGAGCCGTTCAATGACGGCCTCCTGGTGTTTGATCTCCTGCTGCTGTTTTAGGTAGGCATTCATGGCGATGGAGCGCATCTGTTCCTTTTTCACCGCATAATCAGAGTAATTTCCGGTAAAGACCGTGGCTTTGGTCTGGTCTAATTCCACGATTTTGCCTGTAATCTTATCGAGGAAATACCGGTCGTGGGAGACGATCAGTACGGCTCCTTTGTAATTCAGGAGATAGGTTTCCAGCCAGGCAATGGAATTCAGGTCCAGGTGGTTTGTGGGCTCATCCAAAATAATTAAATCAGGTTTTAACAACAAAAGGCGTCCTAAGGCAACCCGGGTTTTTTGTCCGCCGGAGAGAATGGAAATCTGTTTGGAAAAATCTGCCTCCTCAAAACCAAGCCCTTTCAGGACGCCTGTGATTTCGCTTTTGTAGGAGTATCCGCCGGAAATTTCAAAGGAATGGGTCAGACGGGAATAAGCCTCCATGAGCTCGTCAAGCTTTGCGTCTTCGGCCTGTTTCATGGAAAGCTCCATCTGCCGGATTTTTTCTTCCATAAGAATTAAATCCTGTTTTGCGGACAGAAGCTCCTCATAGAGGGTTTTGGTGCTGTCCACATCCTGATTCTGGGCAAGATAGCCGAGAGTTTTTCCTTTGGAGAGGGAAACGACTCCGTGATCCGGCGCAAGCTCCCCCACAAGGATACGCAGCAAAGTAGTTTTTCCTGCTCCGTTAAGCCCTACAATGGCGGCTTTCTCATAGTCTTCCAGGTGAAAGGAGACATTGCACAGTACAGGTTCTTCATTAAAAGCTTTTGATATATTCTGACATGACAAAATCATAATGAATCCATCCTTAAATAAACTTTTAGTGTGCCGTTTTGACGGTCTTTAATATGCCAATACCAGTTTAACGTTCACGAAAGGGAATGTCAATGAATTGACATTATTTTAACAGTGTTATATATTATGTTCTATAAAGATTTTTATGGGAGGCAAGACCAGTGGACAATAAAGAAATTTCACAGGCCGTGATCGGACGCCTGCCAAGATATTTCAGGTATCTGGGGGAGCTTAAGGACGAAGGAATTGAGCGGATTTCCTCTCAGGAGCTGAGCGATATTATGAAGGCAACGGCTTCTCAGATACGCCAGGACTTTAATAATTTCGGGGGCTTTGGACAGCAGGGATATGGATACAAGGTAGAATATTTATATGAAGAAATCGGAAAGATATTAGGCCTTAACAGAACCCATAATCTTATTATTATAGGGGCAGGAAATCTGGGGCAGGCTCTGGCCAATTATATGAATTTTGAGAGAAGAGGTTTCCTGTTTAAAGGAATTTTTGACAACAACCCTGCCCTCTATGGAAAAAAGATCAGAAATATGGAAATATGCCCCATGGAGGAAATGGAGAGCTTTGTAAAGGCAAACGGGATTGATATAGCAGTACTTACTATTCCAAAGACGCAGGCTGTGGCTGTGGCTGAGCTGCTGGTGCAGGCCGGAATCAGGGGAATATGGAATTTTGCACATGTGGATTTGAATGTTCCCAAAGAGATTCAGGTTGAGAATGTGCATCTCTCGGACAGCCTGATGAAGCTCACCTACAATATCAGCAGGTTTGAAAACGGTGATTAAATAATTTACGGAGGTAGGCAAATGTCAAGATCAGAGGATGTGTTCCGGCCTGCGCTGGCCGGAAGGAAGATACCCATACTTACGCTGGACGGCAAATGGCACCAGTTGTTTAACCAGACCCAGCCGGATAAGCGGATTAAGCGTCTGGAGGAAAAGCTGAATGATCTCTTAAAAAGGCAGGGAAAGGCGAATACCGAAATCAAGGATATTAAGAGGCTGAAAAAAAGGCTGATGCAGGAGATTATAGATCATGCCCAGGAATCCTCCACGGGAAGGGACGAGAGGGCTTTAAAGAAGGCGGATGAAAATAAGCGTCTGATCAATGACTGCAATGAGAAAATCAGGGAATATGAGGATGAGCTTTTTGAACTTCCGAGGGAGATTGATAAAGTAAACATGGAGCTGATGCTTGCTACGATGGATATTTGCTATCACAGGCTTAAGACAAATGAAAGGGAAATTGAGGAGATCGCCGACTGGGTTTCACGGATTCGGGAAGAACTGAAGGAAAAACTGGTGTGCAAGCAGGAGATGGAGCAGATGAACCAGGAGCTTTATTCCTATATGCATGATATTTTCGGCGCTAATGTGATCGATATTTTTGATATGAAATACAAAAAAGAAAATTCAAAGACAGGAGACGGCAGATAGCGCCGGCTCTCGGGAATCAGAATGCGTCATGCCAAAGAGGTGTATGGCGCATTTGCCCTGTATGGAACCCACAGGCAGGAAAGGAAAATAAGGAAAATGAAATATGCTTTAAGAGCAGAGGAAATGAAAGCTTATGATCAGGATACCATGGAACGGATCGGGATTCCCTCCGTGGTGCTTATGGAGCGGGCAGCCCTGTCAGTCTTACAGACCTTTGACGAGATGAAGTTATCCCCCGGGAAAGTGCTGATCGTGGCAGGTGTGGGAAATAACGGAGGAGACGGGCTGGCTCTGGGGCGCTTGCTTCTGGAGAGAGGCTGGGATACTGCCATCTATATGGAAGGAAATCCGGAGAGGATGACGGGGGAGACCAGGCTCCAGCGAAAAATTCTGGAAAATTCAGGGTTTTCCATCCAGAGCAAAATAGAGGATAGGGAATATGATATGGTAATAGACGCTTTGTTTGGAATCGGCTTATCCAGGGAGATTACAGGAAGCTGCCGGGAGCTGGTGGAGCAGGTGAATCACTTGAGGAGCCAGGGAGCGTTGGTGTGCAGTCTGGATGTTCCCTCCGGGATCTGTGCGGATGATGGGAGGGCGCTGGGCTGTTGTGTCCATGCAGATTTTACGGTAACCTTTGCCTTTGCCAAAATAGGGCATCTTTTGTATCCGGGCAGAGAGTTTACAGGAAAGCTGTTTGTCAGGGACATAGGCGTCACGGAAAAGTCCTTTGTGTGCGGAAAGCCTTCCGCCTTTTATTATGAAAGAGGAGATTTACCATCCCTTCTTCCAAAGAGACAAAGGGCAGGGAACAAAGGCACCTTCGGAAAGGTGCTGCTGGCGGCGGGAAGCAGAGATATGTGCGGCGCGTGTATTTTGTGCGCCCGTGCCGTTTTGAGGGCAGGAGCCGGAATGGTAAAGATCATAACGCCGGCCTGTAACCGGGAAATCCTCCAGCAGTCTGTTCCGGAGGCAATGCTTTATACCTTTGAAGGGCTTCCGGAGGAGGAAAAGGTACTCCGGTCCATGGATTGGGCGGATGTGATCGTTGCCGGACCCGGGATGGGTACAGGGCAGGCCGGAGCTCTTTTGATGGAGTGGATTCTCAAGTATAAAGGCGCCTCAACTCCAAATAAGACGTCCAAAGGCCTGCCGCTGGTAATGGATGCCGACGCTCTGAACCTGATTGCGATGAATGAGGAGTTTTGGAGCCTGGCGAAAGGGAGGGAGGCGATACTCACCCCTCATCCCGGGGAACTGATGCGCCTGCTCAAAAAAGACAGGAAGGCATACCAGGGCCGCCAGGAGGCGCTTGCCAGGGAACTGGCAGAATTGCTCTCCTGCACCGTGGCAGCTAAAGATGCTGCCAGCCTTGTGGCTGCGAAGGGGCGGGAAGAGGTTTATATGAATACCTCGGGAAATGACGGCATGGCTACTGCGGGAAGCGGGGATGTGCTCGCGGGCATCATAGGAGGGCTGTTGGCCCAGAAAATGGAGTGCTTTGAGGCGGCCTGCCTTGGAGTGTTTCTTCACGGGCTGGCCGGCGAAAATGCCTCTGAGAGAAAAGGGCGGTTTGGAATGCTGGCCGGCGATATTGCGGAGTCAGTCAGTTTGGTGACAAAATAGCAGGAATGAAGCACAGGACATAAATTGACCACACGAGTCGTGATGACTCGTGTGGTCAATGATGAACCGGCCGGTTGAGAAAGAGGATTAAGGGAAAGGAGTGAGAGCATGGAAATGAAAGAAAGCGGGATACCCTCATGTCAGAGGGTTTATGCTGAAATCAATTTGGATGCAATCAGAAATAATCTGAGTCAAATGAAGTCTCTTTTGGAGCAGGGGACGCGGATGATTGCCGTGATCAAGGCGGACGGATACGGGCATGGAGCGGTTCCTATTGCCAGAGAGTTAGAGGATTTTGAAGGGCTTTGGGGATTTGCAACAGCTACCGCGGAGGAAGCCTTTGTACTCAGGAGTATGGGGGTTTCCGCACCCGTCCTGGTTCTGGGATATGCTTTCCCCTGTTGCTATGAGCGGATGATTGAGGAAGGAGTCAGGATTACCGTATTTCGCAGGGATACCCTGGCAGAACTTTCAAAAGCCTGCAGGGAGTTGGAAAAAAGGGGAATCCGCCGCAAAGCGAAGGTACATATTAAAGTGGATACGGGAATGAACCGTATCGGGATTAAGCCTGAGGAGGCGGAGGTTTCCTTTGTGGAACAGGCATTTGGGACGGAAGGCGTTGAGGTAGAGGGGATTTTTACCCACTTTGCCAGGGCGGATGAAGCGGACAAAACCTCTGCTGGGATACAGTTGTCCGCCTTTTGGGAATTTATAGGGCTGATCGAAAGAAAAGGGTACCGCATCCCCATGAAACACTGCGCCAACAGTGCCGGGATTATGGAACTGCCGCAGACCCATATGGACGCGGTAAGAGCCGGGGTTGCCATGTACGGCCTCTGGCCTTCCGAAGAGATGCGCAGAGATCGGATTACGTTAACCCCGGCCATGTCCCTGCGCGGAAAAATCGTCTATATTAAGGAGATAGAGCCCGGGGAGGCTGTGAGTTATGGAGGACGGTTTGTGGCGGATAAGAGAATGCGGATCGCCACCATTCCGGTAGGCTATGCAGACGGCTATCCCAGAGGGCTTTCCGGCACGGGCCATGTACTGATCTGCAAAAAGCGG
>Ga0137297_10499_pt1 | contig 28967 bp, 28 predicted proteins | sample RamsorincwithD2O_FD_97191 | JGI IMG/M metagenome (GOLD analysis project Ga0137297, IMG submission 97191) | Mouse cecal microbial communities from Vienna, Austria - Mucin amended with D2O | ecosystem: Host-associated > Mammals > Digestive system > Large intestine > Cecum | place: Austria: Vienna...
AATTTCCAATGAATTATCCGATGAAAAATCTTTTGAATTTGCTATTTCTAGTAATGCCTCTCCCGCCTCCGTCAGATTTCTTTCACTGTCCAGCAACCCAATATCTCTTAATCCGGAAGTCTTTTCTCTCGCATCTTTATCCGGCCTCCCCGCATCGCCTTTCATAAATTTTTTATCTTTCAAAAATTGATAATATTTTGCCTGAAATGCATTATTTCCAGTCCACGATACATTTTTATTTTCCGGAAGCTCTCTGAATTCTTTTAACAATTTTAACTGCAGCTCAATGTTCAAATTAAACTGATCGGTTCTATAACTAGTTGTTCCCACTACCCAATAATAGCTCTTAAAACTAATTTTATCCGTCATACATTTTCATCCTTCGATCTGATAATTCACCACCAATACTTCCCTTGTTACACTATTTTTCTGCGCCTGATAATTGGAATTTGAATAATCATAGTTCAATGATATTGCTTGATATTTCTTGTTTTTTTCTATCCAATCGGCCAAAATATCATTTTTCCTGCCCTTACTTTCTAATACGTTGGACAACGCAAAGCGGATCCCTTTTTTATCCAATTCTTCCAGGTAACTCAACAGATCTCTCTCATCTTTTTCTGTCCATCCTTTCTGCTCATTATAGGTCGCGCAGGTAATCAGATAGGGCGGATCTGCATAAAAAAAACTTTTCTCTGTAAATCTATCCAATTCGATCTCTCTAAAATCGCTGTTAGTAAATCTGTAATCTCCGTTTTTGATTCTGTCTAAAAAATCCGCTAATTTTTTCTGCATTTTAGAATTAAAATCTCTTTTTCCGACCGGAAGATTGAATTCTCCTTTTTTGTTAAACCGCACCTGATTGTTAAAAGAATACAAAACGAGCAGATAAAACATGAAATAATACTCGTCATTTTTCTCAGTTTTGCTATTAAAATCTCTTTTCAACCTATCATAGCCCTCTCGGTTATATGTCCCAAGCCCTTTAGAACTCTGACAGCCATAATATTCATATCCGTTTTTGCTGACAAGGGAAAGACGATATCTGTCAATCGCGGCGAATAGCCATGTAAATATCTCTCCTTTGGACAATTTTTGAAATGTATTCAACAATCCGATCAAATGTTCATTGGAATCATTAAATTGAACTTTGTTACAATTTACATTGATACCGACGTTACAGCCGCCGCAAAATAAATCTACCACCTGGTCTGCATCATCCGGAAATAACGGTAAGATCTGCGGCAACAATTTGTATTTTCCTCCCGTGTAATTCAATGCGGAAGGAATGACCTCTTTTTGATAGTCATAACAAGTGCACAAAAACAGTCTTTCCTGATTTTCTTTTATATCGGATTTTCCGGTGGAAAATGCCCTGTAGTCCTCCGAAAAAATTTTCACAGTTCCTTTTTTTTGCAGGATACGCAAAATATCATCATCACAAATCTTTGCATTGGAGCGGTCGTTCCCCTTTTCCGCCATATTATTATAGGATAACATAATATACTTTGCATGAATCGAATCGATCAGATTTTCAAATGCTTCCGCAGCTTTTTGGGTACAGTAATCACTTTTTAGCGCGCTTCTGTCCATCTTCTTTGCAACGCCAAACACCTCCGGTTGATCCCATCGCGCCACATTTTCCAGCAAATGGTATGCATCGCAATACTGTCTCGAATTATAGGGAGGATCAATATATACCAAATCGGCCTCTACGAAAGCCGCCAATTCATTCGCGTCCATATTATAACATACATTATTTTCATTTAGATTTGAGTCCGGCTGCGGAACGGATAATTCCAGATGCTTTTCAAATTCTATACCTTTTCTGTACGCATCGTAATGTCCACAAGTATTGGCAATTTTATCCATCGCATATAAGAGAGATGTGATTAACAGGGCTCTCTCCCTCTCATTCAACTCACCTGCACTAAATTTATCTTCTATATCTTGTCTGACAAATCCAATTTTTTTACAATCCTCCAGCGAAAAATAGGTGTTGGCAAAATTTTCACTCATATAGTTATCCTGATTCACATGTAACTCATTGTACTCCATAATCAAATTCATTACTTTTTCTTTGGAGTATTCCTCACTGCTAAACCAGGCCAAATAACAAATATAATTGCTATACATCATATCATTGACGATTAATTTTTTGTCTGTAAATGCAGATGCAACGGCTCCTGTGCCCGCAAAGATATCTGCCACGGTATTCACATTTTCACATTCTCTTTCCACAACTTCCGTGATAAAAGATAAGAGCTTGTATTTGTTCCCCAGATAACGCCTGTTATTGATCTTGACAGTCTTATACGTCGGCTTCACTTCTTCTGTTTTTTTTGTAATATGATTTTTCTTAATATATTCTTTTAATTGATGATAGACAGATTCTGTCCAGAGCGTTTTTCCGCTTTTATCAATTTCTACTCTCACAACGCCATGATCTTTTAAATAGTATAAATATGACCTTGAAATATTTAATTTTTTGGCCATTTGAGTTGCCGAATAATTCATCCTACTCTCTCCAATTTATGCAACGTATTCTCTTCTTTATTGGACACTTTTTTATCTAATTATAGCATTATAAAAGAATTTTTCAAGATAATCTCGTAGAAAAGCTCATAAAAAGGATGCTAACTAGAAATTCAAGTTATTTTTTTGCTATATAAGAACACGTAAATTGTTCACTATTTTTTTATACTCTGCTTATATCAAATCAATTTCTATGTTTTCCTCTATTCTTCCCTGCAATATACTTGACATTATTTCCAAAAATAATATAGTGACATGTCACAAAACACAGAAACGGAGAATACAATGAGTGCAAAGCTTCAAAAGCAGGAGTCGGAACCAAAACTTGGAGCCGGTATGAATCAGGTGAGTCTATTCGGCATGACAAGGTACTCTATATTTGTAAAACATTAAATTGGCATACCCTTCCAAACCAAGAAGAAACGAAACAAAACGATAAAAAAACGCTATATCCCGATAAACATAAGGATATAGCGTTTTTCATTATTGCCACTGAAATTTACTCTCACTGATTTTCTTTGATTTTTTCGTTTTGATATTGTAACAGTAGAATTTACCCTTTTTTCCGTAATACACCTGTTTAGAGGTGATTTTCCCTACAAAATCTGCGGAAAGTTTTGCCACGATGGTTTTTTTATTTTTACCCGTCAGACTGCAGCTTTTTATTTTCACAGACGACTTATTGATTTTTTCTGCATAATATACTTTTCCTGACGCAAAATTCAAGGCGCCGCCGATGTTACTGCTGAATTTTAAAAACTTTCCCGTCTTGCAGTTATAGATATATCCATTTGGATTCCACCTGATACGGTCGTAAACCAGCAGATATTGCTTGTATTGGCCAACCGGAATCGCGTCTTTCCGAATAGATTTCCCTTTCTTTGTTTTCATATCAAAACGATATGTACCCATACGGGAAATATCGCCGTCTATAAGATACGCAAGATAGAACTTTCCATTATAGTATGCCTGAATACTATGCCCATCTTTTACTTTACCAATCAGGGTACGGTTTTTTCCACTGAGTTTTACGGAATAGATATAAGCGAATGCTTGTGCCCTCTTTTTATCCACACCCTCTTCAGTATAATAGAGCACAGAGCCGTCGGTTACAAATCCTCCAAGGTAATAGATACTATGTCCTTTAGAAGCCTTGGCAATCACTTTTCCCGTTCCCGTCTTTGATGTGGATGCATAGATCTTGTTGTCGGACATCCAAATATAATGTTTCCCTGTCTTCACCCTGTTATCACCATCAAAGAATCCCGTTTTGAATGAAGCGGCCTGGGTTTTCATGGGATGGATAAAGAAAATACCTGCCAGGATACAAAAAATCATAATACTCAAAAAACCATACTTCAATTTCTTCTGTTGTCTCATAATTCTCCCTTCCTTACCTGCACGTTCACAAATCTTAAAATCGTAAGGATACTGTGCAAATTGTTTTTATTTACTGTAACAAATTTCTTTCGTGCAGTCAATATATTAAGATTTAGGATGTTTTGGATAAATTTTTTAGTATTCCCTGTGACGGAAATTTTATTCACTTAATTTTTAAATAGATGGGAGAGATTTATCCCCCCAACAACCGGCTAAAAAACTGTCTATATTAGATGGTTTTAAAATCTTCCGCAGATGGTCTAGCCTTGTGTAAATAGCCCTGTTGTCAATCCAGCAAGCGGGGCAATCTCCTTTGTAGAATAGCCATGCATCTTCAGCAGGATAATTTGCAGGATACGCCTGTTGGAATTGAAGTCTGCCCTCGTTTATGTGCTACTCATCAAAATTCAGCACTCTTTACCGCAATTTCAGAAAACTTTAGACTAAAAAACCCTTGAAAACACTGGATTTTCAAGGGTTTTGCAAAATCTCTTATTCTGTTCCAAACTATCTCTTACCGAACTGAAATTAACGTTTGCGTAACTGGAAACACTTGATTCTACTGGATTCTTGGAATATGGTGTTGCAAACACGTTACAAACGCAGGGCTTCTCATTACTCCTCATCACACCTCGGAATTATAAAGGAAGGAGATGGCACAAAACATGTATCTCCTTCTTTAATCTTCTCTCACAATTTTATTCCCATTTTATATTTTAATATGAAAACTCTCTACTCGTATTGATTCGTCACATAAATATAAGCATCTTCCAACGTTGCAGGAACTGACATACACTCCAATTCTGGCTGTATTTCAGAAATCACTCTTAACTGTAATCCACCCTCAACGTACTGTTTTGATGTAATACGATATTTCTGTTCCACTTCTCTTGCTTTTCTCTCATCAGGTACTTTGCAAATCCAGATTTTCCCCTGTGCTTCTTCCGCTAAATTCTTCATAGAACCCGCATATAAAAAGCTGCCTTTGTGCATAATTGCAAGTTGATTACAGGTAGCAGCCAAATCCTCTACAACATGAGTTGAAAACAAAACCGTTCTATTTTCAGAAAAGTCTACCAATAAATTACGAATACGAATACGTTCTTCTGGATCTAAGCCAGTAGTTGGTTCATCTACAATCAAAAATTCTGGTTCATTCAAAAGTGCCTGCACCAATCCAACTCGTCTTTTCATCCCGCCTGATAACTGTTTCATTTTCTTCTTCCGATGTTCTATAAGACTGGTCTTTTTCAAATAATATTCTATTCGTTTTTTACATTCCGCTTTCGGGACACCTGCTAGATCACCCATATACTCCAAACACTCCTGAACAGTCAAATTGGGATAAAGTTCTATTTCCTGTGGTAGATAACCTATTTTCCTCTGAATTTTTTCATAATTTCCTTCACTATATAAAATCCCATCCAATGTGACTGTACCGCTAACTGGTTTCAATACAGTAGTTAATACTCTCATTAAAGTTGTCTTTCCTGCTCCATTTTCTCCCAACAGTCCAAATATTCCATTAGGTATATCTAAATCTGCATGATCGATTGCTGTTACACCATTCTTAAATCTTACCTTTAAATCCTCAATATGAATACTCATAAACTTATCCTCTCTTTCTAACTATCTTCGGCAATGCTATAAATAAAATGAATCCTATACAAATACACAAGGCTTTCCCATACAGCCATGTAATATCATCAGTATTTTCTATATCTCTAAAAGCATAGGAAAATAGATTCCATGCCCCAAAAAGTTTATCTCCTCCTGTGGAATTTGTTGCTACCCATATCAAAAGACAACTTCCAATCCCCATCCACATATTGCGAAAAAGCATAGACAATGTATTAGCCAATATTCCCCAAAAGAAAATGGTTACTACAATCGCCAAAAAATAGGCAATAAATTGAAGCATTTCACTTTCTGTTACTGGATGCGTAACTGGTTTCTGAAACACAAAAAATAGCCCGTATCCGAGAACAGCAAGCAGCAACAAGAAAACTTCCTGTATCATCATTCGCTGCATGATGGAATGAATTCTCTTTTTTATCCGATACAGTCTGTGGACTTCGGAACGTTTGCTTGTAATTTCCTGCACATAAGTATCTGCACAAAAAACAACAGTCAATATTGCAAAAGGTCCCTCAACGGAAAGTCCTATTTCATTTGTGAATACAACCCCACGTATCAAGCTTAAAATCACAACAAAAGATACTGCATAAGCAATCTTATAAAACGGCAGGACAATCTTCATTTCCTTCTTCATTTACATCCGCCTCCTCTTCCAAAGCTGTATCGAAAATAAAATAATTACTACAGATGCTAAAATAAGAAGACTCTGATTTAAGAGTACCATTGGCGGCGGTGTCGTATCAAAAAGCTGCCCGGGAAATCGAACCATGATTGCCAAAGGTCTGCCCCAATATCCATAAACACCTTCCGCATTTCTTCCCCCCATGTTGGAATACACCATATAAAGAATTAAAAGTGGCACACCCGGAAGTGGAATTTTAAATATAAGTGAAATCAATGTATATATACTCACAATCATCAGCATATTAGGCAGTATATAAAGTACCGTAGAAACCACAAAATCCCATAACTGCACTTCAAATCCACTATCCTTTGTATAGATGCGGCACAATATCCAAAACAGTATATCCAAAATAGCCAGCACAAGCAAACAAATTGTAAATCCTGCACTCACTTTTCCCAGTACATACTTCCCGGTAGTCACGGGCTTTGTGTGCAGCAGTTCATAAGTATGCTTTTTTGTATCTTGTAAAAATAAAACCGCCAACATAATAGTTGCAAAAAATACCATATACAGCCCTGCAAAATCAGCAAATTTTCTTGCGTAATAAAAAGAAAATGTCTTATCTTCCAATTTTTCATCTAGATATGCGTTGATTTCTTCTGCCGTTCCCTTATAATACGTACTGTCCTCGTACAAATATCTTGCCCCGTACCAGTCATATTCCTGTTCCAGGTACGCATAGGCTTCTTTCAAATTCATGTTTTCTAGCTTTTCAATTACTGTCTGTGCTTCTATATCCGATACTTCAAACACATCTGTCAATTTTATTTTTACTTTTTCATGCCATAGTTCCCGATGCTTTTCTGTGTCAGCTGGAATATACCCCTCATACACTTCTCCTTCAACCGAAGTGTTGGACTGATCATTGATGATTTCCTCCCCCGTTGTAAGATAATGTGTGGTCAGATAGGGACTTGTTGCACTAAACACACCATAAATCACAAGCACAATCCCCACCCAAAATAACGGTCGCTTTAGATAATTTTTAATCTCTCTTTTAAAAATAGCAATCATAGTTTTGCCTCCTTTCCTTGTTATAAATATCATAAACTGCATATCACAACAAAAAGACAACAACATAAAAAAATCGGACTGCTCATGCAATCCGATGAAATACTGCTGTTATTATGGCTCCACCATGTTCTTGATTTTCTAATAATAACTTTCCATTATGTTTTTCACAATACATTCTGCTGATATACATACCCATTCCTGAATGTTTCAAACTGTCTTTCATATTTTGCTGATAAAAAAGTTCTGTTGCCTTTTGCTTGTCTATTCTAAATCCCACTCCATCATCCTTTACTCTGATTTGTAATTTAGAGCAAGTAAGGAGAGCTTCCATTTCCACTTTTGTCTTGGCATAACGAAAGGCATTTGACAAAAGGTTTTCTATAACCTCTAAAATCACTTCCTTATCTCCTGAAAATTTTTCTGCTGTTTCCAAACATTCTAATTCGCATCGCTTTCCAAATTTTTTCTCAAACACATTCAGCTCTGCCCGTATATCTATTTCTAACTGCTTACTTGTAATTTCTTCTGCCACCAACTCCCTTGCATCTAAACTGCTCATTTTTCGCATTGTTTCTACAAACACGTCCATTCGTTCAATCTGCTTTCTGCTCTCGCCTATCATTTCCAGTGCCTGAGCTATATCTATCTCTTTCTTTGGAAGATATTCTGAAAGCATTTCCTGATAGCCCTCCAATACAGATAACGGAGAACGGATATCATGTGCAATCGCAGCCCGCAAAGCCTTCTCTTCCTCAAGCATTTTCCATAACTGGCGATTATTCTCTGCAAGCTGTTTTCTCATTCGTTCAAATTCTTTGCACAAGCTTCCCATTTCATCTTTATTTTCATAGGTAATATGAAAATCCAAATTATTTTGACCAACTTGTTGTGACGCCAGTTCTAGTTCTTCAATGGGATATTTCAATTTATGCTTATAAAAAAGAAACACCGCTATGATATTGCCTATCACAGACACGATAAGTGCTGGAAACGTCTGAAGAAAATCACATATCTCAGATACATGATAATCAAAGTTTTCCATTTCATATGAATTCGGTCTCGGAACGTCTGTTAAATACTCCCTTCCGTCACCTTCAGCCATTTCAAAATACTTCTCTTGATCTACATATTTCCACCAAATGTTATTTTGTATTGTGGTTGCTGTTCGTATAATCAATGCAGAAAGAAAAAAACTGATTATTAAGCTAACTATCATATACAAAACAATGGTTTTTCTCAGCGAAAGATTTTTTATTTTGTCCATTTATATCCCATCCCCCATACTGTTTCAATATATTCATGCTGCGTATATTGATTGATTTTTTTACGGATTCTGCGGATCAGTTCTGTCACCGCTCGACTATCGCCTTCTGCGTCATATCCACTAATCTTTTCATAAATACGTTCTTTATCAAACACAATTTCAGGGTTCATAGACAGAAATTCAATAATGTTATATTCTGATTTTGTAAAATCTATCGCTTGTCCTTTAATTCGCACATTCTTACAAGTATAATCAATAATCAAATCTCCATAAAATCGCTGTTCTGTTTTCCTGTGTAAACGTTCCTCACGTTTCAAGTGGGCAATAATTCGGGCGTCTAATTCTTTCAAACTAAATGGTTTTAAAACATAATCATCACCGCCGGACAGCAATCCCATAACTCGATCCTGTTCCTCTACCTTTGCCGTCAAAAAAATAATCGGGCATGAAACCGTATCTCTGATTTTTCTGCACACTTCAATTCCATCCATTCCCGGCATATTTACATCCAATAAAATAATATCGGGATTTGCACTTATCTTTTCCATTGCTTCTATGCCATTTTCTGCAATAATCACTGTATAATTTTTCAATGTAAAGTATTGATTCAGCATTTTTAGCAATTCTCTATCATCATCAACCATTAAAATTTTATAGTTCATAAATTCCACCTCTGACTCTAATGTTATCTTTTCCTTATAGTATAGCTTATAAAAAACAACAAATAAACAACAATTCCTAAAAGGCGATAGCCTTTCTAAACTGCCGCCTTTTCTCCTTCATTTTATTTCCATTATTGATAAATCATCTCCTTATCCACAATCTCCCTCGCACATGCTTGTATATTATTCATTCTCCCAATCCACTCTAAGGTATCATCTACCTTTAACTGTTCCGTGATCCCCTGTGCCTGTTTCATCTGCTCTACAATCCTTTCAAACCGTTCCTGAGCCTGTTCTTCTATATCCGCCAAATAATCATTCAACCTTCCACTTGTAAGCAGATTCAAATATACACCCTTGTGATACTCTTTAGATAATGTAAATGTCTTTGTCCCCATACGCCGATAAATCTCTGCTCTTCCTCCTCCGGCAAGGTAAGACAGGGGATAAGATAATCCCCTTGTCTGATATAAGTTCCGCCCATTTCTTCAAATATTGTTTTCTTCATTGTCTGTTCCACCTTTCTTATCGTTCTCTATCCATAGATTTTTTCTTAACTGACCGTTTCGACTGCTGTCTGCCTTCCTGCTGATAGCGGTGCAGCTTTTCCAGTACGCTTGCTTTTTTCGGTTGTTCTAACGTATTTTCTTTCTTCTGCCCCGTCTGATTTTTCCATGCCCGCAGTTCTTCATTGTATTCCATAATTAGTGCTTCTGCTTTGTTATAAACCTTCTGAAAGGCTTGCACATTGGGATAGCCTTCCCTCTTTACTATCTGTTCCAAACTCTTGTGCAGACGCTTTTCCAAATCCTCTAACAGTTCAATTCGCCCCTCCAGAGATTTTCGCTCTTTGCCTTTAAATAGTCCTCGTAACTCTGACAGTTGCTTTTTCAAAGAAGAAATATCCTGCTGTGTGCGTTTTATCTCTATTGACTGTCTCTGCAATTCATACATGAGCTTCTGCATATCTTTCCATTCCTGCAAATCAATCTTTGGTACAGGTTTCGGCGGTAGCTTAAATTTGAAAATCACTTCCTGTAAAAAGTCTTTTGCACCTCGGATAATCTGACGGAACATATCCGGCAGCCAACCGTGTGTCCTGATAGATTGCAGCGTTTTGTCCGTGATTTTTTCCTGCTTTATCTTCAAAATATCTTCTTCGGGAACACCCTCGACTAATGCCACATCAACTGTCCGATTCCATTCCTGCCTTGCCGCATTGTCCGCCTTTATCTCCCCTGCCTTCGGATTATTCTTTCCGATTTTCTTCGTTGCCAAATATACACCGCCCTGTTGGAATACGGATAGTTTTTCTGATTCCTCTTTTACATATCGGTTGATCGTATCGGTAAACAGTTCCTTGACTTCTTTGGTAAAGGCTTTGTTCTTAAACCATTCATCCTTTTTTGTGAAGATATGGCTTTCATAAATTTCCCCTTTGGGGATAATGCTGCACCCGGCTCGGATATTTCCCTGCTCGTCTAAAACCTCTTTCTTTGTACGTCTATGCTTTCCCTGCTCATCATAAAACATATTTCGGGTAGCAATCTTTACTTCGGGCTGTTCCAACATTTTCCGTTCACTGAATACCAGATGAATATGATAATTCGTCTTTGCCTTGTTGTGATGAAGGGCAGCACTACACTCCACACCATATCTTTTATGAAAACTCTCCGTAAAAAGCCTTACCACATCATCTGCCCTGTACTGAACAAAACTTTCGGGAAGTGCTATGATGAACTCTCGCCCTTCAATACATTTCCCTGCCGAACCACTTGTCTTAAAATCCAACTGGTTTTCTCTTGCAAGATTTTTCCAAAACTCCGGTGTTGCCCCTTCTGTCTGATAGGTCGCATAGAGATATTCCTGTCTTTTAGGATTGGAGATATAATCAATACGCCCTGCCACATCGGACAGCTTGCTTTGTCTGATAAATGAATGTCTGCCTATAAGCATCCTCCTTTCCCAGCTCTCGTCGATTTTATTGTGAGTAGGTGCATAGGCACCTGTTTACGAACTGATTGCCGTATCCGGCATAAGCCTCGCAGAGCGAAATACACAGAGTATAAACCGTAGGTTTGTGCGATGGGTGTATTTCGCTCTCAATCGCCGAGGGCTGTTTTTGTATTACATAATCTGATTATTACTCAGACTTGCGATTCCATTTATGGGCGTATCCGCCCTTTTGATCTGCCCGTATCCGAGCTGCTTAAACATCTCCAACACTCCCTTCTGCTAAAAATAAAATAAATTCAAAAATTACACGTATAAGCGTATAAACGTATCTTCCATACTTTTCAGAAACCTGTAATCCCTTGATTTTCCTGAAGATATACGCTTATACGCTTCTTTGGGAAATTCTTTTTTATCTGTTTTTCATCCGTATCAACGATAGTTATCTATGCGTATCTGCGTATGAACCCCCTGAAATCCTCTGGCATTTTTCCCATTGTCTGAGGGAATATTCGTAGAATAATGAATGTGATACTTCTTTTCATTTTCTTTTAAGTACCCCGAAAAACTTTTTGCACTCATAGGCTTTTCCGTATTATCTTCACACCAGCGGCAGTATGCTTGATAAAGATTCTTAGAAGTCGCTGTTGTATTTTCTTCCAACCGGATATACCCGGATGACTGCATAAAAGCGATAATGTTATTCCCGGATTCCATAGCTTCGTGTAGATTTTTCTTTGCACGTTCGCTGATGGTAAAGCGATATTTATTTTTCAGTAAGCGTTTCAATCCCTCCAGACACCAAAGGAAAATATCGTCTGCTTCTCTTTGCAGTTTCTCAATCAGATAGGGATCATCTACTCTGTCTGGCGGCACATCTTTGACCGTAAGGATAATCTGTCTGCGATAAAATCCATAGGAACGGTCATGTAAAGCACTCAGACTTCCGTTTCCAAAGCAGAGAAATCTGACATATAAATTCCCCTGTACGCTCTGTTTTGACTTCCTTTCCAAATCCATCTTATCCTCCAAAGTGACTATGGTTTTAATGTAGTTGGTGTCTTTCAATGCTTCCAGTTTCATATCGTCATCCACCATCAAAAGCCGATATTCCAAATCTGCCCTTGCAAAACGGTTGTGCTCTACCTTTTGAATATTGCTTACATTCATATTCGTTCCGAGAATTTTTCTCATGACCAGACCAATACGGGATTTTCCCTCCCCGCCTTTTCCTAAGATAATCAATAACTTCTGTGCCTTGTTTGATGGGATTAAGCAATATCCCATATATTCCTGCAAGGTAGGAATATCATCTTCCTCCAACAGTTCTGAAAGAAATTTCAGCCACCGTTCCGGCTTTACTTCTTTCATTTCATAATTTACAGGCAAGCGGTTCAGGCAAAACTCCTTATTTTCTGTAAAATCTCCATTCAAAAAATAAGTTCCATTATTCACATGGATGCGATCCATCTGCACCGGAAGTTCCTCCGAATAAGCTTCCAGTTTTAGAACCTCCGAAAGCTGTTTTACTTTCTTGGAAATCCCTTTCGTAAGAACCGGCTTTACCATTCTGTAAATTTCTTTTTCCACTTCGCTATCTGGCAGCATTCCATCATAGCTGAAAAAGATACCGTTGATACATTTCAATGGCATTCTTTGCAGGAAATTTTCACAAAATGCTACCTCATCAATCTGCCCATCCTCAAACCATTCCTGAGAGTACTCTTTAAAGTTCATTTCTCTCTGATTCAATGCTTCTTCCAGTCTATTCCTTGTTGTTTCGTCTATATTCTTCCATTCGTTCTTCAATTCTTTTCATATTCTTCCCACTATCTAGTAAAAATTCAATTCTGTCCTGTAACTCTCCAAACACCAGTAAATCCAGATAGTAATTTATCTTTTCTATCTGCTGACAGGCTTCTATAAATTCTGCTTTCCATTCTTCCTCTGGTGTTTTTGGTGCATATCTTATTTTCCATTCTTCCAACAAATGAAGATAATCCGATAAAATGCGGATACTTTCCCGTTCCCATTCTTCAAATTTCTTTTCGGTCTGGTACAATGTTCTTTTCGGTTTTTCTTTTTTCTTACTGGCATTCCTTTTCTTTGCGTTATCTGTAAAAATAGGTATCTGAAAATCTTCTGCCAGTTTCTTTGCTGCTTCCAATGGTGCAAGATGAAAGAAATCTGCCACAAACGTGATCACATCCCCTTTCGCACCACAGGCAAAACAACAAAATCCTTTGTCTACTTTCATACTGGGATGCCTGTCATCATGAAAGGGGCAACAGATCATCCCATTTCTACTTATTCTCAATCCGTACTGTTCGGCTGCCTGCCTTGCAGTTACGTTTTCTTTTACTACTTGAAAAATATTCAATTCGACTCCTTTAAAATTTTCGTTGTGTTCTCTCAGAGCCTTTGATATACTGAATTTGCGAGATAGAGTTATCAAAAGCTCTGAGAAGTTGTCCTTGTGTTACGCAAGGGCTTTTTCTTTTCCCTGCTTTTTTACCTCTCCATTGAAATATCCAGTTTCTTCCCATACTTTACGATCAGAACAGTAATAACTGAATTCATTGGAATCGCCCATCTTCATTGCCACTCCAAATTTCAAAATTCCCTGCTGTATTCCGATACGAACGTAATGAGCATCTTTTCCGATTGCTTTTGCAATTTCCGTAATCGGCACATTTCTTCCCGTAAATGGCGGCAATTCTACATATAATCTTTTATCCATTTTCCACATCCTCCTTTACAATCTGACTAAGTTCTTGATCTAAAGCTGTAGCAATTTTATATGCCACCTGCGGTGTACAGCTCTTTCCTGATATAATGCAGGAAATCGTCTGCCTTGACACTCCACTTAACTCTGCCAATTTCTTAATTGTTAATCCTCTTTCTCCCATCAAAATCTGCATTTTAAATACGTTTATCTTCATTTTATTTCTCCTTTCTTTTTTAATATGCACTTTTAATTCGCATTTCCATTATATGCACTTATTCTGCATATGTCAATACTATTTTATATAAATATGTACTTGCAATTCGTATTTTTCTATGATATGATAAGCGTGAGGTGAATAATGATGAGTAATGAGAAGTTCCATAACAATCAAATCGGACTTAGAATCCGTACTGCTCGAAATGAAAAAGGTATCAACCAAACAGAGCTTGCAAATTTGTTAGGGAAATCGCTTCGCACAATCCAAAAATATGAAAGCGGAGAAATCGAAGTTTCCATTGCTATGCTCAATGAAATCGCAAAAGTTTTAGACTGCGAATCCACATATCTTATAGGGTATGATACTGAGAGAAAACCTTTAGAAAATCTTTCTGATATTATGAATTTCTTATTTCAGTTAGATAAGATAAAGGAGCTTGGCTTCAATATCGAAGTCAAACGCCCGCCACATTATGATGGATGGGAATGTGCTATTACTTTTAATGGCAAAGATGTTTCTACGGAGTTAAATCAGGATCTCTGTCTATTCTTGGAAGAATTTAAGGATAAAAGAAATGAAGTCAAGGACTATCAGACAAGTCTTGAATCTTATCAGAAGTGGCAGGATAAAACACTTGCTTATTACGCAAATGCAAAACTGACCGAAAAAGAAACAGAAGAAATCTCAAACGAAGAACGAATCCAAAGATTTCAAAAAATTATGAACGAGCGGTACGGTAAGAAAGAGTCCTAATTTTTAAGGAGGATTTTTAGAATATGAAATTACCGAACGGCTACGGAAGTGTAGTAAAACTATCTGGAAAAAGAAGAAAACCTTGGATGGTTCGTAAAACCACAGGCTATCGCATTGATCCAGTCAAAGAAAAGAAAGTAAATGAATATATCATTATTGGATATGCCGCCACAAAAACTGAGGGGTTACAAATGCTGGCTGATTATAACCGGAATCCTTATGATACGAAGGCAGCCAAAATGACTTTTGAGGATGTGTATGAGGAATGGTCTAAGAAAAAATTTCCTACGGTATCCGAAAGCAATATCAAAGGATACAAGGCATCTTACAAAACCTGTGGCATTCTTTACAATCGAGTTTTTAAGGATTTAAAACTGGCAGACTTACAACAGGTTATTGACACCTGCGGAAAGAATTTTCCCACATTGAAGAAAATCAAAATCCTGTTTAACCAGTTATATGAATTTGCATTAAAGAATGACATCTGCAACAAAGATTATTCTACTTTTGTTGAGATCGCCCAGTACAAAGACCGCAATCCAAACAAGCATACACGTACAAAATTCACAAAAGAAGAAGTTGCAAAAGTCTGGACAATGAAAGAAGATAAATATTATCAGATTATCCTCATGCTGCTCTATAATGGCACACGTATCTCTGAATTTCTTGATTTGAAGAAAGAAAATGTGCATTTGGAAGAACAGTATTTTGATGTAATTGACAGCAAAACAGAAAACGGAATCCGAAAAGTTCCGATTGCTGATAAGCTCCTGCCTTACTATAAAGACTGGTATAATTCTTGTCCTGATTGCGAATATCTTCTTCATACAGAGGATGGCAAAAGATTTCTTTATCGCAATTACTATGACAGCTATTGGACTCCTCTTGTGGAACAGATTGGAATTGACCGTACACCACATTGTACCCGACATACCTGTATTTCCATGTTATCGGAAGCTGGTGTTCAGGATACAACCATCAAGAAAATTGTGGGGCACTCCGGTGCTATGACTCTGACAGAAAAAGTTTATACTCACTTAGATATGCAGATTCTTGTAGACGCAATCAACAAAACCTTAGAAAATGAGGACAGCGTAACTGCCGATACAAAATCTGCATAACAAAAAGGACACTCTCCAGTGCCTATCACCGAAAAGTGTCCTATATTTTTTAGATATTTTTGTTGCAAACGTGTTGCAAATGCGTTGCGAACTGAGTAAATTCCACCGCTTTTCACCACATCTGACAACTCCACAAACCCTTGTAAAACAAGGATTTGAACGTAAATCCGAGTTCCGAAGATTATCTCTTCGAGAACTGTGGTGCTCTACGAGCTGCTTTAAGACCGTATTTCTTACGCTCTTTCATACGTGGATCACGAGTCAAATATCCAGCTTTTTTCAGAACTGGTCTATAATCGTTATCTACCTGAAGTAACGCTCTTGCAATACCGTGACGGATCGCTCCAGCCTGGCCTGTATAACCGCCGCCTTTTACGTTTACTAATACGTCAAATTTTTCAACTGTCTCTGTTGCAACTAACGGCTGACGAACGATTACTTTCAGTGTCTCTAATCCCAAATAATCGTCAATATCTCTTTTATTAATCGTAATCTTACCTGTTCCCGGTACTAAATACACTCTGGCAACAGATGCTTTTCTTCTTCCTGTTCCGTAATACTTTGTATTAGCCAATGTAATTTACCTCCTTATCACCGATTAAAATGTTAATGTCTCAGGTTTCTGAGCTGCATGTTTATGGTCCGGACCTACGTATACGAATAATTTCTTATACATCTGTCTTCCCAAAGGTCCTTTCGGAAGCATTCCTTTTACTGCATATTCAACAACTCTCTCAGGATGCTTGTTCAACATCTCTTTTAAAGTAGTCTCTTTCATACCACCAACATAATCGGAATGGTGATAGTAAATTTTCTGATCTAATTTCTTACCTGTCACTTTAATTTTCTCTGCATTTACAACAATCACATAATCCCCTGTGTCAATATGAGGTGTGAAAATCGGTTTCTTTTTTCCTCTCAATACATTAGCAATCTCAGAAGCTAAACGTCCTAATGTTTTATCCGTAGCATCTACTACATACCATTTTCTCTCAATTGTAGCAGGGCTTGCCATAAAAGTTTTCATTGGTTGACCTCCTTGAACTTTGCCCTTCACAGTATCAATGTCCGAAAATACTGTTCCTGGCCTCGCATATTAGTTATATAATAAAATGCTTCCCCGGGGCTATGGAGTCACATTTCTTCACTATGTCAGACTTTAATATTATAGTACACACATCCTGGTGTGTCAAGAATTTATTCAAATTCAATCCCAATCATTGTCAGGCCGCAGGCAGGTGCCGTCGGTCCCGCCATCTCCCTGTCAAGCGCTTCGAGTATTCCCGACATTTCCTCCGGTTTTCGTTCTCCGCTTCCCACCTGAAGTAATGTCCCCGCAATGATTCGGACCATATTATATAAAAAACCATTTCCCGCAATCCGTATCACAATGATATCTCCCTGTCTCTCTATGGTCAGGGTATAAATTTTTCGTACTGTCGTCTCTACCTGTGCCTTGATCGAACAAAAACTCTTAAAATCATGTTCGCCCACCAGATATTCCGCCGCCCTTTGCATTGCCTCTATATTCAGATTCCGATAATAAAAATAAGTGTCAATTCTCCGATTTGGATCCCGAAACTCACGGTTTAAAACGCGGTATTCATACGTCTTTTTGCTCTTTTGATGTCTCGGATGAAAATTCGCAGCCACCTCTTTTGAAAGCTGAACCACAATATCCTCCGGCAATCTTTGATTTAACGCATAAGAAATCTTTTCTGCAGGCATACGGGTATCTACATCAAAAACCGCAACATTTCCATAAGAGTGAACACCGGCATCGGTCCGACTGGCACCTGTCACCGCAATTTCTCTCCCAAATAACTCGCTAAGCGCTAAGTTCAGTTCTCCCTCAATAGTTCTTCCATTTGGCTGTACCTGCCACCCACAATAGTTCGTCCCATCATATGCCACCAGCAACATCACACGCCTCATATCGCCCACCTATAGCACAATTCTCACTGCAATCATCGCCGCAAAATATCCCAACACAATCCCGTAGGCTTTGTAATCTATCGGAACATAGGTCAATGGTTTCATCTTCGTTCTACCTGTACCGCCGCGATAGCATCTCGCCTCCATCGCCATTGCCAGATCATTGGCACGCCGAAAAGCGGACACAAAAAGAGGTACAAGAAGAGGAATCATACTTTTTGCTCTTTTTATAATTCCACCCGCCTCAAAGTCAGCTCCCCTCGCCATCTGTGCCCTCATAATCTTATCTGTCTCCTCCACAAGAATCGGAATAAAGCGAAGCGCTATGGACATCATCATCGCGATCTCATGTACCGGCACACGAATTTTATTCAGCGGACGAAGTGATTTCTCTAATCCATCTGTCAACTGATTCGGCGTTGTCGTCAAGGTCATAACCGACGTTCCTAGGATCAGATAGATAAGACGAATTGCCATCATTACGGCATTACGAAGTCCCTCATAAGTAATCGTAAAAATCCAAAAGGAAACCAGTTCTTTTCCATTCGTTAAGAACAGATTGAACATTGCTGTAATCAACATCAAAATCACAACTGCCTTTAAGCCTTTTACCATATATCCAAAAGGCACTTTAGAAAGTCTGATAAATCCAAACATAAAAACCGTTGCAATGAACAGTCCCCAGACACTGCGAAAAATAAACAGTGAAATAATAAAAATAAGCGTTGCAAACAATTTGACTCTTGGATCCAATCTGTGAATGACAGAATCCGCTGGATAATATTGTCCTATTGTAATATCTCGTAACATTTTATCGTCCTAACTTTTCTAAAATCTCATTTTTTGCTTCTGTCACCGTTGTCGCACTCACATCCACAGGAAGCCCTGCCTCTCGTAACTCGTGCATGAGATACGTTACCTGAGGCGCCGCAAGGCCAATTGCTTCCAATTCTTGATAATGGGCAAATACATTTCCCGGAACATCGTCTAGCACAATGGATCCCTGATTCATCACAATAATACGTCCCACATATTTTGCCACATCTTCCATACTGTGCGATACCAAAATCACAGTCATACCTCGTTCCCTGTGAAGTTTTGCAACTTGATCTAAGATATCATCTCTTCCCTTAGGATCAAGTCCCGCCGTCGGCTCATCCAAAATCAAAACATCCGGCTGCATTGCGAGGACTCCCGCAATCGCGACGCGGCGCTTTTGACCGCCAGATAAGTCAAATGGAGAGTGGTAGTAGACCTCCTCGGGAAGCCCTACACTTCTCAAGGCCGCAAAAGCCCGAAGTTGTACTTCCTTTTTTGTGAGTCCCTGGTTTTTAGGTCCAAAACAGACATCCTCAAAAATTGTCGTCTCAAAAAGCTGATGTTCCGGATATTGAAAGACAAGACCGACTTTCGTGCGCAACTCCTTTAATGGATAGCCTTCATCGTAGATATCTGCCCCATTGTAATAAATTGCCCCCGATGTCGCCTTCGTCAGTCCATTTAAATGCTGAATCAGAGTTGATTTTCCCGAGCCGGTATGACCGATAATTCCCAAAAATTCTCCATCCTCTATTTTTAAATTGATATTTTTTAATGCCTGAATCTCATATGCGGTTCCCTGACCGTATATATAATTGATTTTATCTAAAATAATCGACATACCTTCACCTTATGCCCGTATTTTGCTCAACGCATCCACCAATTCTCTTCTAGTCAAGATCCCCTGTGGAATCTGTAACCCAGCCTTTCTGAGTTCATATGCCAACAGTGTGATCTGCGGGACATCCAATCTATACTTTTTCAGTGTTTCCACCTGAGAAAAAATCTGTCTCGGCGTTCCTTCCATCACGATCTTTCCGCTGTCCATCACAAACACTTTATCAGCTTCCACAACCTCTTCCATATAATGAGTAATCAAGATAACTGTCACACCTTTTTCTCTATTTAAAAGATGTGCTGTCCTTAAAACTTCTTTTCGTCCATTTGGATCTAACATCGCTGTGGGCTCATCAAACACAATACAATCCGGCTGCATCGCTACCACTCCCGCAATTGCCACGCGCTGCTTTTGACCACCCGACAATTTATTCGGTGAATGGTTTCTGAATTTCAGCATTCCTACTGACTTCAAACTCTCTTCCACACGCCGCCAGATTTCATCAGTCGGAACACCCATATTTTCCGGACCAAAGGCCACATCCTCCTCCACCACACTGGCGATAATCTGATTATCCGGATTTTGAAATACCATGCCTGCAGACTGCCTGACATCCCAGAGATTTTTTTCCTCGGAAGTATCCATTCCCTGTACCCAGACTGTCCCTTCCGATGGCTGTAAAATCGCATTCATGTGCTTAGCAAGCGTCGATTTCCCCGAGCCATTGTGACCCAAAATTGCCACAAACTGCCCTTTTTCAATCTCCAGATTCACACCCTCTAAAGCACTCTGAATGGATTCCACATTTCCCTCTTCATCCCGGTGTATATATTCGTGTACTAATCTATTCGTCTTAATGATTCCCATATTTTTTCCTATTTCCATTGCAAACGGTGCAATTCGCCTTCCAATCTCATGTGATCAAAATGGTTTTGACGCAACGCCTCATATAATACAATCGCCACAGAATTGGAAAGATTTAACGAACGCGTCTCTCCCAGCATCGGAATCCGAACACACTCCTCGGGGTATCGTACCAAGATCTCTTCTGGGATTCCCGCACTCTCTTTTCCAAACATCAAATAGCAGTCCGGTTCATACGAGACCTCCGTATAAACACATTTTCCTTTTGTAGTCGCCAGATAAATCTTTGCCCCAGGATTCCTATTCAAAAAATCCTCAAAATTCACATAACGTGTCACATCTAATTCTGACCAGTAATCCATTCCGGCACGCTTAATTGCTTTCTCACTCAGGGAAAACCCCAATGGTTCAATTAAATGCAGTCTTGTCCCAGTCGCAACGCAAGTTCTCCCAATATTTCCCGTGTTCGCTGGGATCTCTGGTTCATATAATACGATATTGAACTTAGCCATTACATTTTTCCTCTCTAAGACGCGTGATAAAATGCTCCATGCGCTCTAATGCAAGTTTTAAATTATCTAACGAATAAGCGTAAGAAATCCGCAAGAAACCCTCTCCGCATCTGCCAAAAGCAGTTCCGGGTACTACTGCTACCTTTTCTTCCTGTAAAAAACGATTTGCAAACTCCTCTGAAGTCATTCCAAATTCCTGAATACTCGGAAAAATATAAAATGCCCCAAACGGTTCAAAGCACTGCAATCCCATTTCCCGAAAACGATGTACTAAATAACGTCTTCTCACATTATACTCTTCCCGCATCCTCTCTACATCTTCGTCTCCGTTTTGCAAAGCACTGACTGCCGCATACTGACTCGTCGTCGGCGCACACATAATCGCAAATTGATGTATTTTCAACATCTGCTCCAAAATAGAGGCCTGTGCACATGCATAGCCAAGACGCCATCCCGTCATCGCATATGCCTTTGAAAATCCGTTAATCAACACAGTCCTCTCTTTCATCCCTGGAAGTGAGGCAATGGTCACATGCTTTCCGCTATAAGTCAATTCCGCGTAAATCTCGTCGCTCAACACAAATATATCGTGCTTTTTTACGACCTCTGCAATCGCCTCTAAATCTTTTCTCTCCATAATAGCGCCAGTCGGATTATTCGGAAATGACAACACCAGAAGTTTTGTCTTTGGTGTGATTGCTTCCTCCAATTCCTCTCTCGTCAACCGGAACTCATTCTCTTCTTTTAAATCAATAATAACAGGGACACCATTCGCTAAAATAGCGCACGGCTCATAGGATACAAAACTTGGCTGGGGAATTAATACCTCATCCCCTGGATCTAACATCGCTCTCATCGCAATGTCGATCGCCTCACTTCCGCCTACCGTAATCAAGACTTCTTTCTGATAGTCATATGCAACATGATATTTGCGATATATGTATTTACTTATCTCCTGTTTCAATTCTTTTAAACCGGCATTAGACGTATAAAACGTTCTTCCCTTTTCCAGAGAAAAAATACCCTCGTCTCTGATATGCCAAGGCGTGTCAAAATCCGGTTCTCCCACACCAAGAGATATCGCATCTTCCATCTCATTTACAATATCAAAAAATTTTCGAATACCGGACGGCTCTATTTCAACAATTCTTTTCGATAAAGGATTCCTCATGGTATCATCAAAATCCTTTCATCTTTTTTCGGCGCAGCCATCACAGTTCCATGATCTTTATATTTTTTCAAAATAAAATTTGTCTTTGTGCTCAATACGGAATCCAGTGTCGAGAGTTTATCCGATACAAACTGAGCAATATCCCGAAGGGACTTTCCTTCCAATATTACCATAAAGTCAAAACCACCGGAAATCAAATAGACTGCATTTACCTCAGGATAATTGTAGATTCTCTCTGCCACTTTATCGAATCCCATTCCTCTTTGCGGGGTGACGCGAACCTCGATCATCGCCGTCACCGTCTCGATATCTGTCTTATCCCAATTGATTAACGTGTGGTAACCGCAGATGATATGTTCTGCCTCCATTGCCTCCAATTCATTTACCACATCTGTCTCATCTACACCAAGCATAACAGCCAGTTCTCTCAATTCTATCCGACTGTTTTTTTCTATAAAAGTCAAGATTTTTTCGCGCATAATCTTCCTCCAAAAAGCTTTCTCTATATCTGTCTATTTTATTCCTTTAAAACTTTGTATAATTCATCTGTTTTCGGCGGTTCCAAAAATCTTCGTTCTTCCTCATTATAGAGGACTCTGTCGTTTCCGGCAGTCGCTTTTCCCACAACAACTGCCGGGATTCCATTTCGCTCTAACTCCATTACAAGACTATTTCCATCAAACGATGCCATCAACATAGAACCGCTAGAAATCAATTCGTAAGGACTGATACCAAAATACTCACATATTTCTACGGTCTCCTGCTTTAAAGGAATTTTTTTCAAATCGATTTCAAGTCCGACGCCGGATGCCTCTGCAATCTCCCAGAGAGCACCAAAAATTCCACCCTCCGTCACATCATGCATTGCTGCAACGCCAGACTTAACGGCAGTGGCGGCCTCCGGCAAAACAGACAGATACCGGCTCAATCCTTTTGCCTGGTCAATAAACGGCTGGGAATATCTATTTCGCAATTCCGCTTCTTTTTCCTTTGCTAAAATTGCCGTTCCTTCAATTCCAATCCACTTTGTAATCAAAATATCCATTCCAGGCTTTACACCGGCACTAGATATTACGTTTCCCTCTTTTGCTTTTCCGACCCCTGTCACTGAGATCACAATCTGGTTGACCACTCTCGTCACTTCCGTATGGCCTCCCATCACCTGAATTCGGTTTCTCTCACAGGCAAGCTCCACCTGTGCCATCACTTCCTTTAATTCAGATTCTTCTGTATTTTCCGGCAATAATACCGTCAGCATGACTCCAATCGGTTCCGCTCCTGCACTCGCTAAATCATTTACCGTAATCTGAATCGCAAGTTCCCCGATATCCTGTGCAGTCCCAGTAATTGGATCTGTAGAAATCACAAAGACCTCATCCTCTTTTAACTGCATTGCAGCGCAGTCTTCACCGACTCCTGCTCCTAAAAGCACTTCCTCTCGTTTCATATGCAATTGTTTAAAAACAGAGCGCTTTAACACGTTCTCCGGTACTTTTCCGATTTTCATCTTCGACTTTTACCACCTGTTCCACATGATAGCTCAAGGCTGTCTCAAAAATGAGACAGCCTTTCTACCGCAATATTTTCATTCCTTTATTCCTCTTTTTTATCTGAGGAATCCTCTTCTTTCTCTGGTTCTTTTTCCTCTTTTTCCGGTTCCTTTTTATTTTGTTCTTCCTGTTGTCTTTGTGCTTCCGCCTCTGCTGCTGCAGCCGCTGCCGCTGCTTCCGCTTCTGCCGCCTGCTGCGCTGCCTGTTCCGCTAATGCCTGGTCGCAATTTGCTGCCGCTGCTGCCTGAATCGTCCCCTCATCCTGTGTGCCAATCGCCGCATGCATTGCTGCTGACGCTTCCGGACTCGCAGATGCTGTTCCAACTCGAACAATCTTTGGTGAAGCCCGATAACTCGAAGAATTAAACTCCTCTCGACTTACTTCCTTGCCATTTACCGTCACAACTTTCCACAACTTTGCTTTCTTTCCGACATGTGACTGCTGCTGTGTGGAAATGGTACCAATTGAGAGACCTCCATCCGCGACATACTGCACACCCGGATCTGTCTGTCCCGTTGTCTCACTGATAAAAGATATTTCACGGTTCGAATCTCTAGTCTCTTCACCATAGACATTAAAGTGAAGCACACCGCCCTCTGTGTAGCCCTCAATATAGACCGGAGCTTTTGTAGAGTTCTTAAATTTCAAATCTTTATATTCACCGGAAATCGCCGCATCCATAGACGGTTCCACATAATTTACAATCATAGAATGCGCATGACGTTCTGTGATCTCAAGCTCTGAGCGGATGACCGCATTATATAATGTCGTAGATACCTGACAGATCCCTCCGCCATATGTCTCTACTGTTGTTCCATTCTCATAAGAACCCGCCAATTCATAGCCGTTTTCTTTATTAAATGGCACCACCGCATCGTGCACAGAAAATACATCTCCCGGATAAAGAATAGATCCATTGATCTTTTCTGCTCCGTTTCGAACATTTTTCGCACGTCCTGCAGAGGAAGAGCCAAAATTCGTACTAAATTCTCCTAATAAATCTTTGACCTTTGCAAGTTCTTTTTCCGCGCCTTTTGGCTCTACAATCTTTGCCTTCAACGACACAGTCGCATCTTTCCCATCCCATTCGTCCTGCATATAGGAGGCGATTTGATTTACTGACTGTTCTATATCAATCTCAACGCCCTCGTGACCTTTTACAAATACGAAGCTGCCATTTTCACGCTTCAATCCATTGTCCTGTGCTTCCTGATTGATTTCATCTTTTCTCTCAGTCAAAACAGATTTTACTTTATTCTCATCGACAGAATAAGAAATCCGAAATACTTTATCACCATTTTCCAAATCCTTTTTCTCTTTATATCTGGCAATTGGATTTCCCGTTCTTCCAATATTGACTGCTTTGTCTGCAACCTCAGGATTTCCCCATCCAATGCCGAGTTCTTCCGCTTTTATTTCAAGGTTGCTCTCTCCGGCTTCCAGTTTAACTGCTATATCCTTTAAACCGTCAATGTACTCTTCCACCGCACTCTCTGCCTCTTTCACCGTCATTCCGGCTACAGAAACATCACCGATATAAACACGATCGGCAATCACGGAATTTTCATCCGCTTTTACTCTAACCCCCATGCCTATCCCTGTGACTATCGCGACTGCTACGAAAAATACTGCAAATGTAAACCATCGTTTTCTTATACTTCTCATGTGCAATTCCCCTTTTATACCCGCCTTTTTCCAGTAAACATAATCATCAGAAAAAGGCCTTCTATGCTACTTTTTATACAATAACGCTCGTCTCTTATTTTATCATAATTGCAAGGTTTTTCAAGGTACGAAACGCCCAATTAATTTGACACCATCCATTTGTTTTAGTATATTATGTCCTAGAATGCAGAAAGCAACAGAGACAAAACCATAGATAGCACTAAAATAACCACAATAATACTTGCAATGATTTTTGTCTTTTTAGAATTACGATACATGATCTCACCTCACTTTTATTTTAGAAAGGAGCAACGATATGTTCCCTATTTTAACTGTCTTTATCATATTTCTATTATATTATGCTTACAAACGAAATCAACTCTCCAAACAGGAATCTGAAAAAGATTCTTCCTTTTGGGAGCGCGAAAACAAATCAAATACGACACTACGCAAAGATATCGAACACCTCGACTATATTCAGATTCCGCTGGATACTTTTCCAATGAACCGTTATCCGTCGAAACAGCGCGACGAACTCGAAAAAGAGCTGACTGCCCTCTCTAAAGAAAAAATTTTGAATCTGACTGGCATCTCCAATACTGATCTGAAATTAAAATATGGAGTTGCCAATTTGGAACAACTCAGCGCCTGTGATGACAATTTTGCGAGACTCGTCCGACTCCTTACAGATTATGCCAGTACCCTGATCGAAGATTCTCATTCCGATGATGCCATTCCTGTTTTAGAATTTGGCGTCAAGATCAAAAGTGACGTGACATCCAATTATGTAATGCTCGCTGAACTTTACTTAGAGAAAGGCGAGGCACACAGAATCCGATCTTTAATCGAAACTGCCGGCCTTTTAAATTCTCTTTCTAAAAATACCATTCAAAAGAAATTAAAGGATATACTCTAATTTTTCGACATTTTTCCATATTTACTTATGATTTTATTCGCCTGGCGAGACGCTTCGTTTCTCGTCAGCGTATCCCATGCGAGATCAAGCTCTATTTTATGATACTCCGCTAATTCTTTCAAGTGTTTTTTTTGCCTTTGTGTCGCCGGTGTCTGGCGCTTTGCTCTATAAATCAGCGGCCTGGGCCTAAAAATATCCGGCTGCTTTTCCAAAAATTCCGCCTCCATTTTCTCATACAAAATCTGCGTCGCCTGTACATCATCCATCGCACGGTGATGCTGCCCCATCGAAATCTGATAATACGCGCACAGGGATTCCAGATCTCTTTTTTCTAAGTCCAGAAGGCAGCGCCTTGCGATCTTTAGAGTATCTACTGCCTGTCTCTCAAATGGTATTTTTCGATTCACTGCCGCTTGCTTTAGAAAACCGTAATCAAATATCACGTTTTGTCCAACCAAGATATCCTCTCCCAAAAACGTAAAAAATGCGTCCAATACTTTTTGCTCCGAATCTGCGCTTTTTACCATCTCATCTGTAATCCCGGTTAACTTGATAATCTCCTCGTCCAAAGGAAGCTCCTGATAAATGAGCTCTGAGAATGTTCCCACAATTTTTTTACTGCGAACACGCATTCCTGCCACTTCAAGTATCTTATGATATTTTGCATTGAGCCCCGTCATCTCCAGATCAATCACACAATAGTCTTCCATTATTTTTCCTTCTTTTTTGCTTTACATAAATCTGCCAAAAAACATTCTTCGCATTTCGGATTTCTCGCCGTGCAAATACTCCTTCCCAGCGTGATAATCTGAATATTGTACAGAATCCAATGATCCTTTGGCAGTGCCTTCATCAAATCGTACTCTACCTTGACGGGATCGTCCTCTTTGGTAAAACCAAGTTTCTTAGAAATCCGCTTCACATGGGTATCCACTACCACACTTGGATCGTTGTAAATATTACCGCGAATCACATTTGCCGTCTTTCTGCCGACGCCGGCAAGCCCTGTCAAATCCTCCAGGCTTCTTGGCACCTCTCCTCCATACTGTTCTACCAATGTCTTTGCACAAGATATAATATTCTTTGCCTTATTGTGATAAAATCCGGTAGAGTGAATATCCTGTTCCAATTCTTTTAAATCTGCATTTGCAAAATCTTCTAGTGTCTTATATTTTTGAAACAGGTCTTTTGTCACAATATTAACTCTGGCATCGGTACACTGTGCGCTCAGCATTACGGCGATCAAAAGCTGCCATGGAGTCTCATGATTCAAATAACAGACATATTCCCGTCCATATGCCTCATCTAATCTATTTAAAATCTCGGCTGTTCTTTTCGTCATATAATTCCTCCTTCGTATAAATGCGAATCGATGCCTGATTCGTCAAAATATCTCTTTGCTCGTAATCAAATAGCACGAAATATAATTCACAAGATTCCGGAACTCTTGGCACCGAACATTCTCTTCCGACCGAAAAACGATACGTAAACGGTTCTAGATGAATCCGCCTTCCTTTTTTACCTATTTTTTTACTGATCTTTTTATACGGCCCTATCTCCATCGCAAAAGCCGGACGGCTCTTCATATCTTCTCGGTAATACAGATCGAACGTTAACGCCTGCTTTAACATTTCGACATCCATACTTCTATATTCTTTCATAAATTCTAAGAGGATCTCACAGCGTCGGATTCTTGTATGTTTTAAATGAAAATACCCTCTCTTTTCATAGAACTCTCCCAATCTCCCAAACATCTCAAAGCTGCTGGAAAAAAGCGGCTCAATCACCCTCATCGTCACCTCAAACTGCCCGCTGTTATAATAGACTTCCAGCATTTCCTCTATCTGTTTTATTTTTAGGATCTCATCATATGTCAGCCAGTTTGTCCTTAGAACCTCATACGGCGGTTTTGACTGATAGAGCAGCCCATACTCTTTTGTATGTTCAAATAGATAGGAACCTTTCAAAACCTTTAGAAATCCAAGTTGAAGTTGTTCCGGTTTTAGGTCATAGATCTCATCAAAAGATTTGCCAAAGCTTTCATAGCCCTCATACGGAAGTCCCGCGATCAGATCTAAATGCTGGTGGATATTTCCAAACGTCTGTATCTGCTTGACTACCCGCTTTAGCTTCTCTAAATTCATAGTTCTGTGAATTTCTCGAATCGTCATATCATTTGTAGACTGCACACCGATTTCTAACTGGATCAATCCCGGGCGCATAGTATTGATTAGACTTAATCCTTCTTCTGTCAGAAGATCCGCCGCCACCTCAAAGTGAAAATTTGTGATCCCGCGATCTTTCTCTTTAATAAAATGCCAGATTTCCATCGCATGTTCATGATTGCAATTAAATGTCCTGTCTACAAATTTTACTTGCGCTACACCCTGATCTATAAAAAATCCCAGCTCTTTTTTTACCAGTTCCAGGCTGCGAAAACGAAGCCTTTTATCCACGGAAGACAAACAGTAACTGCAGGAAAACGGACATCCCCTAGAAGATTCATAGTAAATAATTCGATTCTTAAACTCTTCCATATTTTCATAGCAGAAAGGGATCTCATCCATCAAAATAGGTTTTGCCATTCCAGTAATTACCACTTCTTTATTTTCTTTACGATAAGCAATTCCCGGTATGTTCAATAACTTTTGTTCCCATTCATTTTCTTTACCTTCTATATAACATCTGCATAATTCTAAAAAAGTCTGCTCGCCTTCTCCAATCATAACACCGTCAATGCCCGGAT
>Ga0137297_10500_pt1 | contig 28850 bp, 26 predicted proteins | sample RamsorincwithD2O_FD_97191 | JGI IMG/M metagenome (GOLD analysis project Ga0137297, IMG submission 97191) | Mouse cecal microbial communities from Vienna, Austria - Mucin amended with D2O | ecosystem: Host-associated > Mammals > Digestive system > Large intestine > Cecum | place: Austria: Vienna...
GATGAAGGATTTCTGGAAACTGGAGGACTTCAAGAGCACAAAATACAACTATATCACCTACCATATCGTAATGACGCTGGTGGGATACCTTTACTTCCAGGTATACAAGAACCTGGAGGAAGGAAAAGCCTGTATTGGGAAATCCCTGCCAGTTGTAGTGAAGAACTATAAGGAGACACGGCCCAAGTCAGTAATCATTTATGTTGGGCAGTATTTTGGCATCTTTCCCTTCCTTGAATTCCTACGGCTCTATGCTGAATGCACTTTAGAAGTACGACGGCTTCTTGATCCGATCCTGGCTAAAGTATAGCAGACTTTTGGGGAGATTTCCAAAAGCCTGATTGAAGTTCAAAAATGTAAAAATTGGAGGAACCCTTGAAACGGTTCCTCCATATTTTTATGACGCAAGAAATAATCCCAAAAGAAATCCTTTCTCGAATGCTTCATATTTAGCTTCACGATCTGCATCGTTAATGTCATTAAGTAATCGATTCAATAACACGCCCTTCTCTTTTGGCAGCAATTGACGAACTACTTTGATTTTACTCTGCAATTTTATTATCAACCAGAGTTGCATCTTGACATATTGCATCACAGACATTACGAAGCATGATACCTCTGCTACTCATACTTCGCTCCTCCTCTCTACTTTAAACCAAAATGCCTAGCAGCTTCACCAATTCTGTCATCTATGTCCTTTGCCAACTCTTCATCAGACAAAGTGTTCATCTGCCAAAGGAAGGCTGTAAAAACTCCTGTTCCGTCAGCTTTTGTTGTAAAATGATTTCTACGCTTAAAAGTATTAGGAATAGGATCAAACTCAAGTTTCCCCTTATACCCTAGCTCTTTGATGCGCTTATCTACCATCTTCACAATTTCTTTGTTCTTTTCTGTCTTTGACATGAAAATCATCCTTTCTGCAAGTCGGGGGCCCTACCGCTGTTGCAAGAAAAGAATACCATAATAAATATCTCCCTGTCACCTGGGTGTCAAAGAACCTAGACTAATTACCACCGAACTACCGTTCTTTCTTTTTTAATGCCTGTTCCATTTGAAATTGTGCAATAATCTCTTCAATATTGATATCTGGTAGGTCAACCTTAGGTCTTGGCGCAATCCATTGATGATAATCATCTATTGCCTCTTCCAATACATTTTTTGAAGTCTTCATATTATCAAAGACTGTATCATCTACTATATCATCATCAGGCGGCACTTCAATTCCATCACAGTATTTATTAAATACTGCTTGTTCAATCTCTTCTGTCCGCACCCTAATTCTTTTTTTCATGTACTCATATGAATCCTGCTTATCTGCATAATAACCTGTTTTCTTGTATACTATCTCTTTATTCATTTCATCATATAGCTTTTTTAGTTTTTCGTCTTCTTCCAGTGCTTTGTTAAGTTCTTCTGCTAAAGCAAACTCAATTTCTGCCCGTTTTGTTTGATTAGCCGTCATTTTTGTATAGCCTTCTTCTGCCAAATCGTTTACTTCACATTGCCGACATTCTCCCATACTGTCATAAATATACTCCCATTTTGCGATAAATAACCGCAAATCTTCTTGCATAGCATCAAGCCAAAGACAGTTATCATCTGCGCCCAAATTTGTTAACCATTTAGGACCAAAAGGTCTACTGGCCAATTGCTCCAAATCATACGTCATTTGAAACATCTTACCATACCGAAGTCTAACAGGGTAATTCGTAAAATTTGACATAACAATTCCTATCTGATTTAAAATATCTTCTGGAACATCATTATACACAAACATCCTATACAAGCCTTCTACAATCCATACGACACATCTATCTGAAACTTTATCCAAATGGCCTCTTCGCAATTCCAAAACATTATCATCTGTGTATTTGTCTAATAAATCCACTAAGAACACCAAACTTTTATTCGAAAACTCATACCCATTTTCATCAATTCGGAAATTCGGTTTGATATATTTTACATATTCAGTAATCTGCATGGTCTTAAATATTTCATTCAAATACTTTATATTCTTTGATAAAAAATTGGTTCTCTGCTGCTTTGTTTGCTTTGATAATAGTTTTCCTGTCTTTTTCTGCTGATGTCTATACAACTCATCGCAAACATCCGACAATGTAATCTTCCACTCCATAAATATCCTCCATTCGTTTCTACATTATTTTAATGAGCATTCCATGTCTATTTTACCAAATAGATTACCATGTTTCCTGTTTCTGCACTTAAGTTTCCATGCTTCATACCTCATAGCCAAACTCCGCTTTTTTATATTGAAACATTTTTAGTTAAAATCAGACATACATTTCAAGAAATCCCTAGATACATAATAAGGATTGCTCCTATCCCCAATCTTCTCAATAAGAATTGAGTCCGCATCGTTTTCAAGAACCCGAATTTTATCTCCTTTGCTAAACCTAAGTCCTTGCTCATCTTCTGCATCCTTTTTCGCTGTGTAAAGAATTTCAGAAGCTTCTTTTTGTTTTCTCTTTTCTTCATGTTTCGATAATATAAATTTTTTCCCTTCCTTTATTCCAATATCTACCAGCTTTCCTCCCGTTACTCCCGCCAGAAGCAGTAGCATTACTAAATTCTTTGAACCCCCTACCGCTTTGGATACTGTGGTAATTTTCTGATAATCACCTAAATTACTCATACCGCCCTCCTATAATCATTTAATTTTTATGGCATTTACCATACCAATAAACATAACCATTTACTGCACAATCACAGATATCTTCATAATCTCAATGTTGTGATATCCATTTAATCCTCCTTCTCTTCAAGCTGTGTCAGTATAGATTTACACTCTGATATTTGTTGCTGATCATTAGCTATTTCTTGTTGTATTTGTTCTATTGTTTTCAGTTTTTGCTTGATTGAAGCATCACGCCTAGCAATTTCTTCTTTCAGATACTTTTTAACATCATCACTAGAAAAAGATGAATTTTCGCTATCTTTTGCCTTTTTACTTGCTGCTAAATACGTCGCTACAATACTTCCTGCCAAAGGAATTGCTGCAAATGGAGCTGCTATCGTGCTTATAGCTGCTCCAGCAATAAGTCCTGCATACTTTGGCGAAGACTTAAGAAAATCATTTAGGTCTCCTTCGGTTATAACATTTCCATCCTTTCTCGATGATTGTTCTGCCTTAAGTTTTCCAGTTCTAATCCAACGACGTACTGTTTCCGGCTTTGTGTTTAACATATCAGCAATTTGTTTAACACTATAAGTCTCCATGTGCACCTCCCTATTGAAACAGAGTACTCTCGGAAACTCGCAGCCCTTGAAAACACTGCATTTCCAGAGCACTCCGTTTTTTCTTCACCTCCACTTTTCAGTGGATTTTTAACATGTTTTCTATATTTTCATCAGGAAATTCTCAAATACCTATTGACAAATCTGCCAGTTTGTGCGGCCGCGTTCATTGATTGAAATGCATAATCAATGAACGCGGCCCTTTGGTTAAGGAGAACTATCCACTTTTCACCAAACCAAAGGAGGACACACATATGTTGGTTCACTGGCAGTCCCATCAGGAGTACCTGAATTTCCTGCATGAGACAAAAGTACACCTTGATTCTTCCCAGCGCACAAGGCTCCAGCTCGCATTCGGCCCTGTCCGGGATAAGCTCCGCCTGCTGGACCTGGATCCGGTAATGGGATATCTTTCCGCTTTCTATCCCCCTGTCGGAAGGCCCGCCAAAAACCAGGCGCAGATCATCCGTTCCCTTATCCTCATGGCCCTGCAGGGCTTCACCAGCCTTACCGCCTGGATTGTAGAACTCACAACGGACAGCCTCCTCGCCGCTCTCATCGGCTCTCCCCCGGATTCCCTTCCCCCGCTGGGCTCTTATTTTGACCTCATGGACAGGCTCTGGACGCAGCCCAAAGCCTCCCAGCGGACCGGCAGGAAGGACCTTTTCCCCAAAGATAGAAACGGAAAGCCTTCCAAAAAGCCCGGCAAAGGGAAGAAGCTTCCCAATAAGCATTCCGGCATCACGGATAAGCTGGCGGCTTACGCCCTGGACCACACGGAATTCCCCTTCCATTATGAGGAAAGGCTCCAGCAGGTCTTCCGCCTTGCTGCCCTCCTCCCCTCCCTTAAGGACGGGCTTATCCCCCAGGACGGCGTCACACTTTCCGGCGATGGCACCCGCGTCCATTCCCACGCTTCCCCTTATGGGCATAGGGTCTGCAGCTGTGCGGAAAAGGGCATCCCGGGCTGTCCCTGTAAACGCCATTTCTCAGATCCGGACGCACACTGGGGCTGGGACAGTGATGAGGAAGTCTTTTATTTCGGCCATACCCTTTATATGCTCTGCTCCCATAATGCAGAAGCCAGGGTCGACCTGCCGCTCCATATCCGTTTCCTGGATGCCAGACGGCACGACAGCGTCAGCGCCATCGTCTCCCTCCGGGAATTCAGGACCATCAACCCGGATATCCCTGTCAGGGACGTCTGCCTGGACTCCGCCCATGACAACTATGCCACTTATGGGCTCTGCCAGAAATGGAAGATCCGGCCTTTTATTGACCTTAATTCCAACCGCGGCCGCCCGGATTCCATCCCGGACTCCATCTCCATCGATGAAGACGGCACACCCCTGTGCATGGCCGGGTTCCGTATGGTCAACTGGGGGTACTGTAAACAGAAGCATTCCCGCAAATGGCGCTGTCCCCTCGCCTGTGGCAAAGTGGGTTCCTGCCCCTGTAAGGAAAAATGTTCTCCCTCGCCTTACGGCCGCTGTGTCTACACAAAACCCGACTGGGACATCCGTCTCTACACCCCTGTCCCCCGGGGAACGGAGGAATATAAGGAAATCTACAATAACCGCACTTCCTGTGAAAGGGTGAACAACCGGGTGCTGAATGACTACCATCTTCATGATATGGGCATCCACACAAGGAAGCGATATTCCTTCTTCACTATGATTATCTGCGTCTGCATCCATCTGGACGCACGGCTGAAGAAGCGCACAAAACTGAAATCATAAATATAGCTTTTGGAATCTTACCGGCTCCTTTTCAAAACCTGCCACAGGGGAGGTTTTGAAGCCATGCCCTCCATCGTATCTTTTCACCGCAATGTCGGGCACGCTGTCATTCTGATCATTCTCTTCTCATTTTTTTACTTGGCTACCCCTGTTTGTCGATTTATCCACCTACTTTCCGAGACCACTCAAACAAATTATATCACCTTTAAATAAAATTTGCAATATAAAAGTAGTGTTAAAGCAGCATTAAACACAGAAAGGCCATTAGGCAATCTCTGTGACTCACCTAATAGCCTTTTACAATATCAATAGATCCCTGACTCTCAAAATTTTTCTTCTATAATTAAATAGCAAAATTTACACATTTTTATCTATCCAGCAACTTTCACTTCGTTCCTTACCTTGAAAGCAAAGCGGATGTCGTCCTTAGTGTAGACGGTGGCATAATCGAGCAGCGCCGTCCAAAGTTCCTCATCAAAGCCCTAGCCGAATCCATCCAGACTTTGAAGCCGCCGCTGAAACGCATATAAATCTTCCGCTTTCCCTGCCTGTCGGAAATCTCCCCAGACACCCTTTTACATCCGTTTTTCATAAACCACTTCTTCATCCGCCACATCATTCAATACTGCAAGCATCCTCTTCCATCTCCTCCCCAAAATTCCACTCCACTTCAATCCTCCCATCCGGATACACGCAAGCCGCTTTCACGAACCGCTCCCAAATCTCCTCCGTCATCTCGCCCACATCCAGAAAAGACCTTGCCACATCCGCCCGTTCCCGTGCCTCGCCATCCGCATCCCTGTCAATCCTCTCCGCCAGCCCCGCATCCGAAATCTCCTGCTCCAGCCCCGCAATCTCCGCATCATAAACCTTCTTCCGCTCCACGAACACCGCCCGCTCAATCTCCCTGTCCGCCAGCTTCTCAAACAGCCTCTGCTTCGCCTTCTTCGCCGCCTCCAGCGCATTCCTCAGGCTCTCCAACCTGCTCCCGGCTGCCGGGGCATCCGCCCGCCTCTCCAGCCTCAGCTCTTCCTCGTCCAGAACCCGCTTCAATTTCCTTTTCAGCTCCCCTAGCACCACCGCATCCGCCTCCGGCTCCTTCATCACCACCTGCCTGCACTCACAGTCTTTCACCATATACCCCCGGTTACAGTAAAGGTCCGTCCTGTTCCTCCTGGTCAGCCGCTTCCCGCACACCCCGCAGGCATAACGCATCTTCCGCTTCCCCGCCGCCGGCTTCTGTGCGCTCACCATCTCCTGCACCCGCCTGAACTCCTCTTTCGTGACAATCGCCTCATGCATCCCGTCCACACGCACCCATTCATCCTTCGGCCTCGCCACCAGTTTTCCCTTCCTGCTGTCCATTGTGCTTTTCAGGGAGACCACAGCCCCCGTATAAATTTCATTCCGGAGCACACCATTGATGACGCCGCCCGTCCAGCACATCATATCAAAGCCGTCCTTTCTGTTCACGGCCTCCCCCTTCCCATGCAGGAACACGCTCGGACAGCCGATGCCCCGGTCATTCAGGTTCCTTGCAATGTCAGAGAGCCCCATGCCGGCCAGCCTCATGTCAAATATCTCCCGGACGACCGGGGCCGTCTCCGGATCAGGCTCCAGCTTATGCTTATCTTCCTTTTTCTTCCTGTACCCGTAAAGCGTCTGCCCCGCCGTGTACTTGCCCTGCACGGCCAGCCGCTCCCTTGCCAGCCTGACCTTCTTTGACAGATCCCTGGAATAAATATCATACACAAGGTTCTTGAAAGCGATATCCAGACCGCCCTCGTCCCGGTCGCTGTCATAATGGTCATTGACGGAAATGAACCTCACCCCCAGGAACGGGAACAGCTGCTCCAGATAGTCCCCCAGCTCCACATAATCCCGCCCGAACCGGGAACAGTCCTTCACGATGATGCAGTCCACCTTCCCCTGCTTCGCCAGACTGATCATGTCCGTAAACTGCGGCCTGGTATCAAAATACCTACCCGAAAGCCCGTCATCACAACGCTCAATGACACGGCATCCCGCAAACTCCGGCTGCCTGTCTATAAAATCCATGATCAGCCTACGCTGTGAAGTGATGCTCCCGCTCTCCACTTTCCTCCCGAACACATCCCTGTCCTCATTGGAAAGCCTCATATAAGCGCATATGGTATAACCCGCCGGAAGCACCGCCGTCTTCTCCCTCATGCCGCATCAGCTCCTCCCTTTTCCACCAGCTCCGCCAGTTCTTCTGCAAAAGTGTACTCCACCTCAAACCGGTCACTGCCATAGCAGACAATCTTCCTTATGAATGTCTGCGCCATCTCCCTTGTCAGCTCCTCCGCCCCTAGGTACTTCCCAAAAGCTGCCGCCATTTCCCCATTCCCGGCATAATCCGGGGCAAGCCCTTCCATCTCTGCTTTCAGTCCTGCAATCTCTTCATCCAGCGTCTCCAGTTCAGAGACATACCCGGCCTTCATCTCCAGGTACTCCTCCTCAGAGAAAACGGCGTCAGCAAAGTCCGCATACAAAGCCCGGATGAAACCGCCAATCTTCTCCCTGCGGGCTTCTTTCCCGGAAAGCTCTTTCTTCAATGCAGACCTCTTCTCCGCCGCCTCCGGCTTCCGGTTCAGTATCCGCATCCGTTTCCTTGCATCCACATACACTGCAATATGTGCTTTCAGCAGTTCCATCACAATTCCCTCCATGACCTCCGCCTTGATGTTCTTCGGCGGATCAGCCTCCTCATAAGTGGACGTGCGCCTGCATACATAAGTGCTGTAATGCCCGTAGCCGCTCACCAGCTTCACCGTCTTCCGGTACAGGCTCATCTTATTCCCGCAGTGCCCGCAATAGAGGAGCCCCTGCAGCTTATCTTCCCTTTTGTTCCGCTCCCCGCCAAGGTCACGCTGCACCGCATCATAACCGGCTTTCGTCTTCCGCATCAGCTCCTGCACCCTGTCAAAAGTCTCATGGTCAATGATCGCCTCGTGGTGCCCTTCCACATAGAAGCGCTCCCCCTTATCCCTGGATACAGATTTTGTGATGCCCCTGTAATATGCCCTGTAAGTCTTTGATATCTCCACATCCCCGGTATAGACCACACTCTCCAGGATACGCCTCACCTGTTTCCCTTCCCACAGGTTGGTATATTTCTGCTTGTGTATCACCCCGATGCTCTGCCAGTAAACGCTCGGGGCCATGATGCCGTCCGCATTCAGCCCCCTTGCGATCTGCGCCAGGCTCTTGCCATCCAGCCGTTCCTTAAAAATCCTGATGACCACATCACTCACACCTTCATCCACCTTAAGGTTGTGGCTGTCCTCCAGGTCTTTTCTATATCCGTATGCCGCCGTTGTGGCAAGGAAGACCCCCTTCTCAAACAACCCCTCAAAAGTAGAACATATCTTCTTTGACACATCCTTCGCATACGCCTCATTAATCAGGTTCTTCAGCGGCACCAGCAGCCCGTCCTCCGCCGCACCGGACGTAAGGCTGTCATAGCCATCCGTCACCGCAATGAACCGTGCCCCGAAGAACGGGAAAATCTTCTCAATGTAATCCCCGGCCTCCAGATAATTCCTCCCAAGCCTCGACAGATCCTTGACCACAATGCAGTCAATCCTCCCGGCCCTCATATCCGCGACCATCCGGTTGAACTCCGGCCGATCAAACTTCGTGCCGCTCACATGCCGGTCAACATACACATCCGCCAGCTCCAGTGACGGCTCCCCGCCCACAAATCCCTCCAGCAGCGCCCTCTGGTTCTCCACCGTATCGCTCTCTATCTTCCTTTCATCCTCCCTGGACAGCCGGACATACACAGCAGTCCTATAGACCTTCATACCTGCCGCAGGAGCGGATGCCGCCACAGCCTTCGCACTTTCTTTCCTGCTCTTCCTCGCCATGTCAGACCGCCTCCTTCCCGTACATCATCACAAAGCGCTCCATCTCCGCCACTTCCTTCTCAAACCGATAGGACACCTGCAGGGTATCTGAATCCATGACCTCAATCCGGTCAATGAGGAATGCCGCCAGCCCCCGGTCAAGCGTCTCCACGCCCCTGTACCCTTTCAGAGCCTCAACCCACTCCTGCCCTGCCGTCTGCCCCGACTGGATGCCAGCCTTCTCCTTTTCCAAGGACACAATGGAAGCCTCTATCCCGTCCGCCTGTGCCTGGTACTGCTCCCGAAGCATGGCATACTCTTCTTTCGTGAGGATGCCGTCCCTGAAATCCTCATACAGGTTCTTCCGCCTCCTGTTGCAGCCCTCCGCCTCTTCCCTCAGCTTCGCGATCCGGCTTTCAACCTTCCCCGCATCCTGCGCCATCCCCGATGCCCGGCTGACGATATCCGCCGCCTCCGACAGCATCATTACCTTCCCGATAAAGGCCTGTACCAGCGCCAGCACGCTCTCCTCCAGCTTCTTTGCGAAAAAGCTGTGGGACGAACAGAAAGCCCTGTCCTTCTTATGCCCGGAGCAGACATAATACACATACCTCTTATCCCCGGAAGGGACTGTCTTGCGGACCATCGGCTCCCCGCAGCCCCCGCAGAACACCATCCCGGCCAGCGGGAAGACCTGCCCCTTCTGCGGTGACACCCTTGTATCCCGCGCAAGCAGCGACTGCACCAGGTCAAACTCGCTCCTGCCCACAATCGCCTCATGGGCATCCTCCACACGGACCCATTCACTCTCGTCCTTATACACGCGCTTCTTGACCTTGTAGTTCGGCGTAGTGCATTTCCCCTGGACAACCGTGCCCACATACACCTCATTCTTCAATATCCGCAGCACGGCGTTGTAGCTCCACTTCGGCTCCATGCCCTTCTGGAAAGAGCTCTCCAGCCGGATGCCGATGCTCTTCTTATACTGGAGCGGGGACAGGATGCCGTCACGGTTCAGCTTATCCGCGATCGCTTTCAGGCTGCATCCGGCCAGCTTCATGGCAAAGATATCCCGCACCACATCCGCCGCGTATCCATCCACCACCAGATGGTTCTTATCATCCGGGTCCTTCAGATACCCATAGGCGGCAAACGCCCCGATATACTCCCCGTTCTTCCGCTTGACCTCCATATGGCTCCTTATCTTCACGGAAATATCCCGGCAGTACGCATCATTGATGAGGTTCTTGAACGGAATGACCATGTCGTTCCCATACTGCCCGTCCAGGCTGTCATAACCGTCATTGACGGCAATGAACCGCACCCCCAGCATAGGGAATATCTTCTCAATATACCTCCCGGACTCAATATAGTTCCTGCCGAACCGGGACAGGTCCTTTACGACCACGCAGTCAACAGAACCTTCCCGGATATCGCTTAACATCCTCTGGAATTCCGGCCTTTGAAAATCAACGCCGCTCCATCCGTCATCCGTATAAACGGAATAGACCTGGATCTCGGCGTGGGACCTCAGATAGTCCATGACCAGCTCTTTCTGGTTGGAGATGCTGTCGCTCAGGGCCCTGCTGCCCTCCGCAACATCACCGTCCTCCCTGGACAGCCGCAGGTACACGGCTGCATGATATGTCTTAGAATTTAATGCTTCCATCTGCAATCCTCCTGTCCTGTTCTTCCTTAATCCGGTGCCCAATCCAGATAACCCAGAAACCAGAGGCCGCACAGGCAATAGTCCTTTAGGATTCCACCTTACCACGGTTCCCAGGATTTTTCCATGACATGGCACAATGTCCTACGGACTTCTTACAATGTCCTGGGCTACATGGAGTCACAGAGCCCGAAGACTCAAAGAGTCTTTGCGAACTGCCCAAACCGCTCCCTCAGCGATACCCCGTCATTGCTGTACACATTCTTGACCACAACATTCCCAACACGGAAGCAGTACGGATTCTTCACCTGCCGGACAAACTCCTTAAGCCGCTCCTCCTTCGGCAGATCCTCATCAATATGAATCTGTGTCACATCCACCAGCGAATCCCGGTCAACCGTCCTCACATCTACTGATTTCATCTCTTCAAGCGTCATACCTCACCTCCAGATTTATGAAAGAAAAAACCGAAAATTTTCAACATTCACCGCTAAGCAGTATCTCTTTCACTATCCTTTGGACAAATTCCTACAAAATTGACGGGAGGATATTTCTTAATGCATCAAAAAAATCTGCGGCACCATCAAAAGCGCCGCAGACAAAATCAATCCCCCATATTCAGTCATACCTTCTCTGCATAGTCAAGGCTGATCCATCCATCGCGCCCTTCCTGATAAGATTTCAAAAGCCCCCATCTGGACGCCCCGGCACCATCCGCCTCTTCTATGACAGTAAAAACTCCGATACCTGTATACCTTCCAGATTTTGCATAGTCCGTTCCAGGGCCTCTGCGGATGTTCAAATCAGTAATGGACACCCGCACCCGATAAGGCTTGAATTCCTCCTCAGCCCCCACAATATCCGTTCCGTCTGTCATGCCGGAGATGCTGCCCAAAATCCCCAAAATCTTCTTACCATAACCTTCCCCCGCAGCCCATCCTTTCCCGGCAGGGTTCTCCTTCTGCCCAAGCCATTCCACATACTCCGCACATCCCCTCACAACATACCCGAACCGCGGGTCAACGCAGGCATTTTCAAGCGCCCCCTTAGAAGCATAAGCCTTCAGATGCTGCACCTGCGCCCGGATGCCCAACTGCGGCGTATCAAAAGAATTCCCTTTTGCCCCGTTTGAAGTCACCCCCATGCCGCAGAAATTATTCTGCCCCAGAGCGACCGCAGAGCCGGAAAAGGTAAAGCTCCCCGTCTCAAGGCAGGACTGCGCAAAAGCGACATCGCCCCTTACGCCTTCCGTTTCCCCTTCGGAAATATACAACGGAACCATATCCAGTACAGACTGTGCCACCTCCGGGTTCCTCTCCTTAAGGTATGCCCTCATCTGCCCTGCTGAAGCCACGGCATCCCCCATAATCCTGGTATATCCGCCCGTTCCAACAGACGCACCGCCCATCGCCGCCTTGACCTCCTTACGGAACCCATCCATCGTGTACGGCAATCCAAGCTGCCTCCACAGATGCTCCGGATCCCCATGATTGGATGCAATCCCTCTTTTATACCCTTCCGCATGGGAAATCACAACGTCATCTGCAAGAGGATCCAGCCCAAATTCCCTACAGAGCATGGCAAACAGCTCCACCGCCGCCTGATAAGTCCTCTCCACACAATCCCTCGCCTCTTCCATTTTCCCATCAGCAACCACGAAAGCCGCACCGCCCACATAGGAAATACAGGACGGCTCACACATCTCCACCCCGATATAGGAATCATTCCCGCTCCCATTCTTTCCTGAGCCGCAATGCCATCCCCGATGGTCCCACGGCAAAGTCTGATAGACCGTGCCGTCCAGCGCATCTATGAACCCATGCACACATGCCTTCGTATAGCCTTCCCTGTTCCATGAACTTAAAAAGGCTGACGCCCTCGGCTGGGGACACCCCACCGAATGCAGCATCAGCCCTTTTACCATAATCTTCCTCCCTGTCGTATAGCAGGGATTCCTCGTCAGAATACTTTCCACAAGCTCCATCATTCACTACCACCTCCATCCTCTGCCCTGTCATGGAGCTGCTCCAGAATCTCCTTCAGCTTCTTCGGAATCGGCAGCCCAAGGTGCCCGGCATTCTCCAGAAGGTTCACGCCCTCATTGGAAATATAAAAAAAGATGACCGCTGTCCTCAGTACGCACCCCGTCCCGATAACCTGTGCATCAATGATATTCGCAATCCCCACCAACAGAAAAACCATCACCTTCTTAAAAATGCCCCTGAACCCCACTTCACTGGACAGCTTCCTGTCAACGGCCGCACACATTACACCCGTGACATAGTCAATCACCGCAAACGCCACCAGCGCATACAGCAGGCCGTCACAGCCTCCCAGGAACCAGCCGAGCCATCCCCCGACAGCCGTAAAAACCAGTTGGATCATGTTCCAGAATTCCTTCATGCCAAAACCCTCCTTTTCTAAAAATTTTTGTATGATAAAAGACCGCCCGCCAAACGGCAGACAGCCCCATATCCAAATAATACCGAATCATGCTTCCCAAAAGATGCCCGTCACGGCTCCTCTGTCAGCGTATAAGTAATCTTCATGGTCTTGTTCGCATCCTTCACCACTGCAGAAGATAAATTATTGATGGTGGCAAGGTAAGGCGTCAACAGATACATATACCTGTACTCATTCCCATAGCTGCCGCCCCATCCCACAAGGAACTGCTTATACTGGAACAGCGGCGTTGCCGCGCTGCCAAGCCTTGCGCTCCCCTGCGTCTGGACGACCTTATCATCCACTGTCACCTGAAAATCCCCGCCAACGATAAGGTCACCCACCAAAGCCAGGTACAACTCGCAGGTTCCCGAATCGCACAGCGGCTTCATTTTGGACGTGAACCCAAAATCAATCAGCGACACATCCGCCGAATTTGACATGTTTATCTTATAAATGCCCTTCTTATCATTGGCAGGCACATACAGATACCCACCCCTCATGCAGCACCGGCATTTCCTCTCCGGGTAGCTCCCAGTCATGTTCCGTTCCCCCACTGCCATCAGCTTCGCATTGGAGAGCGTCCATTCCCCTTCCGTCATGGAATAACCCTCTTTGGACACCTTCACCCACAGCAGCCTTGCATTCCCCGAAGAATTCGCCTCATTGGAGAAGCCATACCAGTACCCGTCCTGCCCGTCCAGAAATTCCCCATACTTCGTATAACTGCCAAGGAACTGGAAGTTTTCCACCTGCACGGCATGATCCTCCAATACCGTATAAGTAGAATCATCCATCTTCTCATTCAGCCCGATACTGAAAATGGGAATACGGACTTTCCGCACCCTCACGCTGGAATCCTCAAAAGCAACGGAATACAGCAGGTCTTTCTCAAAATCCATCTCCACCGCCTCAAACAGCACTGCCTGTTCCGCATTCCCCAGGCTCCCGATGTCCAGCTTCTTAATCTGTAAAAACGCACCGGCATCCCCCACAAGGCTCCCATACCCACCCTGCCCGCCCTGGGCAGAAGTCAGCGCCACCGCCGCAATCGTGCCGTTCCCCTGGCTCGGCGTAAATTCCCACACGAATTTATACCCGTTCTCCAGCGCCTTGCTCTCCGACTGGTTCAGGCTGCCCCTGGCCGTGTCTGCCGTAGTATTCACATTATTTGAAGCATATGCCACCGGGAGATTCCCGGAGCTTTCATAAATATGTGCGGCATCCTCTTCCAACGCCTTTGGGAAGAGCAGGATGCCCCCTATCATGTTCGGGCAGATCGGGAGCAACGTGCCGTTCCACGCCAGCACATCCGCCAGCCTTTCCTCGGAATAGAACACCCCCATAGGGTTCATCCCCAGGATATCGTTCACTGCCTCCGTCACCATGTTCTCTTCCGTAATGCTTTCCACTTCCCCTGTCGCCTCATCCGTCAGCTCCAGCACCATCTTCCCTTTCAGCTTCACCCTTCCCATCTCCTTCCTGAATCCAGTTCAACAGGCTTCCCGAACGCCCCTATCAAAGCCTTCCTGATGCTGTCAGAATAACCTTTCTGCACCAGCTCCATTGTACTAATCCCCATGTCATCCTTAAATCCCTTTGCCTCCAAACCGCCGGAAACTGCAAACCGCCCCATATACTCCTCCACGGTAATGGTGCCGTCCCATGCAGCACCCGCCGCCATACTCTGGCCACTGATTGAGGCAATGCATCCGCCTGTTTCAATTGAAGCTGTGCCATTCTCCACTCGCAAATATACATTGAATGTGTTAGTGATATTCGGCACAAGATTATCAATCGGATAATAAAGGGAGAGGATATGCTTCCCGCTCCCCCAGGTTTCCACCGGATGATGGATAAGGACTTCGGAATCATTGAATTCATATGTGACATATGCCACCGCCTTCCCATCCTCTGTCCATGTGACAGGCAGCTCCACATCCACCGTGACGCCATCAGCATCCGCGTCAGGCTCCCCTCTGCCTGTTCCATCCCCATTTTTTCCTGTGCCTTCCTCAGAATCCCCATCTGCCAGACCCTTCCCTCCGCTACTGTCTGCTACAGGAAACGGAACCACAATGCTCCCCTTCGCACTGGCAGAGCGGCTCTCCGGCACTGCGGACACATCCACCAGCACCTGCCCGAAAAACTGCACATGGGCCTCCTCCTTCGCCGCGAACTCAATACTGATGATCCGCACATTGCTTCCCGCCACCGTATAAGCAGAAGCATTCGTAAAAGTATGTATGCCAATCTTTCCAGCCTCAATCTGGTTCAAAAGCCCGGAAATGTTCTTATCATTCTTTGACTTCGCCTGCGCCAGCTGCGGGTTCTTTCCCACACATTTCAGCGTCTGCTTCCCACCGATCTTACAATTGAAAGACGTGATACAGGCAATCTGTCCCCCGTCCGCCTGCCCGCCCGTGAAAGTCAGTACATCCCCCAGATCCAGTGCCGGGTTTCCTATGGTACTGGAATCGAACGGCACATAATCCACCACAGCCAGGTCATCCAAGATATTCCTGCACAGCTCCTCCCTCGTCTCCTTCAGCCCGAACTGCAGGAGTGGGTTCACCGCCAGGTTCATGGTCAGCCCGTCGTCCTGCTCCAGCGCATAATACTCCGCCGTCTGCGTCCGCAGGTTCGTGGAGCTGACCGCCGTGTACCTGGTGATGAAATCGGAAAAGCTGCTGGTGAACCGGTGCCTGCTCTTGACCTCCATCACCGGCTCTGTGCCGTATTTCCGCAGTTCCAGCTTCCCCTCCCGGTTGATGCAGAAAAAGCCGCCAAGCACCTGCCCCACAAAGTACAGCACATCCCGGTACGTCTCTATGTCATTCTCCGTATAGACGGACAGCAGCTCCGCCCCGTTGGGCATCGCCTCAATCTCATCCTTCGTGTGCACCAGCTCCACAGAACAGGCCCTGCAGCACAAATCCAGAAAAGCATAGGCATTCCCCACCGTCTCAAAACCGTTGAAACTCTTCTCAAACCGCAGCATATAATCATAGGCTTTCAGTTCCAAACAGTGTGCCGTCCGGTTCGCCTCGCTGACCTCAAAGATGCCCATTGGCACTTCCTCAAAGCTACCATCAGCAATCCGCAGATGGTAGGATAGCCGCACTTCGGCTCCCTCCAGTGTATAACGGTCAATCTGTGAAAAGAGTGTAATCCCCATCTCCGCAGCATACACAGTCCCAAGCTCAATCTCCGCACTGCCGCAGCACTGCGCCGTAATATACCCACTCCCCTTCACAATATCCTCATAACTGAACGGATACACCACACCACCCTTTGTCCTGATTTCCCCCGTCCAGTAATACCTCCGGGTATTCTCCTGCACCGCCTGCAGAAACGCATTGCTCACTGGATACACCTTTCCACCTCCATCCAGACATAATAAAAGCGCATGTATTTCTACAAGCGCCATATCATCTGCAACTTTTCACTTTGCAATTTCATAACTCAGCACACCTTCAATATAACCATCCGAATGTTCCGAAGTGATTTTGTAAAACATCTTGACTGTGTCTCCAATCGGTCGTAATAATATTCCTTTCCCTAGCCAATTTTTCTCGTTTGGCCGCAATTTCCTATTATGAAAATCAAATTCATTGTAACTTGTTTCAAGTGGAGACGCTATATATTTACATATTTCGTCAACATAATCGTCTATGCCGTATTCTGGTTCTCTCATATATCCAAACGGATCCACTTGTGCGCCTAACGGCAAATTTGAACGGATATCTGCTAAAGTTGGCACTTCATAATCGCCACCATCAACAATATCTGAACTATCAGGCATCTTTAATAACATCTCAAGAAAATTCTCCTCATAAACATGACCCGCTAACCCTGCTATATCTTTTGCAATCAAATTCTCATCGGGAATTATTACTTCTGCAGTGTCATCATCTATAACAATTGAAACATTTATGTCTGAATCGGTAGTAGTTGTTTTATTCCAAATAGCCAATGGAAAAAATAACATTCCCTCAAAAGTTTTTAAATACTCTTCAAACAATTCAATCTTTCCAAACTGATACAAACAATCGCAAATAAGATGATACTTCTCCTCTGCACCTTTCTCTCCTCTATATCCTGGCCTCATCCCCGGTAATGCTATTACTACCGATTGTACTTCTAAGTTACACAAATCAAAAAAATCTTCACTAAGATTAATGTTAAAATACTTCCTTACACTACTCTTAAGCTCTTCTTTGTCGTTTTCGGAAATTTCTACTTTTCGATATTGAAAAATATCAAATTCTTTGATTTTTGCTTTATTTATTGTATGCCCTTTATACTCTATAGTTTCGTTCCCACTATATTCTGATTCTTTCTGCTTCTCAACTGCCTCCTTCTTAGAATTACAAGAAATCCGGATAGCCATTGCTTCATCAAGTTTTTCTTTGGCCTTCTGGAGTAGAAAATTCTTATATGTTGCCGTAAAATCGCAATTCTGTATATCATAAGGAACTATTTTTTCAGTCACTGTTTTCGTCTTAAAATCATATGACCCGACTATATGGGCAGCAAATCCTGCTTTAGGTCTTATTCCCTGTTCCATTAAAGTCATTACTGTAGATGAAATAATATCTCTGAGGTTCTTTTTTATTTCCGCTTTTTCTTTACTCTTGAGTGAATATCCTGTGACTCTGTGATGATTAAGATCAAATGGTAATAGTTTTTCTTCCCCAAAATCTGTATTCAGAAAACAAATTACATTCTCCCACCCCAAAACTTTGACAGCATATCCAAGCTCAATTAAAACATTAGGATTTGGTGTATATTTCGTATTTCCATCTTTATCTGTATATGATGCAACTATGCTTAAATCTCCAATAAATAAGTCACAATCATCTATTTTTTCAAATATAGTCTGCTCGATATTCGGCGAACCTGTTCTATCACGCGTATCTCTGTCAGGAATAATTGTAACTGTATTTGCCAAAAATTTTACCGTAGCATCTATACTATCACTAATAATGTTTCTGGTGTCCTTTCCTGGCAAATCAGACTGCCATGAATAAAATATTTTAAAATTTTGTGCCATAAAATAGTTTCCTCTCTTGAATCTGTTATGTCTTGCAATTCAAAGTTCTTCTTTTCGAATAGATTCTATTATATAACACCTTGAGCATTATGAAAAGAATAATCCTTATTTAAAATTCTTTCAGCGTAAAACTCACATTCCACAGCCCCTTATAGGACGTGTCCTTCACGAGGCTTGCCTTGTATCCGTCAATGAACATCTCCGTCCGTTTCATCTCCAGCGTCTCCGTGTCAAAATAGTCCACGGCCAGCTTCTCCTTCTGCTTGAACCCCGTCAGAACCTTAAGCCACTTCGGGGAAACAGAAAACGTGACGGGGATGGACACCACGCCCATCCTCACCACGTCCCTCTGCGTAGTCCCAGCCTCCGTCTCGCCGCCGGAATCCGCCTCCACATCGCTCATCTGCACCCCGTAGGAATCCGGCAGAGGGAGCGGCACCCCGTCAAGCGTCAAATACTGTATATATGCCATACGCTTCTCCTTTCCGCCTAATCATCAGCGCCCTCCTGACCTTAAGTTCTGCCTTGCCTGCGCGTCCACCACCACTTCATCCAGCAGCGTCCCGCCCACATATACAGGGATACAGATAGTGCCTCCCCCTGCCATTTCCTGCAAGCCGGAAAGCACCTCCCTCAGGCCGCCCAAAAGCTCCCTCACGGAATCCCCGGATGCGCCGCCTCCGCCCTGTGGCTGGAGCATCAGGTCAGACGCCACGCCGGACACCGCCTCCTTCACCATGCCCCGGCCTTTCTCAATGCCCTTCGCCAGCCCTTTCATGAAGTCCGGCATCCAGCTCTCATAATCCGTCAGAGGCCCTTCATCCGGTACCGAGAAATGTAGGAAGGAGCGTATCTTGTCCGCCACGTCCGACACTGCGCTCACCACGTTGCCGATGGCACTCCGGATGCCGTCCGCAATCCCGTTGATGAAGTCCTTCCCCCATTCCAGGGCTTTCCCCGGCAGCGAGGTAATGAAGCTGATGGCAGACTGGAACCCCGACTGCACCACGCTCCCCAGAGACGAAAGCGCAGAGCCGATCCCGGACACCATGGCCTTGAACGCATCCACCGCCGACTGTTTCAGATTGGACGCGATGGACAGCACCAGATTCTTCAGCCCGGTCCATGCAGACGAAGCCGTATTTTTTATCGCCGCCCAGATATTCGCCGCCGTATTTTTCAGCCCCGTGAACAGGACGGAAACATGCTCCACAAGCCCCTGCGCCAGCGAACCCACCACCTGTTTAGTACCCGACCAGATAGAAGACGCCGCATCCTGTATATTCGTCCAGATATTCAGTGCATCCTCTTTCAGCTTCGTGAAGTTCCCCGTCACCAGGTCTATCAGCAGCAGCACCGGCCCCAGGATGACATTCTTGATCAGCTCCCATGCCCCGGAAGCCGCCGTCTGGATGCCCTGCCAGACACCCTGCAGCGTCGTGGAAAGGTTCTCCCAAAGGGAGCGTATCATGTCCACGATCCCGGTCAGGACAGGGTTGTTCATCATATCCGTCCAGATACCGCTGAAAAAGTCACCCACGGACTGCCACAGCCCGCTCCACCACTCGGGAATCCCCTGGAAAAACGACACCAGCGAATTCCACGCACCTGGTATGGTCTCCGTAAAGAACGAACAGATGGCCTGCCATGCAGACACAAAAAATTCCTTGACCTGCGACCAGATGGCATTGACCGCATCCCGGAACCATCCGCACTTGTTATACAGCACCACGAGGATTGCCACCACCGCGGCAATCGCCAGAGGCACCCATCCGATAGCCGCAACCACCGCAGAGATGGCCGGGATCACCGTCCCGGATACAAAACCTATCACGCCGGAAATTGCCCCGGCTATCTGCGGCACCACCGTCATGATGGTCCCGATCGCGCCGACCACCTTCCCGATGACGACCAGCACCGGCCCCAGGGCAGCCGCCACCAAGGCAACTGTGACAATGATCTTCTTCGTGCCCTCGTCCAGGCTGTTCAGCCAGTCCACAAGCCCCTGTATCCACCCCACGATCTGCCGGATGTACGGCATCAGTATCTCACCGATGGAAATGGCAAGCTCCTCCAGCTGGCTTTTCAGGATCGTGAGCTGCCCCGCAAGGTTATCCTGCATGGTCTCCGCCATCTTCTCCGCCGTGCCGTCGCAGTTACTGATGGCGCTGTTCAGCTTCTCGATGTCGCCCGGCGCGGCATTCATCACCGCAAGGAACCCGGACATGGCGTTCTTCCCCACCAGCGCCTCCGCATTGGCCGCTTTCTCCGATTCGGACATCTGCGCGAATGCCGCCCGGCAGTCCGTGAGGATATCCCCAAGGCTCCTCATGCTCCCGTCCGTGTTCGTAGTCTGTATTGTCAGCTCCCCGAAGGCATCCCCGACAAACTTCACTTCCCCAGTGAGGTTCGTCATCATGGAGCGCATGGCCGTCCCCGCCTGGGAAGACTTGATGCCCGCATTCGCCATCAGCCCGATGGCCTCCGCCGTATCCTCCGCCGTGAACCCCAAAGCTCCTGCAACCGGCGCACAATATTTGAACGTCTCCCCCATCATGGATACATTCGTATTGGCATTGCTGCTCGCCGCCGCAAGGATATCCGCAAAATGCCCGGAATCCTCCGCCGACAGCCCCAGAGCCGTCAGGGCATCCGTCACGATATCGGATGTTGTCGCAAGGTCTTCCCCGGAAGCCGCCGCAAGGTTCATGATCCCCCCAATGCCGGAAAGCATGTCAGAAGTCTTCCAGCCCGCCATCGCCATATAGTTCATGGCCTCGGCAGCCTCGGACGCGGAGAACTTCGTCCTGCTGCCCATCTCCCTTGCCTTGTCGCGCAGGGCCTCCAGTTCCTTCCCCGTCGCCCCGGAGACCGCCGCCACCTGGCTCATGGCAGAATCAAAATCAGACGCCACCTTCACAGCAGCCGTGGCGATCCCGCCCACCGCCGCAGTGACCGGCATCAGCTTCTGCCCCACGCCCTCAATGGCAGAGCCCAGTGTCTTCAGCTTCTCCCCCGTGGCCGCTATCTTCTGCAGCGCCACGGCAGACCGGTCTGCCTGCCGCTCCAAATCACGCAGGTTGCGCTCCGTCTCGATGATCTCCCGTTGCAGGGCGTCATACTGGCTCTGGGAAATCTCGCCCCTTGCCAGCGCGTCATTCGCCTGCTCCGCCGCCGTCTTCAGCGTCTCCAGCTTCTCCTTCGTCTCTTTGACCGCTTCCCCAAGGAGCCGGTGCTTCTGCGCCATCAGTTCCGTGTTGCCGGGGTCCAGCTTCAGCAGCTTCTCCACATCCTTAAGCTGTGACTGCGTATTCCGTATCTCCGTATTCACGCCCTTCAAGGCCGTCTGGAGCTTCGTGGTATCGCCGCCGATCTCCACGGTGATGCCCTTGATCCTGTTTGCCGCCACAGTAACACCCCCTCAATGGCACAAAAAAAGCCCGGCTCCCCAGGCGTAAAATCCCCCATGGCAGAGCCATAGGGGGAACATACCTTACAGATGAAAACGGGACTGGAATACTACAGCCAGCCCCGCATCCGCGCACTACTTCCAGTTAAAATAAATCAAATTATCTTAACTGATTTTGTATCCACACCTTTTTGAGGAATCCAGCAATTTCAAGGGTTTTCCCCTAAAAAGGTGTGGATATTATTTTGGGAATATTAGCAATTAAAAGCTATCCCATTTTAGGCGTTTCCGACACATTCTGAAAAATTGATATCGACAAATGGCTTAAATACGCTTTTTTTCCTGATTGTTTGCATTTTGAAAAATCAGAATGTGTCGGAAACAGTTGATTTTATGGATAAAAAATCACATCTGTTAGTAAAACAAAATCCACACCATTATTGCCAGGAATGCCCATATATAGCGGCTTTCATAAAAAGGTGTGGATATTATTGGGGTTGTGATAATTTGATTTATTTTAACGTTAAAATAAATCAAACTCATCCTGCCCTGCAATGACGGCATAATCCGCCCCGTCATTGCTGTACTCCACATACATGTCATTGACCATGCCGATGGTCAGAAGGTCCAAGTCCCGGATGGAAATACCCAGCTGCACACACCGCAGAAGGAACAGCGGCGTGGTCATCGGGCGGTCAGTTGCGCGAAGTTTTTTTTAGCCTTCACGTCGGTCTTCACATTCAGCCCCCATAACTCGATGAGCTGTGGGAGAACCTGGTAAATAGAAAACGTGCCGAAACCGTCCAGCCACTCCTCCGGCGTGTCCGGGATGGCGGGGTCAGCGTGCTTCGCCATGATAAAGGCGATATTCTCAAACAACTCCAAAGAAAATAAATCCAGGTTCGAGCTCTCCGAATCGCTGTCCCCGATGCTCTTCTCCAGTGCGCTCAGATCCTTATAGATATCCCTGTGGAACTTGATGCGGTAGATGCGCGGCACCGCCGCCGATGCCCGGAACGGCACCTCTTTCCCGTCAATCGTGATCTTCCTCGTCATGCTCATACGCTAAACCTCCCCATACACATCATCTTCCGCGCCGCCATCATCCGCAGCCGCCGGCATATACACCGCCTTGTACCAGTCGTTATACACCGTCTCATCCGTGGAGTCCCCGGTCTTCGCCTTCACCATGCCGTCCGCCAGCGGCGTGGCCTTGATGGCCAGCGTCTCCGTCTGCACCTCCCGGCTCTCCTCATTGGTCTTTCCCTCAATGCCCGGCCTTGATGCAGAGCAGTTATAAAGCACATGCCGGATATGCCTCTGGTCGCCGTCAAATTCGAACAGCAGGGCGAACGCCGCCAGCTCCGCCAAAGCATTCTCGATCAGCACGCCCTTATCATCCAGCTCCTCCCTCAACGCATCCTTCCGGAAGGACTCCGGGATCATGGCAAGCTCCAGATCGCCGTCATAGCCCATGTTGTTGTTGATGACATAATAGGCCGTCCCGTCCGCATAGAAATTCTCCGGCTCCCCGTTGGCATCCAGGGAAATAGAGACCGAACCGGGCATCGGCACAGGCGTCCCATAGGACACCTCCCCATCCTCCGAAACATTGAGCATCGCATAATGCGTGTTCTTTAGGTTGTATTTCACTTTGTTCTTCTTATTCTGCATCCGTCATGCCTCCCATCCAAAAATATACAGCACCTCATAAAGCCTCTCGCTGCCGATCCATGTCTCCGATTTGTTATAGAAGACCTCATGCGCGTCCAGCACATCCTCCACCCGCTTTTCCAGTACCGGGTCTTTCTTATCCGTATAGACCTCCAGATGTACATTTGCTCCCTTGTGGTACACCTTCCCATCCGCCGCAAAATTGTCACTCCCCGGCAGCAGGTAACACAAAAACGGCGGCTCCGGGGACTCCCCTTCCGCGAAATGGTCATAGGCAAACGGAAGCCCCATTTCCCGTATCATCTTCACCAGTTCCTCCATCCTGTCACCTCCTCAAAGCCTTTTCTTCCACTGCCATCTTCATCAATCCGTCCATCCCGTCACCCTTTCAAAGCCCTTTCAATCTCCTGCTCCAGCATCCGCTCCGCCCGCTGCTCCGCCGGCGCGATATGCGCCTTTCCGGCGACACGCCCGCCTCCCCGCTTCGCATGGCCGAACTCCAGCAGGTGCGCCAGCTGGTAACGGTTCCTGGAATGCACCACCAGCTCAATGGAGCTTGACGTCTCCCTCACATTCTTCACGGCCCAGCTCTTCGCATAGGCTCCCGTGTCCTTCGGCGCATCCGCCTGGATATCCTTCCTCACGGAACTGCCCACCTTCTTCACCGCAGCCTTCATTTCATCCGCCGCAAGCTCCGCATACTCCGTCAGCCCTTCCATCACCGCTGCCGCAAGCTGGTCTATCCGTACCCTGTCCGACATCTTCACCGCCTCACTTTCCTGCAGGTGAACTTCAAGGATTTCTTCTTGAAATTCATATGGTCCACATTCACAATGTCATAAACCTCCCCACGGAACAGGACCCGGTATCTGGTGGACATGATGTCCACCGCTTTCCTGCAGTACCGGACAGTCACCGTCATGGATGCATCCTCCACGGTCATCCCGGCCTCCTGCACTTCCTTTGAAGATGCCAGCCCTTCCCCTCCGATCGTGGCAGAGCAGACATAATAATCCGTCCAGACATTCCTGTGGTTCCCCACATCATCCGCGACAGCCTCATTCTTCTGGAACGTCACCCTCTCATTCAGCAATGCCACATCCATCAGAAGCCCTCCTTCCTGCTGCCGAAGAGCAGCGCCCGCAGGGTCAGGGTGAGCGCATGGTGGTCAGCCTCCTCCCTGTGCTCATAAAGGTAGGCCGCCGCATACAGCACGGAAATCCTGGCATTCACCACGGCGGCAAACTCACTCCTGTCATCCATCCTCGCCACATCCATGCAGATTCTCTCCGCCGCCCCGATCATGCTTTCAATCAGGGCATCGTCCTCATCATAATCTACACGCAGATAGCCCTTCATCTCTTCCAGCGTCACCAACACGCCGCACCGCCCCTTTCCTGAAACAATCTATCCTGCACCAGCTCTCACTTACTGCCAAACCACTCCTGCGCCCGTTCCTTCCGGGCGGGATGCCGGCTCCTGCACCGGCATCCCCACAGCTCCCTCAAAGCCTCCGGAGCCCCACTGCCCTTTATGAACCGGACGCCGCTTTCTGCGCCAGCACCTTCACCGCCTCCGCAAGGACCAGCTTGCCGTCCACACGCTGGGAAGCCAGAAAGCCCACCTGCCCGGTGGCCGCATACAGCTCATTCAGCCGCTTGAACGAACGCCCCTGCCTGTCAGCGATCCAGTAATAAGAGAAATCACCGAAGGCAATGGTCTTCGCCCCTGCCGCAATGGCCGGCATATACGCGGAAGTCTTCACCGGCCTGCCAAGGATGGTATCCGGCGTGCCCGCCACAAGGGAAGGCTGCCACAGGTACTGCCCGTTGCCGTCCTTCAGCTTTCGGATGGACTTGATGGTGGAATCATTCAGCACCCACACGGACTTCTTGCGGTATGGGGATTTCAGGCTGTAAAACAGGTCAATCAGCTCATCCGCCGTCACTGACGCAGCAGACGCAGCCGTCACGCCCGTCTCCGCGCCTCCCGATGCCGCCAGCACGCCCAGCGGCTTGCCCTTGCCGTCCCCAACAAAGAACGCCTCCTCTTCCTTCGCCCCGATCCTGCGGGCAAACTCACGGGAGATATAGGACTGCAGGTCAAACACGCTGTCATTCAGCAGCTCCTCGGAGACCTTGATCATCGTCCCCAGCTTGTAAGCCCCGATGGACACCTGCCCGAAGGAATCATCGCTCTCCGGGAACGCCCCTTCCTCATCGATCCAGGATGCCGTGCCCTTGCCCGCCACCACCGGGATCTTCCGGTCGCCGCTGGAAGTCCTGATGACCTTCGCCATCTGCCGGAAGACGTTCTCCTCTTCCAGAGCCTCCACCAGCGTGCGCTCATACTCATCCGGCACCAGGTAGCCGCCCTCGGAATCCATGCCCACCTGCAGGGCATTGGCCACATCCGGCATAGGGGCCTTGGAGCGCATGGCATTCCAGAAATTCTTCCGGTAGTCATCAGATGCGCGCCCCGCCTTATCCTCATTTCCGCCATCTGCCCCGCTGCCGGGCTTTGCCGTGATCGGCGTGCTGGTAGCCCTGGACAGCTCCGCATCAATCGCCGCCTGCCTCTCCAGCCGCTCGATCTCCTTCCCCAGGTTCACCACATCCGCCTCCATCTTCTCATAGGCAGCCGTGTCCTCTGCGGACAGCATACCGTCCGCGCCCCTTTTCGCATCCAGGAACTTCTTTGCAGCATCCCATGCCTTTGCCCTCTTCTCACGCAGTTCCAAAATCTTACTCATAAAAACCCTCGCTTTCTTGATTTGCGGCATCCGCTCCCGGGATGCCTGTTTCTGTGCAAAATAAAAGAGCCGGTTCCTCAGCCCCTGACTCCTTCTTCCTGTGGCGGCAGAACTTCCTGCCCTGTTCTTCCGCCTCAAAACGTTCATCCAACGCACCGACCGTCCAGCCCTTCCGGAACATCCCCAGCGGGGTCTCCCCGAACTGCCCCAGCGCACGCGCATCCATTTCAAGCATCCTCCCCCATAATTCTGGATGGTGCTTCCTTAACTTCCGCAGCTCATCTATCCTCTGGAACGGGCAGCACCAGCAGGAACACCGGTGGTAGATCTCATACAGCCCGCCCCAGTCAAAGCCCTTCCCATAGCAGTACCGCAGGGCCTGTTCCTCCGTCACCTGCCACTCCACAAGCGGGTAACGCTCCCCCTTGCACCGCTCCTGTTCATCATAGGCGATCCCGACATAGGAGACAGCATTGTACTCCCCTTTCAGGCGGTTGACCTCCTTCGTGATCAGATGTGTCTTTAACTGCCCCGTACACCACCTCACCCGGATGCCCGGCCAGCCATTCCCGCATAAAGGCACCCCGTCCCGGATGCGCCGCTCCACAGCGGATTTCTTCTGCTTCGGCTCATCAAACACCAGCCACTCAAAACCGCGCGGGTGGCGCAGGACATGGATATGCAGCCCCCGCTCCCGGAACAGGTATGCATCCACTTTCTCAATATGCCGGTACATCTCCGGGAACTCCATGCCCGTATCCGCCCAGAACACACCGTCAACCGGCATCCCTTTCTCTATCATCATGAGGAGCATCGCCGTACTGTCCTTCCCGCCAGATAAGGACACTGCATGGTAATCCCCTTTCCCGGTCTTCTTCACCGTTTCCACCTCCCCCAGAAACAGAAAAAGAGCCAATTGCTCAGCCCTTATCCCTTTTTCCTGATTCCAGCAGAACTCCCTGCCTCTTTCTCCTTGTAACGCCTGGACTCCCTGCCCTGTCCATCTGCTTCAATGCTTCAAGACATCCGATGTGCCAGCCGCCCGCCTCTTCTAAACCGCCCCTAATGCAGGAGCAGGTTCAGCCTCTTCTCCAGCTGCTCCACCGGAGTCCCCGGCTTCTTCGGCGGGATGAGCCTGCCCAGCATGGAATTCATGACCGCCTGCCTGGAAAACATCACCGGCGCATCCATTTCATCCGAAAACGGCACGCCGCCCGCATCCTCCGCATTCTGTCCAGAGAACATGACCTCGTCCGCGAACCCAAGCTCCACCGCTTTCTTCGCATTGAACCAGCTCTCCGCATCCATCAGCCTTGAAATCTTATCCCTGGCAAGCCCGGTCTTAATCTCATAGGCGTTCATGATGGACTCCTTCACCTCGTCCAGCATCTTGACCGCTTTCTTCATCTCCTCGGAATCCCCAATCGCAATTGTGGCCGGGTTGTGGATCATCATCATCGCCACCGGCGACATCCGCACCTTCGTCCCCGCCATTGCAATCACCGATGCGGCACTCGCCGCCAGACCGTCAACCACCACCGTCACATCATAGGGATAATCCATCAGCATGTTGTAGATCTGCGCCGCCGCGAACACATCCCCGCCCGGGGAATTGATCCAGACACTGACCGGCCCCTTCCCGGCATTCAACTCATCCCGGAAAATCCCCGGCGTGACTTCATCCCCGAACCATGTCTCATCTGAAATCTCCCCATTCAAAAAGAGCGTCCGCATCTCTGCCCCGCTCCCATCCTGGTTTTTTATCCAGTTCCAGAACTTCCTCTTCATCATCCACCTCCATAATCCGCTGCACTATCGCAGCATTTCTCTGGCCGTCTCCGGTCTCGCAAACCCGCAGGGCCTCCATCACAAGCTCCAGCCCCCAGAACCAAAACCCTGCTATTTCCCGCAGAAAATCATTGTCCGGCTCTTGATTCACCTTCCAACTTTTCAGCCTCCAGGTTACCGCCAGTCCCTTTTCCGGGATGCCCTCTGCCTTTCCCGGCATCCCTGTCCTTCCCAGGGCTGCTGCCGGAACCATCATCCCTTTCCGCAGCTCCCACAGCACCAACTCCCGGATTCCTCTGTCTTCCCTCCCTGACGGCTGGACCGCCGCCATCTTCCGTGCCTCCTGCAGGAATGCCCACGCCGTAACCCAGCCCGGCATCCTCCAGCTTCATCATGTTCCCGTTCACCAGATACAAATCTCCCCCAAGCTCCTCCGGGATGCGGTCAAGGTTCTCCAGCTCCCGGATATCATTTGCCGACATCCACCCGTTCTGCCGCCCCACGGCATACCCGTTCATGCGGCTCTGGTAATCGCCCCGGAGCAGGCCGTCCACGTTGAACTTCACGAAATACTCCTTTTTCTCCTCCGCAGTAAGCAGAGACCGCGACATGGACTGCTCCCACCGGGACACCCACGGGTCAAGCGTATATTTCACGAACTCAAGGCTCTGCTGCTCAATGTTTGAAAAAGAGGACTTATCCAGATCGCCCACCATATGCGGCGGCACACGGAAAATCCTCGCGATCTCATTGATCTGGAACTTCCTCGTCTCCAGGAACTGCGCCTGCTCCGGTGAGATGGAGATAGGCGTGTATTTCATGCCCTCCTCCAGGACCGCCACCTTGTTCGCATTGTGGCTCCCCCCAAAAGTGGACTGCCAGCTCTCCCTCACCCGCGCCGGGTCCTTGATGGTGCCTGGATGCTCCAGCACGCCGCTGGGCTGTGCGCCGTTGGCAAAGAACTTCGCCCCATATTCCTCACAGGCGATCGCCATCCCGATGGCATTCTTCGCCATGGCAATAGGCGAATACCCCACCAACCCGTCAAACCCCAGCCCCGGGATGTGCAGCACCTCCGAAGGCTGCAGCACCGCCGTGCTGCCCTTCACCGTGGGTGCGTCGTCCACGCCTAACGCATACTCATAATAAAGCTGCCCGCTGCCGTCCCGCTCCACACTCATCCTGTCCGGCATCAACGGG
>Ga0137297_10508_pt1 | contig 28627 bp, 21 predicted proteins | sample RamsorincwithD2O_FD_97191 | JGI IMG/M metagenome (GOLD analysis project Ga0137297, IMG submission 97191) | Mouse cecal microbial communities from Vienna, Austria - Mucin amended with D2O | ecosystem: Host-associated > Mammals > Digestive system > Large intestine > Cecum | place: Austria: Vienna...
AGGACTCCAAGCTGTATCTGTACTATTCGGCGGTTCGGTATCTGGAGATTGACGAGGAGGATATTCACAGGGCAAAAAATGACAACTACGAGACCAGCCAGGCCATGGTGATTTCCGAGGATGGGCTTCATTTTGACAACTGGAACGAAAAAAGGCAGATTATTCCCGTCATAAGGGATGAAGCCATAGCCCATGAGACTCACACAAGGGACCCTAAGGTGTGGTATGAGAAGGGAGAGTATTATATGCTCCTGGGAAGTACCTGGCGAGGACAGGAGGGAAGAACGGTTATTTTTAAAAGCCGGGATGGAGAAAGCTGGGATTATAAAAATCAGTGCAGGCATGAATGGTTTGGAAGAATTCTGGAGTGCCCGGACCTGTTTAGGGCAGGGGAAGGATATGTGTTTATGGGGTCTCCCATGTACATAGATGGGTCAAAAAACGGATATGCCCACCATGCTATCTGCGCCATGGCGGAGTTTGACGGCCGGACCTGTGCTCTGAAGCTTTCAGAGAAGTTTCAGTATGTAGATTACGGTATGGATTTGTATGCCCCCCAGACCAACACGGACAAGGAGGGCAGAAGGGTTATGATTGCCTGGATGCGGATGGCCCGGCCTGAGGAAGGGAAGGACAGAACTCCATGGATTGGAATGATGTGTGCCCCCCGGGTTGTGGAGACAGAAGACGGCCATATCTATTTCAGGGTGCATCCGGAGGTGGACCGATATTTCGGGAAGGAAACCACAGACCGGGGGTGCATCGGCGATAAAAGGCCGTGCCGGATTCAAACGGAGCTTAAGGAGGGAGAAAGCCTGAATATCGGCGGGTATCGGATCTGGGTGGAACGGGGGTATGTAAAAGCAGACAGGAGTCGGGTATTTGTGGATTCGGAGGAGTATCGTATGGTTGGAAGTACTCCTGAAAGCCTGAAGCACCACAGACTGGATGTACTTGTGGAGCCTAATCTTATAGAAGTTTTTGTTAATGAGGGCCAGTATGTGATTAGTCATGTGGTATACGGACTGGGCGGGCAGGTGGAAGGGAGGGTTGAGAGGATGTTTATGGGGAATGATTAGTCGGAGATCGTATGGATGTGGGAGGCGTCTGCATGGTAAGTGCAGGCGCCTCTTAGCAATTCCGGCACATCCAAAATAGGAGTGTACTTCCTCACGGATAGTGATATAATGGAGGATAGGCGGCTGCGAAAGCCAAGGCCTGGAGAATATTATAACAATATATTTCATCCAAAGCCTGTTGTGCCAAGCATTCCAATGAGCCCAGTAAAACAGAACACAGTCGGCTATCATCCCTTCTGTGTTCTATGGTCTCATTTTCATGGTGCAAATGCCTTTTCCTGTAATATATTGTCATAATATTCAGCTAAGTTTTGAGTTTCGCAAATACCTAACATCAGGAGGAAAATGCAAGGAGGAAGAAAGAGTTGGAATGTGATATGAGAAAAACAAAGCGAAGGCTTTTAGGAATACTGGGGGTCTTGTGGCTGGTGATCGGATGCTTGGGAGGCTGTAAGGCGGCTTTGCCCCAGGATGCGCAGACTAGAACTGAGACGGCGCAGATAACTGAGACAGCACAGCCAACTGAAACAGAGCAGATAGTCGAGACGGCACGGATAAGCGAAGCCGCTCAGACAGACGGACCATTGCAGGCGGCTGAGACATTGCAGGCCGGGACAGAGGAAGGGGCTCCTGACGGGGAGCAAAAGGCGGAAGCAGACGATGCTGCCGGTCAGACCCGGGAAGCTTCCTCTGCCGGGGAATCGGAGGCCGCAAAAGCCGGGGAGACGGTGGAGGAATTAGGCAGCTACACAGGTCGGGACGAGGTGGCGCTGTATCTTCATCTCTATGGCCATCTTCCTCAAAACTATATTACAAAGAAGGAGGCAGAGGCTTTAGGCTGGAACAGCAGAGAGGGAAACCTGTGGGAGGTGGCTCCGGGCATGAGCATAGGAGGAAGCCGGTTCGGCAACTATGAAGGCGCCCTTCCGGAGAAAAAGGGGAGGAAGTATTATGAGTGTGATATTGATTTTGAGGGAGGATACAGAGGCGCCAAAAGGATAATTTACTCGGACGATGGGCTGATCTTCTATACGGAGGACCACTATAAGACCTTTGTCCAGCTGTACGGCCAGTAGAAGGAGGAGCGGTATGAAGAAAGTACTGTTGGATTTGAAGCCGGCCCATTCGGTGGAGTGGATCCATGAATATCTGAAATTTGAACTGGAATTTGAAGATTATTACGGCGGCAATCTGGATGCCTTGTATGATGAACTGACTTCCATTACCCAGGATATCTGCCTGGGGGTGTTTACCCCGCCTCATGAGGAGAACAGGCTGTCCCTTTACATAGACAGAGTAAAAAAAGTGATGAGGGATGCACAGAGGGACAACCCTCATCTGTGTGTCATATTCGGAGATATGGAAGACAACTATGAAGAAGATATCATATGAGATAATCCGCTCCAAGAGGAAGACCATGGCCATCCAGGTAAAGCGGGATGGCAGTGTGGCGGTGAGATGCCCTCTGTGGGTCTCTGACCGGGAGGCGGATGATTTTGTGGGCCGGCATATGGAATGGATATGCCGGAATCAGGAAAAGGTTCTTAAAAAGCAGGAGGAGAAAACCGTGCTTACAAGAGACCAGGCAGAGGAATACCGCCGGCATGCAAGATGGCTGCTGGCTCAGAAGACCTGGCAGTGGGCAGGAAAGATGGAGGTAAGCTACGGCAGGATTACCATCCGTCAGCAAGCCACCAGATGGGGGAGCTGCAGCGGAAAGGGCAATCTGAATTTTAACTGGAAGCTGGCCCTTCTTCCCGAGGAGCTGGTGGACTATGTGGTGGTTCATGAACTGGCCCATCGCAGGGAGATGAATCATTCCCCCAGATTCTGGAGGATTGTGGAGGAACAGCTTCCGGACTACAGAGAGCGCAGGAAACGGTTGAGAGAGTACGAGACAGACATAGAGATAAAAGAGGATCATAAGACATGACAGCAAAATGGATGGTGTATGCCAAGAGGGCAGATTTTAACGGGATTGCACAGGAATTTCATATCAGCCCCGTGACAGCCAGAATCATGAGAAACCGGGAGGTCCAGGGCCGGGAGGCTATCCGCAGGTATTTGTATGGAACCAGGAAGGATTTTTATTCTCCCTATCTTTTAAAGGATGTGGAGAAGGCAGCAGAAATCCTTGTTAGAAAGATAGACGAGGGAAAAAAGATCCGGATTGTGGGGGACTATGACATTGATGGAGTATGCGCCACTTACCTTTTGTTCCAGGCCTTAAGCCGGGCAGGGGCCAGGGTGGACTATGAGATTCCCGACCGGATCAAGGATGGATACGGTATCAATGAACAGATTATCCTGGCAGCCGCGGCAGATGGAGTGGACACGATTCTTACCTGTGACAATGGGATTTCGGCGATCGCTCCCATGGATCGGGCAAGGGAACTGGGGATGACGGTGATCATCACGGATCACCATGATATTGCCAAGGAAGAGGGAAAGGACGTTCTGCCAAAGGCGGATGCCATTGTTAATCCGAAGCAGCAGGGCTGCTCTTATCCGTGGAAGGAGATCTGCGGCGGGGTAGTAGCCTACAAACTGATTCAAGTGCTCTATGAGAAATGCGGTATTCCTGCCACAGAGTGGGAAGAGCTGCTGGAATTTGCGGCCATCGCCACAGTGGGAGACGTGATGCGCCTTCAGGATGAGAACCGGATTCTGGTGAAGGAGGGCCTGGCCAGAATGCCCATGACCAAAAGCCTGGGGCTGCGCAAGCTTGTGGAGAAGAATAATCTGGATATTCACAAGCTAAGTGCGTTTCATATCGGCTTTGTCATAGGGCCCTGCCTCAATGCGGGAGGAAGGCTGCAGACTGCCAAGGTGGCCTTAAACCTTCTCTTAAGCCAGAATGAGGAGGAGGCCGACAGAATGGCTGAGGAGCTGAAGGAATTAAATGACCTGAGAAAGGATATGACTATAGAGGGGGAGAAGAAGGCGTCAGCCCAGGTGGAAGAGCAGTACCGGGAAGACAAGGTGCTGGTGGTCTACCTGCCGGAATGCCACGAGTCTTTGGCAGGAATCATTGCCGGCAGGCTGAGAGAACGGTACCATAAGCCATCCATCGTCCTTACAAAGGGGGAGGACAGCGTGAAGGGGTCCGGCCGCTCCATAGAAGGATACCATATGTTTGAATCCCTTGTGAGGGTGAAGGAACTTCTCATAAAATTCGGGGGCCATCCCATGGCGGCAGGACTTTCTCTTTCCGAAGCAAATGTGGACGCTCTGCGCCGGGCGCTCAATGAAGGCGCGGCCCTTACGGAAGAGGAGCTTATTCCCAAGATCTGGATTGATGTGGCCATGCCTATGGAATATGTGTCGGAGCCTCTGATCCGGGAGCTGGAGATGTTGGAGCCCTTCGGACAAGGCAATGAAAAACCTCAGTTCGCCCAGAAGGAGGTACAGATTAAAGAAGCCCGGGTCATGGGGAGAAACAGGAATGCCGTCAAGCTGTCCTTGGTGACGCCAAAAGGCGTGCCCGTAGATGGAATCTTGTTTACGGAAGGGGACGCCTTCATGGATGAGATGGGCAGACACCAGAGGATGGATGTAATCTACTATCCCGGAATCAACGAATACAACGGAAACCGGAGAATTCAGATGGTGATTAAAGAGTATCGGTTTTGCTAAGGAGTTACGGTTCCCATGCAAATCTTGACATCTGGTGCGGAACACAATATAATGAATGAAACTTAAAAAGGAGAATATTCATCATGGTTAATGAAGTCATGGAATTTATCACAAAATACGACCCGGAAGTGGGTCAGGCCGTTGAGGCGGAGGCGGCCCGCCAGAGAAGGAACCTGGAACTGATTGCTTCAGAAAACATTGTGTCTGAGGCGGTTATGATGACCATGGGGACTGTTCTGACCAACAAATATGCAGAAGGGTATTCGGGAAAGCGCTATTACGGCGGCTGCCAGTGCGTGGACGTGGTGGAGACCCTTGCTATTGAGAGAGCCAAGAAGCTTTTCGGATGTGATTATGCCAATGTGCAGCCTCATTCAGGAGCCCAGGCCAATATGGCAGTCTTTTTAGCCATGCTGAAGCCGGGGGATACGGTTATGGGTATGAACTTAGACCATGGCGGACATCTGACCCACGGAAGCCCAGTGAATTTTTCCGGACTTTATTTCCACATTGTGCCTTACGGCGTCAATGACCAGGGATATATTGATTATGACGAGCTGGAGCGCATCGCCGTGGAGGCGAAGCCGAAGCTGATCGTGGCAGGAGCCAGCGCTTATGCCAGGACCATTGACTTTAAGCGGTTTAAAGAGGTGGCGGACAAGGTAGATGCTTATCTTATGGTGGATATGGCCCATATCGCTGGTCTGGTGGCTGCAGGCCTTCATCCAAGCCCAATCCCTTATGCGGATGTGGTGACCACAACCACCCACAAGACCTTAAGAGGCCCCAGAGGCGGCATGATTCTGGCCAACAAAGAGGCGGCAGAGAAATTTAATTTTAACAAAGCCATCTTCCCGGGAACCCAGGGAGGGCCCTTGGAGCATGTTATCGCCGCCAAGGCAGTATGCTTTGGGGAGGCCCTGAAACCGGAGTTTAAGGCGTATCAGCAGCAGGTAGTAAAGAACGCCGCCGCTTTGGCGTCCGCCCTTGAGGCACAGGGCTTCAAGATTCTCACGGGAGGAACGGATAACCATCTCATGCTTGTGGATCTGCGGGGCATGGATATCTCGGGAAAAGAGCTGCAGAACCGGTGTGACGAGGTCTATATCACCCTCAACAAGAACACGGTTCCCAATGATCCCAGAAGCCCCTTTGTCACCTCGGGTGTGAGAATCGGTACGCCGGCAGTCACTTCCAGGGGACTGAAGGAGGCGGATATGGACAGGATTGCCAGGTGCATCTGGCTTACGGCCACGGATTATGAGGCCAAGGCAGATGATATAAGGGATGAGGTTACAAAGATTTGTGACGCCTATCCCATCTATAGATGAGAAGGAGAGCCATGGAGCAAGATATCAGGCTTTTGGAGAGGCTGAAACGGCCGGAAGGCAGAGTAGATGTGGTTTTGGATACGGACACATACAATGAGATTGATGATCAGTATGCTCTGGCATATCTGCTGAAGTCTGAGGACAAGCTGAATGTAAAAGGGATTTATGCGGCTCCATTTCATAATTCCAAATCCAATGGACCTGCAGATGGGATGGAGAAAAGCTACAAGGAGATCAAGCATATTCTCAAGCTTATGGGCAGAGAAGAGCTGGGGGCTGTCACTAGAAGAGGGTCAACAGAATATCTGCCTGATGAATTTACATGGGTTGTCTCTGACGCGGCTACGGATCTGGCAGAACGGGCAATGGAATATACCAGTGAGCGTCCCCTGTATGTTATTGCCATTGGGGCCATTACGAATGTTGCGTCAGCTATTTTGATGAATCCCCAGATTGAAGACAGGATTGTTCTTATTTGGCTTGGCGGACATGCCCTTGATTGGCCGGATAACAGGGAGTTTAATCTGTACCAAGATGTGGCGGGGGCCAGGGTAGTATTTGGCCGCCCCATTGCCATGGTACATCTTCCATGCAAGGGAGTGGTATCCGCCTTCACAGTCAGCGGACCGGAATTGGAAGCTTATCTTAGAGGGAAGAATCCGCTGTGTGATTATCTGACAGATGTGACGGAGGCGGAAGCGGCTGCCTGGGGAGCAAGAATCGGATGGACAAGGCCTATTTGGGATGTGACAGCAGTGGCATGGCTGTTATGCGGGGAGTTCATGAAGGATCGTATCGAGCATGCGCCTATGCCGGAGTATGATGGCAGATATTCCTGTTTAAGGGACAGCCACCTATACCGGTATGTGTATTATATTAACAGAGACAGATTACTGGAGGATTTGATCCAGAAGCTGACAAGGTGATTGGCTAAGGAAAATGGAGTGTGAGGATTGTGGCGAAAAAAAAGCCGACCTCCAGCGATGTGGCGAAGCTGGCAGGCGTATCCCAGCCTACGGTTTCCATGATTTTAAACAATTATGAACATATTCGGTTTTCGCCGGAGACAGTAAAGAAGGTCATGGATGCCTGTACACAGTTAAATTATCGGACACCCTCCTCAAAGAGAGGAAGCCTGGAGGCGGGGGAATGCAAATGCCTTATGGCTATGTGCCCATCTTTGACCAACATGTATTACATTAATCTTTTGGAGGCCATGTGCAGCCAGGCGCAGGAGAGAGGGTATGTTCTTACTGTGTTTGCCAGCAAGAGAGATTTAAAGCTGGAAGCCCGGTTCAGCCAGCTGGCTCAACAGCAGGGGGCGGCAGGAGTGCTGCTCCTATACAAGCCCGTCAATTTTGGTGCCTTTGAACAGCTCATAGCCAGTGTGCCCACTGTGGCCATCTGTGACAAAACAGAGGTGTCCAATATGGACATAATTGAACTGGACAGTGAGAAGATAGGAGCCATCGTGGCAGAGCATCTTCTTACGCTGGGCCACAAAAAGATTGCTTATATTTCCACGGAGCTGTCAGATCGCCATCCTGCCCGCCTGATGCGCCTGAAAGGGATGCGGGATGCCTTTGCCCAGGCCAACATAAGCCCATATAATATTCTGGTGTGTACTATGGAGAGTGAAAAGATTGACTGTACACCGGATATTACCCCTTACGAGACAGGATATTGTCTGGGAAAGCGGGTGGCAGAGAAATATGAGGATGTTACGGCCATGGTAGGTATGAACGATATGGTGGCTATTGGAGTCATGGATGCGCTGGTGGAAAAAAAATACAGGATTCCTTATGATTATTCTGTCTGTGGGTGTGATAATACCATGATATCCCAGTACCGCACCATTTCTATGACCTCCGTGGAACATTTTGATGCCAACAGAGGTAGAGAGGCCGTGGATGTGCTGATCCGCAAGATTGAGGAGGGAAACAGCAAGGGAGGGGTATTGTGGCCTGCAAGTGCTGTCCGGGTGGAATTTGCACCAAAGCTTGTGGCAAGAGGCTCTACGGGGCCTAATAGAAGAAAAAAATGATAAATTTATTACTAATAAAATTAGAGAATCAATTTCTGAGGGACAAAGGATAAAACCCGGCTGCTTTCAAGGGAAAACAATTCATAAGGACAGGATAGCTAATATTATTAACAATAGTATTAGCTATCCTGCTTTTTTATTTTTGCCATTTGCTAATTTTTAGTTAATATACATAAGTTGACAAACAAAAATAAAGTTTTATTATATAATATATATAAAAATATTCACATTAATTGACTAATAAAATTAGAATGGAGAGCTGCAAAATGAAGTTAGAGCCTGAAAAATTTACAATTCATGATTATTTGCATCATTCCTTTGAGTGTACCTGCGGACAGACTCATCACACGGATGTAGAAAAGATTCTTATTACCCAGGGTGCAAGAAGACAGGTTCCTCAGTTAATAAAAGAATTAGGCTACAGGCATGTATTTATGGTTTCTGACAGCAATACTTATGAGGCCGGCGGAAGAGAGCTGGAGGAGATCTTAAAGGAGGCTCATATCCTATGTACATCCTACATGATTCCTCAGATGCCCGTAGTGCCGGATGAATATACCATGGGAGAGCTGCTGATACATTTTAACCATGATTGCGACCTGATTATTGCAGTGGGAACAGGCTCCATCAACGACATGTGTAAATTTATGAGCTTCCAGCTGGGAAGAAAGTATTTTATCTTTGCCACGGCTCCATCTATGGATGGCTTTGCATCCGTAGGGGCTCCGCTAATCAGTGAGAATTTAAAGATTACATTTAATGCGCATGTGCCCCAGGCAATTATTGGAGACGTGGATATCCTGGCTAAGGCCCCTATGAACATGATCGCCGCAGGCGTTGCAGATGTTTTGGGCAAATACACCTGTCTCTGTGACTGGCATCTGGCCAACATCGTAATCGGTGAATATTTCTGCCCGGTAATCGAAAAAATGGTACGGCTTGCCCTTGCCAGGATGATGAGCCAGGTAAAGAATATTAAAGAACGAGATCCAGATACCATAAAGGCCATTATGGAAGCCTTGGTTCTCACGGGGATTGCCATGAGCTTTGTGGGTAACTCCAGGCCGGCATCAGGGTGTGAGCACCATATGTCTCATTATTGGGAAATGCTGTTTTTGTTTCAGGGAAGGCCGGCAGTTCTCCACGGAACCAAGGTGGGCGTAGGGACTGCAGTAGCCGTGAAGCTGTATAAGGAGCTGGAGGGACGGCAGCTGGATTTCGGAGCAGCTGAAAAGAAGGCACAGGAGTATGATGTCCAGGCGTGGAAGGCCAATATGAGAAGAACCTACAGCAAGGCGGCTCAAGGTGTCATTGACCATGAAAGGACAGAGAAGAAAAATGATCCTGAACAGGTAAAGGCCAGGCTGAAAGTGATCAGGGAACACATAGATGAGATTAAGAAGCTGGCGGCGGAGCTGGTTCCTTCTCTTGAAACGGTTCAGGGAGTAATGAATGATCTGGATGCTCCCACGAACCCGCTGGAGCTTGGGATTGACCGGGGGATGGTGGCTGACAGCATTATGGTGGCCAAGGAAGTGAGGAATCGATATACCCTTCTGCAGCTTTTGTGGGATTTGGGACTTCTTGAGGATATGGCTTATGACACAGCAGACTATTTTCATGAAACATATAGAGGATAACATATGGAAAAACAATATGCCCTAGGATTGGATTACGGAACTCTTTCGGTGAGAGGGATTCTTCTTGATATGGATACCGGAGAGGAAGCGGCGGTGGAGTCTTTTGAATATCCTCACAAGGTACTGAGCAAACGTCTTCCGGATGGAACCAGTATTCCCCATGAATATGCACTGGCAGTTCCCCAGGATTATCTGGAGGGGCTGGGCAAGGTGGTAAGAAGCCTATTGAAGAATCATGAGGTGAAGCCGGAACAGATCCGGGGAATCGGAATGGATGTTACGTCTGCCTCTGTAATTCCTGTCAATGAGGAGGGGAAAGCCATGTCCATGGTTCCCGGATTTGAAAGTCATCCTCACAGCTACATAAAGCTCTGGAAGCACCATGGCGCCAAGGAATATGCCTTGAGGATGGAGAGAACGGCCAGGGCAAGAGGGGAGGAATGGCTGTCCCTTGTAGGAGGCAATATCAGCTGCGAAATGTTTATCCCCAAGACCCTGGAGACCCAGGAGGAGGATCCGGAAGTCTACGAGAGGTGCAGTACCTTTTTAGAGGTTGGAGACTGGCTTACCTGGTATATGACGGGAACCTGTACGAGAAGCGCTTCCATGGCAGGCTGCAACAGCTATTACCGAAGAGGAATCGGCTATCCCTCTGAAGATTTTTTTCAAGCCATGAATCCGGAAGCGGAGCCGGTGACGAAAAAATATAAAGGTACTTTTATTGCCTTGGGCAAGCGGGCCGGATATCTTACGGAAAAAGCGGCGGAGGTTATGGGATTGATACCGGGGATACCGGTGGCATCTCCTATGGTGGACAGTCACGCTTCTGTTGTAGGAGCCGGTGCAGACCGGGTTGGAGACATGACGGCGGTGATAGGAACCAGTGCCTGCTATCTTATGAATTCCCACACAGGAGAAGGAATTCCCGGAATTTACAGCAGTGTGTATGAAGCTCATATACCGGATTTGTTCGGATACGAGGGCGGACAGTCCTGCGTAGGCGAATGTCTGGATTGGTTTGTTAAAAACTGTGTTCCCGCCTCCTATGAGAAGGAAGCAAAGGAACAGGGAATCAGTATTCACGGATTGCTTCAGGATAAGATAAAGGATATGAAGCCGGAGGACTGGAAGATTATGGCTCTGGACTGGTGGAACGGTGTCAGGAGCCCCCTTATGAGGCCGGAACTTACAGGCGTCATGGTTGGTCTTACGATTCACACAAAGCCGGAGGAGATATACAGGGCGCTGCTGGAAAGCCTCTGTTTTGGGGCAAGGATCATTATTGATACCTTTTACGAGGCAGGCCATCCGGTGGAAAGGCTGTTTGCAACCGGCGGGATACCGGGAAAGAGCCCTTTGATGATGCAGATGCTGGCAGATATCTGCGGTATTGAGATTCAGGTATGTGAGAGCAGGCTGGCAAGCGCCAGGGGGAGCGCTATTATGGGAGCTGCCGTGTCAGATGTGACAGAGCAGACGGCCAGAGCGCTGAAGGATTGGATTCATAAACTGGGCTCCCCTATGGAGGCAGCCTATTATCCCAATTATCAGAGAAGGGATATTTATGAAGAGAGATACAGACAATACCGCCGGCTGGCAGATATTTTCAGCCAACAGGGGCTTGTGCGACAGGAGGATGAAATCAGGTGAAGGAGAAAAGGAAATTAATTGTATTTTCGGCAGACGCCATGGTATGGGAGGATCTGGAATACTTTAAGACCCTTCCCAATTATAAAAAATACCTGGAAGGCGGATGTGTGGTGGAGAAGGTAGCTTCCGTCTATCCCACCATTACATATCCATGTCATACTACTATGGCTACGGGCGTATGGCCGGACAAGCATAAGGTTCCGGGGAATTATCAGTTTGTGCCGGGGACATGGCCCCTTCCATGGAGATGGGATTATGATTTTGTAGAGTGGAAGGAAGATATTTTTACGGCTGCAAAGAAGGCGGGATATACTACGGCTGCCGTCTTTTGGCCGGTGACAGGGAATCATCCCTATATAGATTATCTCATTGATGAATACTGGACCCAGGGGCCTGAGGATACCCCGAGACAAGCTTGGAAACGTATGGGCTCCAGCCCGGAGATGCTGGATATTGTGGAGCGGCATATCGGGGACAACAAGATTCGTCTCCATCCGCCTACAGAACGGTTTATTATCAGCTGTACCTGCGATATCATACGCAGGTTCAACCCGGATGTGATGTTCCTTCACCCGGCTAATATAGACTCGTACCGTCATGACACAGGCCTTTTTAATGATAAGGTTTTGGTAGGAGTGGAGGAGACCGATCAGTGGATTGGTGAAATTATGAAGGCAGTTGAGGATGTGGGGGAGCTGGACAATACCAATCTGGTGCTCACCAGCGACCATGGACAAATGGAAATTAAGAGGATCATTAACATCAACGTGATTCTTGCAGATCATGGCCTTATCAGAAAAGAGGAGGATGGCTCCCTAAAGGACTGGGACGCATGGTGTGTCTCCGGCGGTATGTCGGCTCTTGTATACTTAAAGGATCCAGATAACCGAATGGTTTATGATAAGACTTACGAAGTGCTTTCTCAGATGGCCGAGGAAGGAATATACGGAATCAGTCAGGTATTCACAAAGAAAGAAGCCAGAGAGCATCATCTGGATGGCCCGTTCTCCTTTGTGCTGGAGACAGATGACTATACTTCCTTTGGCGATCAGATTAACCGTCCTCTTGTGAGAAATTTTGATTCCGCAGATTACCGCTACGGCAGGGCCACCCACGGATATCTTCCTCACAAAGGCCCCCAGCCCATATTTATGGCAAAAGGCCCGGATTTTAATGAGGGAGTGGTGCTGGAGAAGGGCCGTCTGATTGACCAGGCGCCTACCTATGCAAAACTTTTGGGGACAGAACTTCCCCATGCAGATGGAATACCTATGGAAGGCTTGATTCGGAAACGGAAAGGATAGAACAGGGGCAGAAGCAAATGGTGAAGGGGGTAAATAAATGGCGGCCATAGAATTTAAAAACGTAACAAAAAAATTTGGCGATCATACGGTGATTGAAAACATCAATCTGAACATCAAGGATGGTTCCTTTACCGTCCTGGTTGGGCCATCCGGATGCGGCAAGACCACACTTTTGCGGATGATTGCAGGCATCGGTCCTCAGACATCAGGTCAGGTGCTGATCAACGGAAATGACGTGACCGAGATTGCGCCTGGAAAACGAGGCGTGGCCATGGTATTTCAGAATTATGCCATCTATCCTACGATGAATGTGAGAGATAATATTGAATTTGGCTTGAAGAACAACAGGATTCCCAAAGAAGAAAGAGAAAAACTGGTTCAGGAGGCCAGCGAGAAGGTAGGACTTGAAGACTATCTTGACCGAAAGCCCAGTACTCTTTCGGGAGGCCAGAGGCAGAGGGTGGCGCTGGCCCGGGCCATGGTAAAGAAGCCTTCCGTATTTCTTATGGATGAACCCCTCTCTAACCTGGATGCCAAGCTCAGAGTACAGATGAGAGTGGAGCTGATTGAGCTTCATAAAAAGCTGCAGACCACCTTTGTATATGTAACTCACGATCAGGTGGAGGCTATGAGCATGGCGGATACGGTGATCCTGATGAATAATGGGTTTATCCAGCAGATCGCATCTCCTGAGGAGATTTACCGGAATCCGGCCAATCTCTTTACCGCCAAATTTATTGGTTCGCCGGCTATGAATATTGTAGAGCTGGGGGAGGGAATCCGCCTGGGCTTCCGGCCTGAAAGGGGTGTGCTGTCAGATTCTGCCGATGCAAAGGCTGACTTTCATGTGGAAGGACAAATTGTCACCAGAGAAATGCTGGGGCGTGAAACCACCTATTCTGTCAGGGATAAGGAAGGCAGAACCTATATGGTGACCGGATTGGATGACCCGTACAGAGTAGACGATCAGGTACATCTGAATGTAAGCCTGGAGCATATTTACTTTTTTGGAAAAGATGAGCAAAGAATTCACGAGGAGGATGCACAAAAGTATCAGGCATGCCTGGAAGCCTTAAGGAGGCGCCTATGAAAAATATAAAAGACAGATTCCTGGAAAAAATCGGTCCTTATCTGCTGGTTGCCCCGGCCATGACTGGAATTGCACTTTTTGTAGTCTATCCCATTATCAAGTTGATTTCTATGAGTTTTTATAAAGTGAATCAGCTGAATCCGGACAAGACAAGGTTTGTGGGAATTGAAAATTACCAAAAAATGTTTAAAACGGCAGAATTCCAGAAAGCTCTGGTAAATACAGGATACTATGCAGTATTTATGATCCTGATTGTACTCGGGTGTTCCCTGATTCTTGCGGTGTGGCTGGGATCGAAAAACTCAAAGGTCAATTCCGCGGCACAGGCGTCGGCATTCCTGCCCCATATTATTTCCATGGTATCGGTAGGCTTGATTTTCCAGCAGATGATGGATCCGGATTTCGGCGTGTTCAACGCAGTTCTCGGGGCGGCAGGAATGGAGAAAAGCCAGTTCCTAAGAAGTTCTGACTCGGCTATGAATTCGGTAATTTTTACTTCGGCGTGGAAGAGCATCGGATATTATACGCTGATCCTGATTGCGGCGCTGCAGAGCATTCCCAAAAGTATTTATGAGGCGGCGGATTTGGATAATGCAGGAAATATAAGGACATTTTTTAAGATTACGCTTCCCATGATATCTCCTCAGATCTTTTTTGTTTTAATTGTTATGACCATCGGCAACTTCAAAGTATTTGAGACCATCAGGGTGATGACGTCAGGTGGCCCCAACAACGCAACCACATCCTTAGTCTACTATATTTACAATAAAGTATTTATGGATTTTGATGTGGGAAGGGCAGCGGCAGGAGGAGTGATTCTTCTGATTATAGTGGGAATTATGACCGTGCTTTACTTTGTAAGCCTGTCCAAGAAGGTACATTATCAATAAGAAAGGGGAAGAAACATGTATAAATTAAGTCAGAATGTGTGGACGGTAATAGGAACCATCCTAAAGGCAGTATTGATTTTTGTGTTCATATTCCCGTTCTTATGGATGGTATCGGTTGCTTTACAGACTGATAAAGAGATTTCTTCTTCCCCCATTACCTTGATTCCGGCTGTACCGCAGTGGATTAATTTTGCAGCAGCATGGAGCAAAGGGCCGTTTCTTTTATACCTGAGAAACTCCCTAACCATCATTGTATGTGTCATTGTCATGCAGATGGTGATTATGGTGCCGGCGGCTTATGCATTTGCAAAATGTGATTTTAAAGGTAAAAACTGGATGTTTGGCCTGGTCCTTATTGCATTTATGACTCCGGGACAGATTACCTTCCTGCCCATCTACCAGATGATGTCTGATTGGGGAGTGATGAATACCCTGCTTCCACAGATTCTGCCTTTTATGAGCAATGCATTTGGAATTTTCCTGCTGAGACAGTATTTTATGCAGGTGCCGGATGAGCTGATTGAGGCGGCCAAGCTTGACAATGCAGGTTCCCTAAAGATTGTGTATAAGCTGATGCTGCCTATGGCCAAGCCGGCTATGAGCACCGTAGTGTTATTCAGCTTTGTAAGTCATTGGAATGATTATTTTTGGCCCTTGGTTATGACTCAGACTACAGATGTACGGCCTTTGCCAATCGGAATTGCCATGTTAAAGAATACGGAAGGCATCACGAACTGGAACATTATTATGGCTGGTAATATGATCCTGGTAATGCCGATCTTGCTGGTATATGTCTTCTGCTCCAAGTCCATTATCCGTTCCTTTGCTTATTCGGGAATTAAATAAAGGCAGTAAATAAGTATAAATAGAGGAGAGAAACCATGAAACTGGAAGGGAAAAAAGTAGCTTTTTTAGGAGACAGTATTACAGAGGGCCATGGCCTGGAGAGTACGGCCGGGGCTTACTGGAATCTTTTAAAGGAAAGGGAAGGGCTTAAAGAGATTTATGTGGATGGAATCGGTGGGACTCGCTTTAGCAAACAGTGGACCCCCAGTGAGAATCCCAGACACGATCGTGACTTTATCCCAAGAGTGGCCAGTATCCCTGCAGATACAGATATTATCGTTGTCTTCGGGGGCACCAATGATTTTGGCCATGGCGATGCGCCTTTAGGCAGCAGAGGAGATAAATCTCCCTATACATTCTATGGCGCCTGCGATCTCTTAATACGCCGCCTCCTTGAACGCTGCCCCATGGCGGAGCTGGTGTTTATGACGCCGCTGCACCGCCTGATAGAGGAGCAGAATGGCCGGAAGCTTCAGGATTATGTGGAAGCTCTGCGTCAGGTAACCGAATACTATGGGATTCCCTTGGTGGATCTGTATGCCACAAGCGGAATACAGCCTAAACTGGCAATCATTCAGCAGACGTATTGTCCGGATGGTCTTCATCCTAATGAAGCAGGACATGAGAGGATCTATAAACGGTTAAAAGGGGTTTTAGAGCAACTGTAATATAAATTCATTGCCGCTTTTTGCGGCAGACAAGGAGGAGTTAGAATGAAAAGAACCACAAGGAAAGCAACTGCATTGGTAATGGCATCTGTTATGATGCTGGGGCTTACGGCATGCGGCGGCCAAAGCAGCCAGAGTTCAGGAACTGCTCAGACCACGGCAGCAAAGACAGAAACAGAGGCAGCCAAAGCAGAGACCAGTGCTCCGGCGAAAGCAGCAGCCGGCGGAGAGAAAGCCACAGTGAATTTTTGGCACTCCATGAGCGGCGGCAACGGAGAACTTCTTCAGTCTATCGTAGATAATTATAATGCATCTCAGGATAAGGTACAGGTGGTTGCAGAATACCAGGGCGATTATTATTCGGCGATTGCAAAGGCTCAGACAGCCATCGCAGCAGGCAACGGGCCCGATATTCTTCAGACCGGTTCCGGCCAGGTGTCCATTTTGGCAAAGGAGGAAGGAATTTTAGAGAACCTGGTACCTTATATGAATCAGTCAGGAATGGAATTTTCTGATTTTGACCCCACCTTTATCACCGGCATGAGCATGGATCCCAATAATTCAGAATCCTTGGTAGCGTTCCCGATGGGATGTTCCACACCGGTTATGTACTGCAACATGGATATCCTTGACGCAGCAGGTGCAGAGGTTCCCACCAGCTGGGCAGAGATGAGCGAGCTTACCAAGAAGCTTATAGCAGACGGAGTGATTGAGTATGGATTTGCCATTCCTCATGACTGCTGGTATTTCTGGATGTTCGTCGCCCAGAATGATACGACTGTATTTAGTGATGATGGAATGAAGTTTCAGTGTGTAGATGACGGAACAGGTATTGAGGCTATGCAGGTTGTTCAGGATATGTGTAAAGATAAAGTGATGTATTTCGGTCCGGTTCAGGATTCCGGTTCTACCTGCCGCGGCATGTTCCTCGACGGCAAATGTGCGTTTTTTGTAAACTCCTGTGCAGACCTTAAGAGCGTAGAATCCAATGCAGGTTTCAACTATTCCGTACAGTATGTTCCGAAGCTGAAAGTCAATGCAGTTCCCAGCGGCGGCAATACCCTTACTATGCTGGCTTCTGCCGCCGATAAAGATGCGGCATGGGATTTCATGCACTGGCTGTATACAGAAAATGATGGCGTGGCAACCTTCGCGGCAAACACAGGATATCTTCCTCCTTCCAAGACGATTGCAGAGCAGCCGATTATTAAAGAGAAGAGGGCTTCTAATCCTAATTACGAGGTGGCTTACAATCAGCTTGAGCACGGCAATAACTCTCACATGGTAATGCAGCCCAATAACGGCGATGTGGCCAACAACATTACTGCTGTTATGGAGGCATGCTTCTACGACTTTGAGGATGTAACGGAGAGAATGACGGTTCTCAAAGAAGAGGTTGAAGATATTCTGATTGACCTTCAGTAGAATGGAGGAGAGGATGAAACCGTGTATCTCGGCATCTATTATGTGCGCAGATCTTATGAATATTGGGTCTCATCTGAAAGAACTAGAACGGTGCGGCTGTGAATATATCCATGTGGATATTATGGATGGGATCTTTGTTCCCAATTATACTCTGGGAACGGATCTTGTCCGCCGGCTTCATCAGGCCACAAGGATTCCTTTGGACCTTCACCTTATGGTGGAGGCTCCAGAGGATAAACTGGACTATTTTGAATTATTTCCAGAGGATGTGGTCAGCATCCATGTGGAATCCACACGGCATCTTCAGAAGGCGTTGTCGAAGATCAGACAGAGAGGCGCGAAAGCGTCAGCTGCCCTGAATCCGGCGACACCTATTTGCTGTTTGGACTACCTGTATGATGACTTGGACATGGTTCTGATTATGACTGTGAATCCGGGATTTGCAGGGCAGAAGATGATACCCTCCACTTTAGGGAAGATTACCCAGGTAAAGGAATGGCTGAAGCAGAAGGGAAAAGGTCATATCCCCGTAGAAGCGGATGGCAATGTCAGTTTTGAAAATGCAGTTAAGATGGAAAGAGCCGGCGCCGATATATTTGTGGCAGGAACAAGCAGTATTTACCGGCAGGGGATTCCTTTTGAAGACAGTGTGAAGGCGTTTCGAGAGGTTCTCCGGCCGAACTAAGAAAAATATGGCAAAGGGCCAGATAAGGAAGGTGTGTATGGAACGACAGGAATTAAGCTTAATGACGCTGGAAGCATTGTTAAAAAAAGAAGGGATCCTCTGCTCCTGCGGCCGGTGTCATCAGTCGCCGGTAGACCAGGTAGAGCTGGGAAGAGATAATTTGTGGAAGATCGTCTCTATGGCAGAAGCCTGCAATATGAGACACCCAGTGGTTATTGCAGATCGGAATACAGAGGAGATCAGCCAAAAGGTAAGAAAGATTCTGGAAGAGGGCGGAATTGCCCCTAAGTTCCATCTTCTTGATACGGACAGGCCTGAGCCAGATGAGTATTGGGTGGGATCAGCAGCCCTTTATTATGAAAAGGAATGGGATGGAATTATTGCAGTCGGGTCAGGAACCATCAATGATATCTGTAAGATTGTGTCTTCTATGACAAAGCTCCCCTATATTTTAGTAGGTACGGCCCCATCTATGGATGGATTTGCCTCCAACACTTCCTCTATGGTGAGAGACGGTTTGAAGGTGTCGATTCCTTCGGCATGTCCTTCCAAGATTCTTTTGGATACCCGGATTCTGGCTCAGGCTCCTATGAGGATGATACAGGCAGGGCTGGGTGATATGGTAGCCAAATATGTGAGTCTGTGTGAGTGGAAGCTGTCACACCTGATTACAGGAGAGTATTATTGCCGTGAGATTGCCGATTTGGTACAAAAGTCTCTTGATACCTGTATGGAATCCAGCAGCCGTCTGATCGAACGAGATGAGGAGGCAGCCGGGAATGTGGCATATGGCCTGGTTTTATCAGGGATTGCCATGAGCTTTGCAGGTATTTCTCGTCCGGCATCGGGAACAGAGCACTATTTTTCCCATATTTGGGAGATGAATGCCCTGGAGCATCACATGGGTCATGACCTTCATGGAATCCAGGTAGGAGTGGGAACCCTGCTTACGCTTCCCGTTCTGAAGGCCATAGGGCAGATGGAGCCGGACAGACAGAAGGCTTTGGCAAGTGTGAATGCATTCTCCGATGAGGAGTGGAAGAAATTTGTGAAGAAGGTATTTGGCTCGGCTGCCCCCAGTATTGTAAAGCGGGAAGAGGAAGAACAGAAATACAGCAAAGAACGTCACAAGGAGAGGCTTGAGATTATTATTTCTAACTGGAAAGAGATTCAGGATATTATCGCCCAGCTGCCTGAGGAGGAATGGCTTCGCGAGAAGCTTCGCCAGACAGGTGCGCCGCTGACTCCTGAGGAAATCGAAATCTCGAAAGAGATGGTTTATGAGTCCTTTATCGCTACAAAGGATATCCGGGACAAGTATATTTGTACAAGATTACTTTGGGATTTAGGAATGCTGGAGGAGACTGCTGATAAGTTTTTTAGATAAGGAGAAAGGAATGGTTTATAAAGAAGAAACTGCTGTGAATGCCTTGCGCATTCTGTCGGCGGATATGGTAGAACATGCGAAATCCGGACATCCAGGCATGCCCCTGGGCGCTGCGGGAATTGCCTATGAGCTTTGGGCCAATGAATTGAGGCATAATCCCAAGGACACGAAGTGGGCTGACAGAGACAGATTTGTCCTTTCATCTGGCCATGGGTGCGCTCTTTTGTACTCTCTGCTTCACCTTTTTGGATATGGGCTGACAGTGGATGATCTTATGCATTTCAGGCAATTCGGTTCCCTGACTCCCGGGCATCCTGAATATGGCCATACTCCAGGTGTGGAAGCTACCACGGGGCCTTTGGGTTCCGGGATTGCAATGGCTGTGGGTATGGCAGCAGCAGAGGCACACCTTGCAGCAGTTTTTAACAGGGAACATTACCCTGTTGTGAACCATTATACATATGCATTGTGCGGGGATGGGTGCATGATGGAGGGAATCTCCACAGAAGCCTGTTCCTTGGCAGGCACTTTGGGCCTTGGAAAGCTGATTATCTTCTATGACAGCAATGGGATCACCATTGAGGGAAGTACGGATTTGGCATTCACGGAGAATGTGGAAGGGAAGATGGAAGCATTGGGCTTCCAGACTCTTATGGTCGAGGATGGCAACGATCTTGCCGCGATCGGTAAGGCAATTCAGGCTGCAAAGGCAGAAAAAGAGAAACCATCCTTTATTACTGTAAAGACAAAAATCGGTTTTGGGTGTCCGGCCAAGGAAGGGAAAGCCAACAGTCACGGCGAGCCCTTGGGGGCCGAGAACATAAAAGAACTTAGAAAAACCCTGAAATGGCCGGAGGAGGAACCTTTTAAAGTTCCTGAAGAAATCTATGACTGGTATAAAAAGCTGGGGAGCAAAGGAGAAGAAGCCCAGAGGCGCTGGAACCAGATGTTTGAAAAATACTGTCTGGAATATCCGGAATTGGCACGGCTCTGGCGCCGGTATTTTGATGGAGAGGCGAGCGCAGAGCTTCTGGAGGATGAGGCGTTCTGGGATATGGAGGACAAGCCTGATGCGACCAGGAACATTTCTGGTATTATGATAAACCGTCTGAAGGACAGGATTCCCAATCTCATAGGAGGAGCGGCAGACTTGTCTCCTTCCACCAAGACCTATATGAAGGATGAAGGAACCTTCTCCAAGAACAATTATAAAGGAAGAAATCTGCATTTTGGTATTAGGGAAGGAGCTATGGCTGCCATAGGCAATGGCCTGGCACTGCATGGCGGCATCAGGCCTTATGTGTCCACATTTTTAGTGTTCAGCGATTACCTAAAACCAATGGCAAGGCTTTCCGCTTTGATGAGTCTTCCGGTAACCTATGTTCTGACCCATGACAGTATTGGGGTAGGAGAGGATGGGCCTACCCACGAGCCTGTAGAACACATGACAATGTTTCGAGCGATGCCGGGGATCATGACCTTCCGCCCCGCAGATGCCAGGGAGACGGCAGCTGCCTGGTATTATGCCGCTACCGTAAAGGATCATCCCACCGTGCTGGCATTAAGCCGCCAGAACCTTCCTCAGATTTCCGGGACAGGGAAAGGGGCCTTACATGGGGGATACGTGGTAAAGGCATGCAGTGGAATGCCCCAGGCCATCTTGATGGCAAGCGGTTCGGAATTGCAGCTGGCGGTGAGGGCTGCAGAGATTCTGGAGGAAGAAGGAATACAGGTGCAGGTGGTATCTATGATCTGCATGGAGCTTTTTGACAGCCAGCCAGAGGAGTATAAAGAGTCGGTTCTTCCAAAGACAGTTAGGGCCCGGGTAGCCATTGAGGCTCAGACGGGCTTGGAATGGGGGCGGTATACAGGCTTAGATGGAGCATGTATCTCCATGAACAGCTTTGGGGCCAGCGGCAAGGCGGAGGTGCTGTTTGAACATTTTGGGTTTACGGTGGATCATGTGGTAGAAACCACGAGAAGAATTTGCGGTTAAGATTTTGAAAATTGGAAAAGCGGAGGACGTGAAAAAATTTTTGCGTCCTCCGCTTTTTACAATCCTTTATATCTGTGTGCCGGTCAAAAGATTTCTCTGTGCCGTCGCCAGCATCAGCTTAATCCGGTTCAGCTGGTTCACCTCGCTGGCTCCGGGGTCGTAGTCTACGGCGATAATATTGGAGCTGGGATAAACCCTTCTCAGTTCCTTAATCACACCTTTTCCCACAATATGATTGGGCAGGCAGCCGAAGGGCTGGGTGCAGACGATGTTGGTGACGCCGCTGTGAATCAGCTCCAGCATCTCGCCGGTGAGAAACCATCCTTCTCCCGTCTGGTTGCCAAGAGAGACAAAATCTTTTGCCATGTGGGCAAGCACCTGAATCCTTGCGGGAGCGGTGAAGTGGCTGCTGGCAAGAAATTCTTTTCTGGCCACCTTGCGCATATATTCCAAAAGAGAAATTCCCACATTACACAGTCTGGCAGTGGAAAGGCTGCCGCCTAGGTTCTCTGCTTTGAAATTGGCGTTGTAGAAGCAGTACAGCAGAAAATCCATAAGATCCGGCATGACTGCTTCGGCTCCTTCTGCCTCCAGAAGCTCTACAATATGGTTGTTGGCAAGGGGCGAGAACTTGACGAGAATCTCTCCCACAATACCGACCTTGGGCTTTTTCACATCCAACCTGGGAAGGCGGTCAAAATCCCGGATAATCCCCTTAATATTTTTGTGAAATTCCATCATGGAGGGGCTTCGCTTTGACAAGGCGGCGATGCACCTCTTTTTCCATGCCTGATGAAGCCGGTCGGCAGAGCCAGGCTCCTTTTCATAGGGCCTGGTGGCATAGACCACCCTCATGAAAATATCTCCATAGACCACAGCCTGCATACATTTGATCAGCAGAGGAATGGTCAGCTGGAATCCGGGGTTAGTCTCCATGCCGTTGGCGTTGATGGAGATCACAGGGACCTGAGCCATGCCTGCCTTCTCTAAGGCACGCCGGATAAAGCCGATATAGTTGGAAGCCCGGCAGCCGCCGCCGGTCTGACTCATAAAGACGGCAGTGCGGTCTAAGTCATATTTCCCTGACAGAAGGGCTTCCATAACCTGGCCGATTACGATGAGGGACGGGTAGCAGGCATCGTTGTTCACATACTGAAGCCCCACATCGATGGCGGACCGGTCATGGTTCTTAAGGATCTCGATCTGATAGCCGAAAGAGCGGATGGCCGGCTCCAGAAGGTCAAAGTGGATAGGCGACATCTGGGGGCACAAAAGAGTGTAGGTCTTTTTCATCTCCTTTGTGAACATTACCCGGTTGTAAGCCCCAGACACCATCCTTCTCTCAAAATGATTCTTGTCCCGAACCTTTAAGGCGGCGATGAGGGAACGGACCCGGATGCGGGCAGCCCCCAGGTTGTTCACTTCGTCAATCTTTAAAACCGTATAAATCTTGCCGGCAGAGGAAAGAATATCATGTACCTGATCGGTTGTGACGGCATCAAGACCGCATCCGAAGGAATTTAACTGGATCAGATCCAGGCAGCTGCTTGTCTTTACATAGGAAGCGGCAGCATAAAGCCTGGAATGGTACATCCACTGGTCCGTCACAATAAGAGGCCGTTCTACCTGTCCCAAGTGGGAGATGGAATCCTCTGTCAGCACTGCCAGCCCGTAGGATGTGATCATCTCCGGAATGCCGTGGTGGATCTCCGGGTCAATGTGATAAGGCCTGCCGGCCAGAACAATACCGTGGCGGTTATGTTCCTTAAGCCAGGCAATGGTTTCCTCGCCCTTCCTCTGAAGATCCAGGCGGGACTGTAAAAGCTCCTGCCAGCCCTTGTGAGCCGCCGTCAGAATCTCTTCCCTGGGAATGCCAAATTCCCTGGTAAATTCCGAGGCCAGCTGTCTGGAGAGAATCTCCTCGCTGGTAAATGCCATGAAGGGATTCAGGAATTTCACCTGATTCTCCGCCAGCTCCTCCATATTGTTTTTGATGTTCTCCGCATAGGAAGTAACCATAGGGCAGTTGTAATGGTTACCTGCCTGGGGCTGTTCGTTCCGCTCGTAGGGAATACAGGGATAAAAAATGGTTTTGATCCCCTGAGCAATGAGCCAGGCAACATGGCCGTGGACAATCTTTGCAGGATAACACTCGGATTCGCTGGGGATGGATTCAATGCCGAGCTCATAAATCTTTCTGGTGGACTGGGGGGAGAGCACGGTCCGAAATCCCAGTTCTTTAAAAAATACGGCCCAGAAGGGATAGTTCTCGTAAAAATTCAATACCCTTGGAATTCCGATGGTGCCCCGCACCGCCACATCGGGGGTAAGGGCCTCATAGTCAAACATGCGATGGTATTTGTAATCAAAAAGATTGGGGACTTCCTTTTTGGCCTGCTCTTTTCCCAGACCCCGCTCGCAGCGGTTGCCGCTGATAAACTGACGGCCACCTTCAAAACGGTTGACGGTCAGAACGCAGCGATTGGTGCAGCCTTTGCACCGGGCCATGGAGGTGTCGTATTTGAGACCGATAATCTTGTCAAGAGGCAGCATAGAGGAGGTCTGACCCTCCTGATACCGCTCCCTGGCAATAAGGGCGGCGCCGAAAGCTCCCATGATTCCGGCAATATCCGGGCGGACCGCCTCACAGCCGGAGATCTTCTCAAAGCTTCTGAGAACCGCGTCGTTATAGAAGGTCCCGCCCTGAACCACCACATGGGTGCCAAGATCCTTGGGGCTTGTGATCTTAATGACCTTGTAAAGGGCATTCTTAATGACAGAGTAGGCCAGTCCGGCGGAGATATCCGCCACGCTTGCCCCCTCCTTCTGAGCCTGTTTTACATTGGAATTCATAAACACGGTACAGCGGGTGCCCAGATCGGTAGGGTTCTTGGCAAACAGGGCTTCTTTTGCAAAATCTTCCACAGAATAGTTTAAGGATTTTGCAAAGGTCTCAATAAAGGAGCCGCAGCCTGAGGAACAAGCCTCGTTGAGCTGGACGCTGTCCACAGTATTGTCGCGGATCTTGATGCACTTCATGTCCTGGCCGCCGATATCCAGAATGCAGTCCACCTGAGGATCAAAAAATGCGGCGGCATAGTAGTGGGAGATGGTCTCCACCTCCCCCTCATCAAGCATAAGGGCGGCCTTTAAAAGAGCTTCTCCGTATCCTGTGGAGCAGGACCAGGCGATGCGGGCAGTGTCAGGCAGAAGGGCACGAATCTCCCGGATGGAGCGGATGGCCGTGGCCAGGGGGCTGCCGTTGTTATTGCTGTAAAAATGATACAAAAGGGAGCCATCTTCTCCAACCAAAGCGGTCTTTGTCGTGGTGGAGCCGGCGTCGATTCCCAGAAAGCATCTGCCCTCATAGGAAGACAGAGAAGCCTTGCCTACCGTGTGAAGGTTATGCCTGTCCGTAAACCGGCGGTAATCCTCCTCGTCATCAAACAAAGGCTCCATGCGCTTTACTTCAAAGTCCATCTGAATGCCGTGGGTCAGACGGGTGATCAGGTCATCCAGGGAAATGGATACCTCCTCATGGCTGTTCATGGCAGCCCCTAAGGCAGCAAAAAGATGGGAGTGGCCGGGAGCGATAATCTGCTCCTCTGCCAGATTCAAGGTGCGGATAAATGCCAGCCGCAGCTGAGAGAGGAAGTGTAAGGGGCCTCCCAAAAAGGCCACATTGCCCCGAATGGGCTTTCCGCATGCCAAGCCGCTGATGGTCTGGTTGACTACGGCCTGGAAAATAGAAGCGGCCAGATCCTCTCTGGTGGCGCCTTCATTGATCAGGGGCTGAATATCCGACTTGGCAAATACACCGCAGCGGGCGGCGATGGGATAGATCATCTGATAATTTTTGGCATATTCGTTAAGTCCGGCAGCATCGGTCTGAAGAAGAGAAGCCATCTGATCAATAAAAGAGCCGGTACCGCCGGCGCAGATGCCGTTCATCCTCTGGTCAATTCCACCGGAAAAGTAGATAATCTTGGCATCCTCACCGCCCAGCTCAATGGCCACGTCGCACTGAGGCGCCTCGGCTCGGAGAGCTTTGGCCACTGCCACAACCTCCTGGACAAAAGGCACCTCCAGGTGAGCAGACAAGGTAAGACCGCCTGAACCGGTGATGGTGGGATGAAGCATAGCCGGTCCTAATGCTTCCCGGGCCCGTCCTAAAAGGGAAGCCAGGGTTTCCTGGATGTTGGCATAATGCCTTTCATAATCTGCAAACAGAACATCCTTGTGGGAAGAACCGGTGACAGCTATTTTTACGGTAGTGGAACCAATATCAATTCCTAATGAATAAATTTTGTTCATATTCTGCGGGGGTAATCCCCTGCCTCCTTTGCATAAAAGCATTGCACAGTGTCACAATACCCTAGCTAGTTTAACATAAAACAGTTGAGAAAACAATCAGGGGTGACTGTTAAAAATTTGTGAATGTAGATTTATTTGACAAACAGACGGTCAGAAACTATAATGATAAAGTCGAAAGCACATTGGAAGTTTATGGATATGGGAAAAGGGTGAGATTATGATTCAGATCTTTTTGACAGAGGATGGGGCGATCCATCAGAAGGACGAAGTACAAAACGGAGCATGGATGGCCCTTACAGACCCTACGGCCACAGAGATTCTGGAGATTTCGGAAGCCTATGGCATTGACCCGGATCATTTGAGGGCTCCCCTGGATGAGGAGGAGCGTTCCCGTATTGAGGTGGAGGACGATTACACTTTAATTCTGGTGGATATCCCCGCTATGGAAGAGAGAGATGGCAAAGACTGGTACGTGACCATTCCCCTGGGTATTATTATGACGGATCAGATGATGATTACCGTATGCCTGGAGGAGACGCCGATTCTTACGGCTTTTATGGACGGCAGGGTGAAGGAATTCTATACCTATATGAAAACCAGGTTTATTTTACAGATATTATATAAGAATGCTTCCATGTACTTACAGTATTTAAGGATCATCGACAAGAAAAGCGATGTGGTGGAGCGCAAGCTTCACAAAGCCCAGAAGAATCGAGAGCTTATGGAGCTTCTGCAGCTGGAGAAGAGCCTTCTCTATTTTTCCACGTCCCTTCGTTCCAACGAGGTGGTGCTGGAGAAGCTGATGAAGAGCGAACGGATCAAAAAGTATCCTGAGGATACGGAGCTTTTGGAGGATGTTATCATTGAGAATAAGCAGGCCATCGAGATGGCCAACATCTACAGCGGCAACTTAAATGTGACCACAGAGGCAGTGGCTTCCGTGATTTCCAACAATTTAAATATTGTCATGAAGCTTTTAACGACCATCACCCTGGTGATGTCCATACCTACCATGATCGCCAGCTTTTACGGCATGAATGTGTTGGGGATTCCCTTTGCCATGCATCCTCAGGGATTCTGGATTGTCATTGGATTTACAGTGGCGCTGTCCCTTGTATTGACCCTGATATTTTCCAAAAAGGACTTGTTTTAAGCCTTTTGGCCTTAATCTTAAGAAAAGGATGAGAGAATGAAATTTTTTCACAAGCTGGAACACAAGTATTCAAAATATGCCATTAACAACCTGATGTACTATATTGTGGTTCTCTACGGCATGGGCCTGGTCCTGTACCTCTTTGACCCTATGTTTTACTGGCAGTACCTGTCCCTTGACATGGGAGCCATCTTCCGCGGGCAGCTCTGGCGGCTGGTTACCTTCCTCGTATACCCCCCGGCTCTTGGAAGCTGGGTGTTAAGCGATATATTTTTTGGCATCCTGGCCCTTTTTATGTACCACAGCCTGGGGATTACCCTGGAGCGGGTGTGGGGGGCCTTCCGGTTTAATGTATTTTTCTTTATGGGAATGCTGGGTCAGATTCTGGCGGCTTTTGTGGGATATGTGGTATTTCATCAGAGTTATTTTATTACCACGGGATTTTTGAATTTTTCCATATTCCTGGCCTTTGCCATATGCTTTCCTGATGTGCAGTTCCTGCTTTTTCTTGTGATTCCCGTGAAGGCCAAATGGCTGGCCATAGCGGAATCGGCAGTGTACGCTTACAGTTTTTTTAAAGGGAACGCCAGTATCCGGTGCGAGATTATACTCTCTCTCATCAATGTGCTGCTCTTTGTGGCCATGACCCGGAACTATCAGAGATACTCGCCTAAGGAGATCAAAAGAAAAAGAGATTTTCAAGCTAAGATGAAGGTGATGCCAAAAGGCCGCACCATCCACAAATGCGCAGTATGCGGCCGCACGGAGAAGGACAGCCCGGAACTGGAATTTCGGTACTGCTCCAAATGTGCAGGCGGATTGGAGTACTGCCAGGATCATCTGTATACGCATCAGCATGTGACCCAAGAAGCCCTCCGGCTGCATGAGGAGGAAACAGGGAGGAAAGAATGAAAAGAACAAAGATTATATGTACTATGGGACCTAATACCAATGACCGTCAGGTTATGGCGGAGCTGGCCTTAAACGGAATGGACATTGCCCGGTTTAATTTTTCTCATGGCGACTATGAGGAGCACCGGGCCCGGTTTGAGCAGTTAAAAAGCATTAGAGACGAGCTGGGACTTCCCATTGCTGCTCTTCTCGATACCAAGGGGCCCGAGATCCGGACAGGGACCTTGAAGGAGGGGAAAAAGGTATCCCTCGCCGAAGGTCAGGAATTTACCCTGACTACAAGGAAGATCGAAGGAGATGAGACTGCCTGCTATATTAACTATAGCGGACTGAATCAGGATGTATCCCGAGGCAACCGGATTCTTATTGACGACGGCCTCATCGAGCTGGAGGTGGAGGAGGTTGATGGCACAGAGATCCGCTGCCAGGTAATAAACGGCGGGGAATTGGGAGAGAGGAAAGGGGTCAATGTGCCCAATGTAAAGGTAAAACTTCCTGCCCTTACTCAGAAGGATAAAGAAGACATCTGGTTCGGCATAGAGGAGGGATTTGACTTTATCGCCGCGTCCTTTGTGCG
>Ga0137297_10514_pt1 | contig 28402 bp, 36 predicted proteins | sample RamsorincwithD2O_FD_97191 | JGI IMG/M metagenome (GOLD analysis project Ga0137297, IMG submission 97191) | Mouse cecal microbial communities from Vienna, Austria - Mucin amended with D2O | ecosystem: Host-associated > Mammals > Digestive system > Large intestine > Cecum | place: Austria: Vienna...
GATTTCCACGGGAAATGTTGTGCCTTGTCGGAATATGGAAGGAAAAGAACCATCACGGAAACCGTCAGTAATGGAACTCCTGATAGCGGTCCTCCGTCATGGTTTTATGGTCGTGGCAACTCTTACAAAGGCTCTGCCAATTGCTCTCATCCCAGAACAGTTTCGCATCCCCTCTGTGCGGGATGATGTGGTCAACAACCGTTGCTTTTACCAATCTCCCCTGCTCCATGCATTTCACGCAGAGGGGATGTGCTTTCAAGAATCGTTTCCGTGCTTTCTCCCACCGGCCATCGTATCCACGGACGGATGCGCTGGCACGGTCAGAGGCGTGCAGCTTTGCGTGGTCAGTGCAGTACATCCCATCCGTCAGCTTCGGGCATCCGGGATGCCTGCACGGTTTCATCGGTTTCCTCGGCATGGTTGTACGCCTCCTTCCTGTTTACTCCTGCGGCAGCCTGCCGCACAGCGCCCTGTAGGTCTGCGCCATCATCCTGCCCCACTTCTCCTGCTCACCAGCCACAGCCTTTAGCTGCTCCGCCAGCGTGTGCATATGGAACCGCGGCGCGTAATTGTCCAGCGTCTCGTTGATGTCCGTCAGATCGAACCGCTCATGCAGGTTCTCCGCCATCACCGCGTTCATGCATTCCAGATCCTCTGCCAGCGTCCCTAAGATCAGTTCCTCCAGCTCCGCCGCCGTATGGAATGTGTGGAACACTTCAAAATATCCGTGTTCACGGTCATACACATAAAAGAAATGTGTGCCGCTCCTGCCAAGCGCGATGTCCGCATCCCGCTCCGAGAAATAATCCCGGTACCGCTCCGCCATCTCCAGCGCTTCCTCCCAGCCTTCCGGCATCATGCTAAAACCTCCCTTCCTTTCTTGGTGTGGGCATTTTAACTCTGAATCCCGTTTATGGCAAGGTGGTTTCACGCTTATCTTCCTAAGTGGCAGTATGCTTAAAATACCGCCGCTTTCTTTGTCACTATCTGGTATTGGCTGCTGCGCCCCTCCTGTTTTAAACTGTCTCCCGAAAGGAGGTGGCGTGCCATGACGGACGGGGAATTCCTCACCCAGACCATCATAGAACGGATGGACCTTATCTTCCGGCGCAATAACAAAGAGCCGACAGAAGAAGAAAAGGCAGAGAGGCAGGAAAGGGATGCACAGTTCCGGCGCATCCTTGACAGCCTCCCGGAAGATGACCGGGAACTGTTAAAGGGGATGCAGACGGAGGCGTTCCGCAGGGCTGCCCGCGAAAACGAGCTTTATTACCGCGAGGGGCTTAAGGACGGCTTTACCGTCTGCCGGTTTGTGAACGGCGGGTAAGACGGACGGGCGGCAGTGAAGGAAAGCATCACCATTTCTTCACGCCGCCGTAATATTTATCAGCGATGGCCTCCTGCTGGTACTCCGGCAGGCTCCGTAATCTTTCACTCACCTTTTCCAGCGAGTGCGCCTGTTCTTCCCTCGTCTTATGGAAGTGGCAGGTTTCACCACGGCATTTCCCGCCAAGCGCATTACAGTATCCATTTTCACATAACGCAAAACAATCCATCAATGTCTCCTTTCCACCCTTTCTGCAAAAGAAAAGGACAGCGGTGAAAGGATAAAGCCCGCTGCCCTGTGCGGAGGCATGAAAAAAGCCCCACGGATTCATCCGCAAGGCTCCCTACACTTCTTCGCATCATAATACTACCACAGAAATTTTTATATTTCAATCCACTCTTTGTCCACCAACAGTCCACCAATAGTCCACCGCCTAACTCAGCATATAGGAGTCCGCCTGTTTTTCACGGATTTCATAAAGCACGTTCAGTTCCTTCTCTGCCATCTTCCGGTATTTCCCGACCATAGAATGCCCCACACTGTATTTTGACATCAGCTCCGTCCATGACATACGCTCCATGACCATGTCACGGATGAACTCCGGCAGACGCCCGCTCAGTTTGGTGACCGCATATTCAAAAAACTGTATTTCTTCCTGCAGATACTGGTATCTGTCCAGAAGGGAATCATACCAGTCATCATCCAGGCGCTCTTTCACACGGCGGTAACGGATGGCTGTTTTCCCCGTCCTGTCGGAAAGCCCGCTTGTCTGCACCTTTTCCTCCTGCGGATTGGAAAAAGTCATGCTCTCGATCACATCCCCATGGGAAACCCCTTCAAACTGCCGTATCTGGAATTCCAGCACAATGCACTCCTGCCTCATATCCTGATACCCTTTGAACATCTCTCCTGCTTTCATTCCACGCCTCCAATCCTCGCTTTTACCGCATCCACAAGTGCCGACTGCCCGCAGTCCTTTTTCTCCAGTGCAGCCATCACCCTCTCATCCAGTGTGCCTTTGGCGATCAGATGGTGGATCACAACCGTCTCCTCCTGCCCCTGCCGCCACAGCCTCGCATTCATCTGCTGGTACAGTTCCAAAGACCATGTCAGCCCGAACCACACCAGCGTGGAGCCGCCCGCCTGCAGGTTCAGCCCATGCCCCGCTGACGCGGGATGGATCGCCGCCACCGGGATTTCCCCGGCATTCCATCTCTGCATATCCTCCGCCGTGTCCAGCTCCATCGCCCCGGTCCGCTCCATGATCCTCTGTAAATCATGCTTATACCAGTAGGCGATTAACACAGGCTTGCCGTTTGCCGCCTCAATCAAGTCCTCCAATGCTTCCAGCTTGCGGTCATGGATGTGTTTCACGTTCCCGTTCTCATCGTAGACCGCCCCGTCCGCCATCTGTAAAAGTTTGTTGGAAAGCGCCGCCGCATTCACCGCGTCAATATCGCCGTCCGCAAAGGGAAGGAGCATATCCCGCTCCAACTGTTCATACAGTGCCATTTCCTTTTCGGTCAGAATGACCTCCACACGGTTATAAACACATTCCGGCATATCCAGATAATCCACGGCCTTCATGCTGATGCAGATATCGGAGATTAAATTATAAATCATATCCTCCGCGCCCTCCCGCGGCTTATAGGAAAATACCATCTCCCGGCTGCGCTTGTCCGGCACGAAGAACCGCTCCCGGTAGCCGCCGATGAACCGCCCAAGCCTCTGCCCCATGTCGAGGATGCCGATCTCCGCCCAAAGGTCGATCAGCCCATTGGGTGCGGGCGTCCCTGTCAGCCCCACGATGCGCCGCACCATCGGGCGCACCTTCTTTAGTGCCTTGAACCGTTTTGCCTTATGGGATTTGAAGGAGGAAAGCTCATCGATCACCACCATGTCAAAATCCCATGCATGGTTTTCCACCAGCCATTCCACGTTTTCCCTGTTGATGACATACACCTGCGCTTTCCTGCCAAGCGCGGCTGTGCGTTCTTTTTCCGAACCAAGCACCGCCGACATCCCAATCCCGGAAAGATGCTCCCATTTCTCCAGTTCGGAAGGCCATGTTAAATAGCAGACTCGCAAGGGCGCTATAATCAATATTTTTCGGATGTCAAAATAGTCATACAGCAGTTCCCATATGGCGGTCAGCGTGATCACCGTCTTGCCAAGCCCGCAGTCCAAAAATAACGCGCTCACCTTGTGGCTCACGATAAATTCTTTTGCATATTCCTGATACTCATGTGGCACATATCTCATCCAGCACACCTCCGATCTGTTCTATCCCGTCAACCACATAGACGGGGAAGCCTAAACTTTTAAGCTGCCGCATCCGCTTCACCTGCAATGGCCGCGGCTTCTTCCCCGGAGCCTTTAATTCCACGAATGCAATCTTCCTCCCAGGCAATAAAACAATCCTGTCCGGCACCCCATCCAATCCGGGTGAGGTGAATTTCACCGCCATGCCTCCCATCTTTTTCACTGCGTCTGTGAATATCTTTTCCACACGTTTTTCGGAATGAACCACAGCCATAACGTCCCACCTTCCTCTCCGTCCACATGGACTGACTTCACGCCCAGCAGGGCCTTCTGCCGCTTTACTTCCGTCTTTTTTATGCCGTTTTCCTCTGCCAGTTCATACACCTTTTTATAATTTACGAATCCGTCTTTCAGGATATCCTCCAAAAACATAGCTGCCTCCAGTCTCAGGAACAACGGAACGAACGAACAAAAAAATCCCTATATTGCTATACGCGTATATGACATACACACACATCCTCTTTCTCTTTTATTTTTATATTTCTCATATAGTAAAGGTTGTTCCGTTGTTCCTATAAATCCGCTAACGCCCATAGTTGCTGGCTTTTTTCAGAGAACAATCTGCCGGAACAATCATCTGCCTTGTTCCGTTTGTTCCCGGCAGTACGCCCTCTGCTTCCCGTAAACGGGGAAAACATACATCCCCGTCCTCGTCCCGGCGTACTTCTCCCACCCTTCGATCTTGCGCATGATGGCATTGATCTCATAGGAATCTATCTTTTTGAGCGCAGAAGACTCCCGCCCGAAGCACTCGCACCATATCTCCATGTTGCAGACGAGCGTCCGGCGCACGGTGCCTTTCCGCTGCGATTCCCCGAACTCACTGCCGTTTAAGAAATTCCTGCGGTCATATAAGCTCATTTCATCCCAATCCTCCGGGAGCAGCGTGTCAAGGTACGTCCGCACCAGCCCTTCCCGGTCATCCGTCTCCATCGCCTCCGCCTGCTCCGCAATGGCGATCTGTGCCTCCTCCCCTTCGAGGTAGAGCTTCTCCCCGGAACGGTACAGCGACACCGCCTCCGCCCATATCTGCCATATCTCTTCCCCGGTGATCTGCCAGGGCTTCTTCCGGCTCTCCCTTCCTACCCGGACAGGCCAGAAGCGGCGGTTGCCCGTCACGTCGCGCAGGAAGCCGTTTTCTGAGTTGGTGCTTCCCACAATGATGCACTGGCGCGGGTGGCTCTCCACGTTCATGCCGTAGCTTGCACGGTACTTGTCATCCACCCGGGAGAGGAAGGACTTCACGGTCTCCACATCCGTCTTGCGCATCCCGGCAAGCTCGCCCAGCTCCAGTATCCAGTACCCCTGCAGTTTCTCCGGGCCGGACTTGTCTCGCATATCCGTGAGCGTCAGGCTGTCGGAGAACCACGCGCCACCCAGCTTTGCAAAGAGCGTGGACTTGCCGATGCCCTGCGGACCGTTCAGGATAAGGACGGAATCGAACTTGATCCCCGGCTGGTATATCCTCGCCACAGCCGCCGCCATCGTCTTACGGGTGACCGCCCGCGTGTAGCTGGTATCCTCTGCGGCGAAGTAATCCACCAGCAAAGTCTCCACCCTTCCCGTGCCGTCCCATTCCGGCAGGGCATCAAGGTATTCACGCACCGGGTGGTATGCCCGCTTCGCCGCCACCGCAAGCACAGCGTCCTTCGTCCTGGTCGGGGAGTACACGCCATACACATTGCTCAGATATACTTTCAGGGATGCGAAGTCGGCATCATTCCACCCCGGCTTGATCTGCTTCCACGGAAGTCCCTCCCCGGCATCTATCCCGTCCCGGTGGAGGTTGAACGCAATGGAGCGCAGGCGCTCATCGCTTCGCATGACCAGCACAAGGTTATCCAGCGTGGGCTTTACCGCACCCTGCCTGTCAAGTTCCAACGCACCCTGCCAGTCATCGGACGGGGCGAATTCCTCCCCCGCCGCTTTCTGCCGCTCCTGCGCCAGCGTGGCTTTCACGTTCTCATCCTTCACGGCAAACTCACTCATAGCGGTAAAGGAGGGCAGCTTGGCAGGCTCCGTGTCCTCGGACGTTTTCGCATCCATCTCACCGAATCTGTGAATCCGCACCATGTCAAAGGCGTTCATCAGCCTGCCGCAGGCCGGGTCCGTGGCATGGTGGGAGTAAGCGAATTTCCCTTCATAAATGACCACGCCCGCCTGTGAGTCTGCCGGGATATAGTCATACCGCCCCGGCATGGTGCTTGGCTGATAGACGTCAGAGAGAAAGTTTGCGATGGCATCCTCGATGGAATACGTCCGGCAGAATGCGCCAATAACGCCGTCTTTGGAAAGCGGGTCTGCCTGTTTACGCATTTCCCTCTGGACGATGTTCTGCTGCCTGCTGCTCACCGGCCATTCGGAGGAATCCCGCCAGTCCTTATACCGTGATAGCACATCGTCCGGATTTAACGGCTCCCCCTCAATATCCCGGAAAATAAATTCCCCGTCAGCGGAGGTGGACGGCCAGTACATGAGGCGGCTCGGCTCGTAGGTGGTGTCATCGAACATCTCAATCCCGATGTCCTCCGCCACCTTCCTTGCGATTGCCACATATTCATCCGGCGACACCGGGCGCGACAGCGGGATTGCTAAACGATACCTCGGATTCTCCGGCGTGTGCTTATGGGTAGAATAAATAAGACAGCGGTAATTATAGAGCATTTCTATCTGCTCAATCACGCCCGGAACTGCATGGTCCATATCCTCCACAATCATGGTACGGTATTCCACGCAGTCCTTTTTCCTCCTGCCGCCTTTCAGTTTTCCTCCCACATAACCGCCCACGTCCTTGATGGCATCCTGCTTTGCTTTCGTCATCTTCATATACTGCTCCACGGTCTCCGCCGTGCGGATGGTGTGAGAGATGCGTTCTATAAATTCACCCAGCTCCATCTCCACGTTATTCCAGCGTTTCTCCATCCTTGAATTGCCTATTGCTATCTGTATCCTCATTCCTTCCTGCCCTCCAATAATTTCAGATTTTTCACGCACTGGTTATAAATGATCTGTTCCTCCCTGGCTTTCCTCCGGTAGAAATGCCATTCCTCCGATTTTGCAGTAAGGGACTCCGCCTTTTCCGAAAATGCCTGTGCTTTCCCGGAATGCTCCCGTGCCTTTATCCGTAAAAACTGTTTCAGTTTCTCCCTGTCATCCTCTTTCGCAAAGCGCCGGATCAGCGGGAACACCTTCTTTGCCACCGCCGCTGTGCATGGGAAGAACTCATGGATATAAAGCTCCATCCTCCCGTTCTTATAAACCATCTTCACCGTTTCCTTTTCCGCTTTCTGCTCCGCCATACGCATCCCGCCGTAGGCTGTGGGGTCATGGTACCCTTCCGCATTCCTTCTCTCCATATATTTCTCCCTCTACATTTTCTGATAAAAACTACACTGGTAACCATCCGCCCGGAGCGGTAATCCCTCCGCCCACTTGGGCTGAATCGCCATAATTTCACACATCTCATCCACGGAGCCGCTGCCCTCCGGCACTTCCGCTATGATCTCATCATGGCAGTGCATGACGATAGGGTATCCTTTTTTCTCCACACGGAGCATCGCCTCCGCCAGCAAATCCCTGGCCGTCCCCTGCACGATGTTCTCCACCAGCTTGGGTCCGTAGGTCTCTATCCGGCTCCATTTCTTGTTTTCCGCAATGCCCTCATAGGTCAGCCCATCGCGCCCGAATCGGTTCACAGCCATCCTCGGTTTTACATAGGACAGCTTCCGCCCGGACGGGAGCGTGATAAATAAAATCCCGCTCATATACTCAAAAATGATCTTCCCGACCTTCGTTTTCTGCTTTTCGGTAACCGCCTTTATTGCGGCGGCATCCACATCCCACCAAAACTGCACCATGTGCGGATTGGCTTTCCGCCACGCAGCTACGAGCGGGGGAAGTTCCTCTTCTGTCAGCCCCATATCCAAAGCCCCCATTGAGATGAGCCCATTTGTGGAGCCCCCATATTGGCAAGATAAACTTGCAACCTTACCTTTTGCCCTCTCCGGGCTGCCTTTTCCAATCTCCGCCATCGGGATGCCGAACATCCTTGATGCCGTCATCTCATACAGTTTCCCGTCACCACGGAAAACGTCCAGCACCCATTCCTCGCCAGAGAGCCACCCCATGACACGGGCTTCAATGGCAGAAAAGTCTGCCACCACAAAACGGCATCCCAGCTTTGGAATAAAAGCGGTACGGATTAATTCTGAAAGCACATTTGGTGTGGAATCGTATAATAATTCGATATCCTCAAATCTGCCCTGCTTCACAAGGTCTCTTGCCAGTTCCAGATCGGGAATGTCGTTTTTTGGCAGATTTTGTATCTGCACGTTTTTCCCGCTCCATCGCCCGGAGCGGTTCGCTCCATAAAACATCAGCATCCCGTGTATCCTTCCATCCGAGCAGACACTTCTCTCCATAGCCTCATATTTCTTCACAGACGTTTTTGCCATCAGCAGCCTTAATCTGAGCAGTTCCTCCACTTCCCCGTCCGTTTCCGCTATCATCTCCGCCACTGCCTTTTTGGAAAGGCTCTCCGCCTCCATCCCCATGTCCCCAAGCCAGCCCTTTAGCTGCGCCACAGAATTGGGGTTCTCCAGTCCCGTCAGTTCATAGGCGCGTTTCGTCACCACTTCCTTATGGAGCCGCTCACAGGCAATGGCCTGTTCCACCAGCCCCATATCCACCAGTACGCCCCGGTCATTGATGCGCTGGTCTAAGCGGTACAGTTCCATCTCGCTTTCCGGGATGGGGAAATTGTGCAGCTTCCTGCGGATGGATTTCTCCACGTCCACATCCCTCTTGCAGTAGGTCTTGAACAGCTCCCACTTCTCCAGCGCATGGCAGGGGAGGTTCCTCGTCCTGCCGCCGTTTGCTTTCGTTGGCTTGCAGGGTACGCAGAAATACCGGATCAGTTCTTTCCCTTCCTTCATTTTCTGCTCGTCCAGACCAAGCACCCTGCCCACGTCCTCCAGCGAACGGGGCAGGGCGAGCATGGCCGCCTGTACCGCACTGCAATGCCAAGACTCCGGGGGAATGTACCTCCCGAAATATTTTGATAAACAGGTGCGTTCAAAGTTGGCATTGTATGCCGTCTTGGTCACTGACACGTCAAAGATGGCTTCCTCCACCTCTGCCGGGAGCTTCTCCCCCTGCGCTAGGTCTATGATCTGTGTTTCCCCTCCGTCAAAGGAATAGGCAAACAGTAAAATCTCAAAAGCAGGGCTGTCCGCATAGGCGTATACCCCGCATTTGATTAAATCCACATCTGAAAATGTCTCAATATCGGCGCTTAAAACCCTTTCCATTTCATGGCTCCTTCCTGCGTATTTGCTTTGGATGACGGGCGGCAGTTCCCCGCCGCCCCGATATGCCTATCCAAGAAAATCTTCCTCATCATCCACTTCCACTGCGTCAAAGTCATCCTCTGCGTTCGTCCTGCCGCCCAGCGACTCCCCGTCACGCAGCTTCTGGATGTTGCCAAGCCCCGCGGCGATGCCCTTATTGCCGTTGGTGGAAAAGCCGTAGAAATTCACGCTGATCCTGCCATAGCACCCGGAATATACCTCCGACTGGTCAAGGATGGGCTGTACATTTTTATCCACCACCTGCGGCGCCTGCTTGCTGTTGGCGTTGAAGAAGTAGCTGTCCGCATACGCCTCATCCTCCGGGCGGTCAATGTCGCCGTCACGGAGCGGGAGTTTCAGGTTCGCCGGAACTTTGCCGCCCCACTTGGAGACGGAATCCTTCTTCGCCTGCTCGATTGCCCTTTTTATTTTCTCGATGGTCTCCGTGTCCGATTTCGGTATGATGGCCGATACGGAATACTTGGGGTCGCCGTCGCTCACTGCGTTTGGCTCCCAGCAGTGCAGGTAGGAAAACCTGCACGGTACGATCACTTTTGTAAGGTTTGCGTTTTCATTACTCATGGTATTCATTCCTCCTTAAAATCCGCCTCTGCGGTTGCTGCCATTATTTCCTGCCGTTTGTCCGATTCCGGCACTAAGGTCACCTTGCCCTGGGGCTTGTAGACCAGTTTTCCAAGCACCTCTGCAAATTTCTTCTTCCCAAGCAGCCGCTCCATCTCCGTGATGCCGATGAGCGTCTTTTTGTAGATGTCCGTGTACCCGGCTTTCTGTGCCGCCTGCGCCACTTCCTCCTCATCCGTGTATTTCCGGTTGCTCCTGCCTTCGACTAACTTAAAGCCAGCCCACTTTTTCCCCTTCGTGACCGCCTCGTCCTGTGCGTAGGCGTAGACGTCCGCAGACCACTTGGCAAGCTCGTCCGCCACTTTCAGGACTTCCGCTATCTCCTCATCCGATAACAGCGGCGGTGCCTTGAACTCCATCTGCGCCAGTTTCAAATATTCCTCCGCCCTTGCCCTGCAGGTGTTCTTCGCCTTGCAGAAACGGCACCAGTCGCCGGAGTGGAACTCGCCCTCTCCCTTGATGGCAAGCACAGCCTTTGGCTTTAACTCCATCTCCACCCATTCCATCAGATCCTTTACGGTGATCTCCCATGTGCTGACAGATTCCAGCCTCGGCTGGTAAATGGCCATGCGGATGATGTCAATGTCATAAAGGGCATCGAACAGTTCCAGCGCCCCTAATCCGTATAACATCATCTGCGGGTTCCATTCCGCCTCCACCGCCACGCCTTTCCCGTACTTAAAATCAATGACGGTAAGCACATGGTCAGCAACGATCAGTAAATCCCCTGTGCCGAACCCCTCCGGCACATAGGCGGAATAGTCAAGCCGCTGTTCGATCAGGACGACAGGGTCTTTGCATTCCTGCCTCGCCAGCTCCACCTGCTCCATCGCATAGGCCACATACCCGTCCGTGCATTCCTCCATCTCGTCACAGTGGTAATCCGACACAGGGCGCTTGGAGCGCCTCTTTAATGCTTTTTTCAGCTTATGCTCCGCAAGGGCATGGGCGGCAGTGCCTTCCTCGGCATAGACGCTGCCGCCCGCCTCGTCCTTAAACTGCTCCTCCAGCCTTGCGGAAGGCGTGCAGGAGAGCCACCGCTTTGAGGCGGATGCGGAAAGTAATGCGTGTTTCCCCATCACAGCACCTGCGCCTCCTGCATCAGCGCCGGGTAGTCCTCCGGCTTCACCGCCGAGAGCTTCGCCGCGCCGAACTTCTGCAACAGTTCCTTCACTTCCTTTGACTTCCCTTCCTGCGTCTTCTGCGCCATCAGCGCACGGATGCCCTCCAGCGTGGCGGGCTGCTCCTGCTGTGCCTTTTCCGAAACTGACGGCTGTGCCTTCTGTGTTTTCCTCGTTTCTTTCTCTGCTGTCTTAGTGCCTCCCTCCGCTTTGGCAAGGCCCCGCAGACCTTCCGCAACGATGGAGAAACCTTCTGCAATCCTTAATAATTCACTTCCCATTTACACTGCCTCCTACTTGAATATGATTTCTTTTCCCTGCTCCGTGGCATAAGCGATCTCCGCCGCCATCCCTTCGGTGGCTTCCCCGAACACCCACACCTCGTCACAGCCTTTCAGCAGCTCCATCCCCATAGCGATGCCGAGCCGCCTTTCTTCCTCAATGCCCTCGTTCAAGAACTGAGGGAATAAAAGGTGCGGCGCAATGGGAAGATGCCCTTCCTCCACCGCCATGCGGCTGTAGGCCGCCGCCTTTCTCACATTCCCTTCCATGTCCCCGCGGAAGGGGCTGCAGATAAAAACCTTCTTACGCATCAGCGCCTCCATCCTTTCTTCATTTTCCTGTCATGGGCCGCTTTCGCGGCTTCATAGGCTTCCACTTCCTTCTCGATCTGCACCAGCTTGGCGGCGAGGCTCTTCGCAACGATGCTGATTGCCTGCAGGATGCCGATAAGCTCCTGTGACTGTTCCATAGGTTCCATTCCTCCTTTCCGGGGCGGATAATCTTGTACCCCTTCACTGTCGTAATGACACTTTTTTGAAAATTGGCAATGAAAAATGAAACTTTTTTGAAAACCGTTCGACAAACGTATCTTTTCCTGTCGAATAAAGGGGAATCACACATCAATTCCCTGTTCCCGGAAGAAATGGCGCAGTTTTTCCATAACCTTATTTTTGCGGAATGCCAGCGTCCGTCTGTTCTCTCCTTTCGATTTTGCAAACTCACAAATGCTCATTTCCTCCCCAAACACCTTCATGGCAAGCTCCCGCTCTTCCGGCATAAGGGAATCCATAGCGTCACGGAGGACATTCAGCAGCATCTTCCTTTCCGCCAGTTCCTCCATGCTCTCCGCAAAAAGTTCTGAACGCATATCGTTCTCTTTCCATTCCTCGTAGGATTCTTCCGTGTACCCGTTTAACTCCATCGCTTCCCTGTTCCTCTGTTCCCTTTTCTTCATCTGCCACCACGGACGGTAATATCTCTGGTATTCTTCTTCCGTAACATCCAGTGTGAATTCTTCATTTCCTGACCTGACTGTGATCTTCCTATCAGACATAAAGCGTTCCTTCCTTTACGGCTTCGTAAAGTTAGGAACGCTTTAATTTTAGATGTGGGACTGGCTTTGAAAAATGGACAGAGAATGGCCAGGGAAAGCTATCTAAAAACTACACACATTAAAACCCACTAGCTTTACTCCGGCCATTCGTGACTCGACGCAATGCGGTCCCACTCGCTCGGTACTTTTTATTCAGTTTTGCGCCCAATGGAATTACCAAAATTTTCCATTGATAGAATTATTATGCCCATAAAAGGAATGCTTTAATCCATAAAAGCAAAACAGCAGGATATCCTCCTGCCGTTCTTTTCATCTATGTATATTTATTTTTTCTCCTTTGGTTTCCAGTATATCCGTACTACCTCACCGCAGTGCTGGCATTTCAGTTCTATCACAATGACTCCGAAACGTGTCTCCCAGATATCGCAGACCCGCTTGCCGCACTGCCTGTTCGGACATTTTATTCTCCGGATACCTACCACCTCCTCTCCTGCAAAATGCAAAGGCGCCTATTGGAATCTCCCAATAAACGCCTCCCCTTCAAATCCTCATCATCATTATTTTTCTTACGCCCTCGCATCAAACCCGCCCTGCACTTCCATCCCGGCAATGCCGGAATTTATCTCCTGCCTTGCCGCATGGTACGCATCATAATAGGCAGCCTTCAAAGCGCCATGCACTTCCGTCTCCCCCTTCGACTCCTTCTCATGCCAGCCCACGCCTGCGGTGTATGTAAGGATTTCGTCACCGTTTTCATCATACACATGGACTCCGCCGCCGGACTGGAACTCGGCTTCATACGGCTCGCCAAACAGGATGCACAGCCACCTCCTGTCCACCGATTCCCTTTTATCACTTGTGCATTATTTGTTTTCATCACTTATTTGTCACGCTGTACCAACTGGAACCTATCGTGTCCTTGATCCATTCGCTGTCCTGTGCATAAACGATGGACTGCTTCGTGTCAATCAGCCTGCCCGACTGGAAGAGTATGCTGAGATTCATATCTGCCACATTGTTCCAGCCCTTCCCGGAAATCTCTGAAATCATCCCGCATATCCACTGCTTTACCTGCGCCTTGTAATCACACGGAACCGTGCCTGACTTATCCACTGCTGTCCTGACCAGTTCCTTTATGTCCTCTCCGTCCTTTGTATAATAAGTTCCGCCCCTCTCATCCAGTTCATTCAGTTTCAGCCCGATATATTCATACACCTGCTGGAATGCCTGAAACTTCAACTTGGAATCCGCAGAAACCTGCGAACTGTTGCACCCGTCCTGCGTAGAGCAGGTGAGGATATGCTTATACAGGTTCTTCCCATTGCTCCCCTGATTGAGCGCCTGTTCCATTGGCTGCTTAAGCGAATCGTCCACGCCATCGACTGAAATATAATAACTGTATGGATCAACCGTAAAAGAGCAGGTGTCCGGAATCCCTGCAGTGTCAATCCCCGCGCCCGACAGGATATTGGATATCTGCCTGTTTATAGTCTGGCGTTTAAACATGATCCTGTCATTATCCTTCACATCCCCGTATATCTCAATTCCCCTGAAAAGGGAATCCTGATAACTTACGCCGTTTATCTTTCCGTCCTTATACATCTGCATTTCATAGTTATAGGCAATCCGGCGCTCTGTTTCTGTCAGATTCGCTTCATAATACTGTGAGCCTTTGTCATAATATTTCCCGTAGATATATTCTTCTGGGTTGGAATGCGTCTTTGCCTCTGCCGCCAGTTTTGAATATTTATCCGTCAGTGCCGCCCGGAATGCTTCGGAACTGTCCGTGTATGTAACAGCATTGACATCAATCTCACTACCCGCATTTTCCAATGCCGCGCGATTGCTTTCCCTGGCATCATCTATATATTTCTGCAGGTCAATCGTGCTATCTACGCTTGTGTTCCGCGTCCTGCCCGATATGCTTTTCTTCATGGACAGTTCCTGCGCCTCGCTACTTATGGTGACGGTATCCCTCCTGCCGGACTGCATATTCTTATTAGTTTTTGTGTTCTGTACCTTTCTGCCAAACATAATGTCAAGCAGTGTCTGATTCCGCCTAATTTGATTATTAAGAAAAATATTCATTTATACTTTCTCCACTCCTTTTACTCCCCGCCATCCACCAAAGCCGCCCCTGCTCCCCGATTTGCCAATCTGCCGGAAAACAGGGATGCCTGCTTATCCTCTGTGGGGCATTGGTGTTAATCTATCATAATCCTTTATAAGCAGCCTTCCAGTTTTACCAAAAACAACTGATAAAATGCTCTCTCCTTCACCTGCTGTCTCTGCACCTCAATGCTTTTTACGCTGTCCGGGGAAAGCGGATGGTCTAAATCATAAAGTGCCTGTTCCGTTGCCCTGATTGCTGACTGCACTGTGCTTCCGAGGATATCGTTTGTCCCGCCGATGCCGTTCATCCAGTTCTCAGCGCGCTGCACCATCATCTGTGATAAATGTGTCAGCATACCGTTCCCAGACATATCCACCTTTTTCGTACTGTCAGTGTAACTTGTTACATAACTGCTGTAATTGCTTGTAATCTCCATTGCCATAATTTTGTCCTCCTAAAAATTTTTATTTTGAATGGCGGCTCCTCTGTCATTCGGAGCCGCCCATGCCCCCTTATGGTAAGTCCGGGCATAATGCCCTTTATCAGCCAAGCAGAGAAGCACTGCCCGCAACAGTTTCCATCATAACATTGGCATCATATGCATCAGCCACTTTTGCCATCTGCCTCTCACTGCTCCATGACTGCGACAGTCTGCTTTTCTCCAGTTCCATCTTTGCAATCTTTTCATTCAACATTTCCTGCTGCTGTTTTTTTGCCTGCGCCCTCTTTTCCAGATATTCCTCCAGAAGCTCCTTCTGCCTGTCTTTCTTTTCACTCGTCTTCTTATAAAAACTGTCCTGAGAACGCGCGTAAAATTCCGAATCATTATTAACTGACCATCCATCAGCCCTATAGTCTTTAGCTGTAGCTCCTACTGTAATTACCAAAGAACAATCCGGGGCCGGAGCAACAGAACCCGTCATATCACGCCTAATCACAGATAACATCTGTTCCCTGTACTTTGGATCATCTTTCATATTCTTAAATGCTTCTTCTGATATGTTAACAGCCACATTTGCTATTGTTCTATCCCTTGGTATCCTCTCAAGTTCGGCATAAAATTCTTTTTTGAATGCCGCCATTTCCTCTGCTTCCGATAATTCCCGCATACCGCTTGTTTCTTCTGTGTTGTTTACACTCTTTGAACTTTTCGTTACCGTCACATTGTTCTGATAATAATTCTGTCCTACTCCATTTATGCTCATTTCCAATATCCTCCAATTATTTTAATATCACGGCTCTTCTGTCGTTCAGAGCCGTCCATGCCCTCTCGCAATAAGTCCGGGCATTCCGCAGGGGCAAAGGTTTCTGCGCCTCTGCGGAATAGGGTGTAAAGATTATTTACGCCTTTATATCAAAACCTGCTCCCGTAGATACTGATGTACCAGAAATTGCAGCTATAAGGTTCTGCGTAACGCTTTTTACATCGGTATCTGTAGCCGTTACCGTGAACGTATCTGCTCCTCTGTCTTCTATCAACTTTTCCATCTGCTCCTTCTTCTCTGCCCTTTTTTCCGCCTGTCTCTTAGTCGCCTTTTCTTCTAAAATTTTTCTTTCCTCTCGCTTTTTCTCTAATCTTTCTTTTTGCTTCTTTTCCGTATTCAGTGTAGTTGAATTTTGTTTTGAACCACTTGTTCTTGTCATACCACCACAAGTAACGGAAGCATTCCCATCGGCATCTATTACAGTTGTAACACCATGTATCACTGCATTATCAGCTTTGGCTTGTGCAAACATTCTATTTTGTCCTGGAACTGCACCAGTTAAATTAAACTCTACTTTCTTAGCAAATTCTGGATCATTTGCCATTTTCTTTAAACATTCGCTGGAAAGATTTATTACCACTTTATTTTCATTTCCGCTCATAAGACCACTACCTGTATTAAAAGTAATGTTAGGGAACTTCTTGCACAATTTCTCGTAATATGCCTGCACCTTATCCTTGCTGTTTGTTGATGTGTTTGTCTTTACCTCCGATGCCGCCTTGCTGTCTGTCTTCTTCGTAGTGTCGGTGTAGCTTGCTACGTAACTACTGTAATTGTTTGTAATCTCCATTGCCATAATAATCATCCTCCTTAAAAAATTTTGAATGGCGACCCCTCTGTCATTCGGAGCCGCCCATGCCCCCTTATGGTAAGTCCGGGCATTCCGCAGGGGCAAGGGTTTATGCGCCTCTGCGGAATCGGATGTAAGGATTATTTACGCCTTTATATCAAAACCTGCTCCTGCGGGCGTAGACATACCCAAAGATGCTGCTATAACTTTCTGCGTAACAGCTTTTATATCCGTGCCTGTGGCGCTTACGGTATATCCGTCTGTATCTGCCGCTGCTTCATTCGCCGCTTTCCTTTCTGCCCGTCTTTCCGCGGCCTTTTCTTCCTCTGCCTTTTTCTCCTCCCGCCTTTTAGCCGCTTTTTCTTCCTGCTCTTTCTTTTCTTTTGCTTTCCTCTCAGCGTTCTCTCTGGCTATTTTCCCATCCGGATCGTTTGTACTGCCGCTCATCATGGAGATATTACCATTATCATCTATCTTATAAGTGGCATAGGTCACTACAGGACTACCCGGTGCCATTTTCACAGAGTTACAAAGCGATTTAACGCTATCGGGAATAGCCGCCAGATTTTCCTCCAAATATTTAGCTTTCTCCGGGTCATTCATACACTTCTTTAAGAATGCTCCCGATACAGATACTGTTGTCGGAACACCCTGCATTGAGGTAGTCCCCGTATTCATATAGCTGTACTTGCCCTGCAAATATTTGGAATAATCATTCACATTGCTATAACCCGTCTTGATCTGCTCCGTTTTGGTTCCGCCGGTTGGAGTTTTCAGCTCCACCGTACTTGTTTTTACACTTTCCTCTGCCTTTTTTGCGGAATTTGTGTACCCCGCATAAGTGTTTGTGTAATCCGTTACTCCTGAAATTGCCATAATAATCATCCTCCTTAAAAATTTTTGAATGGTGGCCCTTCTGTCATTCGGAGCCGCCCATGCCCCCTTATGGTAAGTCCGGGCATAATGCCCTTCATCAGCCAAGCAGGGAAGCACTGCCCGTGGCAGTTTCCGTCATAACATTGGCGTCATAAGTATTTGCCGCTTCTGCCATCTGCCTCTCACTGCTCCATGACTGCGACAGCCTGCTTCTCTCCTGCTCCGCCTTTGCAATCTTTTCATTCAATATTTCCTGCTGCTGTTTTTTCGTCTGCGCCCTCTTTTCCAGATATTCCTCCAGAATCTCCTTCTGCCTGTCTTTCTTTTCACTTGTCTTCTTAAAAAAACTGTTCCCAGAACGGGCATAAAATTCCGAATCATAACCGACAGGCCACGAATCGCCCCGATATTCTTTTATTGTTGCGCCAACTGTAAACACTCCAGAACAGTTTCTTGGCGCCAGCGAACTCCCCAAATCCCTTTTGAGCAATGAAAGGATTTTTTCCCTGTATTCCGGGTCATCTTTCATAGCCTTAAACCCTGCTTCTGAAATATTGATAGCAACATTGTTTAATGTCTTATGTATTGTTATCTTGGAAAGGTCTTCATAGAATTCCTTCTTGAATAATTCCATTTCTTCCGCTTCCGATAATTCCTTTGTCTCGCCTGTTTTCTCCAATGCAAATTTCTCCGTGCCATTCACATTTTTTGTGTTTTTCGTTGTTGCCACATTGTTCTGATAATAATTCTGTCCTACTCCGCTGATTGCCATTTTCTAATCCTCCATTTTTTGTTTTCAGTTAAAAGCATCCTGTTACTTATTCTTTTCCGCTTCCACCTCCCCCTGCTGCAGCATGACCGTCACATGGAATACATCCCCTTTCACTTTTATGTTTACACCACCAAAATACCGCTCTGCCATCTCCCTCACATTGGAAAGCCCGATTCCATGCTCCGTGATGATTCCGGGCAGGGTACTCTGTTTCGTTGTAGGCGGTGCCGAGCCGCCACGCACCTGCACAGGCACAGCCCCGTCAAAGCTGTTCTCCACATCCAGCAGTAAAAACTGTTTCTTCCGTTTCAGGACAAGGCTTATGAATCCCTTTCCCGGCTCCAGTTTCTCACAGGCTTCTATGGCATTATCCAGAAGGTTGTTCAGTATGATCCCCATGTCAAATACCGGGATTTCCCCGCCGTACCGGAAATCAGCTTCAAACCGGATGCCCGCTTTCTCCGCCCTGCGGCATTTGTCATTGATGATGACATCCGTCACCGCATTTCCCGTCACATATTTATACTCCAGCTCCTGCATGGTCTCATCCATCCGCCGGACATAATCCTCAATCTCCCCGTACTCCCCGGCTCCTGCCAGCCCCTTGATGTTCGCCATGTGGTTCTTCATCTCATGGCGCACCTTCCGGATACTGCCGTAAAAATTCTCTGCTTCCTCCAGCCGCTTTTTCATGGCTTTGACCTGCTGTTCCTCCACAAAATGCTTCTGCCTTTCATCAAGCAGAATACGGTATCTCTGCCAGAAATAGATCAGTGCGGCTTCCCCTGCAAATATGAAGACTGCTATCATGGGAACCTTCCATAGCAGATCCGGCTTTTCATCAAACAGGATAAACGCACCGCTTCCTATATTTACAATCAACAGGCCGCTTACCACACCTGCAATCAGGCTTCCCACAAAATTCAACACGGAAAGCAGGAATACGTCCTGCCATGCCATTATGCCCGTCCCTTTGATGATACTGCGCAGAATGACCGTCATCGCCACAAATAATGCCGTATAAAGGAAAACAGATAAAGCCATCCCGACTGCTATGCAATGGTACACCTGCTGTTGATAATTCCCCGATAAAGCATCCAAATCCTTCATCATCATGTCTGTTATTTTTATATAAATGCTATTTGCTATCAGAAAGCTCAGGCAGTGGAGGTTATAAAAGCCAAGTATCACGAAGACCGCTTTGCCAATCTGTTTTTTATAATTCACTGCCCCATATCCCAATATTGCCAAAGCTAAAACGGCATACCTGACCCATGATGCACATGGCAGAAACCATAATCCCATATTTGCAAGCATGAATATGACTGCCGCAATGCCATCCCTTTTCCCCTTCTTTACATTGAAAGCTGTCGCCCACAAAACAAGGAACATTATGGCTTGTATGATTATCTTCCACATATCCAATATGTTATTGGCCATTTCAAATCCTGACTGGCTCATAGGCTTTCCTCCGAAATGTAATCCATATATGCCTGCACAAAGCCGTCATACTTATACCTTGAAAGCAGGAGTTTATCCCCATTCGCCATCCTTACCTCTGTCTTATCGTAGCCTTCCACATGGAAAAGGTTGATAAGATAGCCCCGGTGGATGCGGTAAAACTGCCCCGCCAGTTCTTCCTCCAGGTCACCGATTTTTGCATAATACTCTATATTTCCGCTTTTCAGGTACAGGACGATATTATGGTTCCGGCTCTCCATGTAATAAATATCATTCAGCGGTATGGCTTTTCCCTCGCCGCCATACTGGATCACAAGTTTTTTCTTTCCCTGTTCTGCTTCGGATAAAATCTGCCCCACTGCCCGGCCAAACACCCCCGAAAACTTCTGTTCATCCACGGGCTTCACCAGATACTGGAACGCCCCTACGTCAAAGGCGTCATAGACATATTTTTCATAGCCCGTGACAAATATGATGATTGGCTGCCTGCGTGCATCCATGCCCCGGATATGCCTTGCCAGCCCCATACCGTCCAGCTCCGTGCCGGAGTCTCCCATCTCTATATCCAAGAACACCAGATCGTGTTCTTTCCCATCCGCCAGATACTCGTCAGCAGAGGCATATTCCGTAATGCTGCATTCTGTACCCTGCTTTTTGATGAGTGAAACAAGGTAGCCCCTTATATTTTTTTCATCATCACATACTGCAATTTTTACCGTGTCCGCCACCTCCAGTCTTCAACTAACTTATCGGAAAAAATAGGGGAATTTCTAACGCCTACTTCGTGAATGGTTAATCTGGCTACGTGAATCGCAGATTTTTCATTTTTTTGGTCTAATATTTTTCGCCTTTCATCCGATAAGGCCATCCGCCTATTACCTCTGACCTCCCCAACTGCCAAGTTAATAATCCAGTGTGGGGGAAAATGACAGAACGCCGCATATGGGGCGATTTCCCATAGCGGCGGTTAGCACTTTATCTGCCAAATTTCAACAGCATTTTCAGACAATTTAGCGAAACCCTTATACTATTTGGCAAAACCCTATACAATTTGGCAAAACCATACTTTTTGGCAAAAGTCCGGGGTTTCGCCAAATTGTATCCGATATTTCCTTATCGCCATATTCACAGCCCTATCCCAAAACGCAAAAAAGAGGAGCCCACCAGCCGCTCCGGTGAACCCCTCTACGCTCAAAATCCCTTGATTTCAAGCCATTTCTTTATACTTTCGCCAAATCGTACTCAAATTCCTATGGCATCAATTATTGATAGCCGCCTGTGCCGCTGTTAGATTATGATGACTTTTACCCCTCTTTACCCCATTTACCCCACCCAATTCGACATTCGACAAGATTTCCTTGCTTTTATGCGGAATCCGCTATAAAATGATTTCAGTGGAAAGCTCCGCAGCGTTTGACAATTCCATATAAATCTGCTAAGATATATTTACATAAAGGTACTGCCGATAGACGGCTAGTCCGAATTTAGGTCAACAAAAATAGTCGCCTTAGTTTTGCAGACTGTGGGGCGGCTATTTTTGTGGTTTATTATTATCCTTGCTTCCGATGGCGTATCCGAGACCGAAGCAGGTCAGGCATAAGCCAAGCACTGAAATCAATCCTTCAATCGTCAACATCCACTCAGCCCTCCTTTCCCAGATTCCTGCAAGCAGGTTTCTATGTAATCGGAGGGTCACAGTCCCTCCGCAGAAGAACTAGCCGCCTACCGTTATGGCAGTACCCGTATGAATATTTTATCAGAAAATGTCGGACGCTACAAGATGGTTTTCCGGCTTTTTTCTTTTTCCACTTGCAATCCCGCCAAAACAGAGGTAAGCTACGACACCACGGAAGGAGGGATTGGATTGGAAAAAGATTCTGCATTGTACCAATTGATGGATGTCCGTATGCACAGCGTCATGAACGGCATCGTAAACAGTGACGGGGAATACCAGGCGATTCTCCGGAAGTCGGACATATACTCCGGCGAACTGGACAGGATGAATTTGTCAAAAGAAATCCGGCTGCTGATTGACCGCTACGTCAGCGAGCAGAACGCGCTGGGCTCCCGGTTTGGGATGCTTGCATATCTGCTTGGATTTTCCGACTGCAAGGCTATGTTTTTAGGGAAATGCCTGCCAACAGAAGTAAAAGAAATGATTACAGAGTAAGACCGCAAAATGCCGGACAGGACGGAAAGGCCGCCACAGCCCTTCCGCCCTGTCTCTTTCGTCTAAATATAAATCCATGCCTCCAGCTCCGCATATTTGTTGGACTTTGACCACTGCGGGTGCATCTTGAACCATGCCCGCTCGTCATCCGGCGTGACCGTTATCTTCTTAAAATAAACGGGGGAACCGGCATCATCCAGTTCCCCGCGGGCTTCGGGGCTTAAGTTTAAGAGCCACTCAAAGCGGTCTTCGTAAACCCTTACCCCGAAAACATATTTATCGATATCTTCCTCCGAAAACTCCCCATCCTCCGGCACGGGCGGCTGCTCCATGAGCCTTTGCAGGTTTTCCAGCTTGCCGCTCACATCCGCCTCCGTGGCGGGCTTCACATCGCCGTACTGCATCATCTGCTGTTCCAGCTCCGCGATCTTTTTCTCCACCTCCTGCTGCTTGCGGCTGAATACCTCCCTCGGTATCTCGTTGTTCATCCGCATATCGAGCAGCGTCTCGTAGCGCCCCTGCTCCTTTTTCAGCTTTTCCTCCCCCGGACTGGAACTCCGCTTCATACGGCTCCCCGAACAGAAGACGCAGCCACCGCTCATCGGCTTCCCGTATTTCCTTCATATCAATCTTTCCCATCAGCGCCGCCCTGTCCGGTGCGACTTTGGCGACCTCGCTTTTGCGCAGGGCAAGGAACTTATTCCCCATATAGACGTTCTGCGCCGCATCCTCCCTGGCGTATTCGGCTATCTGCTCCCGGAGGGAGTCAGACAGCTTCCATTCCTTCTTGGATGATGGCTTTGGGATGCCCGCATGATGGCTTTTTGCTACTCCTGTTATATCCATTTCAATCGCCTCTCTCTGTTTTGCCGGAACGCCGGGGATGCCCACCCTGCCTTGTCAGTCTGTGGGTTATCGGGGATATACAGCCGATGGAATTTATTTCTTGTTCATGAAATCCCAATACGCCTGCATACTGTACTGGTAATATGCCGCAGCTTTTTTCTGGCTCAACAGCTTCATGTCACTGATTTGTTTCTGGAACATATCCATGAAATTTGTCCTATCGTGCAATCCCATCATTCCCGTTTCAGGCGGTAATGATGTAAGCCCTCCATTCTTATCTACACCCATATAGGATTCCAATGCTGTCATTTCCACTAATGAAGCATTCCGGGGATTTATTTTGTTGATATGTATGGTCTGCTCGAATTCATCCCCATTCTCATCAACACCTTTTGCAATCACAGTCGGATCATCCTCTGTTGAACCATCCGCATATTTTATATAAAAGGACAGCCCCGTCCCATTGCCACCGGAATACAACATATCATCTGTTTTCATATAAACAATAGACGTATGCGGTTTTGCGCTTGCCACATTGTTTATCTGTTCTGCAAAATTCTTTCTTACAGTATTCTGCTGTGTTTTTCTTGCTCCCTGCCATGCCGGATATCCTGTTGTTCCTATTCCATTTACGCTCATTTTTCAAATCCTCCATTGTCATCAATTATTTTAACGGCAGCCCCTCAGTCGTTCAGAGCCGCCTCTGCTCCCTCATGATAAGTCCGAGCAGTTCATTACCTCCATGCAGACATACCGCCTAACTTCCCCTGTCAAACTTCATGACAAACACCTCCCTTCGCTGAAATTACTGCAATTACTTTTTTCATTCCGCACTCCCTTTATGCGGTTCCGCCGAAATGATCTCCCCCGTGGTGTGTATCTCCACCTTCTTCCCCCTGCTCTCGATATAGAGGATGCTGTCCTTTTCCAGTGAAAAGCTCCTGTTCCTCGTCTTTATGAACACCGTTTCCCGCCGTTTGCTTTTCCGCTTTTCCAGCTCCCGTCCTGCCCTGCGGAACACCTCCCGGAACTTTTCTTCCTCAATGGGCTTTAGCAGATAGTGGAACGCCGCCACGTCAAACGCCTCGAAAACATATTCCCGGATGCCTGTTATGAAGATCAGTATGGTATCTTCATCCCTCTGCCTGAGCCTTTTCGCCGTTTCAATCCCGTCCGTCCCCTCCATCTGTATGTCAAGGAACACAATGTCAAACTGCTTCCCGGCGGCAAGTAGCGCATCCCCCGTCTCGTATAATCCGGCGCATACGTCCGGCATTTCTTTTTCTGCCAGTTCCTTTATCTGTTCACGGATGACCTTCTCATCATCACATATGGCTATGTTCAATCCCATCACCTGCAATTCATTTCCCATGCGAATGCTTTTCTCGCATTGAGCATTAGCTTCCCCACGGGCAGTTCTTTTTACTTTTTATATCGGCAGAATTTTGGCGCAGTCAGCCGCGAGGGAACGAAACCCTATTTGAAAGGGAACGAAATCTTTTTCTTTTCTGTAAAAATTTCAAAAATCAGCCCTAAAGTTTTTCGCCATTCGGCCGATATAAGGCGGCACAAACGCAAACCGCCGTGTAAGCATATTAACTCTGACTCCCCCGCTTTCCAAGCGGTTTCTGTTGTCAGACGTGCCTGCGGATACGACAGACCGCCGCACATAGAAAAAGGGCCTGTGAGCCCTCTTCCTCTTTATCCTTAGTACAGTAAACTATCTTTATCCAGCCTTTCCTCTAAAGCCTCAATGATTCAATCATCTCATGGGCAATACTGATATCCGTCAATTCATCCGGAAGTCTGGAACGCAGATGCCACTCTGCCTCCGCCAGTTCTTTCCTGTCAGGGCGGATTTCATCAGGGCCGTCCAGCCTTGCGGTATAGCCTGCGATAACGGAGCCGGAGAACCCCCACGGCTGGCTGCCAAAATACTGCAAATCCCGGATGCGGATGCCTGTCTCCTCATAGACCTCCCTCTCCGCCGCTTCCTCCAGCGTCTCCCCTGCCTCCACGAAGCCGGATATGAGTACCCACTGCGGGAGGGAGTGGTCTGCATATTTTGTCATCAGCAGCCTGTCCCCGTCCGTGACCGCCACCATTACCACCGGGGCAATGCCGGGATATACCGTATTCCCGCACTCCGGGCAGGCAAGCGTCCTCTGCCCTGGCTTCCTTTCCATTCTCCCGCCGCACCTGCCGCAATACCTGTTCCCTTCATACCAGCGGCTTAAGTGCAGGGCCGTGGCCCCGGCAAAGAAAACCCACTCCGGCAGGACGTCTTTTAATTCACAGATGGGGAAATACCCAAGCCCCCGGCATCCGGACACCTCCTGCCCCAGCAGGTAAACGGGCTCCCTGCCCGCCCGGAACAGGAATACCGCCCTGCTTTCCATTTTTCCTGCCGGATGCCCCAAATCCCGGAAGGACGGGAGGCTCCTATGCCCGTCCCCCATATCCCGCAAAAGCACATCCTCTCCCCGGAAGGAGAAAAAGCAGTCATCCAGGGCCGGGGCTGTACCGTGGTATGCCATATCCAGCCTGTAAGGGGAGATATCCTGTATCATGGCTTTCCCTCCTTACAGATGCCGCAGGTTCTCACGGTATCTGCGCAGTTCCTTTTCGTCCACAGCGCCGATGACCTCATCCAGCCACTTGACCATCCGTCCCCTGTCCTTCGGCAGATGCCCTTCCACGTTGATGCAGTTCGATGCGCCCATCGTTGCAAAATAGGTGTCTATGTCAAGGCTGCCGATCAGCGTCCTTAATTCATACAGCTTTTCTATTTCCGTTTCCTCCGTCCAGTTCCCATCCTGGATTTCCTGGTACAATTCCGAAGTCGGGTAGATGGTCAGCATGGAAGAGACGATGATCTTCGGGTGGAGCTGGTTGAACACCTCCGCCGTGTTCTTCACCCCTTCATCCATATGCCCGGAGCCGTATATCCCGGCAAGGTAAAAGAAGTTATAATCCATGCCCACTTCATCCAGCCTGCCGCACTCTTCCATGATCTCCTTTACCCCAAACCCTTTATGCATGAAGGACAGGGATTCCTCGTCTCCCGCCTCCACGCCGATGGTAAGGCTGTTGTACCCAAGCCCCCGCAGCTCCCGTAGCTGCTCCGTGGTCTTCGGCGTGATGTCCGTGATGCGGGCGAAACAGCCGATAGACTGCACTTTCGGGTAATATTTCCGTACCAGTTCCGCCAGCGTTTTCAGCTTGTCAAAACTTAATACGAAGGGGTTCGCCCCAGTGAAGAATACCCTCTTTGCGTTCCTGTAGTAGCGGCTGATCTCCTTTAAGTCCGCCTCCACCTCGGATAAAGGCGACATACGGAACTTAAACGGCACGTCCTCATAGAGCGTGCAGAACTTGCATTTGTGGTGGGTACAGCCCGCCGTCACCTGTACCAGTGCGCTCCCCGCCTCATAGGGCGGCCTCCATATCGTTCCCGTGTAATGCATAAACCATCTCTCCTTCCTGTCTGTAAAAATCTAACTGACGATACCTCTGATCTCCTTTAAGTCCCGGATACCGTTTTCCTCCATGTACTTTTCCAGCCCGCCGATGATCTCCGGCATGGCATAGGGGTTCCTGAAATTCGCCGTCCCCACCGCCACCGCGGCTGCACCGGCCATGATGAACTCCAGCGCATCCTCCGCCGTCTGAATCCCTCCCATCCCGATGACCGGGATATTTACCGCCCTGCAGGTCTGCCAGACCATCCGCAGCGCAACCGGCTTTATGGCAGGCCCGGACAGGCCGCCCGTCTTGTTTGCCACGCAGAATGCCCTTTTCTTCACGTCAATCCTCATGCCCGTGATGGTGTTGATCAGCGAGAGCGCGTCCGCACCGCCGGCCTCCGCCGCCTTTGCGATCTCCGTTATGTCCGTGACATTCGGTGTCAGCTTCATGGAAACGGGCTGCGCCGCTTTCTTTTTTATCTCCTTCGTAATGTACTCCACCATCCCCGGCTCCTGCCCGAAAGCGATCCCGCCATGCTCCACGTTGGGGCAGGAAATATTGATCTCCAGCATGTCTATCCCCTGCACGGACAGCCGTTCCACGGCTCCCAGGTAATCCGCCACGGTGCTGCCGCATATGTTCACAATGACCTTCGTATCAAACTGTCTGAGGAAAGGGAGATCCCTCCCTATAAAGACGTCTATCCCCGGATTCTGCAGCCCCACTGCGTTTATCATCCCGCTGGCCGTCTCCATGATCCTTGGGGCCGGGTTCCCCTCCCACGGGACGCATGAGACGCCTTTCGTGACCACTGCGCCTAACTGGTTCAGATCCACGAACCCGCTGTATTCCTGCCCGGAGCCAAATGTCCCGGACGCAGGCATCACCGGGTTCTTCAACGTGATGCCCGCTATATCCACTGATGTGTTTATCCCGTCCGCCTCCTTTCTTGAATCACATTATAGCAACTGGCGCGTAAAAGAAAAGTACTGTCTTTTTTCGTTTATAGTGCGAAAATTGATACCAGTATCAAAAATCATAGTACCTTGAACAGACAGGACGGATATAGTATAATGCCGTTAGAAGGAGGGACACCCTATGGGCAACATGAAAGCGCCGCTGCCCCAATGCGCGGCTATGGTCAGGATACAGAACATCTTAAGCGGGAAATGGAAGATAACGATATTATGGTACATCGCGGAATATGAGGTACAGAGGTTCGGGGAGCTGAGGCGGAGGCTTGGGGACATCACGCAGTCCACCCTTACCAAGCAGCTCCGGGAACTGGAACAGGACGGCTTCATCTCCCGCTATATCTATCAGGAAGTGCCGCCGAAGGTGGAGTATTCCCTGACTGACCTGGGGAAAAGTTTTATACCAATCTTAAAAGACATGAAGAAATGGAGCGACACGCATCTTATGTAGGCTGAACTGCAAAACGGGCCTGCGCTGCAATGCCATGCCAGCACAGGCCTCCATTCTGCCTTTAGATAATAGACAGGTGGCTTCCGGTTTAAGACCCGTTCTCATCTTCTTCTATCCAGACTATACTGTCGGTTTTGGAATCTCACCCTGCCCTGCAGATGCCAGTATTAAGTTGTAAAAAATTGTCTATACCGTTTCGTAAGAAACCAGTTCTTCCACCAGGATTCTGGTCTGTGAGTGGCGCTCCGGGTCTGCCGCTTCCTCGTCCGAATACCCGACTGCAAGGATATTGACCGGCTCCAGATTTTCAGGAAGTCCAAACTCCCTGCTGATAACATCCGGCTTGAAATAGCAAATCCACACGGAGCCGAGCCCTAATTCCGTTGCCTGCAGCATCATGTGGTCTGTCAATATGGAGGCGTCTATGTCGGCGGTCTGCTTCTTATCAAACGGGCGCACCCATGCCTTTCCGTGGTCAGCGCAGACGATGACCGCCAACGGCGCTCCGTAAAGGTTCGCCCCTTTCCCAATCTTCGCAAGCCCCTCACTGCTCTGCACAACAATCAGCCGGACGGGCTGGAGATTGGCTGCTGTCGGCGCAACATGGGCGGCCTCCAGAATCTTTTGCAGCTTTTCTTCCTCCACCTTTTTGTCCTGATAGCCCCGGACGGAAGAACGCTTCTTTGCAATTTCGATAAAATCCATAGTGGCAAATCCTCTCTTTCTATTGTATACTGAACGTGTTGGTCAACCGTTGACCTAAATTTTAGCAGGATACAGAAATTCTGCAAGAATGCACTTTTTGGGTAGATACTTCCCAAAAGGGTAGCTATAAAAAGGAGAGGATACAGATAATGGAATATTCAAAAGACCAGTTTAACTGCCCGGTGGAGGCCACGCTGTTTTTGATCGGCGGGAAATACAAGCCCCTCATCCTCTGGTACCTGATAGAAAAACCGCTCCACTACATGGAGCTGCAGCGCATGATCCCGAAAGCGACACCCAAAATGCTGTCGCAGCAGTTACATGATTTGGAAGAATGCGGGATGCTGCACCGGGAAGTCATCCCGGACAAGCCGCCTCGGACACTGTACTCCCTCACCCCATTTGGCAGGAGCAT
>Ga0137297_10516_pt1 | contig 28355 bp, 25 predicted proteins | sample RamsorincwithD2O_FD_97191 | JGI IMG/M metagenome (GOLD analysis project Ga0137297, IMG submission 97191) | Mouse cecal microbial communities from Vienna, Austria - Mucin amended with D2O | ecosystem: Host-associated > Mammals > Digestive system > Large intestine > Cecum | place: Austria: Vienna...
TCGAGAATTACTCGACAGAGCTAACGGAGCTATTAAATTCTGCGCAGAGAACCATAAATGAAGATTAAACAGTCTTAAATTTTATTCTGAGGTCAAAAGGTCTAGCAACTTGTGGTTAATGAACAGTTTTTCTTTGGTTGTCACTGCCTCGATTAAAACACCCCGCTCTGCAAGACACTTTAAATATTTCGAAGCGGCCTGTCGTTTTGCTATGCCGTTTTCTACTAAATTTTGTATTCGGATATAAGGCAGAGAAAAGATCAAGTCTACAAGTTCTCTCGAATAAATCTTCTTTGTTTCAGGTGCGTTTTTTAAAAGTTCGATAGTCTCTTGCTCTAATTTTCGAATCTGTAGCACTTTATTTTTAGTCCAATTCGAGGTGTCTATAACTGCGTTCAGCATAAAATCAATCCATGGATGCCAGGACCCTTCTGCCGTAACGTTTCTTAGTTTTAGGTAATAGTCCGCCTTGTTCTTAATAATGTATCTGCTTAAGTAGAGGATAGGGAGGTCTAATAATCCTTCTTGGACTAAAAACAGAATATTGAGAACTCTACCCGTTCGACCGTTGCCGTCACTGAAAGGATGAATGGCTTCAAATTGGTAATGCGACAGCGCCATAACAATTAACGGGTCAAGTTCTGTAGGGGTGTTGATAAATTGCTCCCACTCTGCCATCTTTTGCCGAATAACGTTTTCTCCGGACGGCGGGGTATAGATCACTGAACCCACAGAAGAGTTTCCTATGTAGGTCCCGGGTATTTTTCGCACATCAACGTCAGTTCCCCGAAGCACTGAGCACACAGTTCTAGCTGTCCTCAAAGACAAGGGGCAGGTTTTTAAGGAGTCCAGTCCGTTAAATAGTGCAGTTCTGTACATTAACGCCTCTTTGGTAGCAGGGTCGGCTCCTTGAGGCTTTTCTAGGTATTTAAACAGTGCATCCGTAGTCGTGACTATATTCTCTATTTCGCTACTGGCCTTAGCTTCAAGAATTGGAATTGTATAAATTAGCAATGCTTGATTTGGGATGAGTTCTACCGCTTGTCTCAGTCCTTCGAGAGAAACTCTAGCTCTGGTGCACAACTTCAAAAGTTCTTTAGTTTCTATTTCATCAATGCGTGGCGGAAGTGCTGGCAAATCATTAAACGGTATATCTGGATCCCATTGCATATTGAGGCTGCTAAAGTTTATAAATTTCGCATGTGTCGACAAAATTAAAAATCGTGAACACAAAATAATTATATGTACGCGTCATCGACATATCAAGTTTTTATGATGAAGAAATGTAGTTTTATCGACATATCTACGCTTAAATCTGCATAGAAGATCATCCAACAAGCCCTCAACGGAGTTAACAGCACTATTAAATTCTGTGTACAAAATCACAAATAAATAAAGCAAAGATAAATAAAGCAAAGCCTCCAAGGATTTCTCCAAGGAGGCTCATTGTCACTACGGACGATTGCAATCTCGTTTCCGTAGAGGCCCACTCTTAACAGAGTTGGGGCTTAGGCCCGTTACGCAAATTTGCCAGAGCGGGAACGCGAGTATTGTCGATTTATATCTGGGATTTTGCAAGTTAATTTACAATTTAATATCAGTGAGTCTCTCAGATTGACAACAGAAGACAAAGAATTGCTCGTCCGAGCTGAACAAGCAATTAAATTCTGCGCAGAAAACCACAAGTGAGTTGACTGAACCATGACAGGCTGAATGTGCGGAACGTGCGGTCCGAGATGGCTGAATCATTGAATGGTGTGCAGCAGAGACTGTGAAGAGAACGAGTGACTAGGGGAAAATTTGGGGGAATTTAGAATAATTAATTTATATTCCTTGAGCTTCAATGGTATTCAATTCATGTTGGGGCCACCAAGTTACCATCCGAGAGTCTACAAGACACTCGGATATTTTTTTGCCAGGACTAATAAATACGGGGCTTTTGCGGTTTTTCCCTGCTGTATCTTCACAGCGTTTAACGGCTTCCAATGGGATTTTTATTGGCGTATAGCAGATGGAGCTTTACCAATGCCGAGGGCAGCAAAAGAAATAACAAAACAATTACAGATAGAAGCCCGGGAAGGAGAAGATTTCACAGTGGGAGGATTTCCAGGGCTAAAGAGAGATAATAGAAGAAAAAGAAAGTAAAAATCCCTGATAGACAAGCGCTTCATGGATTTTTTCTTCTCTATGTTCTACAGCTCTCAGTTCTATAAAACTCAAAATTCTTATTTCAAATGTACGCGATTTGTACGCGCTTCGGATAATATCCAACGATGGCTAACCGGTAGGCTGAGTCGAAAAGCCGTTAATATCCTGAAGATCAAAGATCCTGCTTTCGCTAACTGTAATGACAGCTTTCCGGGAGGCTGTCATTGTGTATTTGAGATGAGCATCAGGAACGAAAAGGCTCTGCAGCTATTTCTTTTGCGACTCAATAAATTGACTCCAGGAAAGAAAGCTTCTGGAGACTATGTTATCCCGAGGATCCGGATTTTCTTCCGGATCAGACCGATTCCGCACATATTGATAAAACAGGAAGCATGTTCCAAGGATGCCTGCGAAGAGAGAAGCAAGACAGAAATAACTGATAAAAGGATGTATTTCAAAAACCTCAGTTAAAGAGAGCCAATGAACAACGTCGGCACTAAGAAAATATAAAAGGATAAGGCTTATAAGGATGACGAAGCACATTAATCCGAAGAGGATAGCTGCTGCAATCATCCAAGGGTTAAAGACTATCATTCCGATCAATAAAAACGGAAGCGAGCATATGACGATATAAATGCGCAGCGCCTCTAATAAAAAGCTTTTCAACTTTCCTAAAAAATTCTTCATATTGCCCCTATATGCATTGATTATATGTGCTGCCTCCTGAGTTTGAAAGATCTTTTTCGACGTTCTTTTGCGGTACCGTTAATCGTTTTTAACCACATAAATAGCCCTTAGAAAAGCAGTCCCGACAGTAAAGACGTCAGCTATGCAGAGTTAAATATTCAGCCTGTAAGAAACGAGTTCTCCGATCATATTCAGACAGAGGTCCGAGCTTCGACCTAGGTTTTTTACACGAAAAATACCATCTTCCGTATGCGTTAAAAATATGTAATATATGAAGTAGAGAATTCGATGCGGTCGACAACATGAGTAGTAGGAGGGAAAGTAAATGGCATATTCAGAATTTAAGTTTGATCCGAAGTTCCTTCAGGAACAGATTGACTCGGCAAAAGCAGCTCTGAAGGATCAGACGGGACGCGAGGACTTCGTAGCGCACGCTTGCGAAGTAATTAAGGATCGTTTACTCAAGAACAATGACGAATATCTTTCTTACGGTCCTTATTGGTGGGCACTAAAGAAAATATTGCTCGTAAACGGCCTTAAGGAACTCGGAAATACGATGGATGAACCTTTGTCTAAGGAGTACTGCGGCGAATCCGATGAAGCAACAATCATGGCGGCCGAATGCTTCAGAGAAGATTACTTCACAATTTTTTTTGAGGGGAACAATTTATTCGATCTTGATCCTGAAGCAGAATCGCAATATCTTCTAGCCGATCCGGACTGCCAGACGCTTAAATACCGCAGAAGATTCTCATCCCTGGGCCTCAGTGAGGAAGAAGAAAGGGAATGGGAGCAGATGGCCGCATTCTTTGGGTATGACTACATGAACTGATCGTCCTATCTTTTCAGGATAAGCCGTCTTCCCGGGCGGCTGATTGCTGTTTATGCTGAACGGAGAAATCACGGCATTTTCTCAGTTTGCCTATTGCGCTGGATGTTTAAATGCGTGAGTGTCGGATGCTTCCTGACGAGTGATAAAAAGCACCGGCGGTCAGTATCCATTTAACAGCGCACTGCGGATCAGTCAGAATTTGTAAGCTTTTCAATGTTCCCAAGAAAGGAATAACCTAGATACGATTTACGAGAGCCGTACTTCATAGGTTGTACAATTCCTTTTTTATTGAAAAAAATATCAATGTCTGATTGTCAAGACTTTTTACAATTCGGTTTGGATCCTCGTCTGCTCCAGGCGATCCAAGAAATGGGCTATGAGAAACCAACACCGATCCAATGCAAAGCAATCCCTTTGGTGCTTGAAGGTAAGGACATGCTTGCCGCGGCTCAGACGGGAACCGGTAAAACTGCCGGCTTCGGTCTTCCGGCACTTCAAAATATCCTGAAAGATGCAAATACCAGCATGTCGCCTGCGCGGCATCCTGTGCGCATTCTTGTCCTCTCGCCGACTCGAGAACTTGCAGACCAAACAGCAGAGGCGCTTTCCAACTTTGCCGCCAAGACTCCGCTGCGTGTCGGTGTCGTCTACGGCGGTGTCGATATCAAGCCGCAGATTGAACAGGTGCGAAAGGGCGTGGAAGTTTTAATCGCGACACCGGGACGCCTGCTTGATCACTTGGAACAGAAAAGTACCAACCTCAATCAGGTCAGTATTGTCGTGCTCGATGAGGCCGACAGAATGCTCGATATGGGATTTCTGCCGGATATCTCGCGCATCCTGAACAAATTGCCGAAAAAACGCCAAAATCTGCTGTTCTCGGCGACTTTCTCACTGGAAATTAAAAAATTAGCCGGGAACTTCCTTGTTGACCCGGTCCTGGTTACTGTTGCGCAGAGAAATACAACGGCTTCGACGATTACCCAGGAAGTCTATAAGGTTCAGGAAACTCAAAAACGCGACGCCTTGATCGATTTGCTCGAAAGCCGCGCACTTGACGCAAACGGAAATCCTCTGCAGACAATCGTTTTTGTCAATTCAAAACTGACGGCCAGACGCCTTTCTAAAAATCTTCAGGACTACGGGCTGAATGCCGACGCTATTCACGGAGATAAAACCCAGGACGAGCGCTTAAAGATCCTTGGCGACTTTAAGTCGGGCGCGCTTAATATTCTGGTTGCAACAGATGTTGCGGCACGAGGACTCGATATTGCAGAACTGCCGCTTGTGATCAATTTTGACGTGCCTTTTGTTTCCGAGGATTATGTTCATCGAATCGGAAGAACAGGCCGGGCTGGACAAAAAGGTTTGGCGCAAATGCTCGTGACGCCGGCTGATTCACGCTCTTTCGAGGCAATCGAAAGAATGCTGAAGAAGAAATTCGATGTGAAGAGTCTGACGCCCGAAGCGCACAGAATCAAACGCAGAACCACCCGCAGCTATAGCTACGAGAAGCCGGAGGAACACTTGGATGCGTTCTTTACGCAGCCTTATGTTCCGTCAGATGCGAAAGAGAGTAAAGCCGCACAGGCGCCTCGTCTGCAGAGAAGCGAAAAGAACGGCCGGCCGCGCGCGGTCCTGCTCGGCGGCAGCGGCAGAAAATAAAGATCAGTATTTTTTACCGCTGAGATAACTGCGCCAGCGCTTTGTCGCTTCCGCATAAAACTCCGGCAGCGTGTCGAAATCAAAAGCCTCGAAGCCTAAATGCTTCCAGGCTTTTGCTGTTTCAGCTTCTAAATTTTCAGCGTCAACGGCTTTCGCGCCGTTCTGTTTTGAGAGCTTCTGCCCGTCCTCGTGTGTCACTAAGGGAATATGCATATATTCAGGGGTGCGTACTCCCAGCGCTCTTTGAAGAAGAATTTGACGCGGAGTGTTGTCCAGCAGGTCCTGCCCTCGAACAATATGGGTGACGCCCTGATACGCGTCATCAGTGACAACTGCAAGCTGATAGGCCCAAAGACCGTCCGCACGTTTGAGTACAATATCTCCGACCTCTCTTTCAACGTTCTGCATAAAAGTGCCGCAGAGCCTGTCCGTAAAGACAACAGGATGCGAACGAGTGAGAAAACGAAGCGCTCGCACCGGTTTCCCGTGCGTGCCGCCGCGGCATGTTCCGGGATAAACGCCTTTGGGAAGATTAAGCCTGAGATCCAGCTCTTCAATAGATTTGCGTGAGCATGCGCATCCGTATACAAGCCCTTTTTTCTGCAGCTCTGCCAGACGCTTCTCATAAGCGTCGTTTCTGTCGGATTGAAAAAGAATCGGTCCGTCACTGTGAACCTGAAGCTTTTCCATGAGCTCCAGCTGCTGCTGAGCGCAGTGCTCCGGCTCCCTGGCAGGATCGATGTCTTCAATACGAATCAGCCAGCGGCCGTAATGCGCTTTAGCGTCTAAGTAACTGGCAAGAAGACACGCCAAGCTTCCCGCATGAAGCGGGCCTGTGGGCGAGGGTGCAAAACGTCCGACGTAATCAGCCAAGAATGTCACCTATCTGTTGAATTTATAACATTCTAACGATCTTACTTCTTCTTAAAGAAAAATCCTCCGGAAGATTCCTCGTCTTCGTCGTCTGACTCCTTTTCTTCAGATTCGCTTTCTTCCTTCGGTTTAGAGGCGTTCTCAATAGAAGTCTGCGGATAACCGATAATGGAGGCGGCCGCTGCGGGAGAAATCGTCGGAGCGCCGATGGCTTTTGCCGATGCGTTCGGATCGGCCGGCGGAATTTTTGATGATGCGGCCGGGGCCTGAAGATTTGCAGGGACCGTCGAAGTGCTTCCGGAAACCTGAGCAGAGAATCCGACCGGCGTCGGAGTCGGTGAAACGGTCACGCCGTAAGACGGTCCCGGCATTACGATGCCGTTTGCGACGCAGGCGTCATTAATCGCATTGAGAAAAGCGGCTTCTAATCGATAAGGTTCCATCAGTTCAACCGGATCCACCCAAACCACTAGCTCCACATTAATGCCGAAGTTACCGAATCCGGTGATGCCGCATTCAACTTCGTGAAGTTCATCGGGCTTAATGCAGTAAGGGACACTGACCGCGGCTTTTTCAATAATCTCTTTGACTTTCCTGAAATCAATGCCGTAGGGTATGGAGAACGGGAAAATCTTGCGGACGCCGCGTCGGTCCATGGTGTAATTCGTGAACGATTTATTAATCAGAGAGGCATTCGGAATAATGATGTCCTCTCCGGTCGGCGTGACGATGCGCGTTGCGCGAATCGTAATCATGGTGACCCTGCCGACTTTGCCGTCCGGCGTGCCGATAATATCGCCTAAACTGACTGCGCGCTCAGAGATAAGAATTAGACCCGCGACTGAGTTGTTCACAATCGTCTGCAGTCCGAAGCCGATACCAACAGAGAGGGCTGAAACTAAAATCGCTAAGTGCGTAATCGGCAGACCGATCATCGATAAACCGATCAGAATGCCGATACCGATGATGGACCAGTGAACGAAACGGGCCAGCATCGACAAAGATTCCGGACGGACGGAACCGTGACGATTGCCGATACGCTTAATACTGCTCTCGCTAATCTTGCCGAGCCAGTAGGCGACGAGAAAAACAAGCACAAATTCGAGAATGTCGAAAGTGCTGATCTCTGATCCGCCAATCGTAAATAGGGTCATCTCGAGCGGCTTGAGAATAGTTTCCGAGCCGGTGATTATTTTGTCCGTGAGATCTGTCATTAGCGCCTCTTATCTTCGACTTGTCAATATAGAGGCAAAAAAAGGCGCCATGCGGCGCCTACCCCTCAAATTAGGATGTTACGGATTGCCGTTCAGGCATCTTTCCAGGAAATCGGAAAGGTCCTGAACCTCTTCCAAACACATGTTGTGTTCAATGCCCGGATAGCCTTTAGACCAGAGATCCGTCGCGCCAAGTTTGCGAAGCTCGTTAATGGATATCTCGGTAAAGGGCGGCGGAACAATATTGTCCTGCTTGCCGTAGCCGACAAAAATCGGAGAGAGAATGCCGTCGCCGACATGCTCCGCATTGTAGCGGCTCATCAGCGGAAGATAACAGCTGATGCCGATAATCCCACCGATCGGACGCGTCATCTTCAGAGCAGAGAAAAGGGCCATGCATCCGCCCTGAGAAAAACCGCCTAAAAAGATTCTGGAGCGATCAATTCCTTTAGTCTCTTCCTGAGCAATCAGTCGCTCAATGATTTTCCAGGTCTCAAGCAGGCCGGCTTCATCTTCTTTGTCGATGTTGTCCAGGCTGAATAAATCAAACCATCCCTTCATCGGATAGCCGTTATTCATCGAAATGGGACGAACAGGAGCGCTCGGGAGAATAAAACGAGTCTGTTCCATCGGAGCGCCGCACGCGATCAGCTCCTCTCTGAAGTGCGCGAAGTCACTGCTGTCGGCGCCTAAGCCGTGAAGCATGATGAAAGCGGAGTCCGCTTTGCCTTCAGCCGGTTCAATGACTTGCTTTTCAATGATTTCAGGCAGTTCGGCTGATTTCGGTCTGAACACTTTGACGATCTCGGGACGTGTCTCTATCGAGGGGCCTCCGATAAGTTCAATGCAGTAGGGAATCGCGGCAAAAATTCCGTGAATCCCCTTGGACGGGAGCCCCTGCAGGGTTTCAGCGATCGCTTTAGGCTGACCGGGCAGGTTGAGGATCAGCGCGGCATGATCCTCGATCTCTCTCAAAACGCCGACCTGACGGGAAAGAATCGCGGTCGGAACAAAAGCGAGAGAAACAGCGCGCATCTGTTCTCCAAAACCCGGCATAACGCGTGTCGCAACGGCAAGCGTCGCTTCAGGCGTCACGTCTCTGCGGGAAGGACCGGTGCCTCCGGTGGTCAGAATTAAGTCGCATCCGTCTTCGTCACAGAGACGCTTAAGTGTCGCTTCGATCAGCGGCTGCTCATCAGGGATTAAAGCGCTGACAGTTTCATAGTCGGACAGCAGCGCCTGCTTCAGCCAGTCTTCCAGCGCCGGGATCCCTTTGTCTCGATAGGTTCCTTCGGAAGCTCGATCTGAAATAGAAACTAAGCCGATTTTTGTTTTGCGATTCTTACTCATCTTCTTCCTCTTCAGCCGCTTCAAGTGAGATCGGCGGCAGAACCAGCGCATAAATCAATTTGTACAGCGCCCTGGCACTCTTGGGCGGTTTGCTGCCCTGAGCTTCTTTTCTTGCGTTGCGGATCAGCTGGCGTACTTCCTGAACATCCGCTTCGGGAAACTGCTCGATAAATTTAGTCAGCGCATCGTCTTCGGCGATCAGCGCGTCACGAAGCCTTTCGCTCTTATGCAGCGCCGAGACCGCGGCTCGATCATTTCCGGTGGCGCGATCGATCGCGACACGGACCGCATCGGCGTCAAGCTGTCGCATAAGTTTTCCGATCAGCTGCAGCTGGCGTCGTTTCGCGCCGAAAGATCTCAGTCTGCGGAATTCTTCAATTTCTTTGACAATGTTATCCGGCAGATCAATCTTGGCAAGAGTTTCCGCGCCAAGTTCCGTCAGTTCTTTTCCGAGCGCCTGCAGATGCTCCGCTCTTCTTTTAAGCTCGCTTTTACTCGGGCCGTAGTCCTCTTCTTCTAAGTCGCTTGTTGTCATGACAATTCATTCTGTGTTGGTCAACTAGCGCTATCATAAACTCAGAAACTAATAATAGAGAGTACATAACGATGGGAACTCCCACAATAAGTAGCGCTGAAGAAATGAAGGCGCTTGTTTCTCACGCATTGGAGACGGCTCTGAAACTTGGCGCCTCTTCCGCGGCCGCCGAAGTCAGCGATGAAAAGGGCCGCTGCGTCACAGTGAGAAACTTTGATACGGAATCAATTGAGTACACAAGAGACCGAAGCTTTTCTATTTGCGTCTACATCGGCAAATCCAGAGCGTCAGCCTCCAGCGGAGATCTCTCGCCGAAATCAATCGAAAATACAATCCGAGCGGCGGTTGATATGGCTCGCTATACCGCGGAGGACAAAGACGCGGGACTGCCGCCTGCGGACCGTCTGTGTTTAAAGCCGAGAAATCTGAACCTTTGCCACCCTTGGGATATTTCGGTGGAAGAAATGACGGATATCGCCGTTAGGGCTGAGCGCGCAGGCCGTGATTACAGCCCGCAGATCGTGAATTCAGACGGCGCCGGGATCAACTCTTCAGTCGGCAGTTTTGTGTTCGGAAATACAGAAGGATTCCTTGCGGGTTATCCGTTCAGTAATCACTCAATAGACGTTTCACTGGTGGCGCGTGATAAAAACGGCATGCAGAACGGTTCGTGGTATTCCCTGGGTACGAGCCCGCATGATCTTTTATCACCGGAAGAAATGGGACAAATCGCGGCGCGCCGCGCGGTAAGCGCGCTTTCTCCGCGTTCTCTGAAGACTCAAAAATGTCCGGTTATCTTTGAGGCGCCTGCGGCTCGCTCTTTGTTCCGATGTTTTACTCGGGCTGTCTCCGGAGCAATGCTCTATAGGGATATGAGCTTTTTGAAAAATGCGCTCGACACGAAAGTGTTCTCTGACAAGCTGACGATTGTGGAAAATCCTTTTGTTCCCGGCGCGTACGGCTCGGCCCCGTTTGATGACGAGGGCGTGCTTCCTTCGGAAAGACTTATTGTCGATCAGGGCATATTAAGAGGGCTGTTCCTTTCAACCTACACCGCGCGTAAGCTTGGTGTGGAAACGACCGGCAACGCCGGCGGCCCATTTAATCTCTTCTTCCGAAACCGCGATGAAGCGAGTGAGCCGACACTTGTCTCTCTGCTTCATAGAATGGATCGGGGACTGCTCATCACGGAAACAATGGGGCAGGGTATTAATTTAACGACGGGAGACTACTCTCAGGGCGCTTCGGGCTTCTGGGTGGAAAACGGAGAAATCTGCTACCCCGTCGAAAACATTACGGTCGCGGGAAACCTTCGGGATATGTTCCTCGGGTTTGACGCGATGGCTGAAGATTATGATCTTAACGGCGTGGTTCGGTGCGGTTCCACTCTTCTAGCGGAAATGACCGTAGCAGGCAGTTAAAAAAGTAATATAGAAGTTATTGATAGTGAGTTATCAAGGAGAAGTCACAACATGAAAAAAGATATCGATTGGAGCAAGCTTGGATTCGGATACACACCGACAGATTTTCGTTTCCAGGCTGAGTGGAAAGACGGCAAATGGTCCGAAGGCAAGCTGATTTCGGACCCGAATATTGAGCTTTCAGAAGCCGCCTGCGTTTTCCATTACGCTCAGTGCTGTTTCGAAGGTCTGAAGGCATATGAAACCGTTGACGGCCACATCGTTACATTCCGCCCCGATCAAAACGCAGAACGCATGCAGCACAGTGCAGCGCGCCTGGAAATGCCTGAATTCCCGAAAGAGCTGTTTGTAAAGGCGGTTGAAGAAGTGGTTCGTGCTAACGCCGATTGGGTTCCTCCGTACGGTACCGGAGCTACGCTTTATATTCGCCCCGTCATGATCGGCTCCGGCCCTCAGATTGGCGTTGCTCCGGCCAACGAATTTATTTTCAGAATTTTTGTCATGCCGGTTGGCGCGTACTTCAAAGGCGCGATTAAGCCTCTGAAGCTCACTATTCCTGAATTTGACCGCGCGGCGCCGCGCGGAACGGGGGACATTAAGGCAGGCCTCAACTATGCGATGAGTTTGCACCCGACCATGGAGGCCCATCGCAAGGGCTATGCGGAAAACATTTACCTTGACCCGGCCACTCGTACTTACATTGAAGAAACAGGCGGCGCGAACCTGCTGTTTGTGGATAAAGAAGGAACGATTGTTGTTCCTAAGTCTGACTCTATTCTTCCTTCGATTACACGCCGCTCACTCGTTGAGGTCGCCCGCGATATTCTCGGTATGAAGGTAGAAGAAAGAAAAGTTCGTCTTGACGAGCTGAAAGACATGCAGGAAGGCGCGCTCTGCGGCACAGCTGCGGTACTCGCTCCGATCGGCATGATCAATACGCCTGACGGCGATATTTATCTTCCTTCCGGTATGGAAAAAATGGGACCGGTCTGCACAAAACTGAGAGAAACTCTGACCGGCATCCAGATGGGTACGGTCAAAGGTCCTGAAGGCTGGATCTATAAGATCAAATAAGTCATAAGGCAAAAAAAATCCCGGGAAAAAACTCTCGGGATTTTTTTGCGCTAAACATTATTCAGCTTTTTTGTAGGCTTCTACACCGTCCATAATCACTTTGCAGGCTTCTTCAGGACCTGTCCATCCGGAAACCTTGGCCCACTTGCCTTTTTCCAGATCTTTGTAGTGTTCAAAGAAGTGACGGATCTGAGCCAGAAGATCTTCAGGTACATCTTCAATGGTGTTGACCTTGTTGTATCTCGGAGTCAGCTTCTGAACCGGAACAGCCAGCATCTTCATGTCACCGCCGCTTTCGTCTTCCATCAGCAGCATGCCGAGCGGACGGCAGCGAATGACGGAACCGGCAAGAAGAGGGAACGGAGTGATAACGCAGACGTCAACCGGGTCTCCGTCATCGCCGAGTGTCTGAGGAATGAAACCGTAGTTGGCGGGATAACGCATGGAGGTACCGATAAAACGGTCAACCAGAAGCGCGCCGCTTTCTTTGTCTACTTCATATTTGACAGGATCGCTCTGCGCGGGGATTTCAATGACGCAGTTGAAGTCATGCGGAAGATCGCGCCCCGCACTAATTTTTGACATATCCATATTTAACTCTCGACTCGATGGAAAATAAAAGTTTAATTTTAGTATTACTCAGAGCTCCGTGCCAAACGACAGAGTTCATGGATTAAGTTCGGATCGTGTGAATCAATCAGTGAGACGCGCGGGAAACCGAGTTCATACAGCCGTTCTGCAATACGCGGATGAATCGTCAGAACAGCGGCGTCTTTGATAGATTCACGCATGGATTCGCATACGTTTTCTAAAAGAATATCTGCGGAGTCCGAACTTGTTAAATACACCGCGGCAGGAGGAGTCTGCTCAAGCTGTGCTTTTTCTTCCTCAGACGCCTTGAAAGGGATGCGCCGGTAGATGACTTCTTTGCGGACATCCACGCCGGCTTTTTGAAGCTCTTCAAAGAGGAACTCTCGGCCCGTCTGTCCTCGCAGAATGATCGCTTTCTTGGGAAGACCGAGCGCCTTCAGTTCGTCAAAAAGCAGCTCTGATCCGCTCTGCAGTGATGTTCCCTTCGGGAAAATCGCGCGCTTGGTGTTCGGCCAATACTTTTGAATGAGCTCGGCACTCGGGGCGCCGACCGCGGCAAAATGCGTGCTGTCCGGAAAATCAGGAACGATCTCAGAAAGGCAGCGAACCGCGGCAGGACTGACAACAATCAGAAGCGCTCCGTCTCGAGCTTCCTGCACAAGCTTCTCAATATCCGCCTGACTGCGCTTTGCACTGCGAAAGGAGAAGGCGGGCCAAAAAAAGACAGGCATGCCGCCTTTGGCAGCCGCTTCCGCTGCCGCCTTTCCCTCACGCCCGGGCTTCATGACCAGAATGGATTTCATGCCGGATTCAGCACTTCGCGAAGCAGACGTTCAGCGCCTTTTTCCTTCAGATCGCGAACGATGACTTCGGCGTTGTTCTCCGGCGTGTCGGCCGCAGCCGTGAGCTCGGAATAAACAAACTCACCGGTCATGTGGTTGCCCACGAGTGCGCGAAGAAACATCTGACCGTCCTCAATGGTGGCGTAAGCTGCAAGGGGAACCTGACAGGAACCGCCGAATGCGAAGGAAACCGCGCGTTCAGCTCTCGTGCATAAACGTGTTTCTTCGTCGTTCAGAGTGCTCAGATACTGCAGCGTGACTTCGTCTCCTTCCACCGCTTCAATGCCGATCGCGCCTTGTCCGGGCGCCGGAAGAGAAACTTCAGGCGGAATAAGAGAGCGGATTCTTTCGCTGAGTCCAAGACGCTTGAGGCCGGCGCTTGCCATAACGAGCCCGTCGTATAAGCCGGCGTCCAGCTTGGAAAGACGTGTGCCGACATTGCCTCTGATCATTTCGACCTTGAGGTGCGGGAATCGAGCTTTCAGCATCAGTTCGCGTCTGAGACTCGCGGTTCCGACAACGGAACCCGCCGGCATGTCTTCCAGACGCTCATATTTCTGTGAGACGAAGCAGTCGCGTGGGTCTTCTCGCTTCATGACAGCGGCAAGCACACAAGGTTTGAACAGCGTCATCGGAACGTCTTTCAGACTGTGAACCGCAAACTGGGCTTTGCCCTCGAGCATCGCGGCTTCCAGTTCTTTAACAAAAAGTCCTTTGCCGCCGACTTTGGACAAAGTGACGCCTAGAATTTTGTCGCCTTTGGTTGTGATACCGAGAATTTCTACGTCAAGTTCCGGGAATTTTTCTTTCAGGACGGACTGAACGTGTTTTGTCTGCCAAAGCGCAAGAGGACTCTCACGGCTGGCAATGATTAATTTGTTTTCCTGTGTCATTGTGACTGCATCAGAAGTTGAATAAATAACTTCGTTAGTGTAGCAACGGAATGTTACGCGCAGATTAGAAAAAACGTCGCCAAATTCTAGTCTTGGTTAAGATGCTCAGTCGGCGGATTCTATATAATATCTTCTTTTTTTAAATAGTTATTGTTGCTATGGCCCAAATTAATCACAACTCAGTACACGCCGATCCGCTTGCTTCTAAAAAGGAGGCTTGGAGCGGACGCTTTTCTGAGCCTATGGCCGAATTTGTTTTGCGTTACACGGCGAGTGTGAATTTTGACAAACGCATGGCCGAAGCAGATATTGCCGGTTCTGTCGCGCACGCTAAGATGCTCGCAAAGTGCGGGATCATCAGCCAATCCGACCTTAAAGATATTGAGCGCGGCATGCGCCAGATTCTTCAGGAAATCAAAACCGGACGCTTTGATTGGAAGCTTGAACTGGAAGATGTTCACCTGAATATCGAGGCAAGACTCACTGAATTAGTCGGGGACGCGGGCAAGCGTCTTCATACCGGCCGCAGCCGAAACGACCAGGTTGCGGTGGATATTCGTTTATACCTGAGAAATGAAATTGATCAGATCGTGAAGCTGCTGACCCATCTTCAGGAGTCTCTGCTGCACGTGGCTGAAAAAAATGTCGACACGATCATGCCGGGCTACACGCATATGCAGGTTGCTCAGCCGGTTACGCTCGGTCACCACTTCCTTGCCTATGCGGAAATGTTTGAGAGAGACCGCGAACGTCTGCTCGACTGCCGCAAGCGCGTCAATCGTTCACCCCTGGGCGCAGCCGCGCTCGCGGGCACTACTTATCCGATCGACCGTGAATACACAGCGGAGCTCCTCGGTTTTGAAGGTGTAACGCAGAATTCACTGGATTCCGTCAGCGACCGTGATTTTGCAGTTGAGTTCTGCTCCTGCGCCTCTCTGATCATGGTGCACATTTCCCGTCTTTCTGAAGAGCTGATCTATTGGATGAATACCAATTTCGGCTACATCATGCTGCCGGACCGTTTTACAACCGGTTCATCCATCATGCCTCAGAAGAAGAATCCGGATGTTCCCGAGGCAGCTCGAGGCAAGTCCGGACGAGTTGTGGGACACCTGATGGGTCTGCTCATGCTGATGAAAGGTCAGCCGCTTGCCTATAACAAGGACAATCAGGAAGATAAAGAACCTCTCTTTGACACGATCGACACAGTCAAAGATACACTGAGAGCGTTCATCGAGATGATCCCCGGAATTGAAGTTCGTAAGGACCGCCTGAGAGAAGCGGTGATGCTCGGATTCCCGACAGCGACTGATTTTGCCGATTATCTTGTGCGCAAGGGACTGCCGTTCCGGGACGCGCATGAAGCAGTGGGCTGCGCAGTTCGCCTCGCCTCGGAAAAGGGCTGCGCGCTTCATGATCTTTCCTTGGAAGAACTGCGCGAGTTCTCGGACAAGGTCGGACCCGATGTGTATGAAAGTCTTACCCTTGAAGGCTCCGTCGCGGCGAGAAATCATACCGGAGGCACCGCTCCGATTCAGGTAATGCGTCAGGTACAGATTTGGAAAGACCGTCTGAAAAACCGCAGCTAAATTAAAAGTCAGCTGAACAAAGAGAGTCGGAATTAAAACGCCGGCTCTTTTTTTATGACGAGCTGAGCGTCTGAATCCGTTATCTGCGCACGCAATCTCTTATTATTAAAACGATACGTTTTGAGAAAGTTTATGTCTGAAAGAATCATTATCACACTGGCTCAGCTGAATCAGACAGCGGGCGATCTTCAGGGCAATACCGCACGAATTCTTGAGGCTGCCGGCAAAGCCGCTCAGAACTCGGATATTCTTCTGACGCCGGAATTGTCTGTCTGCGGATACCCGCCGGAAGATCTTCTGCTTATGGACAGCTTCATCCGCGACTGCGGTCTGAAACTTGAAGAAATCCGCACTGCTTCAGAAGCTTGGCCGAATCTGGCGATTCTTGTCGGCCATCCGAGCCGACGCGAAGGAAAACTCTACAACTGCGTCTCGGTCGTAAAAGGCGGAAAGATTCTTCTTTGTTACGAAAAAAAGGAACTTCCGAACTACGGTGTGTTTGATGAAGCTCGCTATTTCTCTCCCGGCGGTGAGCAAAAACAGGTCTTTCAGATAAAAGATACAGTGTTTGGCATTGCCGTCTGTGAGGATGTTTGGTTTGAAAACGCCTCCAAGGCCGCAAAAGCCCAAGGTGCGCAGATTCTTCTGATTCCAAACGCTTCACCTTATGAAGAAGGCAAACTGAATCAGCGGCTTGAGAAAATCAAAAACAATGTCATTGCGCTCGGGATGGATGCGGTATATGTCAATATGGCGGGCGCGCAGGATGAGATTGTCTTTGACGGAGCCTCATTTGCTTGTTCGCAGGAGGGCGTTCTCGCAAGACTTGCCTATTTTGGCGCAGCCCTCGGACAAGTTGCCGTAGAGAACGGCCGCGTAGTTAAAGGCGCTGTAGAGCCGCAGCCTGAAGCAGTGGAACTGCTTTATCGTGCTTTGGTGACGGGCTTCCGTGATTACGTGCAGAAAAATAAATTCAAAGGGATCGTCCTTGGACTTTCCGGCGGCGTGGATTCGGCGCTTGTTCTTAAGATCGCCGTTGATGCCGTGGGCGCGGACAATACGCTTGCCGTGATGATGCCGTCCGTCTACACCTCGAGTCTTAGCCGAAGAGACGCTCAGGCGCTGGCAGATCGCCTCGGCGTACGCTTTGAGACGATCTCGATTCAGGACGGCTACTCCGCTTTTGAATTTATGCTTGCGCGGCAGTTTCAGGGAAAACCGAAGGATGTGACGGAAGAAAATCTTCAGGCCAGAATCCGCGGCGTGATTCTGATGGCAATCTCCAATAAATTCAGCTCAATGGTGGCCACAACCGGAAACAAGAGTGAAATGGCGGTCGGCTACTCAACGCTGTACGGAGATTTAGCAGGCGGCTACGCTGTGCTCAAGGATGTTTATAAAACTCAGGTTTATGAAATATGCCGCTGGCTCAACCGCGCCCAAAACGTATTTCCGGAAACTATTCTGACGCGTCCTCCGACAGCCGAACTGCGGGAAAATCAGAAAGACCAGGACTCGCTTCCCGACTATGGTGTGCTCGACGGCATCCTCAAGCGTTTTATTGAGGAGCGTGAAGACGCACATCAGATAGTTAAAGCGGGCTATAAGCATGAAGACGTTCAGCGCGTTCTGACCATGCTTCAGAAAGCAGAGTACAAGCGCCGGCAGTCACCGATCGGACCGAAAGTGACAAAGGTAGCTTTCGGCAGGGATTGGCGGTTCCCGGTAACTGATAAATATAAGCTGTGAGAGTGTTAAACTCTCAAAAAAACGAAGGAGAGACCGTGAAACAGATCCTCGCAATTATTAAACCGTTCAAGCTTGATGAGGTGCGCGAAGCACTTGCTGAAATTGGTGTGCAGGGAATGACCGTAACCGAGGTAAAAGGTTTCGGCAGACAGAAAGGACACACGGAACTGTACCGTGGCGCTGAATATGTGGTGGATTTTCTGCCGAAGATGAAGATTGAGTGTGTTGTAGACGATTCTCTGGTCAATATGGCAGTGGAGGCGATTATGAAAGCCGCCAGAACCAACAAGATCGGAGACGGAAAGATCTTCGTGATGCCGGTTGAAGAAGTGATACGCATCCGTACGGGTGAAACCGGAAACTCAGCGGTTTAAAAAAAGTCCTCCGAAATTCGGAGGATTTTCTTTTAGAGAGGAGCGAGCAGAACGTACAGCGCTCCGGCTCCGCCGTCAAAGCTTGGCGCTTCGACAAAAGCGAGAACCTCTTTTTTCTGAATCAGCCATCCCGGGACTCTTTCCTTCAGTACGGGCTTCTTTTGGAAGGATCCAAAACCCTGTCCGTGGATAATACGGACAGCGCGATGACCTGCTTTCATTTGTTCCGTGATGAAAACAGAGAGAAGCGCCCTCGCTTCATCGGACGTATATCCGTGAAGATCGAGCGATCCCTTGATTGACCAGGTGCCGGCTCTGAGTTTTTTAGGAATATCGGGCGCCATGTTTTTGGCTCGGTATGAAAGCCTTTCGTCCGAATCCAAATATAGATCGGCATTGATATGGTCCGAAAGCGAATCCGTCAGAACAGCTTCGTTGTCAAGCTTAGTCTGACGGGGATAAGGATCCGGCTTCGCTTTTTCATGATGGACAACATCATTGTGAAGCTTAACGGGCTTAACGCCGAGCTTCTTCATGGCATTTTCAAACTCGTGAGCTTTGGCTTGGCGCTCTTTTTTCCTTTTCTCTTCTTCCGCTGCGGCCTTAGCGCGCTCTTCGGACTGAATTCGAAGCGTCTCCTTCAGTCCGAGCAGGGAAGCGAATGACTCTTTAGAACCGGCCATTTTCTCAGCTTCTTATGCGAGGTTATTGAGCTCGAGATATTCCTGGGCGTCCAGAGCGGCCATACAGCCTGTGGCGGCACTGGTGATCGCCTGACGATAAACCTGATCCTGAACGTCGCCGGCTGCGAAAACGCCGGGGATGTTTGTCGCCTGAGCGCTGCCGGAGGCAATGCCTTTGGTCACAATATAGCCGTTGTTCAGCTCGAGCTGACCTTCGAAGAGGTCGGTGTTGGGCTTATGGCCGATAGCGATAAAGACGCCCATGACAGGAATAGTTTCCTGTTCTCCGCTCTTGAGGTTGTTGATGCGGACAGCGTTGACACCGTTGTTGTCGCCGAGGATTTCATCAAGCGTGCAGTGCTCGTGCAGAACGATCTTGCCTTCAGCCGCGACAGCCTTAAGTTTGTCGACCATGATCGGTTCGGCTCTGTAGGTATCACGACGATGGATCATGTGAACCTTGCTGGCGATGCCGGAAAGATAAATCGCTTCCTTAATCGCAGAGTCTCCGCCGCCGACGATGGCAACTTCCTGGTTGCGGTAGAAGAAGCCGTCGCAGGTTGCGCAGGCGGAAACGCCTTTGCCCTTGAAGGTTTCTTCGCTCGGAATACCGAGATATTTAGCGCTGGCGCCGGTAGCGATAATCAGAGTATCGCAGGTGTAGGTACCGTTGTTGCCGACTAAACGAAGCGGCTTTTCCTGAAGATGCGCTTCAACGATTTCATCGAAAACAATCTTTGTCTCGAAACGTTCAGCGTGCTCAAGCATGCGGTTCATCAGTTCGGGACCCATAACACCTTTCGGGTCTCCGGGCCAGTTGTCTACTTCAGTAGTGGTTGTGAGCTGACCGCCTTGTTCCATTCCGGTAATGAGCGTCGGTTTGAGATTGGCGCGTGCTGCGTAAACAGCTGCAGTGTATCCGGCAGGACCGGAACCGAGGACCAAAACTTTAGAATGTTCAGTAATATTAGACATAAAATACCGTCCGAATAAATTAAAAAATGCTCGACGATTATAGTAGAGCGAGGTTATATTTCTATAAATCAGATACCTTCAGCACACAATGAGTAACACAATCGAGACTATGTTTTTGGCAAGAAGATCGCCCGCGACAGCTTCTTCCGGTCCGGAATTCAACGGCATCAGCAAACTTTGGGGCTTTATTCTTTGCGTGTGTATGACGGCCGGATTTATCGCGCTGTCTTTAATCCTGTGGACGCATAACAGCAGCGATCCCGGTTTTTCGCGCTTTACATCCGAGCAGGAAGTTTCCAATATTTTCGGTACGGCGGGCGCCTGGATTTCTGATCTGATTTATCTGCTGTTTGGCTGGGGTGTATGGATTTTTGCGGCCGGAGCGCTCTTTTTTCTGATTCGCGGAATAAAGCGTATCAGAGGGCGCTCTGTGACGACGACAATCTATCCGATGGGTTTTCGGATTTTCGCTTTCGTGCTGCTGCTTCTGTCGGCCTGCGCGCTCTTTTTCCTGCGGTTTCATTCTTACTCAGGAGAACTGCCGGGGACGACCGGCGGCGTACTTGGCAGCGCGATCGGATCCGAGATGCTTTACTGGATGAACCACACGGTGGCGACAGTACTTCTTTTGATTATTGCGCTTTACAGCGCATCGGTTTTCCTCGGTTTTTCCTGGATCGGTCTGTGTGAAGGTATCGGCCGTGTACTGGAAAATATCGGCAGCCGCATTATGGCGATCCGCCAGACTAAAGAGGATATTGCTGCGGGTAAAGCCTCTACTGAAGAAAGAGAGAAGATGCTTCAGGACAATCATGCTCCGCATGAGCAGCATGTCGAGCCTGCGATCAAGGAGCAGGAGGTTGTCACCGAAAGCGAAATCTTCGGTCCGAAGCCTGAGGATAAGGTTGTCGGCATTCATGAATTCGAGCCGATTGATTTTAAGCCCGATCCGACATTTATAGCCCGCAGAGAGCCTCAGGCAGCTCCGGAGGCCCCGCAGCCCCCGCAGGCTCCCCAGGCGAGTCCGACCGCTGAAGAAACGGATGATATTCCGGTTGAACAGAGCGAAACAGTCGGATTAAGCGGCAAAATGCCCGAGGAAGCACCATTCGTCGAAACTGTTCATGAATATGAACTTCCGAGTGCGAATCTACTGACCGAGCCGCCGTTTGAGAAAACGACGGTCAGTCAGGATGAGCTGCGGCTTACCTCTCAGCGAATTGAACATATTCTTCAGAACTATAAGATCACCGCTAAAGTGCTTTCAGCGCTTCCCGGACCGATCATTACACGATTTAAAGTACAGCCGGGGGTGGGCGTTAAATCCAAGAAATTTGTTGAGGTCGCAAAGGATTTGGCTCGCGGTTTAGGACAGCCGAATGTGCGAGTGGTTGAGAATTTAAGAGAGATTGACTGCATCGGGCTGGAAGTCCCAAATTCAGGCCAGTCTGTTCAAACGATTTATCTTAAAGAAATCATTAACAGTCTGGTTTTTAAACAGAGCACTTCTCCTCTGACGCTTGCGTTAGGCAAGAATGTTGCAGGAGAGCCGGTTGTCATTGATTTAGCCAAAGCGCCCCATCTTTTAGTGGCCGGTACAACGGGTTCCGGTAAATCCGTCGGCGTGAACGCGATGATTTTGTCCATGCTGTATAAAAACAACCCGGACGATCTGAAACTTATCCTGATTGACCCGAAAGAGGTCGAATTCGGAATGTATGAGGATATTCCTCACCTGCTGACTCCGGTGATTACCGATATGTCTGAAGCGGCTCATGCGCTTAACTGGTGTGTTCGCGAAATGGACCGCCGCTATAAGATGCTGCGCATGGCAGGTGTACGCAACTTTGACGCGTACAACGAGAAGATTGCAGAAAGTGCCGCGCAGGGCATCACTCTGATGAACAAGATGGTTGAACCTCCTGTTCCGTTGGAAAAGATGCCTTATATCATCATTATCGTTGACGAGTATTCGGATCTCTTAATGATGTACGGCAAGGAGGTTGAAAACAAGATTACTCGTCTTACTCAGAAGGCGAGAGCCGCGGGCATGCATGTCATTCTGGCCACTCAGAGGCCGAGTACTGACGTTGTGACTGCCGTGATTAAGGCGAACTGCCCGTCGCGTATTAGTTTCCAGGTTTCGAACCGCTATGACTCGATGACGATCCTCAACACTCCGGGTGCGGAAGAGCTGCTGGGAAGAGGCGACATGTTCTACATGCGGCCGAGCAAACCGCTTCAGCGCATTCACGGCGCGTATGTGACGGATGAGGAAATTAACAACGTGACGAACTATCTTCGTTCTCAAGGTACGCCTTGCTATGTTGAAGGCGTGACGAACGCTGCGGAAGAGGAAGCGGTGGAAGAAGCAGAAAGCGTAAGCACGGGCGGAGCTGCCAGAGGTGAGGATAACGCTTTGTATGATCGGGCCGTAGATTTGGTGATTTCAGAGAATCGGCCTTCGATTTCGTATATTCAGCGTCGCCTCAGCATTGGTTATAACCGTGCGGCCAATCTCATCGAGCAGATGGAGAAGGAGGGCATCGTTTCAGCGCCGACTCAAAACGGCAAGCGGCAAGTGCTTGCGCAGAAAACTCCGTCGTTTGAAGACTAAAGAAAGGCCGCCCTCGGGCGGCCTTTGAACTGCAGGGGAAAAGCAATTAGTTTTCAGTTGACTGTGCGAGCAGTCCGCGCTGCGAAGCCCAGCTCCAAGGCGTATCCAGCCAGCTTTCGATATCTTCCTTTTCTTTCTCTGAGATTAACTCCATACTGACAGCTTTCTCGACGATCGCTGCAAAAGGAAGGAGTTGGAAAGCCTGAATACCGTTCTTGTCGAAGAGTTTGGCGGTTTCAGGCATATCAAAGTTTGTGATCGCAAAACAGTGCGTTACGATCGCGCCCTGCTCACGAAGTGCTTTGGCGGCGTCAAGCAGAGACAAGCCTGTAGAAAGATGGTCTTCGATGATCAGCACGCGTTTTCCTTTTACGTTTTCGCCATCGATACGCGTTTTATCGCCGTAGCTTTTAGCAACCTTTCTGACAGTGATAAACGGAACAGAAAGACGGTATGCGAGCGCGCCTCCATGTGCGGTTCCCGCATCTTCAACGCCGGCGATCATATCAAACGGAATCTTTAATTCGACGATGCGGGAGGCCATGGTTTCGATGATATCCCGCCAGGCTTCCGGATAGGAAGGAAGTGTGCGGTTATCGACGTAAATCGGCGTTACAAGGCCTGAGCGAAGGCGCATCGGCTTATCTTTAAGAAAGACAATTGCATTATGGGACAGCAGATGTTCAGCCATAATGTCTTGAGCAAGAAACGAAGTAGGCATAGGAGTGATTAAATCTGGATAGTGAAATCGGTATTGGGAAGGTCCGGAAGTCCGAGGACTTTTCTGCCGTTGACTGAGCCGATTCGCGCAAGGCGCTCCATCTCATCATAGCGGCAGCCGGTTGCCAGGGTTGTGAGTTCGTGCCACATATCTCCGTTGTTCCAGGGAACCATCGCATCGCAGACATTATCAGTGCCGAGCGCGACAGTAATTCCGGCCGGATCAAGTTCGTCTACAGGCGTCATGGAGTTATGCGCCGGTCCGATCAGCTCCGAGCGAGGCGTATCAATCCAAGCGGTCGGGCAGGCGATCATCATCACGTTGGCTTTTTTCATCAGATCATAGAGACGCTGACGGTATTGTCTGGAGTGAGCAGCGATTGAGATACCGTGGATCGCGACAACTCGGCCTTCCATTCCGTGCTCAATTGTCTTGCGGCAAAGTTCTTCTGTCTCGTATTCCAGAGATTGGTTGAACTGGTCGACGTGGGCGTGGACCATTTTGCCAAGCGCTTTAGCGGTACCGAGAATGATGTCAAAAGCTTCGGATCCTTTTCCGTAATCATTTTCGTCACGTTTGGGAAGAGCTCCGATGATATCGACCATCTGAGAGCCGATATCAAACCATTCACGGGCGACCGGATCGATAACACCTTTGAGCGTCTGGTTTGCGAATTTAACAATCAGCTGATCCGCATAATGTTCTCTGGCGCGGATGCCTGCCTTAATCGCACGGTCTTTGCTTTGCGGATCGATATCCACAAAAGTTCCGACCGCTGTGACGCCCTGAGAGATCATTAACTCGAAGAATTGGCAGAAGCGTCTGTAGAAATCTTCCTCTGTTGATTCGGATTTAAGTCTGTCAAGAGCGTCCCATTTCTGCTGCAGAGTACAGGTTTTTCTCATCTGCAGTACGTCCGGACTTAATGTAAATGACCGATCTGCGTGCGCGTGGGTGTTGACCCATCCGCCGTTTCTTTTAATCACAGGCTCAATCATTGAGCGGATTGTGAGAGGAGCTTCTAAATTCATTATTTTGTCCTATAAAAAAACGGCACTTCTAAAAGAAATGCCGTCTGGGAATTCCGCATATTAAAAGAAAAAGAGATGCCGGGCACACGAAGAGCCCTCAAACAATTGAAGGTTTTACCTTCACGCAGTTTGAATGTTGAAATTTGCATGTTGCGAAGGATAGCAAAAATCTTTGTGGTTTCGTGTGCTCTGAAGCAGAACTCGAAACAAAAAAATACTTTTTATCTCAAGATGAAGTTTTTTTCTGCTGACGCGATTTATAGCATTGCTAGAATCATTCGGAAGCATCTTGTTTCCCGATGAATTTAATTTCGGCTGGGGCTTTTTAGAAGCGAAGTCAGTGCCTGTTTTTTACTTAGGAACCTTAAACGACGGATAACCGCATAAGGTTAGACGGAAAGATATGAAGAAACTACTTGTGTTTTTATACTGCTGCGGTGCAATGAATTCTATTGCCTGCGCAGCCGATGCGTCCGTATTAAAAAATTTTCTCGCATCGCAGTCTGTGTCAGGAGTTTTTTCTCAACAGACGGTTGACAAACAGGGTAAAGCGACGGAAGAGCCGTCGCAGGGCGACTTTAAATTTCAGAAGCCCGGTAAGTTTAATTGGGTTTACCAGACCCCGTACGAGCAGGTCATGGTATGTGACGGCAAAGAGCTCTTTGTTTGGGATAAAGATTTGAACCAAGTTACCGTTCGTAATGCTAAGGGAGCCATACCTCAGAGCCCTGCGTCGATTCTCTTCGGTCAGGATTCATTAGACAGGGACTGGGACATCACTCAGCTGCCCGATAAAGACGGACTGACGTTATTTAAGTTGGTGCCGAAGAAAAAAGATGCCAGTGTGAAGGAAGTGATATTCGGGTTTAAGGGTGAAAATCCTGAGCTTTTGCAGGTTAACGGGTTGATGGGAGAAAAAACGACGCTTCAATTTAAGGACGTAAAAACAAATGAGCGTATTGCGCCCTCTGTTTTCTCTTTTGTTCCGCCTAAAGGTGCTGACGTTCTCAAGGTCAAATAGGTCTTCTGTTAATGAAGAGACTATAGATATTAGCTAAATAGTGTTATTCTCTTGGGTACATAGATATACGGGCAGCACTATTGAGAATCAATAAGTAAAACAGCGGTGCTGATTGAAATGACGAAGAGAATAAGTTTTATTCATTCGGTGAGAAACCGGATGAACTCTGTTCCTCGCGAATTATTCGAGAGGAGCATGAATGAGTAAGATATTTTTGTGCGGGGACCCTCACGGCGAGTTTTCGCACATATTGAGCGCGATCGATCAATGGCATCCGGATGCGGTGCTGATCCTCGGCGATCTCACGCCGCCTCAGTCGCTGGATGTGATTTTCAAATCTGTCCGTGATACCAAGACAAAGATTTACTGGATTCCGGGCAATCACGATACGGATACCGATCTTATTTACGATCGGCTTTGGCGTTCGTCTTTTGCCAGAAACAATCTCCACGGCCGTGTACAGGATATTTGCGGCGTAAAGGTTGCGGGTCTGGGCGGTGTTTTCCGCGGTCAAATTTGGATGCCTCCGAATCTTCCTTTGTTCTCTTCGCCGAGTCTGTTTATCCGCAAGATAGGAAAAAGCGGCATGTGGCGCGGCGGACTGCCTCGCAGACACCGCTCTACAATTTTTTATTCCGTTTATGAAAAGCTGAGAGAGTGTAAGGCGGATATTCTTATTACGCACGAAGCTCCTTCTATGCATGCCAAGGGCTTTGAAGCGATTGATGATTTAGCAATCAGTCTCGGCGCAAAAATGATTATTCACGCGCATCAGCATGAAAGTCGATGCTATCTTCCCCAGAAGGGGCTAAAGTGCCGTGGTATTGGGCTTAGAGGGATTATTGATCTTGAGGGAAATATTATTGTTCCCGCACAAGTTGATCCCAGGGAGCTTCAGGAAAAAATTCAGAAGCAGGTGAAATTACCGTTCCCCGGTGTTCGTCGAACACCAGCTTCGAAGTTCCGTCGGCTCACCAAGAATCGTTTCGGACGACTGCAGAGACGCGAGTGGTCTCCGGTATCTAAGAATAAAGGCCGTAAAAGCTGACAACCCTCAGTAGGTCTCCTTCATGAACCGCTCCCTGCTGTTCCGGAAGGAAGATGAAGCAATTAGCGTCTACCATTGAGCGCATGGCGCCGGTTTTTTGAGAACCTGCGGGTATTACGCAGATACGGCCGTTTCTTACTTCTAAGACGCCTCGTTGGAATTCTGTGTATCCCGGTTTTTTCTTAAGATTGTCTGCCCCAGCGTAGGCGAGACTCATTTTAAGTGTTGGATTAATTTCTCCGGAGAGTCTGCGAAGCGCTAAAGAGACAATGGCGTGGAATGTCACTTGAGCGGCGGTTGGGTTCCCCGGCAGACCGAAGAAGTATGCATTTCTGACTTTGCCGATAGCCAGAGGTTTACCGGGTTTAATTAAGCATTTCCAGTCTACTAATTCTCCGTTTGACAGGACTGCATCACGAGTGAAATCTGCCTCACCGACGGAGACACCGCCGGACGTAATGATAGCGTCGCAGAGAACTGCTGCCTGAAGCACTCCGTCTTTAATTTTTTGTTCATTGTCCGGGAAGCGGCCGAGATCGACGGGTTCAAATCCGGCTTCCTCGATCATTGCCTTAATGCAGTAGCGATTGGAATCGTAAATTTTTCCTTCGCTCATTGTTTCTTCTACACCGATCAATTCATCACCGGTGGAGAAGAAACCAACTTTGAGTTTGCGATAAACGACGACCTCTTTCACGCCGACTGCGGCAAGAAAGTTCATATGTGCAGAGCGAAGCTTAATGCCGGCTTTAAGACAGACAGAGCCTTGCTGAACTTCTTCGCCGCAGAAGCGTACGTTTTCATTTTTGCGCACGCCCGCGGGGAAAGTAACTAATGAACCCTCCGAGGTTACGATTTCCTGTTTGACGACAGTATCAGCCCCTTCGGGAACCTCAGCACCTGTCATAATACGAATGCATTCTCCCGGGCGAAGCTTTCCTTCATAAGGATGGCCTGCGAAGGCGCTGCCGACGCACGTCAACGTGAAGCTTTCGGGCTGAATATTCTCGGAACCAAAGGCCCAACCGTCCATTGCTGAATTATTAAAGCGAGGCAGATCCAGATTTGAGATCAGGTTTTCGGCGAGAACAAAGCCAAGCGCATCGGAAAGTTTGCGAATTTCTGTCTCCGCAGCCGGTCTTACATAACTGCTCAGAAAAGCAAGGGTGTCTTCATAAGATTTCACGTTCATATCAATTCTCAATACTGTCTTTAGATGTCTGTTTCATTTCTGCCTGACGGAGTTCTTCTATTGTATTCAGATTAATAAATGAATCGTCTTCGGTTGCAATTGGGACTTCGACGGCATCAACAGAGTTCAGAAACCGAAAAACACTGCGCTTATCAGCGTCAAGATACGCAGTGAGTTCAGGCAGTACCGACGAGTGAAGCAGGCAGTGAAGCGGTTCAGCTTTCCCATTGTGGCAAGGGTAGGCTGCTGTTCTTCCGAGCGTTATCGCGTTGTTCAGCAAAGAAGGAACAAGATTATCCGGGATGTAAGGTGTATCAACAGGACAGCAAAAAAGCCATTCAATATTCGGCGCGCGGGTCAGAACGGTTTCAATGCCGGCAAGAGGGCCGAGGAAGTCATATCGAATGTCAGGAAAAACAGGAAAAGGAAAGCGCAGAGCATACTCATCCGCGTACGAGTTGGCGCTGATGTATATATCTGAAGTTTGATGCTTCAAGGAGCTCAGTACGTGCTCGGCAAGGACGGCGCCGTTAAGGGGCTGGAAGCCTTTATTAATTCGTCCCATTCTCTTAGCTTCACCGCCGGCAAGCAGAACAGCAGAAACTTTGCATTGAGGCACTGATCGCTCCTAAACACTGAATTACATTTGCTGATAATACAACGCCTGAGTGAGCGGAAATATGGCGCGAGGTTCGAGTGAGATTTCGAATGAAGGGGCCTCAGCTTGACGAACTCAAAAATATGTGTAGAATGCGCGCCTCATTGAACAACGCCAAGCGCTGTTCGAGATGCAGAAACAAATTTTTACATTGAATTTTCCTGTTTCAGTTGACAAGAATTTTCAGTTCTGTAAAATAGCAATTCTGCGCTTGAGAAATCAAGCAAGTTCTTTAAAAATTTATCGACGACCGATAAGAGCGGGCGCTGAAGGTTTAAGCGGGTTTAGAAGACTGAATTCGCGAAGAAATTTTTAGCTCGCACTTATTGGAAGAAGGAGTAGAAATACTCCGTCAAACACCAAGAGAGTGATTCGAGCGACAACAGAGATTAAACAAAAGAGTTTGATCCTGGCTCAGATTGAACGCTGGCGGAACGCTTTACACATGCAAGTCGAACGGTAACAGCGAGGAAAGCTTGCTTTTTTCGGCTGACGAGTGGCGAACGGGTGAGTAATACATCGGAACGTGTCCGCTCGTGGGGGACAACCATCCGAAAGGATGGCTAATACCG
>Ga0137297_10521_pt1 | contig 28126 bp, 28 predicted proteins | sample RamsorincwithD2O_FD_97191 | JGI IMG/M metagenome (GOLD analysis project Ga0137297, IMG submission 97191) | Mouse cecal microbial communities from Vienna, Austria - Mucin amended with D2O | ecosystem: Host-associated > Mammals > Digestive system > Large intestine > Cecum | place: Austria: Vienna...
GCAGGATACGGCAGGCGGGACTGCCGCCGATGCGCTCCGTTCTCTTGGTATTTCCATGACGGAAATGGCAAACGGTTCCGAACAGTTGAAGACGCCTGTGGAACTGCTGAAAGAACTGGCAGAGGCTTTTAACGGACTACCGGAGGGAGATGCCAGACGGGCGGATATCCTTGCAGGGATCGGTTCGGGGGATCATGCAGACACCCTGTCTGCCCTTCTGTCTGACTGGGCATCCCACGAATCCATGCTTGATCTGTACTCCCAGGGAGCTGGCAGCGCCGCCATGGCAGCCGAAAAGAGTGCAGGCAGTATGGAGGCCAGTCTGGTGAGGCTTGGTAATACCTGGACGGAGCTGATTGGGAATTTTGCGGATTCTGGTGCGGTTACAGGTACTGTCGATGCTTTGAACGGGCTGCTTTCTGTTGTGAATACCGTTACAGATAAACTGGGTTCCTTCGGAACCCTCAGTACTATTGGCGCCGGTTATGCCGGTGCAAAGGGATTAGGGTTAACAGATTATGTTACATTGATGTCATAGTTTACAGGCCCGTTACTATAAGGTCATATAATAATGCCATATGATTAACGTAGTGATATCCTGCGATTTGGTCATTCATCGAGCGGGATTAGTCCCGGGATTTTAATGTCCCGAACAAATGTCGAATATCGGTTAAAGCCGTAAGACCGGAAACGGGGACTGTCAACACTGCAAAAAAGCTTTATGGATCTGTCATGATCATAAGGTGTGTTGCTGATAAATATAGAAATATATGACAATGGTAAGACCGACACGGTATATGGAACAGGGAAAGTGTGATTTCCGAACATATCGTGCGAGAGGCCGACAAGACACGGAGGTGTACAGGCGTAATTGTACACCGTTGCCGCAATATACGTGATCCGCAACCTGGGCGAAAGGCCCTGAGAAGCGAACAGGGGAATGAACTGCGGGTAACTGCTGCCCTGCTTAGCACATATCACACGATCCGCCGATGACTTGGAAAAACAGGGCGGATATCCTTTAAAAAACGGATGATCACTTTTACTAAGATCATCCGCAAAATTCAATACACTTTTTATATACTGTTTACCATTCACTGCCACATTGGTTGCAATGCCATTGTTTGTGGACCTTACGGGAAAGCAGTCCCCACATCGCTACAGAACCGGCTTTGGATAATCCGGAAATTTTTTTGATATTTGTAGAATTGCATGTTGGGCATTTGGGTGTATTGTCATTTTGTAATTTATTACTTTGCTGTTGTTCAACTTGTGTCTTAAATTGGGATAATTTCAAGTTATATTCTATGATGTCTCTTTCTTTGAGATCATTCATCGCCTGCATAAATGATGGCTCATTTGAAATATTGCGCAGAATTTGAAATTCTTCACAAGTCATTGACATTTTTATAAGTTTTTGATTTTCATGCTTTAAACATGTCTCCTCATTATCAGGCTCTTCTAAAAAACCTGCATTCCAACCTGCTACATATATTTTACTATGACTTTCCTTGCGTATATTTTCTTTTGCACATATTGGGCATACTCTCATAAATTTTTGCATATTGAATTCCTCTAATTTTATATTCTATTCCGAGTATTATATAAAATTATATCAACTTTTACTATTGTTGTAAACTATGACGCTGATAACAATCGAGCTTCAATATTTACTAAATTAAAAGAGTTTCCAAACGTTTCAAAAGCACCTACTCAAGGAACTTTAGATTTTATTGATGCTGTAAAAGATCTAAATAATAAAGGCAAGTTAGCAAGCAGGAATATTGACGACTTAGCTAATAGTATTGTAGGTGTAGATAAGTCTATATTATCTACCGCAAAAGATGTTCAAAAAGGCGCAAAAACTATTAGTGATCTGGAGACTTCAGTAAATAATGTTTCCTCTTCTGCATCCGAATTCACTGCATCCCTAAAGTCTGTAGCAGCTAATATAAGCATTATGCTCATCATAAACTTTGCTATTAAAGGTCTCGCAAAACTCTGGGATTTCGTGAATGAAACCGTCGAAGAACAGGAACAGAAAATTTCCAAACTCAAATCATCCTACGAAAGTCTAAAATCAGAATACGATGAGCTCTCCCAGAAACAGGATATCACTGATGCGGAAAAACGCAGATTGGAATACCTTGAACGCAGACTGGAATTAGATGAGAGAATTTTAAAGGCAGAGCAGACACAGCTATTTGATGAAAAAACAGGCAAGAAGTTCACCGATCTCTTTGATAAGGACAACCTGAATACACAGTATCTTGCCCAAATGAATTATCAGAATAAAGATGGTTATGCAGGTCTGAAATTTAAATACAATAACCAAATAGATGGCATTGATGACGTCCATGATCAAATCGCAAGATTAAAGGAATTACAGGCTGCTGTAAAGGAAGGTTCTAATGAATGGCAGTATTATCAAAATTCCATTAGCGCAGCAATAAATAAGGAAACCAAATATATCGACAGCCTTTCCGAAAGCGAAAGCCATCTCACTATCAATCTCGGGAAATATGCCGACAACATTGAATTCCTTCAAAGTCAGTTAGATTCCGGAGAACTGACAGAGAACCAGACTGCTACTGCCAATGAACAGCTTAAGATCTGGCAGAATCTATACGATGATACCGATGCCATGATCATCCAGATTCAAAAGCTGAACGGCACCTATGACGATACAGGTGAGCGCATCGCCCAAAAATACAGCACAGAACTCAACAAGGCGAAAACATCTCTGGGCGGCTATGATTACAGTGATACCGGCACAGCGTCAACAAATGACACGGGACAGCAGATCTCTGACTTCTGGGATAAAAATGTATTATCCGGTACGGAAGAGGAAATTGAACAAAATGTTGCATTCTGGAATAAAGTCACTGTCGGCATAGAGGATGCCACAGAGGCAATGAATGCCTACACAAAAGCTAAGGAAAATGGCGTAACATTCAGCCCGGATGGCTCTCCCCTCTCCTTCGATCAGGTCTGGACAAACTCCTTCACCTCAGAAAACGAAACCGTCAGGGAACTCGGGAACAGCCTTCTCGAACTTGCACAAAAAGGCCGGCTCACCGTCGATACCTTCAACACCGCTGATTCCACTGGATATTTTACCAGCTTCGGTATTTCTGCCGATGAAGCCGTAGCTAAGATCAATCAATTAGCAGACAAATCAAACCAGCTCTCTTCCATGTCCGGCCAGATATCCAAAATGTCGGCGGCACTTTCAGCAAAAAAGAAAAATGGTTTTGTAGACGCAGATGCCTTATCCGGTTTCGATACGGAAGTCCGCGGTCTGGATTCCTGGGATGCATTTCAGGAAACTTTGGGCAGCACTGCTTCTTCTTATTCCGAATGTCAGGAAGCGGCCAATGCGCTCGCCACAGAATGGGTAAACAGCAGCGATTTTCTCAACCAGTTGACGGAAGGAAACAGGGAATATTATGAAACCCAGTTGGAGAGCATGGGCATCGCCAATGCCGAAGAGATCGTCATGCAGTCGCTGGCGGAGGCAAAGGCTAATGCCTTTTTAGCTTCCTACGATCTTGCCAATGCAACGGACGACGAAGTTATTGCCATGTTAAATGAGGCGGAATCTGCGGGAATAGCATCCGACATGATATTCAAGCTGGTTGCCGAAGAGCAGATATTCAATGCACAGGGATTGTCAACGGAGGAGAAGGTTGCACAGCTAAAGAAACTTGCAGATACCTACGGCCAGACTGCTGTCGCGGCAAAGATTGCAAGAATGGAAGAAGAATATACCAAGAGCCATCAGCCTATTAACTATGAGGAGATTGCAAAGGCAGCTTCTGCCGAGATAAACAACGCAGTAAACAGCGTTCACGTTGGCTTCAAAGGTGTCGGAAACGGCAGAAAATCCAGCGGTGGCTCCGGTTCTTCCAAACTTCAAACCGAACGTGACACCACCAAAGAATACAACTGGATCGAACAGGCAATTGAAAACGTCGAAAAGGAGATCAAGACGCTGGATGAAACCGCATCCTCTTCCTACTCTTCCCTCTCTCAGAAAAACGAAGCCCTCACACAGCAGATCGGCAAAGTCACCGAAGAAATCGAATTACAGCAGAAAGCATACGAAGAATACATGCGCAAAGCGGATTCCATCGGCCTGCCGGACAGCTACAAAGAACTGGTGCAAAACGGTTCTGCGGGTATAGAGGATATCAAGGACGAAAAACTCCAGGAGCAGATCGACGGCTACCAGAAATGGTACAAAAAAGCGCAGAACGCATCCGACGCCATCAGGGAACTGAATGCCGGCCTGAAAGATCTGCGCGTCAAGTCCTACAAGCTGCAGACCGAAACGTTAAAAGACAGGCTGGACAGTGAATCCATCACCGAAAAACAGTATCTGGCAGAATTAAAGTCCGCTTATGAGCAGTTCTACGGGAATCTTTCGGAATACGCGGAGCAGTACCATGAGGCGAAGCTGGAATACCTGAAAGAGGAAAAGAAATATTTAAACAGCGTTGCAAACGCCGCCACATCTGTTCTCGATACGGAGATCGACCGTATCCGGGAGGACGCCGAAAAACAGGAAGAACAGCTCAAAACCCAGGCGGAACTTCTGGAAGCAAGAAAGAAACCCTTACAGGAAGAACTGGAAGCCCTGGACGAGAAAACCAGAAAAGAAGAACTGGCTCTCAATCTCCAGAAAGCACAGTACGACCTGGCGAGGGCCGAAAACCAGCAGACAAAACTCGTTTATACCGCCGACAAAGGCATGATCTACACCTCTGACTCTACGGCAATACGGGATGCCCGAAAGGGACTTGACGACGCGAAATCAGAGATCCACAAGCAGTCCATACAGGACCAGATCGACGCGCTGGATGACGAAATAAGCAGGTACGATGACCTCATCGACCAGATCAACAAGGCAGCTGATGCGCAGGTGAAATCGCTGGAACAGTTTAAATCCAAGTGGCAGGAAGTCATAGACGAGCAGGAACAGGCAAAGAACATAACGATTCTCACCGGAGAATTCGGCGCCGATGCGGTCGCAAAGATTCTCTCCGGAAAGGATAACGATCTGCTTGCACAGTGGAAAGACAGTTACCTGAATACGCTGAAGAGCATCGATCTGGAAAGCCAGGGCTACATCGGCGAAATGACGAAGCAGGTAGAATCCTTCTATCAGCATTCTATCAAAGCTCTCTCGGATGCCGCAGCGGCACGGAATAACCTGAATCTCCTGGACCACCCCATCACCCTGGAAAACGGCACAGTCTTAACGCCTCTGCAGCCGGGGGACCGCGGATATGATCTTCTTCTGAAAACCAAACCGCTGACAGATAAAATCATGCGCGGCGAGATGGATATTTTCAGCAACGCGGTTTTCGAGGGCCAGAGACAGATGGCCCAGTGGGTGAAAACGATAAACTATTCCAACATCATCAATCATGTGGCAAACAATGTGACGAACAACCGAAATACGCCGCCGGTTATAAATAATTATATTGACATAACCTGTCCCGGTGTGACACAGCAGGATGTGGCAAGGTATATCGGTCCCGCATTGGTGAGGGAGCTGAACAGAGAATTTCAGGGTTTACATGTCTATGCCGATCAGATGAGCCGTGACAAAACATATTAAATAAACAAAAACTATAATATATGGTAGCGCATTAACCAAAAACAATGAAAAAGTGTCTGTGCAGCCGGGCTTCAAAAAAGTCTCTCGGCTGCACGCTCTCTATTTTTTCATTTTAGGCTGGAAAATCAGGCTTCCAAGATAACCAAAGATCAGCGCGGCGCCGGTGCCCACCGCCGCCGCCTTAAAACCGCCCATAAACAGGCCGATAAAGCCGTTTTCATCCACTGCCTCTCTGACGCCCTTCATCAGATTGTGGCCAAAACCCATAAGGGGCACGGTAACTCCCGCCCCCGCAAACTCTGCAAGCGGCTCGTAGAGGCCGACAAAGCTGAGTACTGCGCCGAGACACACTAACAGTACCATGATCCTGCCCGGCAGCATCTTTGTTCTCTCCAAAAGTATCTGTGCCAGCGCACAGATCAGTCCTCCCACCCAAAACGCATGAAAATAATCCATAAAAAACCTCCACATACCTTTTCTTTTGGATTAGTATGTGAAGATCTCCTGATTTTATACCAATGCAGTATGTATGATATACAATCTATATTCTATACAATTCAGAAACGATCTCGCGGATACTTTTCTTTTCACAGTCTACCGTCACATCCGCATATTTTTCGTACAAAGGGATCCTCTCTGCGTACAGATCCTCTAACGTCTGCCCCTGCCGCAGCGTCACACCCCGCTCGTTTAAATCCCCCAGTCTGTCCTTTATCGTCTCACAGGACAATTTCAGATAGACCACTGTGCCGATCTTTCCCAGATGCTCCATGGCCGTCCTGCCGTAGACCACGCTGCCGCCGGTAGCAATCACCGTCTGTTTTACATGGATGGAAGCGTTGACCTCCTCTTCGATCTTCAGAAAACCTTCCGTCCCGTATTTTGTAATCAATTCATGCAGGAGCGCATCGTATTTTTCCTGTATTAAAAGATCGCTGTCCAGAAACCGGCATCCCCGTCTCTTCGCCAGCACGACGCCCACCGTGCTTTTTCCTGCGCCCGGCATACCGATCAGTATGATGTTTTTTCCTGTCATTTTTGTCTCCATAGAGCAAACGAACATGTCTGCATATTCATTTGCCCCTCAAATCAAGGCTACCATATCTTCTTTCAACCTTCACACCCGCACTGCTCACAGTGCAGCCTGCACCACCCCGATCACTTCTACTTCACACAGTACGTTCTTCGGCAGTCCCTTTACCGCCACGCAGCTTCTTGCCGGTTTTCCGGTGAAATACTTTTCATAGACGGCATTAAATGCACCGAAATCGGCCATATCCGCCAGAAAACAGGTGGTCTTCGCCACATCTTCATAGCTGATGCCCGCCTCCTTCAAGATCTCACCCACATTTTTCATCACAAGCTCCGCCTGTTCCGTAATATCGCCGCCCTTTATCTCCCCGGTCGCCGGATCGATAGGGATCTGACCGGAGGCAAACAGAAATCCGTTTGCAATAATTCCCTGGGAATACGGCCCGATCGCCGCCGGCGCCTTATCTGTTGTAATCTTTTTCATCATAACCATGTCCCTTTCCGCAGTCTGCAGATCTCCTGCGCTGCTGCCTTTGCTCTTCAAGTACCGCTATACCTGCCTCTCAAGCACTACTGTGCCTGTTCTGCAACCCCCTCAGCACCTGCTCCTCAGGCGCCACTGTGGCTGCCCTGCAACCCTCTCAGCACCTGCTCCTCAGGCGCCACTGTGGCTGCCCTGCAACCCTCTCAGCACCTGCTCCTCAGGCGTCACTGTGGCTGCCCTGCAACCCTCTCAGCACCTGCTCTCAGGTACTGCAATACTTACTCCTCAAACTCTGCCGTCACATAGTAACCCGACGAACGCTCCTCCACGCTCACCACAACACCCTCCCTGGCAAGCATCCGCTCAGAAAAAGGAAAGTTTCCGGACATCGCAAGCGCCGGATCGATCGTATAATAATAGTTGCTGGGCAGCACACCCTCCGTGACTGTGACCTGATCGCCCGCTTTCAGCAGACCGGCACGCTCCATCTTAAATTCCATACGTCTCATACTGCCGCCCCCTGCGCATTTCTCCCATTTCTCCGTCTCCACCTGTGACGTTACCATCATACGCACGAAAGCTGTGCCCTGTCAACTGTTTTTTATCTCCCTTCGATTTCACTGCTACGCCGCTGCACAGCCGCTTTCGTAACAGTTCAGTTTGCAATGTCACTTAATTAGCATTTTATTTTCCTTACAGCGTCCGATCCCATTGACTAAATGACATTGATTCAACCCGCAATCGCTTCCAGCACAACCCCATGGGCCACCCCCGGCACAGTCATCCCCTCATTGAAACTGGTCTTGGACAACAGCGCACCGGTAGGCACAAACAACACCCTTTTCCAAGTCCCGTCCTCCAGCATTTTCAGAATATAGGCCGAAAGTGTCACCGCACTGCAGCCGCAGCCGGAACCGCCGCTGCCCACATCCTGGACATTGCTGTCATAAATTTCAATGCCGCAGTCCATATGCTGCGCCTCGATATCAATATTTTTCTCCTTCAACAGATCAAGCAACGCCCTCTGCCCCACAAGCCCCAGGTCTCCGGTGATGATCTTATCATAATCCTCCGGCTTTCTGCCGAAATCCTGTAGGTTTGCGGCGATCAGATCACAGGCCGCCGGCGCCATACAGGCGCCCATATTGAGCGAATCCTTAATACCGTAATCCACGATCTTCCCGTTTGTGACACCGGTGATCTTTGCCCGGTTTCTTTTACTGACCTCTGAAGTCAATATAAAGGCAGCACTGCCTGTCACCGTCCAGGTCGCCGAAGGCGGCCGCTGGTTTCCATAGGCCAGAGGATAACGGAATTCTTTCTCCGCACTGGCAAAATGACTGGATGTGACACAGATGACATCTTCCGCCATACCGCCGGAAACCGCCATTGTACCAAGCCCCAGCGTTTCTCCACAGGTGGAACAGGCCCCGTAGACTCCCATATGAGGTATTCCAAAGGAAGCTGTCCCGAAGGAAGACGCCGTGGATTGACCGAGCAGGTCTCCCGCAAACAGATAGCGGATCTCCTCCGCCTTCATTCCGGCCTTACCGAGCGCCAACGTTACAGCCTCCTTCTGCAGAGTGCTCTCCGCCTCCTCCCAGGTCTTACAGCCGAACAGATCATCCTTTCCGACCATATCGATCCGGTCTCCAAGCGGTCCTTCCCCCTCCTTGGTCCCCGCCACGCAGGCGCTGGTCCTGATGTAAACCGATCTTGCCGGTACAAAGCTCTGGCTGCCCACAGAAACGTCTCCTGTTCCTGCTTTTTTATTTTGCTGTCCCATAAAAAACCTCCCTGTACACACTTTCTTTTTTAATAAAGTGCACAGAGAGGCCTGATTTTATACCTTTTTCCATGGATCTCATCACGAAAACAGACCATTCACTCATTGTATAACTGCCCGACAGCAAACAGGCGCAGATCCCTGTCCGGGATGCCTCCTTCCAGCCAGATCCGTTTTCCGTCCTGATATAGGACACGGTAGCTGTCGTCAAAGAGCAGATTTAACGGACTGATTAACAGATTATAACAGGCCGGTATCGTTCCGTATACCTCACAGTCTCTGATCGTCCCGAAGTTATAATTGACGATCCCACCGGAACCATAGGTTTTTATCGGTTTTATCTCGACCTCAAAGGTCAGATTTTCTATAACGCCGGCCGCCGCCATAACACAAGTAAGAACCACAAGTAAAAACACCCGCATACTTTTCCATCCATCACGCTGCTTCATAAACCTGCTTTTATAAACATTTTCTTTTTTCAGGCAATTCCGAACATCTTCCCGATCCAGTAGATCACCCCCAGCACCCAGCTGGTAAAGATCCCATACAGGATCACCGGCCCGGCGATCGTAAAGATCTTGCAGCCGATCCCGTAGACCTGCCCCTCCTTCTGATACTCGATAGCCGTGGAAGCCACCGAATTGGCAAAGCCCGTGATAGGCACCAGCGCTCCCGCCCCGCCGAATTTCACCAGTTTCTGATACAGATTTAAACCTGTCAGAATGGCACTTGCGAGCACAAGCAGCATAGCACACCAGCTTCCCGCCGTGTCCTTATCCAGCCCGTAATCCTGTTGTGCCACATTTAATATGACCTGCCCGATCACACAGATGATCCCGCCTACCACAAAAGCCTTTATCATCTGGATGGCAAGATTATTTTTTGGCGTAACCTCCTTTACATACTCCGCATACTCCTGTTTTTTCTGCTCTTCCTGTATTTTCTGTTCTTTCAGCCTTTTCTGTTCTTCCTGCATTTTTTGTTTATCCATCCTTTTATCCCCCGATTTTTTCAGATCATTTATTTTCTGCCTTCCATCTTCCGCCGCGTATCCCGGCAAAGACCTGTCATCCCGGAAAGATCTCCCCCTGCCAGAAATAATACAGGCTTCCCAACAGCTTTCCGATAGCCACTGCAAGCACAGCTAACCCCAGTCCGTGGCGGTAGGAGACCCTTCTGGCAAAAATAGGAATACTGTCTAACATCTCAGCGATTGCCAGGGCCAGACAACCCACAAACATCCCCATAAAAAGCCCCGCAGTTCCTAAAAGGATCTCCCCTGCCACATCCACTGCACTCATAAAAAACTCCCCCGCTCCCACGGAGAATAACTGTCCTCTGACCCATTCCCCCGCATGTCCCAACGCAGGGATCACGCTGAAAAATGTCCCGATCACTGCCCCCGCCGTAATACAGCCTTCATACAGCAGTATCTTCTTCGCCGTGTGGGTCGTTCCCACAAACCTTGGCGTCAGTCCCACCGCAAGCAGTACCGTAAAAATACCGGCCGATACCAAAAGCCCGGCGGAAAGCCCGTAAACCGCCAGAAAAAACTGTGAACCGCTATTTTGTATCACTTTCCTTCTCCTCCCGTCCACTGTCCATATCAGTTTTTATTCCCTGCCCTTCACTGCGTATCAGCTTCTTTTCCTTCTCTGCTCGCGGTCTTGATCAGTGCTTTCTCCACATCTTCCTCATAGATGGCCATCTCCACCTCGATCGGCGTCGGGTCTTTCGTCAGCCTTCTTCTGCCGATATGATTAAAGAAAATAATAATGCCCGCCGCCAGCCCGATGCTGTAGCTGACCTCCAGCACCGTAAAACCGCTCGACGTCTCCCCCATCACAAGTTCATAATATTTTCCAAACACATCCACGATGCCGATATCATTATGAAAAGCCATGATCGTAAAAGAAGCCCCGAAAAAGCAGACCAGACTGACAAGCAGGATCTTAAACACTTCCACCGCGCTCCTCTTTTTTTCCACATACACCCGCTCGACAATCATATCCGGTTCGCCGATACTCTCCACTTCCACGCCCGCCACAGTTTCCTTGACCAGCCTGATCACTTCCGTCATACTGATATAAAAGCGTGTCTCATTCCCTTCATGAAAGGTATGCAGTTTGATTGCCTTTGCTCTTGCAAGAACAGCCTTATCATCGCAGTACAGGCTGGCGATATCCTTCAGAAAAACATCGTCAGCCTGCATCTCCGTATTTCGTTCCGCCTTTATATAAACTGTTGTCTGCGCCATACTTCCACTCCCTTTTCACACCGCCATGCCGATCATACTCCCTCTCGACAAAACCCCAGCGTACACACTCTCTACATACACACTTTTCTCTTCTCCCCACCAGTATGTGCAGACATCATCATTTTATTCATCATGTGATTTTTTGCCCTCTCTGTCCCACAGCCAGCCCGGACGGGAAAGAAGCGAAGGCCCGCAGGGATATTGCCAGCCCATCCGTCTGGCGCCTTTCCCGTCCGGACCTTCACTTCTCTCCCGCCGGGCGTCCGGTTCCCCTCCGCAATAAATCACAGCACCGCCCTCTCCCGCATCCGGCGCAATATTCTTTTTTCCAGCCTGCTGACCTGCACCTGACTGATTCCAAGTCTCTCCGCCACATCCACCTGTGTCTTCCCCTGAAAATAACGCAGCAAAATCAGCTCCTTATCCTCCCCCTCCAGTTCCGACAGAAGCTGCGATAACAGCATATGGTTTAACAGCTTCTCCTTTTCATTGCTCCCACTGGCGATCTGATCCGCCAGATAGATCTCGTTGCCGTCACTCTGATAGACAGACCGATAGATCGATTCCACCTCGGCCCCGGCATCCATCGCCATCACCACCTCCTCAACCGTCAGCCCTGTCATCTCGGCCACTTCCCTCAGAGCCGGTTCCTTTCCCTTCTCGTGCTGATACTGTTCTCTTGCCTTTTTGATCTTCCAGCCATTCTCTTTAAGTCCTCTGCTCACCTTCATCATCCCGTCATCCCGCAGAAACCGCTTGATCTCTCCGGAAATCATGGGAACAGCATAGGTGGAAAATTTCACATCAAAGGCAAGATTAAATTTATCGATGGCTTTCATAAGTCCGATACAGCCGATCTGAAACAGATCTTCCGCATCCACTCCTCTGTTCAGAAAGCGTTTCACAATATGGTGCACCAGCCCCAGGTTTTTCTCAATCAGTACCTCTCTTGCTTCCTTATCGCCTGCATGGGATCTCTCAATCAGCACTGACATCTCTTCCATAACTATTCTTCTTCCTCCAGCCACGGAGCGCTGCCCAACTTTTTTTCCATCACGATCTTACATCCCCTGCCTGGCGCTGAGAGTACCTGCAGATCATCCATGAAAGCTTCCATAAAAGCAAATCCCATACCGGAACGCTCCAGTTCCGGCCTTGTCGTAAAAAGAGGTTCTAACGCCTGCTCCACATTTTCGATCCCTCTGCCGTCATCCTCTATCTCCACAAACAGCACATCTCCTGTAATCCGGCAGTACATGCGCACTTTTCCGCAGTTTGTCTCTCTGGGGCACTGCATCCGCCCCGGCATGTATCCCTGCACATTGCCGTACCCATGGATAATAGCATTCGTCACCGCCTCAGATACCGCAGTTTTCACGTCAGCCATCTCCTCCATGGTGGGATTTAAGGGTGCGATAAAGGCGGACACCGCCATCCGCGCAAATCCTTCATTATAAGAAATAGCATCGAATTCCATCTGCAGCTCATTATCATACCCTTTGCTCACCTTTTTTTCTTCCTGTTTCATCTTCAACAACCATGTCCTTTCCACAAACCGTAACTTCATTTTTCACTTTCCGACCAGTATGCCATTTATAATTCAAAATGACACGGGTTTACTCCATAATTTCCATAATCCTTGACAGCCCTGATATGTACAGGATCCGCCTGATCTGTCTGTCCGCATGAATAGCAAAAACACGCCCTCCCAGACAGGCTATCTTTTTATACCTTCCCATAATAACGCCGACACCGGAACTGTCCATAAACTTCGTGTCCTCAAAATCAAACACGATCCCCCGGATCTGATCCCGCATCAGGAAAGAATCCGCTTTCCTGCTGATGGCAAAGGACTGATGATGATCAATCTCCTCCGGCATTTTTACCATCAAATACCTGTCAATAACCTGAAAATCCGCCTCCATATAAAATTCCCCTTTCTTAATTTTAAACGCGCAGATCCGCGCTGCTTTTCTTCAGTGCCACAATCGGGCAGGGAAGATCTTCTTTCTCCGCCCGCCGTGCAGGATGCCCCGCACATAAAAAGAGGATACCAAAATAAAGGTATCCTCTTTTGTAAACTATATTTTATTTATTTTCCCGGCCACCGTATGCCATCTGTTCTCTGTATGCCCCCGTTATATACCGTTTACGCTCTGCATACTGCCCGGCAGCATTCCGTTTTTCCCTGACATACTGTCTCTACTGCATACTGTTTATCTCTTCCATATAGTCCGCACTGCGATTGGCCCGCTCCGTACCCGGGAATTTATCGATCACCATCTGGTAGTAGACCGCTGCATTCTCATAATCCTCATTCCGATAACAGGCATTGGCAAGGTTATATATCACATCAATATTCTCGGAATTATAAATATAAGCTTTCTCCAGATTCTGAACCGCATCCGCGTACACTTCCTGCCTGTAAGCAGCCATGCCATCATCATAGTAAGTCTGCGCCACACTTGGCCCTACCGCCGCAAGGAGGCTCTGGTATACTGCCCGAAAAGATTCCGATGTCTCTTCAATATTCACTTCTCCACGAATGCTCTCCAGATACTCCGCCACCTGCTCCACATCCTCAGGATTCTGCAGATAGCCGTTCACAGCCGCTAACATATTATCCATGGTCTGAATCGTACCGTCTGTTCCCACATAATTTTCCAGTTCTGAGTAAAGATCGTTATTTTCCCGCTGCATCGTATCCAGTTTCTGCTGCAGATCGTTGGTAGTTGCCGACTCCGCCGCCAGCTGTTCGCTGACCACTTTCAGCTGCCTGCTGACATTGTCCCTGACCGCCTGGATCCTGGCCGGTAAAATCAGAAATACCGTCATCGCCACGCCGATCCCCAGACCGATCAGCAGATACAGGATCGCGGAAAAACTGACTCCCTTCGGTTCCTTCACATCAAGAGGCTGGATGATCGTCTCATTTCCGCTCTGATAGCGGAACACCTCCTCCGAGGCTTCCTTTTTCTTCCTTTTCGGCGCCTTGCTCTCTTCGTTCTCCTCGGGGTGGAGCATTGCGTTTACTTCTTTTAAGTACCGCCTGGTCGTGGTATTTCCCGAATCGATCTGCTCACAGCGAAGCAGCTCTCTTTCCGCTCTGGGCCAGTCCTCCGCATCGATATAGAGCAGTGCCAGAAGCTGATGGGCCCTGATATATTTCGAGTTCAGGGAAAGCACCTTTTTCAGCTGGATCACTGCCAGATCCTTGGAATCCTGATTGCAGTACAGCAGCGCCTGATTGTATTTCTTTATCGTTTTATTGATCGTATCAAGCCTGGTCGGATTGCTCTGCACCACATTGATATAATCATCCGCAATGTTCTTTTTGGGCCGCAGGTTCTTACTGATCACCCATTCGCTGAGCGCCGCCACCACTTCACCAGTCTCAAAGTAAACAAGTCCCAGCAGATTTCTGGCCTCCACATTGTTCTTGTTGAACTTGAGGCTCTGCCGTAAACTCTGGATTGCACCGCTCAGATCCCTGACGCCGGCCTTTTCCAATCCCTCATTGTAGAAATTGTTAGATATTTTTAAGACCTTCTTATATACAGAAACGTCAACACCACAGTTTGTGCAGAAATCATGTTCCGACAAATTGCAGCCGCAATTATAACATATCATCCGATAAGCTCCCGTTTGTTCCTATTCTTCCGTTTCCTCTTCCAAATCCTTAGACTCTTTTACTACCTTCACCACCAGGTCCGCCATATCCGTCATATCCTGATTATAGATCGCATCCTCCGCGTCCTCCACTTCCAGACTGGGATGGAACTTTTTTAATTCTTCCTCAAAATTGATCATATTTCCTCTCCGTTTTGCGCTGTCCTCCTCCTGGTGTACCGGTTCTGACACCGCCTTTTACTGTTTTATCAGAGCCTTTATCTGGCCCGCCAGATATAATGAACCTGTTATATATATCTTTATCCCCTCCGATTTTTTCTGGAGACAATACTGCAGGGCCCTGCCTGCATCTTTTATTACCGTTTTTTTCACTTCGCCGAAAAACTCCGACAGATCTTCCGCCCGGGCCGCCCGGTAACTTTCTATCTGCGTTACGACGATCTCCTCAAACAGTCCGGCATCTGCTATAAGCCTTATCATCTCCTCACAGGCCTTCTCCTGCAAAGAAGAATACAGTAACATGCGATGTCCCTCACTGCCGTCCGCCCGGACACTTTTTAAAAAGGCTTCCATGCCGTCTCTGTTATGAGCACCGTCCACATAAACCTCAGACAGTACCTCTTCCATCCTGCCCTCCCAATGCATCCCGGCAAGACCTCTTCGCAGTTCCTCCCCGGAAATCCTGACGATTCCCATCTCCGTCAATACTGCAGCCGCCCTGACGCACAGCGCCGCGTTTTCCATCTGATAGAGCGCCTTTGTGGAGAGATGAAATGTACTATATTTATAATACCCAGAGTAATAAGAAAAATCAATGCCTTTCTCATCATATTTTTTCAGACATATTTCCTCCGGTTTTATCGAAAAAGCCCTTGTTTCCGCCTTTTTCGCCGTTTTTTCCATCACATCCGCAACAGTTTTATTGTTCGCAGAATACACGAAAGGTATTCCCTTTTTGACAATTCCCGCCTTTTCGCCTGCAATCTCTGACAAAGTTTCCCCCAGATACTCCATGTGGTCCAGACCAATCTGTGTCATAATACAGATGCAGGGAGTCTCAAAAGAGTTTGTGGCATCGAGCCTTCCGCCCAGTCCGGTTTCCAATATAATAACATCCGGCTGCTTTTTCTCAAAATGCAGCATAGCCATAAAGTAGAGATACTCAAAGTAGCTGGGGTGGTAATCTGTACGCAGACCGTCGCCGTTTTTTCCTGCGGCGTGCTGCCTTTCCTCAGCCTGCGTGCCGCAGTTTTCTGTCCCTGACGGTTTCCGTTCATCTTCTCCGCTGCAGTTTTCTGTCTCCGGCTTCCTCCGCGCATCTTCCGCACCGCAGTTCTCCTGCACCTGCCTGAAAATTTCCGCAAATTCCTTCTCGGAGATATACTCCCCGTCCACCCGGATCCTCTCCCTGATATCCACAAGATGAGGAGAGGTAAACAGCCCCACGCTGTACCCCGCCTCCATAAGAACAGACTGCAAATAGGCACAAACGGAGCCCTTTCCGTTTGTACCCGCCACATGGATCACTTTTTTATTCTGACAGGGACACGAAAGCCTTCTGTAGAAAGCTTTCGTGTCTTCCATCGTGTTTTTCTTTACAAACTTCGGAATCCCGTCGATGTATTCCTGCGCCTTACGAAAAGCCCGCATCATAACTGGCTCAGTCTTTCCTGCACCTTCTGCATCATCTGGGTATACTTTTCCAGTTTTGCCTTTTCCTCTGCTATCTTCGCCTCCGGCGCTTTCGCCAGAAACTTCTCATTCTTCAACATGCCGTTTACCCGGGCAAGTTCACCCTGCAGACGTTTTTCCTCCTTCTCAAGGCGCTCTTTTTCCTGCTTCAGATCCACCAGTTCCGCAAACGGCATATACAGTACTGCCCCCGGGATCACCACAGATACCGCATCATCGGCGATACCCGTTCTGTCTCTCTGTACGGTCACTTCGGAAGCATAAGCCAGCGAGGCAAAGAAAAGTTTTCCTTCCTCAAAGGCCTTCCTGACATCCTCCTTTTCCGTCACCACATAGACCGCCGCCTTTTTCGAGGGCGCCACATTCATGGAAGTCCGCACGTTACGGATCCCGCGCACCGCCTCTTTGATGGTCTCAATCGCTTTTTCCTCCGTCTCAAACTGCCGCTCCTCCTGATACTCCGGCCAGGAAGAGATCATGATGGACTCTTCCTCAGACTGCAGAGAACAGAAGATCTCCTCCGTGATAAAAGGCATATAGGGATGTAACAGCTTCAGGGCATGGATCAGCACATCCTTAAGCGTCCACAGCGCCGCATTCTGACTTTCCTCGTCGTCGGAATTGTAAAGTCTCGGCTTCACCATCTCAATATACCAGTCACAGAATTCATCCCAGATAAAGTCATACACTTTCTGTACTGCAATACCCAGTTCAAAGTGATCCATATTTTCAGTGACTTCTCTGGTCAACCGATTTAATTTGGAGATGATCCACTTATCAGCAGGCTCTAACGTCTCCGATTTTGTTACGGTCTTTCCTCTCTCCGCATACCCGGCCAGATTCATCATGATAAACCGCGACGCATTCCACACCTTGTTGGCAAAGTTTCTGGCCGCTTCCACTCTCTCATAGTAGAAACGCATATCATTGCCCGGCGCATTGCCCGTGATCAGCGTCAGACGCAGTGCGTCCGCCCCGTACTGATCGATGATCTCCAGCGGGTCGATACCATTTCCTAAAGATTTTGACATTTTGCGCCCCTGGGAATCCCGCACCAGCCCATGGAACAGCACGGTCTTAAAGGGCCTTTCTCCCATCTGCTCATAGCCTGAGAAGATCATACGGATCACCCAGAAAAAGATAATGTCATAGCCCGTCACCAGCACATCGGTAGGATAGAAATAGTTCAGATCCTCGGTCTTCTCCGGCCAGCCCAGCGTAGAAAAAGGCCACAGTGCGGAAGAAAACCAGGTATCCAGCACATCCTCATCCTGAGTAAAGTGCGTCGCCCCGCACTTCGGGCAGACTTCCGGCATCTGTTTTGCCACTACGACTTCGCCGCACTGATCGCAGTAATAAGCCGGGATCCTGTGGCCCCACCAGAGCTGGCGGCTGATACACCAGTCGCGGATGTTGTCCGTCCAGTTAAAGTAGATCTTTTCCATTCTCTCCGGAATCAGTTTGATCTCGCCCTTTTTCACAGCTTCCACCGCCGGCTTAATCAATTCGTCCATCTTTACAAACCACTGCTCTTTCACAAGCGGTTCGATGGTCGTGCTGCACCGGTCATGAGTTCCCACATTGTGGGAGTAATCTTCGATCTTCTCTAAAAGCCCCTCTTTTTCCAGCTCTTCCAGAATCTGTTTTCTCGCTTCATAGCGGTCAAGCCCTGCGTACTTTCCGCCGTTTTCGTTGATCGTGGCGTCATCGTTCATAATATTTACGATGGGAAGATTATGGCGCTTCCCTACCTCAAAGTCGTTGGGATCATGGCCCGGGGTGATCTTTACCACACCTGTTCCGAATTCCATATCCACATAGTCGTCCTCCACGATGGGAATCACCTTATTTACGATGGGCAGCAGCACCTTTCTGTCTTTCAGGTGTGTATAGCGCTCATCCTTCGGATTGATAGCCACCGCCGTATCGCCAAGCATGGTCTCGGGACGGGTGGTCGCAAACTCTAGAAATTCTGTTTTGCTGGGTTCCCCGTTTTCCTCTATCAACGGATATTTGATATGCCACAGATGCCCTGCCTGTTCCTCGTACTCCACTTCCGCATCGGAGATGGACGTATTGCAGACCGGACACCAGTTAATGATCTTTGCGCCTTTATAGATATAACCCTTTTCATGCATCTTGCAGAACACTTCGGTGACCGCTTTATTACAGCCCTCATCCATGGTGAAGCGCTCTCTGTCCCAATCACAGGAAGAACCCATCTTTTTTAACTGCTCAACGATCCGGCCGCCATACTCTTTTCTCCAGTCCCAGGCTCTTTCCAGAAACTTCTCCCTGCCCAGATCCTGCTTATCGATACCCTCTTTCTTCAAAGCCTCGATGATCTTTACCTCGGTGGAGATACTGGCATGGTCCGTTCCCGGCTGCCAGAGCGCGTTGTAGCCCTGCATCCGCTTATAGCGGATCAGAATATCCTGCATTGTATTGTCAAGGGCATGCCCCATGTGAAGCTGTCCCGTGATATTTGGGGGCGGGATCACGATCGTAAAGGGTTTCTTTGTCCGATCCACTTCCGCGTGAAAATACTTCTTTTCCAGCCATCTCTGATAGATCCGATCCTCGATGCCCTTCGGATCATAGGTTTTTGCCAGTTCTTTTCCTGCCATATGATTCATATTCTGCTCCTCCTGTTATCGGCAAAAGCCCTCTGCCGTGATGTCGGCAAAGGGCTCCACTTATACTTTTACCTTTGTCCTCTTTTTCCTAAAGAGAATCATAGTGGATACTGACCTTATTTGTCAAGTATTTCCACACTTTAATAATTAAAGAACGGGAAGAATCCTCCGAAGGGATTGCTCTGGTCGTTCGGAACGGTCTGGCTGCCCTGGGACTGCGCATCGTTCTGATCAGTTTCCTGTTCGATGCCCGCTTCTCTGGCCGTGTACAAGGTTACCGGAACTTCTCTTTCCTCATAGCCTGCGTCGGTCCTGGCCTGTACGGTCAGATTTACCGTTTCGCCGGCTTTATAATAGCCCAGATAACCGATCAGTTCCTCTCTGGTACGCACCGGCTTTCCATCGATCTTTGTGACGACCATGCCGCGCTGCAGTCCTGCCTTTTCGGCCGGGGAATTCTCCGTCACGCTGCTGATGTGGGCGCCGATCGGAATGTCATAGGTCTCGTTGATCTCATTTGTCACATTGGATACATTGATACCCAGGTATCCTCTCTCAGATTCTTCTACAAGCGTCCTTGTCTCCTGCTGCATCATGCGCTCCATATCCCCCCTGATATCAGAGATCGGAATGGCATAGCCAATGCCTTCCACTTTCGTGTCCGCCACCTTGGCAGAATTGATGCCTACCAGTTCCCCGTTCATATTGAACAGAGCCCCGCCGCTGTTGCCCGGGTTGATCGCCGCATCCGTCTGGATATAGCGGTTGGCGCTGCCTGTGGCATCCACAGAATTTTCTGTGGTCATGCTCCGCCCTACCGCACTGACGATACCAGTGGTCACGGACTGTCCATATCCAAGCGCATTACCGATGGCTACCACCTGATCTCCCAGCGCCAGTTCATTGGAATCCCCGATGGATGCCACTTTGATATTGTCCATCGTCTCCTGGGATAGGCTGTTTAAATCTACAGCGATCACTGCCAGGTCCTGGGCTGCACTGTAATCCTTGATCTCACCTCTCACGATCTCGGCATCCGAGCTGTCTTCCATCTGCTCCTGATAACTGAACAGGACGCTCAGTTCCTTGCTGCCGGAAACCACATGGTAGTTGGTCACGATCAGGAGTTCACTGTCCGTCTTTCCGATGATAACGCCGGAACCGGAACCCTCCGTCTCCTGGATAAAGGTGCCCCAGAAGCTTCGTATCTCCGCCTCGCCCTTGTTGGTGATGGCCACAACGGAAGGCATACACTGTTCTGATATCTGCTTAACGGTTAATCCGGCTGCCGCCGTCTGCGTTGTCTGTGTGGCCGGAAACTGTTCTGTCTTCTGGGAAAGATCCTTCTCCTGCTTCGTCCCGGTTTCTGCCTCAGCCTCCCTTGCCGCTTCTTTCTTATTATATTGTCCCATCACCAGACTGCTGCCCAATGCACCGCCTGCGGTTCCCATCACGAGGGACAGGACAATGCACAGCGCGATCATGCCGCCTGTTCTCTTTTTTTCTTTTCTTTTCTTTGGTGACGGTATCTGATCATTTCCCTGAAAATTGTGATTGTAGTAAATATAATCGTTGCTTCCCTGGTCTCTGCCGTTTTCATTGTTTTGTCCGTACTGGTATTCCATAGCTTTCACTCCTTTTCTTTATTTTCATTCTGCCAGACTGGCATTTTTTAATTCACATGAAAAAGCACATAACTTCTTCTTTTCCTTATCAGATGCTTTTATCATATTCTCCATTTTTGTTAAAATTGTGATGCATTTGTGTTTATTTTGTGAATAATACGGGCAAAAATTGTTTCAATTGTTTCATTATGATAAAATAATAGTCAGCTCCCGGCAATACCATAAATTGCATCAGCACTCTGACCGCATTTTGTTGTATTATACAAATGTCAGATCAAAAATAAACACGCTATAAAATATACAGGAAAACGAAAGGATTTCTCATGAACCCCATCAGAAAAGCAACCGTACAGGACGTATCGCGCATTGCCGAGATCCTGATCTTCACCAAGCGAATGAATTACCGATTTATTTTTCAGAACGACAAAGTATCCTTCGGGGAACTGCAGGTGCTGCCCCTTGCGCAGGATTATCTGTCCCATCCCGAGAAGCTTAAACACATCTGGGTATATGACGACGAATTCGTGAAAGCCCTGATCCACGTGGAGGACGGGTGGATCCATGAACTGTATGTGGACTGCTTTTTCCAGAATGAGGGCATCGGCGGGAAGCTTCTTCAGTTCGCAGTGGAAACATTTGATGCCAAATTTCTGTTTGTGCTGGAAAAAAATGAGAGCGCCATCCGGTTTTATGAGTCCCATGGCTTTAAAACGACCACAGAACAGGAAAAAGAACCGGGGACGGAGGAATTTATCGTAAAGATGGAGCGGATATCGGAACCACAGATTTCCTGTCCTGAATGAAACAATATTCGCCTGAATGAAATTATTAACAGGCAGGAAGGGAAGAGGAATCCTCTCATGGACTCCTCTCTCTTCCGCTCTACAGCACTTCCCCGTCTGTCTCAATACAGCGCTTATACCATGCAAAACTGTCCTTTTTGATCCGTTGGAAGCTTCCTGTCCCATTATCATCCCGATCCACGTAGACAAATCCATAGCGTTTGCGCATCTCGCCGGTTCCCGCACTCACTGAATCAATCGGAGACCACGACGTAAAGCCCATCACTTCCACACCGTCTGAGACTGCCTCTTTGAGCGCCTGTATATGCCTGCGGAAATAGTCGATCCGGTAGCTGTCGTGAATCTGTCCGTTTTCTATCCTGTCTATCGCCCCCAAACCGTTCTCCACAACCATCAGCGGTATCTCATAGCGGTCCCAGAGCTGATTTAATGTATACCGAAGTCCCACCGGATCGATCTGCCAGCCCCATTCCGAGGTCTGCAAGTAGGGATTTTTTGCGCCTCCCATCAGATTGCCGTTGACCCGTTCCACATCCGTCCGTACTGTAGAACAGTTTGTCATATAATAACTGAATGCGTAAAAGTCAACGGTTCCCTGCTGCAGAACAGAAACGTCCTCCGGCTGCATTTTCAGGCAGATCCCTTCCTCCTCAAACAGGCGCCGGATGTAGGTTGGATATGCGCCCCGGACCATCACATCTCCCGCAAACTTGTTTAAGATCCGGTCCTTTCTCTGGGTTTCCAGCATATCCTCCGGATCACAGGTCAGGGGATACTGGGTGATATGGCTGAGCATACATCCCACTTTCAGATCCGGATCGATCTCATGAGCTTTCCGTACTGTCATGGCGCTCGCCAGAAACTGATGATGCAATGCCTGGATTCTTTTTCCCAAAGGCGCTTTTAACTCTGTTTTTGGCACAGGATCTGCCCCCTTCAACATTCTCTTCTCTATCAGTCCAAGAGAATTAAACGCCCCCATCTGCAGCACACCAAAATTTATCTCGTTAAAGGTGAGCCAATAGCGTACCCTGTCCCCAAAACACCGGATCACCGTCTCCGCATACCGCACAAAGAGATCTATCGTTCTCCTGTCCAGAAAACCGCCATACTTTGTCGCGATCCCCCAGGGCATATCAAAATGGCTCAGTGTGACAAGAGGCTCCATATTATATTTGCGGCATTCGTCAAACACCCGCCCGTAAAAATCCAGCCCTTCCTGATTGGGTGTTTCATCGTCCCCGTTTGGAAAGATCCTGGCCCAGCTGATGCTGAGCCGCAGGCAGCTAAATCCCATCTCCGCGCACAGTGCGATATCTTCCCGATACCTGTGATAGAAATCCACAGCCTCATGACTCGGATAATACAACGTCTCATCGATCACAGTCCGCTTTCTCCTTCCACAGCTTTTCCATGCTTCTCCGGGCCATAATAAAAGGAGCCTGTTCGTCCTCTGAAAAAAAGTACCATACATTGTGAGCCGTCACCTGATCCCCACTGAACAGACGCTTATTCGCCCGATCTAAAAGCATGATATGACCATAACTGTGCCCCAGTGTATGAATCACCTCCAGATCCTTACCGCCGAGTTCCAATCTGTCCCCTTCTTTCAAAAAACGGAAACCGGTTTTGCCAAGCGTTCTGTTCAAGTACTGTTCTCCCCTGATCTTTCCCCTTAACTCCGGCATCTTTGCCAGCCGATAATCAAGAGCCTTCCTGCGCATTTCCCTCGTATCATTGCGCAGCAGTTTCCCACAGTCCAGCTCATGGAGATAAACCTCGGGAAACCAGGAACTGCCCAGACCATGATCTGGATCTCCGTGGCTCAGTACAACCGATAAGGGCAAATTCGTAATCGCTCTGACATAAGGCTCCAGGCTTTCATAACCATAGCCCGTGTCAAATAAAATGGCCGCCCTGTCACCAAGAATCAGATAGCAGTGAACACTCTCTGTTTCTGTTATCACATACAGATCTTCACTGATCTTTTCCGTCCTGTATACCTGATCACTCATATGCAGTATCCCCTGTCTACTCTTCATAGCAGCTGTCGTCAAATCCCAGAATCCATGTGGCTGCAAAGCTTATCACGATGGTCAAAATTGCCGCCGCAATGGCAAAGTAAAAATTCGTCATGGTTCCGTCCGAATTCAAAAAGATCGGCATTGTGAAAAAGGAAGGCGCACCAAAACTGTATACTCTGACTTTGAAAACAGCACAGAAAACAGCATTTACAACACAGGCGATCCAGGTGGCAATCAACGGCTTTTTCATTCGCACACAGATACCGTACAGCGTCGGCTCCGTCACACCCGCCAGAAATGATGTCAGCGCACAGGAGAGAGAAAGTTCTCTCAGACCGTTTTTCTTTGTCTTTAACAGGCAGGCCATTGCCACTCCGAACTGGGAGAAATTCATTGCAATAAAGGCCGGGAACAACATATTGTCATAGCCCACCGTCTCGAACAACATCATCACCAGGGGGATCAATGCCAGATGCATTCCTGTCAGCACAAGCAGCGGCGCAAGACAACCTACCACCAGTACTGTGGACCAGGGTGCCACATCATATTATAATAATCTTTCCCAAGGCTTTTTTCATAATTCGGATAGTGTCCCTTGTTTACTAACCACTCTATATTATTAGATTTTGTCCTTAATGCTATCGTCAAAAACAAAATTTCAAATGTCATTATACTGCTGTCCTTTATTTCTTCGCTACATATCAGTTTATGAATAGTTTCTGCCTTATAAAAAATCCTCTCCTGTGTTCTAATATCCAATCCGTATAATATATCGGAGAAAAATTTTTCTGCTTCCTGTTCCTCTCCCTGCAAAAATTCAAACATCGAAGCATATGCCTTATATTTCTTAATGTATTGTCCTGCTTTCCCATTATCCAAATTAACTTTAAAGGATATAAACTTTCTGAGATATGTATCTACATCAATTTCTCCATATATTTCTTTGATAGAATGTTCAATCTGTGTCTTATCCATTGAAACAATCACAATAACATTTTTTAAATCCGTAAATATATGATGTAACCGTTCCAACACTTTTATTGTATATTCTGGTAAACACCTATCCAATTCATCTACTATTATTACAACTGCTTTTTTGTCAGCAATTTCTTGTATTCCTTTTCTTGTCGCTTCCAATGCACGTTTAAATCCATATAATGAGTCAAAACTATTGTCATCATCTTCCATTCCCGCTTCTATTGTATTAGTAGCTATTTCTACCAAATCAATTCCTACTTTATTCTTACACAATTCACTTGCAACTGCTTTCAAAGTTTCTTTTGCTGTTTCCCATGCCATCTTTTTTGCTACATCTTTTTGTTTCGATGTAAAAACATTTAATTCTCTATCTGTTGCATCTAACATGGCAGCAATAATCGCAATAGCTGGTTCTTCATAATAGTCATACTTCCAACAATCATAATGGAAAACAAAATACCTATTGTCTCCAGTCTCCTCAGATTGTATTTCTTTTATTTCTTCTTCAAATTTCTCTAAAACAAATGATTTTCCACTGCCCCAAAATCCATTTACCCCAAAACAACACCCTTGCTCATTTTCAGAAATAATATTAACCAAATTCTTTAATTTCTCTATAAAGCTACCTCTATCTAGCACATCCAATCTTTCTTCCATACTCTTACCCCTTTTTTGACAAATTATAAAGCCCTATTCTTTATTACACAAAATAGATTCTCGCATTTCTCAAGTTTAGTTCTTTATTCTCTATATAGAATACCAAAAAATACATATTTTGCAAACTATAACAAAAACTCCCAGCGGGTTTCCGTGATAATACAGGCGGTTTCCGTGTTTGTATCATATCCCCCGTTTTTCGACAGCATTTTCCGTCAAGCTAATACGCCTTTCAGCCAAAACCGCCAATATCCTACTCCTTTTTACCTTTCCGTTTTATACTATCACGGAAACCCCGGACTTTTGCGTGATAGTATACTTTTGCCTGATAGTACGATTTTTTCCCCTATCGCCATCCTATCAGCGGCATCCAAAAACACGAAAAAGCGGGGTCCACCACCCACCGTGATGAACCCCACCAAGCCTAAAAAACCTTGATTTTAAGCCATTCTTCAATACTTTCGCCTGCGAGTACCAAAAATCCTATGGCATTATTTCTGAATAGCCGCCTGTGCCGCTGTTATACTTTGATGACTTTTACCCCTGGGGTAAATAATTTACCCCTTTTACCCCACCTGTGCGGAATTTACCCCACCCCGATTTGCGGTTCGACAAATCGACAAATTGCGGTTTACACAAGGCCATTATTTTTTAATATCGAATTGGTAACTCCTTCGGCTGCTGCCGTAATCAGTGCTGTTGATATTGTTTTTATTGTCCCCGTAATCAGCGGAAGCCCTTTCTCACTTATCACTGATTTTGTCCTATTCCAAACTGTATCTGCCCGTATCTTATCAAGCAGATCAAACCCCTCCGAAGTTAGGTTTCCCACATCACAAGACTTGCTTTCCAATGACGAAGTGTCAAGAATTCTTCCTATCAAGCCGTCATTTTTCATTAAGATACAGTGTTCATAAACCACACTATCTGAATAACCATCAATATGAACAGATATTTCCGGGCCACCAGCTACATAATTTTCTTCAACATAAAATAAAATTTTCCTTACTAAATCCATATCACGTTGCATCTTTTTTCCTCCTTAAACTGACAACTATTGTGATGATTCTTTCTATTTTCCTATCTAAAGTTTCTTAAACTAAATTTATCTCATTTGTATCATCACTGGTGTTGCTGAATATCTTTCATTTAAGAAGTACCGCAACATTTGTATACAATCATCGTCCACATCAAGAATGTGCTTGACTGCTACTTCCAGTCCTCCAATGTTTCTTCTCTAGTGCTGCCTTCCTTTGTACACAAAAAAACAAAACCTCCTATTTTTTCAAATTAGCATATCTTGTATGTGATGTCAATATATTTTCAACATTTAGTGTTTACCTCATAAATTCCCCTTGCCTTTGTGCGGAATCCGCTATAAAATGATTTCAGCAAAACACTCCGCATCGTTTGACAGACGCAGGGGAATCTGCTACAATGAAAACACAAAAGGGAATACTGCCGATAGACGGTCAGCCCTTAGAAATTGGTTTCTAAAAAAGTAACCGCATCCTTTGGCTGGGGGCGGTTACTTTTTTGTGTGATTTATGTAAGCAATCAGGATTGACACGATGATTCCAAGGATCATCAGAACAACCGTCAGCAGTTCATAGTCACTCATAAGCAATCCCTCCTTTCCCGGTTTTACCCGTTGTCAGAGGGATAGTCCCTCTGCGAAGAAGGACTGACCGCCTATCCCGTTATGGCAGTACCCCGTATGGATATTTTATCAAAAAAAGTCGGACGCTACAAGCGGTTTCCGGCTTTTTTCTTTTTCTACTTGCAATCCCGCCAAAACAGAGGTAAGCTACGACACCACGGAAGGAGGGATTGGATTGGAAAAAGATTCTGCATTGTACCAGCTCATGGACACCCGCATGCACAGCGTCATGAACGGTATCGTGAGCAGTGACGGGGAATACCAGGCGATTCTCCGAAGGTCGGACATATACTCCGGCGAACTGGACAGGATGGATTTATCAAAAGAAATCCGGCTGCTGATTGACCGGTACGTCAGCGAGCAGAACGCGCTGGGCTCCCGGTTTGGGATGCTCGCCTACCTGCTTGGCTTTTCCGACTGCAAGGCCATGTTTTTGGGGAAATGCCTGCCGACAGAAGCAAAAGAAATGAACACAGAATTGTAACTGCAAAAAAGTACCGGACAGGGCGGAAAGGCTGCGCCACAGCCCTTCCGCCCTGTCTCTTTCGTCTAAATATAAATCCACGCCTCCAGCTCCGCATACCTGTTGGATTTTGACCACTGCGGGTGTTTCCTGAACCATGCCCGCTCGTCATCCGGCGTGACCGTTATCTTCTTAAAATAAACGGGGGAACCGGCATCATCCAGTCCCCCTCCCGCATCGGGGCTTAAGTTTAAGAGCCACTCAAAGCGGTCTTCGTAAACCCTCACCCCTGACACATATTTATCCATCTGTTCTTCTGAAAATTCCCCGTCCTCCGGCATGGCGGACTGCCCCATGAGCCTTTGCAGGTTTTCCAGCTTGCCGCTCACGTCCGCCTCCGTGGCGGGCTCCACGTCCCCGTACTGCGCCATCCGCTGCTCCAGTTCCGCGATCTTCTCCCCCACCTCCTGCTGCTTGCGGCTGAATACTTCCTTCGGTATCTCGTTGTTCATCCTCATATCGAGCAGCGTCTCATATCTGCCCCGCTCCTTTTTGAGCTGTTCTTCTATGATTTCCTTGTCACGCAGCACTTCCGACTGCTCCACCCCGGCGATGCCGCACCCCAGCGCCGCCGCCGCGTCCAGGAGCGTCCCCTCCGGGTCATCGAAAACGGCGTGGAGGACTTTCTGCGCCATCGTGTACATCTTCCAGTCCTGCACCAGCGGCGAGCGGCAGACGTTCTCAATGCTCAGTCCGTTTTTCAGCCTTGCCGC
>Ga0137297_10533_pt1 | contig 27782 bp, 21 predicted proteins | sample RamsorincwithD2O_FD_97191 | JGI IMG/M metagenome (GOLD analysis project Ga0137297, IMG submission 97191) | Mouse cecal microbial communities from Vienna, Austria - Mucin amended with D2O | ecosystem: Host-associated > Mammals > Digestive system > Large intestine > Cecum | place: Austria: Vienna...
TGGCACAGGAGTATCATACCCTGCCGGAAGAATCCAACGGACTGCTGAAGCATGGCGTATATGTGAAAAAAACGCGGGCGAGGAAAGAGGGAATCGGCTGCGGCGATGATGAATGCTGCATTTGGGGAGACTATTTCTATCTGGAAGGTCTTGTGCGTCTAAGCAAAAAGTGGAATCCGTATTGGTAAGTTGAGAGGAGAAGAATATGAAACAGGAACAAACAAGAAAATATTGGGTGGAAACAATGCTGCGCATTGCAACGCCGGTAATAGATGCGCTGGCAAAACGCGAACTGCGGCAGTGTATGCCGGTGGAACAACGAGATTTTGACCGTACGCCCTATGCGCATTTGGAAGCATTTGGCAGAACCCTTTGCGGTATTGCGCCGTGGTTGGAAGCAGAAGAATTGAACGTGGAAGAAGCTGTATTGCAGGCGGAAATGAGAAAAAAAGTGCTGCTATGTTTGGATGCGGCTACGGATCCTGCTTCGCCGGACAGAATGAATTTCGGCGTGCAGGAACAGGCGCAGCCATTGGTAGACGCGGCATTTTTGGCGCATGGACTGGTGCGCGCACCACAGGCGCTTGTCCTGTTGTTAGAGGACAGGGTAAAACGGAATCTTGCTGCGGCGCTGAAGGAAAGCCGCGCAATTATTCCGGGTGAGAGCAATTGGCTGTTATTCAGCGCCATGGTGGAAACTGCGCTGTGTCTGCTGGGGGAACAGGATTTTGATATGCTGCGCATTCAATATGCACTGCGGCAATTTATGCAGTGGTATAAAGGCGATGGTATGTATGGTGACGGAGCGCCGCTGCATGTGGACTATTATAACAGTTTTGTGATTCAGCCGATGCTGGTGGATATTGTCCGCTTTTTTATGAATCGGCAAACGGAAAGAAAATTTGGCGGCGCGAATCAGGATTTTACGAAATACGGTGAATGCATCCTGACAAGAGCACAGCGCTATGCCGCGCTGCAAGAACGCATGATTTCGCCGGAGGGGACATATCCCATAATAGGGCGTTCCATTACCTATCGCTTCGGGGCATTCCAAATGTTGGCACAGGCAGCACAGGAGCATTTGCTGGACGAATCAATCAATCCGGCGCAGGTGCGCTGCGCACTGACGGCGGTTATCAAGCGCATTATGGATGTTCCTGGTATGTTTGATGAAAACGGCTGGCTGCGCCCGGGCGTGTATGGATACCAGCCGGGGCTGGGAGAACAATATATCTGTACGGGCAGCTTATATTTGTGCTGTGCAGTGTTTTTGCCGCTGGGATTGTCGTCGCAAGACCCGTTTTGGCGTGGTGAAAATGCAAAATGGACAGCACAGAAAATTGTGGACGGAGAAGATTTTGTTCATGACCATAGTATTCCGAATTAACGATTGCTTATGGAGTATCCGGCAGAGAATTTTGAATATACAAAAAATAACAATCGGGAAAATAGATTTAATATGTAGCTCCGAAGGTGAGATATATTGTATAAATTGGGGAAAATACTGCTTTTATGAAGGAGATTGACACTAAAAGAGTTTCGTGTTATAGTAATAAAAAGTTCTTTTTTTTGTTGAAAGGACAACCGTATCGCGTAGATAACCGGAGTTTTTTGAAGAAGCGGGGATGCATATGAAATTAAAAAAAATTTATCACTCTTGGATGATATCTTATCTGATTATTATTTGCGTTGCATTTTTTTGCAGTACCGGTATCTATTTGGGAATTGGTGCGGTGGTAAAACAAGAGGTAAATCGTTCCAACACGGTTATTTTGGAAAATGTACGCCTATCGACTGACTCGTATATTAACGATATGCAGAAGATGGCAATGGATATCAGAAATAATTCATTGGTTAATACGCTATATAACAATGAATTGAATGAAACGGAGTTTTCATATCTATCGACCCAAATTCAAAAAGAATTATCGCGTTATCAAATGATGAATACGAATATTGACACGATTTACTTATATTTAAAAGAGCGGGACTATGTCATAGCAACAAACCGCTCAGTTGATGCGGATACAATGTATGATGTTGCATATAAAAATACAGGAATCACAAAAGAAGAATGGAAAAGTATTTTGTTTGACAATCCAAAAGGCGGATTTCGTCAACTTCCTGCGATTGCGGACGGAGAAAAAAACAACAGCTGGCGCTGCTGAGTCCGTTTCCAGCAATGAGCAAAGAACCAAAAGCTGTTTTGGTGGTGGCGGTATCAGGTGAAATCGGAAGCCGCGCACTCAGAAACGGCGGATTTGTGGACGATGGTATTTTGTTCCTCATGGACAGCAAGAATCAAATAGTGATGTCCAGCCAGGAGAAGGAACTTCCGGTGACATATGAAATGCTGGAACAGGAGACCCGGCAAAAACTCCGCTTTGACGGAAAATCCTATGTTATCACATCTGCGAAATCCAGCGCAATGAATATGCGTTATGTTTTAGGGATTCCGAATAACACATATTACAAAACAGCAATTGTTATCCGAAATATTGCATTTATTGGGGTATTTGCGTTTTTGGCATTGGCGTTATATGCAGCATTTCATCTGCTGAAAAAGAACTACAGACCACTACGCGAATTGATGGGGTATGTGCATGAAACATATGGTAACATGGAAGAAGAGGAAAACGAGTATCATGTATTTCAAACAGCTATTACAAAAGCCGTAAAAGAAAAAGCGCTGATGCAAAACAAACTGAAACAGCAAAACAATACCGTAAGAGAACATATGCTGAGCAATTTACTGAAGGGGAAAAATGAAAATAATCTGCAGATAGAAGATATTTTGTTTTCAAACGGTGTGGATTTTAAAGGAAAACAAAACAGAGTGCTTGTGTTTTATATGGAATATTTTGATGCGCTGTTTGAAGGTTCCTCAAAAGAAGTGGAAGAACAGACGGCGTTAGCGTTTTTGGTGGTGCGAAATATTACAAAAGAACTGCTGGAACGCGATTTTACAACCGTTTTCGTCGAGGTGGACGACATGATGGTGTGTTTGTTGAATGCACAGGAGCAAGATGAAAAGCGGACATTGATAAAAATAAAGGAAACGGTGAAAGAAGCAAAAGAAATTATTAAAAGCAATTTTTATATTGATTTTACAGTATCAATCAGCAGTGCATATGAAGCAGTAAAAGAGGTTGCGACCGCCTATCAGGAAGCAATGGAAGCAATGGATTACAAAATGATTATAGGCAGCGGCGGTACGATTTGCTACGAGGAATTAGAGGTCACACAGGAAAATTATTATTATCCGATGGAAGCGGAACGCATTATCGTAAATGCTTTAAAAGCCGGAGATGAAGAAAAGGCAAATGAAATTTTAGAGGAATTATATTCCAGAAATTTTCAAAAAGAATCTATGTCAATTGTTATGGCAAAATGTTTTATTTCTAATTTGGTCAGCACCGTTTTAAAAGTGTTGGAAGACATACGCATACAGCAAGGCGTGAATGTCGAAGTTGACATGGAGGAGATTAACCGGATTCTGGCAGGAACCGATGTTGCAATATCGAAACAGAAACTGTTGGAGATTTTCCATATCATTTGCAGTCAAACACAGCAGCGGACAGAATCCTCAGCGCAGCGTATTGTCAAACAAGTAAAGGAGTATATTGCAGAAAATTATATGGACTTTAATCTGAGTCTATATTCCATTGCGGAGGAATGTCATATCACATATACACATCTGTCCCGTGTGTTTAAACTGGAGACGGGCATGGGACTATTGCAATATATCAATGAATTCCGCATGGAAATCGCAAAAAAGCATTTACTGGAAACCGACCAAAGTGTTGCACAAATTGCGGAATCTGTAGGGTATGGGAACAGTAATTCGTTGATTCGCGCGTTTAAAAAATATAATGGCATTACACCCGGAAAATTCAGAGAGTTAAATAAACCAAACAGGGAATCATGATTTGAGGCTTTGTGCAGAGATGAAACAGGAGCAAAATAAATAATTGCGGCAGGGAATATTTATTCCCTGCCTTTTCAGTGTCAATAAAAAGGGCAGACATCATTAGATGACTGCCCTTGATAGTATTCAGTACTGTCTCTAAATGGTTAGCAAATACTGTCCTATGCACAAACCATAAATGTGCCAGCGGATGATAACGAACGATATTCTTGTTATTTATAAGGAAGCACGCCAAGCGTCCATGTCAACCGTTTTGCCGCTCAGGCGGGAAGCTTCTGCCGCGAATGCAAGCGCATGGCTTTCGGCAGAGACGGAAATGTCCGTCAGAGAAGTGGATGTTGTTTCGCCGCGCAGCAGGCGTACAAAATCAAGCATAATGCCGGTATCGCCGCCGCCGTGACCGCTTTCTAATGCTTTGGGATGATAAAACGTGCGGGAGCCCGTTATGAAATCACGGATTTCAATGGTATCGTCATTTGCACGCAGTTCGCCTTTTGTTCCCATGATTTTCAGCGTGCGGTCAATTTGTTCGGTAAAGGCACACATGCTGAAGGTCACGGTCGTACCATTCTCGAAACTGAGATTAGCAACCTGATGGTCTACAACGTCATTGTCACAGCGGAATACGCAGCGTCCATAGGGGCTGGTTTTTAAAATTTCGATGACTTGCTCCGGTGTAGGATTGCTGCATACGCTGCTGCATGCTGCATCACGCATCCAAGAATACGGACCGTTAATATATACATGCGGTGCATAATAGGGACAGGTATCGCTGTGCGGACAGCCGTCCAGACAGCGCTCCGGCGCGCCTTCTGGTGCATTTGATTCTTTAAAGTAAGTCAAATCGCCAAAGGAGGAGATACTTTTGCAGCGGCTGCCTATCAGCCAGTAAAGCAAATCCATATCATGGCAGCATTTTGCTAAAATCATGGGACTGCTTTCCTCTGTGTTGCGCCAGTTGCCACGTACAAAACTGTGCGCTTGATGGATATGTCCGACATTTTCACAGTGCAGCATGGAAACAATATCTCCGATTGCACCATCGTTTAGCAACGCCTTAATTTTTTTGAATAGTGCCGTATAGCGCAGTACATGGCAAACTAACACATGACGGTCATATTTTTTCGCCGCTTCCGCCAGTTCAAAGCATTCTTTCGCAGAAGGAGAAACAGGTTTTTCCAGCAACAAATGATAACCGAGTTCCATCGCCTTGAGTGAAGGCACAATATGCATTTTGTCCTGCGTGCAGATAAATGCTGCATCGGCGAATTTAGGACGTGCAAACAGTTCTTCGTAGCTGCTGAAACAATTTTCGACCGGAACATTATGTTCTTTGCGCATGGTCTCGCGACGCTGTTCGTTAGGCTCTGCGATACCTACAATTTTTAAATCCTGCGGATAGTTGAGCGCATAGTTTGCATAGACGCGTCCGCGTCCGCCTGCGCCAATGACAACTGCTGTAATGGGATTCATAAAACCTCACCTTTCTTTGCACTTTACAATGTGCCGCAAATTTGATATACTGATAATATCATAGACAATAATAAAAAACAATAGAAAATTAGACCTAATATTTATAAAATTAGCTACTGACGAAAAGGGTGGGAATATGAAAAATTATGAATTGCTGCGAATAGCGTCTAATTTGAGTGTAGAAGCGTTCGCATCTTGTTTTCGACAAACATATCCGCCGGAATATTTTTTTGATGGAGAGATGCATCCGTTTTGGGAATTGGTTTATGTGGCAGAAGGCAGAATCGGTGTTACGGCGGAAGAAAGGGTATTGGAATTGGGGGCGCATCAAGTCATTTTTCATAAACCCATGGAGTTTCACCGGCTCTGGGCAGAGGCAGGGACGTCGCCGCGGCTGATTGTTACGGCGTTTGAGGCAAACGGAATGGATATGGAATTGCTGGAGAGAGGCATTTTTGAGGTGCCGCAGCAACAGCGCATGTTACTGGAAGCGGCAGCGCATGAAGCGGAAAAAATTTATGATGGATATTACCGGCGTGCGGGAGAGCCGGACCAACGTGCCCTGCAAATGATGCGATTGTATTTAGAATTGTTCTTGCAATTTTTTGTGCGTGCAGGGCGGCAAAAACCGCAGCGCAGCTTTGCTGCCGGCGCAAAATTATACCGCAGTGCGGCGGAATATCTAAAAGCGCAGGTGACACAGCGACTGAGTGTGGAAGAAATTGCAGCGCATTGCCACACCAGCGTGAGCAACTTGAAAAAAGTATTTCATCAATATGCAGGGGAAGGTGTGATTCGCTATTTTAACCGTCTGAAAATCGCGGAAGCGGAAAATTTGATACGGCTGGGATATTCCATGCAGGAAATCAGCGACATGTTGTCCTATGCAACACAGAATTATTTTACAACGGCATTTAAACGTGAAAAAGGCATAGCGCCTACCCATTACAGGCGGCTGATGGAATCAGAATGGCAGGAGCAAGAGATGACGGAAAAATGATAGAACAAGACACCTAAGAACCGTTGTACAGCAGAAACAAAGGGAACTATCTCAACGCTGAAGCGGTGAAAAAATAGTTGATTATAAAAAAGGAATAATAACGGTATATAGAAAAATATTTAACTGAAAAAGCGGATTAAATTTTTTATAAAAAATTTTATGCGGCAAAAACATTGTGTTATGTATAGTTTCGTTGTTTTTTTGCCATACTATTTCCAGACTAAATGTTTGGAGGTGAAATGGAATGAAAAACAACAATAACAATCGCAACAACAACAGCAACAATAATAACAACAACAACTTCTCAAACAACAACAATCAGAACCAGAATAACAACAATAACAACCAGAATTCAAACAACAACAATAACAACAACAATTTCTGTGACCAGAAATAAGTTTTTGTTTTTCACGCAAAACGCCCTGTTAGGAAAGGTAGTTCCTTTTCTGACAGGGCGTTTTGCTGTTTTTAGTACGAAAATATAGGGGAGGGGCATATAGATGCGTCTGTCTCGCAAATGCAATGAAGCAATAACTGCCGGACTGTGCCAGCGGCAGTTTTTTGTTTGCCCAAAACGCAGACGGAATTAAAACAAATTGAACTTTAGGGCATATCTACTATTGAAATAGAGGATAATTCATGATACAATAGAGAGAAAAGAAGTGTGAAACCTCAAATGAGACAGGAGGAACAGTTATGAACCAAGAGTTGGAATATAAAGGAAAACAGGCAAAACAAGCAAGCAAAGCGTTGATGTGTGCAGGCGCGGATATCAAAAACACAGCGCTGGGGAATATGGCGCAGGCGCTGCAGGAACAGATGGCAGAAATTTTGGCAGCGAACCAAATGGACTTGGAAGCGGCAAAAGAAAAAGGAATCAGCGGCGCACTGCTAGACCGGTTGACGTTAACACCGGAGCGAATCGCCTCCATGCAGGAGGGAATTTTGCAAATCAGGGATTTGGAGGATCCCATTGGGGAAACAGTACATATGACGGTGCGTCCCAATGGACTGGAAATCGGTAAAAAACGGGTGCCGGTCGGCGTTATTGGGATTATCTATGAAGCGCGTCCCAATGTCACGGCAGACGCGGCGGCGCTGTGCCTGAAAACCTCTAACGCGGTTATTTTGCGCGGCGGCAAAGAGGCGCTGCGTTCTAATTTATGCATTGTGAAAGTGCTGTCGCAGGCAATTCAGCGGGCAGGACTGCCGGAGGGAACACTGCAAATTGTGGAGGATACCTCCAGAGAAACGGCAAAAGAGTTAATGAAGCTAAACGATTACATAGATTTATTGATACCGCGCGGCGGCGCCGGTTTGATTCAAACGGTTGTGAAAGAATCGACGGTACCGGTCATTGAAACAGGCGTCGGCAACTGCCATACCTATGTGGATAAGTGGGCGGATTTGGAAAAAGCAGTGGCAATTGCTGTCAATGCGAAATGCAGCCGTCCGGGTGTTTGCAATGCAATGGAAACGTTGTTGGTACACAAAGATGTGGCGGCGGCATTTTTGCCGCGTATGGCGGCAGGAATGGAACCATATCATGTGGAACTGCGCGGCTGTGCGCGGACGCGGGAGATTCTGCCGGCGATTCGGGCAGCGGAGGAAGCAGATTATGCGACAGAATTTTTGGACTTCATTCTGGCAGTTAAAGTAGTGGATAGTCTGGAGGAAGCCATGGAACATATCAGGCGGTACAGCAGCGGGCATTCGGAAGCGATTGTGACAGAAAACTACACCAACGCCCGTCGGTTCCAGCAGGAAGTGGATGCGGCGGCAGTTTATGTCAATGCGTCAACACGGTTTACTGATGGATTTGAATTTGGATTCGGTGCGGAAATCGGTATCAGCACACAAAAAATGCATGCGCGCGGTCCCATGGGGTTAGAAGCGTTAACCAGCGTGAAATACGTCATTTCAGGGGACGGGCAAATACGCTGAGAGATGGGGCAGAATGCGGCTGAATTGTTCCTTTTTGCTGGATTATGTAATGACTGGAATACGGGGAAAAAGGCTTGAATTGTGGGAAAGAAACGTGTATAATAGGGATATGCCAAGAACCCTTTTGGCGTGGAAGGATGAAATAGAACATGGAACAGATGAAACAACTGCCGCTGATACCCCTGCGGGGATTGGTGGTGTTCCCATACATGGTCTTGCATTTTGATGTAGGACGTCCAAAATCCATAAAAGCGCTGGAAAAAGCCATGGTGGAAGACCAACTGGTGTTTTTAACATTGCAGATGGATCAGCAGATAGAAGAACCGGATTTTGAGGATTTGGGAAAAATCGGAACGATTGCAAAAGTGAAACAGATTGTCAAAAGTGAAGAACACGTAGTCCGCGTACTGGTGGAGGGCATCAGCCGCGCGTCGTTGGAACATATTGAAGAAACAGATGGCTACATGGCAGCGAATATCCACGAATTTTTACCGTCCCGGGCGCGAATGGACGAGGTGGAATATCAGGCATTGGTACGTAATCTTACGCGGGTGTTTGAACAGAATTTCGAGTTGTCGGGAAAATTCCAGCCGGAAACAGTCGCTTCTATTTTAGCCATTCGAGACCCTGGGCAGATGGTAGATGTGATGGCGGCAAATATTATGCTGCAGCCGGAGGATAAACAGGCGGTTTTGGAAAGCGTTGATGTGCAGGAGCGGATGGAATGTCTGCTTGTGATTCTGAATAAAGAACTGGAAATTGCACAGTTGGACAGCAAAATCCGTAGCAGAGTGAAAGAGCAGATTGAAAAGAATCAAAAGGAATATTATCTGCGCGAACAACTCAAAGTCATTGAGGAAGAACTCGGGGAAGGCAACCAGCCGGAAATCAAAGAATATGAAGCCAAAATCAGCGCGCTGGAGTTTACGGAGCAGGTACGGGAAAAACTGACACAGGAAGTGCAGCGGCTGAAAAAAATGCCGGCAATGACGCCGGAATCAGGTGTGATTAAAAATTATCTGGATTTGGTTTTAGCGCTGCCGTGGCAGGAAAAAACGGAAGAAAATCTGGATTTAGCGCAGGCGAAAACGGTGCTGGAAGCAGACCACTATGGTCTGGAGGACGTGAAAGAGAGAATTTTGGAACACTTGGCAGTGAAAGCATTGTCAGGCAAAGGAAAAGGTTCTATTTTGTGTCTGGTGGGACCGCCGGGCGTGGGGAAAACCTCCATTGCTAAATCTATTGCTCGCGCTGTGGGGCGCAATTATGTACGCGTTTCCTTGGGCGGCGTGCGGGACGAGGCGGAAATTCGCGGGCACCGAAAAACCTATATCGGCGCCATGCCGGGACGTATTATCAGCGCTGTCAAGCAGGCGGGAACAAAAAACCCATTGATTCTGTTGGACGAGATTGATAAAATGTCGAATGATTTCAGGGGCGACCCTGCCGCCGCTATGCTGGAAGTGCTGGATGCGGAGCAGAACTATCAATTTAAAGACCACTATGTGGAACTGCCGTTTGATTTGTCTGATGTGATGTTCCTGATGACGGCAAACACGCTGGAAACGGTTCCGCGACCGCTTTTAGACCGCATGGAAGTGATTGAACTGACAAGTTATACCGAAGCGGAAAAATTGCAAATAGCTTTGCGCTATTTGCTGCCCAAAAGCATGGAAGCGTGCGGTATGAAGAAATCCGAGCTCAAAATTGAAGCGTCTGCTGTGGAGGAAATCATTGAATACTACACGCGGGAAGCGGGCGTGCGTGAACTGGAACGGACGATTCAATCGCTTTGCCGCAAAAGTGCAAAGATGTTGTTGGAAGGGAAACAAAAAAGTGTTAAAGTGTCAGGGCGGAATTTGGAAAAATTGCTGGGGAAACATAAATATGAGAGAGAAGTGCAGGAGACGGACGGTGTAGCGGGCGTTGCATGTGGACTGGCGTGGACGGCTGTAGGCGGCGATACGTTGAGTATTGAAGCAAATGTCATGGACGGCAGCGGCAAGGTGGAACTGACGGGACAGCTTGGCGACGTGATGAAAGAATCGGCGCTTGCTGCGATTAGTTATATCCGTTCGCGCGCGGAAGAACTGCAAATTGACAGCGCATTTTATAGGACAAAGGATATTCATATCCATGTGCCGGAAGGGGCGACGCCTAAGGACGGCCCTTCTGCCGGTATTACCATTGCGTCTGCATTGATTTCTGCTTTGCAGAACCGACCGCTGAAAAGCGGCGTTGCCATGACGGGCGAAGTGACCATTCGCGGACGGGTGCTGCCCATTGGCGGATTGAAAGAAAAATCCATGGCGGCATATCAGGCGGGGAAAAAGACGGTGGTAATTCCAAAGGGGAATATGAAAGATTTACCGGATTTGCCGGAGATTGTGAAACAAAACGTGAAATTTATTCCGGTGGAAACGATGGACGAAGTGACGGCGCAAGTGTTCCAAAAAGCGTCCTACCGCACGAAACGACATGTGGAAAAAGACCAGCCGGAACTGCCCATCATTTCTAAAGTGCCGGGACAGGGCGCTGTGATGATGGACGAAATTTAAACGGGAAAGAGGACTTCTGATGAATTTGCATAATATTGATATTACGGTTTCTGCTGTAAAAAAAACGCAGTACCCGCAGACAGGTATGCCGGAAATTGCGTTTGCGGGACGGTCTAACGTGGGAAAATCGTCTTTCATCAACAAAATGGTGGGACGAAAAAAATTGGCAAGAACCAGTTCAACACCTGGAAAAACAGCGCAGATTAACTTTTATAATCTGGACAAAACAATTTTTATTGTCGATTTGCCCGGCTATGGTTATGCCGCGGTGTCCAAACAGGAAAAACAGCGTTGGGGACATATGATGGAGGAATATCTCAACACGCGCCGTCAGTTAGTGCAGACTGTTTTGTTGGTGGACAGCCGCCACAAGCCGACCAAGGACGATATACAAATGCTGCAATGGATTCGTCACCGGCATGGGTTCGCTGTGGTTGTGGCAACAAAAATTGATAAATTGTCCAAAAAACAGGTGGAGGAAAATCTGGGACTGATTTATGATACCTTGCAGCTTACGGACGATGATGTGTTGCTGCCGTTTTCCAGCCAGACGGGCGAAGGGCGACAAGAGGCATGGGAATTGATATGCGACCTGATGGACGTGGAAATGCCGAAACTGCAATAGAGAGATTGGTAGGAGGCGGGACATATGCGTATGACGTTTGTGAAATGGCGCGGGGAAACTTTTGCGGCGTTGTTGGAGCCGCAAGGCGCAGCGCTTTTGAAAGGGACATTTGGCAGTTGGACGCGGACGGGAGAAGTGATACCGCCCGAGCAAATAGAGATGACAGGTATGCCGCGTCCCTCCAAAGTGGTAGCGGTGGGGCTGAACTATCGGCAGCATATTGAGGAAATGGGTGAGGAAACACATGCCGACCCGGTACTGTTTCTTAAACCTGCCAGCGCAGTGATAGGGCATGGAGAGGCAATTGTATTGCCGCCCCAGTCGGCACAGGTGGATTTTGAGGCAGAACTGGCGGTGGTGATGAAAAAACAAGCAAAAAATATCACGCCGGCACAGGCGGAAGAATATATTTTAGGCTATACCTGTCTGAATGACGTGACGGCGCGGGATTTGCAAAAGAAAGACGGACAGTGGACGCGCGCCAAAGGGTTTGATACGTTTTGTCCGATTGGTCCTATCATTACCGATGAAATCAATCCCAATCAGGTGGAAGTGAAACTGCTGCAAAACGGCGTGGTGAGACAGCAGGGGAATACGTCCATGTTTTTGGTTCCGGTGCAGGAACTGGTGAGTTATATCTCCTCTGTAATGACGCTGCTGCCGGGCGATGTGATAACAACAGGAACGCCGTCCGGTATTGGTCCCATGCACGCAGGGGACATCATTTCTGTTGAAATTGAGGGCATTGGAACGCTGACCAATCCGGTGGAACATGCCTGATATGAAATGGGAGAAAATGCGGCAGAGTTACAGTTGTGACAAGCTGTTTATCTAAAAGCCGCTTCCGTTACCGCAAAAAAAACATAAAAAATAGAGCCTTTGCACGCTGCTGCCGCCGGGCAGCAGGTGCGTATTTCGGCATGGTGAAGGCGAACGGTATTGCGTTCGTTCCGCCTGTGCCCGAAAAAGGCATATTGTAAATCGTATCGTCAGGCGCGGCAGAAAGTATCTGTCGGGGTACGTAAAGCCTGACGATTTTTTTTATCCATAAAAGAGGAAAATATAGGAAGGAGAGAAAAATGATGGAGCAAAATTTGGCGCGGTCGTTTTTGAGATACGTTTCTATGAGCATTTGCAGTATGCTGGGGATTTCCTGCTATGTGCTGGCGGATACCTATTTCATTGCAAACGGCGTGGGAAACGCAGGGCTTGCGGCGCTGAACATTGCCATACCGGCATATATGGTGATTAGCGCTTGCGGGCTGCTGCTCGGAATGGGCGGTGCAACGCTGTTTTCCATTGAAACAGGACGAAAATCAACCAAAGAAATCTTACAGTCTATTTTTACAACCGTGATAGTATTGGGCGTGGGTGTGGGCGCCCTTTTAGCGATATTGGGCTGGGCTATACCGAATCGGATAGCCTATGTGCTTGGCGCAACCGAGGGAATTCGTCCGTTTGCCGCCGTCTATATCCGTACCATGGGAACGTTTGCGCCGGCATTTGTGGTGAGTCAGATATTGGTTTGTTTTGTGCGCAATGACGGTCAGCCTAATTTGGCGATGGCGGCAATGATAGTTTCGTCTTTTTCCAATATTGTGCTGGACTATGTTTTTGTGTATCCGCTGCGTATGGGAATGTTCGGTGCGGCGCTGGCAACGGGAATATCGCCGGTCATCAGTATCAGTATTTCGCTGAGCCATTGGTTCCGAAAAGAAAACCATTTGCGGCTGAATGGGAGGAGCATGGCAAAGAAATGGATTGAGCCGGTGGTGAAAACGGGCACGCCGCATTTTATCGGAGAGATTTCCTCCGGAATCGTGATTTGTTTGTTCAATGTTGTCATTGGGAAAATCGGCGGAGAGGTTGCCATTGCGGCATATGGCATCATTGCCAACGTAGCGCTGGTGATTCTGGCAATCTTTAACGGTATCAGTCAAGGTGTGCAGCCGCTGATGGGGCGCAGCTTCGGCGCAGGGAAACAGGAGAATTTAAAAAAGCTGTTTTATCTTGCGGCAGGCTTGGCATTGCTGCTGGGCGGCGCGTTTTATGCACTTTGTGCGCTGGGCGCGGCGGGAATTGTGAAATTGTTTAATAAAGAAGGATTGGACGCGCTTGCGGAAATTACCGTGCCGGGTATCCGTGTATATTTTTCAGCGTTTTTGTTTGCCGGTATCAACGTTGTGGCGGCGACGTATTTTTCGGTGATTTTGCGCCCCAAGGCGGCGTTTTTGAACGCTTCCCTGCGCGGCTTTTTGCTGCCGGTACCATTGGTTTTGCTGTTTGCGGCGTGGCTTGGTATCACAGGCGTATGGCTGTCCGTACCGGCAGCGGAATGTCTGACACTGCTCATTGTTTTAATATTGTACCGGAAACAGAAAAATGGTATACGTTGACTTATGCAAAGAATATGTTTATAATAGAAATAGACAGCATAAGAAAGGCTGGTGTGACATGGAACAAGAAACTTTGAAATTTTTGCGGCTGCTGTCCCAGAGATATCCCAATATTCAGACCGCGAGTTCGGAAATTATCAACTTGAACGCAATTTTGAATCTGCCCAAGGGAACAGAACACTTTTTAAGTGATTTGCATGGCGAATATGAGGCATTCAGCCATATTTTGCGCAATGCGTCCGGCGTTATTAAAGGCAAAATTGACGAAGCTTTCCAGACGACGCTGACGAAGGCGGAGCGGAAAACACTTGCAACATTGATTTATTATCCGCGGCAAAAGCTGGCGCTTGTGAAAAAAGAACAGCAGTATTTGAATGACTGGTATAAAATCACGCTGTATCGGCTTGTGGAAATTTGCCGGATTATCGCCTCGAAATATACGCGTTCCAAAGTGCGTAAAGCATTGCCCAAGGACTTTGAATATATCATAGAAGAATTGCTTCATGAACATGGAGATGTGGATAACAAGCAGAAATATTATGCCGGAATCATTGATACGATTATTAAAACAGGACGTGCAGACGCGTTTATTACAGAATTGGCACACCTGATTCAGCGGCTTGCTATTGACCGCCTGCACATATTGGGAGATATTTTTGACCGCGGTCCGGGTGCGGATTTGATTATGGAAACGCTGAAACGGTATCATTGCGTTGATGTGCAGTGGGGGAACCATGACGTGATGTGGATGGGCGCGGCGGCGGGAAGTACGGTCTGCATTGCAAGTGTGTTGCGTTTAGCGGCACGGTATAATAATTTGGATACGGTAGAGGACGGCTACGGTATCAGTCTGCGTCCGCTTGTCACATTTGCCATGGAGGTTTATCGGGACGACCCCTGCGAATGTTTCCTGCCGGAGACTGTGAACGGCAGCGGCGACAGCATGAAAGACCTTGAAATCATGGCAAAAATCCATAAGGCGATTGCGGTGATACAATTCAAGCTGGAGGGGGAAATCATTCGGCGTAATCCTGTCTATGAAATGGAAGACCGGCTGCTGCTGGATAAAATTGATTTTGAGAAAGGAACGCTGCGTCTGGACGGAAAAGAGTTTCCGATGAAAGACACGCATTTTCCAACAGTACAGCCGGAAAATCCGTATCGGCTGACACCGGAGGAAAATGATGTGATGGAAAAACTGCGTACATTTTTCATGCATAGTGAAAAATTGCAGGAACATATCCGGTTTCTCTATTCCAAAGGCGGTATGTATTTGAAATTCAATGGGAATCTGCTCTATCATGGGTGCATTCCAGTGGAGGAAGACGGCAGTTTTATGGCGTTTGAGACGGAAGAGGGAATGCTTTCCGGTAAGGCGCTGCTGGACTATGCAGATAAGACGGCGCGCAAGGGATATTTCCTGCCGCAGGACGCTGAAGAAAAACAGCGCAGTGAAGATTTTCTGTGGTATTTGGGGTGCGGCAAGAAGTCGCCGCTGTTTGGGAAAAGCAAAATGTCAACGTTTGAACGCTATTTTATTGAGGACAAAGAAGAATGGACAGAAAAGAAAAACGCCTATTATGACAAAATGGAGGATGCGGCGCTGTGTGAACGGATTTTAAAGGAGTTTGACATGGAGCCGGAGACGTCGCACATCATCAACGGACATGTTCCTGTAAAATGCAAAGCAGGAGAAAAACCCATCAAAGCAAATGGGAAATTGTTTGTGATTGACGGCGGACTGTCCAAAGCCTATCAGGCAACAACAGGAATCGCAGGATATACGCTGATTTATAATTCCTATGGGCTTTTGTTGACGTCACACCAGCCGTTTTGCTCCAGAGCACGGGCAATTGAGGAAGAACAGGATATCCATTCCTCCACGGAAGTGGTGGAGAAAACCTCCACGCGTATGCGCGTTGCAGATACGGATATCGGTTTAGCGCTGAAAAGCCAGATAGAGGAACTGCAATTGCTGCTGGAAGCGTATACCAAAGGGCTGATTCATCAAAACGAATAGAATATTCAAACGAAGAAAGATGCTATGAATTTTAGCAGACTTTGAAAAAAGACAATATATGAAAAACAGTGCCGGGAGTGTACATTCCCAGCACTGTTTTTTTGCTTTAATATGTTTATCGTAAATAATATCATTTTCGTCAATTCAAATTATTTCATTGCACCCATTGATTTGTTTTGGAAATAGCATAACAGAGAATCGCCATAGAAAGTTTCGACACATGGCAAGTTTACTTATATATCTTTTCGATACAATACAATATCCTCCACGCGACAATCTAAAATATTACATAAATCATTTAAGGTAACCGTGGTGATAGGCTTGTTATGACGCAGCCGGTCCAACAGGCTCCGGCTGATATTATATTGCGTAATTAACATATATGTCGTGAAGCCTTTTTGCTTCATTGTTTCATAAAAAGGTTCATATGTGATCATAGACATCCACCTACTGTTTTATTATATTTTATTATCTATCTATTGACAATGGTCGATAAATAGAGTACAATAATATAGTCGATAAATAGAGTATGTATCTATGAACGAAAATAATTCAGGAAACACACGATTTCTGTGATAAATAGGAGAAGTAGATAGAAACACCCCATCATAAAAAGGCGTGAAGGATAAGAAGCTGTAAAAGAAAGACTGCATGTATAACAAAAAGCATGTGTAGGAACATTTTAAAGGTGAAAAAGTTATTTAAAGCGTGGAAAGACACAGTAAAACTTAGATATCATAGGAAGGGGTGGTGGATATATGAATAGGCAAAAAATTATCGTTGTAAGTCTTATGATATTTTCTGCAATACTCTTTGGCGGAACGATGTTCTATCAAAACAGTGTACAGTATTTAGCCAAACATCACCTTGAACAGGGATATCAATTTTACGAAGAAGAACGTTATGAAACAGCGGTTTTAAGTTTTCAAAAAGCAATCGAATTTTGCCCCAGACAAATAGACGGCTATGTTGGTGCAGCAAATGCATATATCCGACTGGGAAGGGAACCGGAGGCGGTAAATGCACTGGAAAAGATGTCTCGAAATACAATGGGAGAAACCTACAAAGAACGGGAGAATATGTCAGAAAAATGGATACCGCTGGAGAAATTAATGCAGTGGTATTTGAATCAAAATATAGAAAATAGCGAGAAAGTACAATGAGTCGCTGATAGCAGTAAGAAAAACGGATATGAAATAGGTCAATTCACTACAGTTCCCTAAAATATTTGTGAAAACAACAGAGACGTGAAACGATTATAGTAGGAAAGCATAGAAATAGAACAGATTCATGATATAGAAAAGGGTAGTGAACCCGAATCAAATGTATTCAGCAGAAAAACAGTTGCTATATATCTCCCCCCCCAACCCCCAGACCCCACACATATATATAAGATATATAGCGTTTTGATATTGGTGCAAAAAGCACAAGAAAAAGGCAGGTATGAATACCTGCCTTTTTCTTATAAGCTCTAGTTAGGTCCTCTGATTGCTGTTCTTGCCGGAAGATGGTGTTTTTTCTTTCTGTGTTGATTCAACGGGCGTCTGTGCAGCGACTGCGTTCTGTTCCTGCAACATTTGTTCCAGTTCGTGAATGAGCTTGTCTTTTCCTTCAAAACTCATCATACCCAGCGTCATAATCGCCTGTCTGGCATTTTCAGGACGGAACATACCCATATTATAAAATTCCTGCGCCATTTGATTTTGCGACAGGCGTGTGAACGGATTAGACTTTTCGGGCAGAATTTTGATGTCAAACACCGGTGATTCTACACTTTCGCCCAGCAAATCTTTATTAGAAAATTTGATATATTTCCGACTGCCATCTTCGCCTGTAATACGAATTTGGCGGTCTTCATCAAAGAACTGCCGAATCAGAGAAATACACATATAGATAATTTGCTTATAGCTTTCATAGGTGTTGTTAATGATGTCGCGGGACAGTTTGTTTCCTGCCTCCTGCAAAGCCACAATCGCTCCATATGCCGTGACGCCGCCGGAGGAACCGCCCTGCATGAAATCACGGTTTCCTGTCAGTTCTTTGAGTTCTTCGATTTTGTTTAAACGATGTTGGATAATGTAGGGGTCGAGGGGATTTGCCTGAAATTCACGGACATTTTCATCGCGCAAACTGCCTGTCACATGTACAATATCCTGCGATAAATCCAGCAATTCCTCTTCGTTGATGCCGCCGTTATCACGCACCAGCCAGCGGACTTTTCCTGAAATCAGCGCATTTTCGGAGATGATGGAATCCAGTTTGTCAACATAAGTCTGGCAGTTTTTAGAAAGGTCAATCAATCCAAAACCAACAGGTGTGCCGTCCATCGGATAGAGCACATCAAAGATAACAGGATAGTGACCATGCGCATATAGTCCGCTCTGCGCTGTCTGCGGGCGGTCTTCGCTGCTGTCAAGCACAGTATCGCCGGTGAATTTGGTCATGTGAAGTATTTTTTTGCCATCGGGCTGCACTACTTTATAGTAGCAGTCCACCACCAGAGATTTTTCCTGAAAATCCACATGTTGTTCGCGCGACTGAATGCTGAGCAAACCTTCCTGCCCCAATGCATCGCCGGCATGGGGATAGAGCGTGCGCAGTTCGTCGTTATCCACCATGTTGACAAGGAACAAGTAGCGGGAGTTTTGAATATCCTCCACACCGGGCTCCCAAAAGATGTTGAGGATATCCAGACGTTGGATATCAATGTCTCCCAAACCGCCGTTCAGTTCCGGATTGAAAAACACACCATAGGGAACAACGCCGTTTTTCAATTTGTACCAGGTTGCCTTGGAGAAGGTGTTTTTAAAGTTGCAAGCGTCTAACTCGAATGGGATAATCTGAGAGAGCATTTCCGCCTGCGGCACATCGTTTTCCTCTCTTGCCAAAACATTGGGAGAAGGATAGTTATCCATAATCTCCGCATGTTTATAAGCAAGAGCATTGAATAAAAATGATGTGGTTGTCTCAGGAATTTCTGTGCTGCCGCGCACAAAATCCCAATGCTGTGCACGATACCATTTGTCATTTTGAATAACTTTGCCGTCAAATTCCTTTTTGGCATTGACATAGGCAATGAGTTTCTTTTGCATGTCTGCAAAACGTTCTTTGGAAATGGTTGTTTGATACATATTGTTTCCTCCTTAAAATCGGTTTGAAATTTTAAGAAGGAATTTAAAAAGAGTTCCTATATATAAGCCGGTGCAGCGTCAACGGGAGATGCTGCGCCGGAATGTCGTTCAGGGCAGAAACATTAGAAACCACATGAGGTTCTTGTGCATTTATTGAAACAATTTGTTTAAAATCTGTCCTGTACGGGAGACAAATTCCGTCATTTGTTCTGCGCTCAGCGGTGTTTGTGCCAATGTCGCAATATCATAGATATAGTGACAGGTTAAATCAGCCAGTTCCTTGTCCGCACAGCCTGCGAGCGCACGCACCGCCGGATTTGCCATGTTCAGTGTCAATGTTTTTTGTACAGGTCCGCTCGCCACCATTGGACCGCCAAACATTTTGCTCATTTCCTCCATACGGCGGGATTGTTCGTCCAGCGTGACAATGGCAGGAACGGATTCGTTTTTCAGCGACGTTAGCTCAATGTGAAGCTGGTCGTCTTTTAAAGCGTCTTTGAACAATTGAATCAGTTCTTCCGATTGTTCGACAGAATCGTTTTTGAGAGAATCGGCAAGACCGGCGTCAATACGCTCGAATTTTACCGTATTGTTTTTATATTCTGCAAAACTAATGAAGTGTGTGTCCAAAACATGGGGTAAAATGACTGCTTGCAGTCCGTTTTCCTGAAACATGGAAACATATTGTGCCTGCTGTTTCGGGTCGGAAACATAATAGACTTTGTTTTCGTGCTGCTCTTTTGCCTTGTCCAGATATTCTTCCAATGTCACATAGGTTTCATCTGTGGTCTTGTAAAGAATACTGCTGCCGATGCGGTCATAGAATTTTTCGTCTTTCATGCAGCCAAATTTGATAAACGGACTGATGTCGTCCCAATATTTTTCATAGGACGGACGGTCGGTTTTAAACATGGAAGTTAGCTTATCTGCAACTTTTTTTGTGATGTGTTCCGATACTTTGCGGACATATCCGTCGTTTTGCAGAAAACTACGCGATACGTTCAGCGGTAAATCAGGGCAGTCGATAACGCCCTTGAGCAGCATTAAATATTCCGGAATCACTTCCTTGATATTGTCTGCAACAAACACCTGATTGTTGTAGAGCTTGATTTGTCCGGTGGACGAATCCATTTCATGTTTGAGTTTTGGAAAATATAAAATCCCTTTTAAATGAAACGGATAGTCCACGTTGAGGTGAATCCAAAACAGCGGCGGTGTGAAATCGAAAAAGACTTTATGATAAAAGTCAATGTATTCTTCATCTGTGCATTCCGACGGCTGTTTCAACCAAAGCGGATTGGGGTCGTTAATCGGCGTAGGCTCCTTTGACGTTTCTTCGGTTGTTTCGTCTTCCGCTGCGGTTTCTTCTTTGGCAGCATTTGCATCAATACAATAGATGTTGGTGGGCAGAAAACTGCAATATTTGTGCAGAACACTTTCCACCGTATAGAAATTCAGCATATCTTCATTGTCGTCGGAGATATGTAGAATCACATCGCTCCCGCGCTGTGTGCGCGTGCCTTCCGTGAGTTCATAGTCCGTGCCGCCTTCGCAGCTCCAAAACGCCGGTTTTGCATCGGGCTGGCAGGACAACGTATGGATTTCCACTTTGTCTGCTACCATGAATGCAGAATAGAACCCAAGTCCAAAATGACCAATGATGGTGTTATCATCTTTATATTTGCTTAAAAATTCTTCTGCGCCGGAAAACGCCACCTGCGTGATATATTTTTCCACTTCTTCTGCCGTCATACCGATTCCGTTGTCGGAAAATGTCAGCGTTTTGTTTTCTTTATCTACCGTTACCGTCACGGCGTACTGCGGATTGTCCTCCACCTGCGCTTCGCCCACGCCAACCAGTTTTTTCAGCTTTGCAATTGCATCGCAGCCGTTTGATACCAATTCGCGGATGAAAATATCTTTGTCAGAATACAACCATTTTTTAATAATGGGAAATATGTTTTCCGTATGGACTTGAATGGTTCCCTTTGCCATGATACTGGTTCCTCCTTTGTAGTAAACGAGTAATTTTGTTAGCACTCTCATCTATTGAGTGCTAATCTTGGGTGAGAAAAAAACCGTCTCATTTTTTGACGGCTTTTTCAAATGGTCGGGGTTGAGGGATTTGAACCCGCGGCCTCATGGTCCCAAACCATGCGCGCTACCAAACTGCGCCAAACCCCGGCGTAATTGTAATATCAACGGACAAAAATATCCATTTATATTACAAAATAATATTATATCGGAAATCAGAACATTTGTAAACTATTAGAAAAAGCGATAAACTACCGTAAGACCAGATTAAGGTATGGTTTCATAAAATAACGCCAAAATACTATAAAATACGCTGGATTTTGAGTTCTTTTAGACATTCTTTGCAGACGATTGCAGTGATAAACAGTCCAACATAGCCGAAAAAAGAATAGAGATAACCTACCAGCGTGGAGAAACCGAGCAGCGCCAATAGACAGCAGCTTCCACAGAGCAGAAAGGTATAGGGCAGGCGTTTGCTTTCCGGCGCCAAACTCAACACACCTTGTCCGCAGGAGATGGCGGTGGTCAGCATGGCAATATAGATAGTCAGTCCGTAGAACAATTTAAAATGTTTTCCCATAAATGCGGCATAGGTAAGCGCCGGCATTTGTGTCAAATAAAAATCAGGATAGAGTGAGACATAATAAATGGAAAGACCGCAGACGCCGATAAAAATGCTGCCCAGTAAACCGCCCCAAATGGCAGTAGCGGCATTTGGCATGTATTTTTTCATGCCGCAGACCACCGCAGGAATACTGATGAGATTATAGCTGATATAAACCAGAGCGGAAAGCAGCCAATTGTCGTTGATACAAATCAGTTCATGCAGAGCGTTCATTGTGCTTTGGTCGCCAAACAGCAACTTGTAAGCGCCCAAAGCAACCATGCCTAACACCATAATTGGCGTGAGAATGGTATTGGCGACAACTGTTCCGCGGATACCGAAAAGAAAAACAACAGAGCAAACAGCTGCCATGCTGATAATACCTGCCAAATAGGGGAGATGTAGCTCTTGTTGAAACAGTGCACCGCTGCCGGACAGCATGATGCAAAAAGTTGCACCCATATAACAATTTCCGAAAATAGAAAAGAATTTTCCTGATTTTTTGCCGAAAAGTTCCTTGCAAAAGTCGGTATAGGAGGACAATGCCAACCGATAAATTTTGAGAAACATTCCGCAGCCGACAAAGGCGAAAAACAAGATGGTTAAACACATTCCCCAAAATCCCCACCAGCCGAACCGCCCGAAAAAACGCCAGATTTCCTGTCCGGAAGCGAATCCGGCGCCTAGGACCGCGCCGGTATAGACACAGGCAAGCCGAAATGCGCCGGCAGCATTGGTTTTCATAGATGGCGTTCCTCCTTTTCATATAAATGATATAGCTTATTTATATGAAAAAGATGGAAAAGATAGTACTATACAATTCTGTAAAAGTGTGGTAAACTGAAAAAAGTGGGGGAATGCGATATGGAACTACAAATCAGACCGGCAGAGGAAAACGAGATAGCAGAACTGCTGCAATATGACAGGCACATTGCAGTTGAAAAACTGATAGATTGCATTAGAGCAGGAAATGTCTATGCGATATGCTTGGAAAATAAAATGATTGGCGTGCTGCGCTATAGTTATTTCTGGCAGAGTATTCCGTTTTTGGACTTACTTTTTTTGGCGCCGGACTGTCGGGAAAAAGGATATGGCAGACATGCTGTGGCATATTGGGAGAAGCAAATGCGACGGAGGGGATACCGGGATATTATGACTTCAACGCAGGCAGATGAAACAGCGCAGTTTTTCTACGAAAAGCTGGGTTATACCAGAGCGGGCGCATTTTTTCCGCCGGAACAGGAAGCGGAAGAAATTATATTCAAAAAGCCGCTTTTGTAGACGCTACTTTGCTTAGACAGAAAAAGATGATAGGAATAACACTTTTGATAGAACAGAAATAGCGGGAGAAATATATGGATATCATTGATTTTAGGAAAGAACAAATTGCGGAGGCGGCAGCGCTTGCACATATATATTATGAAGAAGAACGCAGACAGGTGTCGGTGCTACCTGAGACGGATATTTGTTTGCGGCTAGAGACAATGGCGGACAATGGAATGGGGGTGGCGGCGTATGAAAACGGGGCAATGGTTGGTTTTATGTGCGCGACAGTTCCTTTTGCCAATGCATTTGGTGCAACAGATGTAAATGGCGTGTTTTCACCGCTGGGGGCAAATGCGGCAGTGGTGGAGAATCGGGAGGATATCTATGCCGCGCTGTATCAAAATGCCGCGCGGAAATGGGTGCGTGCCGGAGCGGTGAGCCATGGTATTTGTCTGGGAGCGCATGATATAGCGGCATGGCGGCAGTTTTTTCAATACGGATTCGGGCTGCGCTGTGTGGATGCAATCCGACCGATGGAACGGATTGTGTGTGAGCCCTGTAAAGGATATTCTTTTAGAAAACTTTCAGCGGCGGAATATCCATTGGCATATTCTTTTGAGCGCATGTTAAATAAACACTATCAGGAAAGCCCTTTTTTTATGAATCGTGTGCAAGAGCCGTATGAAGCATTTTACAAGACCTGTGAACGGGAGCGGGAACGGTGCTTTGGCGCGTGGTATCATGGAAATATGTGTGCCTATTTGAAGGTGTCTGGGACTGGTGAGACGTTTATAACACAGCGGCAAGATTACAGGCATATCACCGGTGCGTTTTGTCTGAGAGAACACAGGGGAAAAGGCGTGGTTCAAAATCTTTTGAACTATGTAATAGATGTGTTACAGAAAGAAGGATATGATTATCTGGGCGTGGATTTTGAAAGTATAAATCCGGCGGCGCATCACTTTTGGAAAAAATATTTTGCAGCCTATACGCATGGCGTTGTGCGCCGGATTGATGAACGGATTTTAGAAACGGAACGGAAATGATGGTTTAGGCAAACAAAAGTTGAATCGCCTATGCCTATGAAACAAGCAACTAAAATGGAGCGCAGCAGAAAACAGAACGATAAAAAAACTCTCAAAACACAAGCAATATATGCGTATTTTGAGAGTTTTTTTATATTTGTCCTTCAAGAAAACGTATGGTGTTTTTTTGCGTGAAATAAGACATATTTATCCTTGAGATATAAGAAGGGGTTGATTCATTGGCAGCTTTGCTAACCTTAAAGCATACACAACTGTCGCGGCGTGGACGGTGGAATCAATCATGTATGCATTTGAAGGATAAATAGTGATTATTTTAAGATTTTTCTTTTGATTTGAAAATAAGTGCGGCAATTAAGCTAAATACCACTGCTGCTGCGATTCCGCCCGCCGTTGCGGTGAGACCGCCTGTGAGAACGCCCAGCAAACCGTGCTCCTCCACAGCTTTCATCACGCCCTTTGCAAGCGAATAGCCAAAACCTGTCAGCGGAACGGTTGCGCCTGCGCCGGCAAGTTTGACCAATGGTTCATAAGCGCCCACCAACGTGAGGAATACACCGGCGACAACATAAACCACTAAAATACGCGCCGGCGTTAATTTGGTTTTGTCAATTAAAATCTGTCCAATGACACACAAAATGCCGCCGACAATAAAAGCCCATAAATAAGTCATCATCATTTCCTCCTTCCCGTTAGTTTGTTTTGTCCGTGACAATGCGGACAGCGTGCGCAACGCAGGGAATTGTCTCCCCTTGTTTGATTGCGGTGGTGCTCATGAGTGCGCCGGTTGCGACGAACAACAGCCGTTTGATAGCACCGGAGCGCAGTTCCTGAATCAGTTTGGAACAAAAAACGCTTGCGCTACAGCCGCAGCCGCTTGCGCCTGCGTGAACGTCTTCTGTTTCAAAATCATAAATCATGCAGCCGCAGTCATCGATAACATCGGACACTTCGTAGCCCTGTTGACTCAGCAGGTCAATGTTAAGCTGCCGTCCCACCATGCCAAGGTCGCCTGTTACAATCAAATCGTAATCACTTGGTCCAAAGCCGGTATCTTGGAAATGGGCGGCAATGGTATCGGCGGCGGCAGGCGCCATGGCAGCGCCCATGTTGTTGACGTCGCTGATACCCATATCTACGACTTTGCCGGTGGTGACATGGGTAATATAAGGACCGCCGCCCTGTGCGGATACCACTGCTGCGCCGGAGCCGGTCACAGTCCACTGCGCTGTGGGCGTGCGCTGTCCGCCATATTCCAGTGGGAACCGAAATTGTTTTTCCGCGGAACAAAAGTGGCTGGAGGTGGTAGCAACAGCGTGGTCGGCGAATCCGCCGTCTACCAACAGTCCCGCCAGCCCAAGTCCTTCTGCCATGGTGGAACAAGCGCCGTAAATTCCCATAAAGGGGATGTTTGTGTCCCGAACAGCATAGTGCGCGCTGGAACATTGATTGAGCAAATCGCCTGCCAATAGGTACTGAATATCGCTTGTGGAGAGTGACGCTTTTTGCACAACCTTTTGAATCGCGGTACTCATAAATTTGCTTTCTGCTTTTTCCCAAGAGTCCTCGCCAAACGTATTGTCCTCCACAATTTCATCGAAATAGGTGCGCAGCGGCCCGTTTCCTTCTTTGCTGCCAACAACAGAAAACGTTTCTGTGATGGTCGGCGGAGAAGCGAGCTGCGCGGTTTGTTTGCCAATATGTTTTGTAGACATGAATAGACCATCCTTTCATTATATAAATAGGAAGTTTCACTATGAAAAGTAAAGCGCCATGCGGTAGTGATTAATGGATAAAATAATAAATCAGCCCTGCAATGACGGAAGCGACGGTTCCATAAACAATGACGGGACCTGCGATAATGAACATTTTTGCACCGACGCCCAGCACATAGCCCTCGCTTTTATATTCAATTGCAGGCGAGGCAACAGAGTTGGCAAAGCCGGTGATGGGGACGAGCGTACCCGCGCCGGCGTGTTTGGCAATGTTATCGTAAATACCAATACCCGTCAGCAATACGCCCAGAAACACCATGGTGATGGAGGTTGCAGCCGCGACTTCTTCCAGACTGAGCCCCCAATTGGTATAAAAATGACGGACGCCTTCGCCCAAAACGCAAATCAATCCACCGATGAGAAAGGCTTTCAACATATTCAACCACAGTGGGGAATTGGGCGATTTTTTTTCAGCATATGCTTTATATTCTTGTTTTTGCATGTTTTGGTTCACCTCATATTTTCGGTTTTATTTTTAGTATGGCATATTTGTCGGAATTTATGAATTGACGCATGAAAATCTTGCAGAAGGGTAAATAATTTTTAAAAAGAAAAGCGGAAAAGAAAGCAAAAATCATTGAAAAATACCATTGACTAATGATGGAAAAAAAGGTATAATAAGAAGTGGTTTAATTGGAGGGTTTCTCTAATTAAAATAATTGTATACAATTTAGCGGCAGGCGCCGCGCATGATAGACCCAATATGTTATGGTGCAATGCAATAGCATATCAGGTAAAAGAGGAGGAAAAAACATGGCACAAAAGTTAACAGTTGACGGCAACACCGCCGCCGCGCATGTGGCATATGCATTCAGCGATGTCAGCGCAATTTACCCGATTACGCCGTCCTCTCCGATGGCAGAAGTCTGCGACGAATGGACTGCGGCGGGCAGAAAAAATATTTTCGGACAGGTGATGAAGATTGCAGAAATGCAGTCAGAAGCGGGAGCAGCAGGCGCTGTTCACGGTTCTCTGGTTGCAGGTGCTTTGACGACGACTTTCACAGCGTCTCAGGGTCTGCTTTTGATGATTCCAAACATGTATAAAATCGCAGGAGAATTGATTCCTTCTGTGTTCCACGTGAGCGCAAGAACCCTGGCGACACATGCACTGTCCATTTTCGGCGACCATTCCGATGTAATGGCATGCCGTCAGACAGGATTTGCCATGCTGGCTTCTGCTTCCGTGCAGGAAGTTATGGACTTGGCTGCTGTATCGCACCTGTCAACACTGAAATCAAGCGTTCCGTTCCTGCATTTCTTTGATGGATTCAGAACTTCGCATGAAGTGCAGAAAATCGAAATGATTGATTATGAAGATTTGAAAAATATGCTTGATATGGAAGATGTGAAGAAATTCCGCTCCAGAGCGCAGAATCCGGAACATCCGCAGCAGAGAGGAACCGCGCAGAATCCGGACGTATTCTTCCAGAACAGAGAAGCAGCAAATAAATTCTATGATGCTGTTCCGGAAATCGTTGAAACGATGATGGATAAAGTATATCAGGTAACAGGCAGAAGATATCACCTGTTTGATTATGTTGGTGCGCCTGATGCGGACCGCGTTATCGTTATCATGGGTTCCGGTGCGGACACAACAGAAGAAACTGTGGACTATCTAATGAAGAAAGGCGAAAAAGTCGGCGTGCTGAAAGTACGTTTGTATCGCCCGTTCTCCGCAGAACATTTCCTGAAAGTGCTGCCCAAAACGGTGAAAAAAATCGCGGTTATGGACCGCACAAAAGAACCTGGTGCAGCCGGCGAACCGCTGTATGAAGATGTTGTTTCTGTTGTTCGTGAAGCCGGCATGAACGATGTGGCTGTTGTTGGCGGCAGATATGGTCTGTCCTCCAAAGAATTCACACCGTCTATGATTAAAGCAATCTACGACAACCTGGCACAAAGCGCGCCGAAGAACCACTTCACGGTTGGTATCAACGACGATGTAACGGGTCTGTCTTTGGACGTCAACGAAATGATTGACAC
>Ga0137297_10534_pt1 | contig 27711 bp, 23 predicted proteins | sample RamsorincwithD2O_FD_97191 | JGI IMG/M metagenome (GOLD analysis project Ga0137297, IMG submission 97191) | Mouse cecal microbial communities from Vienna, Austria - Mucin amended with D2O | ecosystem: Host-associated > Mammals > Digestive system > Large intestine > Cecum | place: Austria: Vienna...
GTATGGAGTAATCAAGATTACAGCTACTATATCAGATAAGCCAGGAGCTCCTAATTTAAAAGAAGCTACTTTAGAACAACTGATCAATAGGGAAACGCCTTTGTATCATGAAGCTTATCGAGTGGACTTTTACTTTAGGATGACCGATTCCATGGGAAGATACAATCACAAATATATGTCTGATGTGTTAGATAACAGGGCCAAACAATCGACTAAGACCTTCCATGATATCGAGTGCTGGGATGAATCTATGATGTTAAATAAGAATGCAATGTTGAATATGGCATATCCAGCAGGATTTGAGATGTATGGGATTACAGATGAGGAGGTGTATGAGAGGTGGTATAAGCCTGTAGGTAAATAATCAAAAAAGAAGAAAAGTAAAAACTTATCAAAAAAAACTGAAAGGATAAGGTAATAATTATAATGAAGAAAAAAATAATTGCTTGTTTAGGAATTTTAGGACTAGCCTTAATAAGTATATTTGTGAGTCCTATTAAAGGGAATGCTCATGATGAAACAAGACTATTATATGAGCCATTACATAAGGCAGAATATTTCCCTTACAATATCGTATCTGGAAGTGAAACATGGGGAAGGAATCTCTATATCACTGATGATGCGGAACCCATTGAAATGGGAAGTATAGATGTGGGAACATCCTTTACTCAAAATGATTATATCATTGTTGCAATCACTGATTCCAATTATCTATGTGATGATTTTGCAAATGCTATTCAATTAAGTGTAAATATCTATTTGGATACAAACCAAAATCAAGACGTTGATAGAGTCATTCAAGCAAATGAAAATAATCTATGTGATGACTGGAACGCTTACGCCATACCAACCTCTGATATGGAATCTAGTCAATTGGATTTTGAGATTGCATATGAGTCTCCCTATGCCATTTTATGTAGCTATGCAGATTTAGAATCAAAACCACTAACAGGAACCTCCTTTGGATATACAGAGGAAGGTAGTGATCTTTATGATGTAAAGAATTACAACAATGCATGGGGAAGAAAATTATATATTACAGATTATGCGGAAAATTATCCTGCCTGTGAAATCACGATTTCAAATGCGTATAAAGGAAATAATTACTTTCTAATTTTAACGAAGTATGATTTTACGGCAGAATGCTTCAAAGATTTTCATCCAAATGCCTTTGATGTAGGATTAGAAATTTATTCTACAAATCAAATGGAAGATGGTACAGCTCAAGCATTAGAAATCATTACAGAAGCTGAATTTAATGTAACAGCCATACCAAAATCTGATATTGGAAGTGACAATAAAATTCAATTTGATATGAATGGAAGTGCTCAAAATCCTATTGCCATCTTTTGTCCTTACGCTGATTTGGTAAAGACAAGAAGCGACTTACAAGCACCAAGCGTAAGTATTCCATCTAACTATATTGTCAATGTGGATAATATGCAAAGCCAGGAACAGATCTTATCCCACGTTGTAGTAAAGGATGATACAGATCCAAATCCTAAGCTTATTGTAAAAAGCTCTAGCTACGATTCTACAAAAAGAGTAGTAGGAACTTATCCAATTGTGATTTATGGACAAGATGCCTCCGGAAACAAATCTGTAGAGTATACCTTTAATGTCATTGTTGCAGATGCCACTGACCCATCCAATACAGGCTTTGGCACATTGAATCAACCAAACAATGTAAAGCTAACAGACGCAGAAATCTTGGCCAAATTCACGGTATCTGATAACTATAGTTCTGTGGATAAAATCAAAAAGACTTTAATTAGAAATGACTATAGTACAAATTGGACAAGACCAGGAAGCTATACCATCACCTGTAGAGCCACGGATGAGGCTGGAAACTATAAGGATGCAAGCTCTACCATTGTTGTAGAGGATAAAACCCTACCTTCAAATGAAGGATCCACAAAGACCCAAGCCAATAATGTTAAGCTTACACAAGAGGATTTGCTTGCCTTATTTACCGTCTCAGATGATGTATCGGCTGTAGGAAAAATCAAGAAAAGTATTCTTACAGAAAATTACACCTCCCATTGGTCCGTTCCGGGTTCTTATCAGATTACCTGTAGAGCCACGGATGAGGCCGGAAACTTTAGGGATGCAACCTCAACCATTATTGTAGAGGATAAGACACTTCCAACCGCTCAAGGGAAAACGCTAGATATTGAGTATTCCAATAAGTTAACAGACTTTAAGTCCCTATTTACCTATAGTGATGATATTACCTCTTTAGATAATATCACATTTGAGGTATTAATTGATGATTATACAGAACATTTTAGTAGAAAGGGAAGCTATACTATCACCGCTAGATTTACGGATGAGGCCGGGAATTATACGGATGCGTCCTCTGTACTTAGAGTTGTGGATAGGACAAAGCCAGTCATTACGGTACCTACAGAAATCACAATTGGAAATAGTACGATTCATACCATTGACGCTTTAAAGACAAAAATCAATGTAACGGATGGGTATGATGGAGTGATTACTGAGTATACCATCACCGACAATGATGATTATGCAAATCATTATCAAACTCCAGGAAGATATACACTTACTATAACAGCTAAGGATTCTTCAAATAATACACAAAGTGTAACTATCGCCTACATCGTTAAGGATACAACTTCTCCACAAGTCTTTTATGATCGTTATTTCATTGTCTTAACAGAAGGAGAAGAATTGACCTTTGATATGATTAAGTCCTATGCAGCGCAAAGCTTAGGAGTGTCAGAAGCTGCCATACTTTCTATTGAAGGAGACTTTGACTGTATGACGGTTGGTGCCTATGAAGTTTCCTTATACATGATTGATGGTTCTATTCAACCATTTACAATTTCTGTAGGAATGGATGAAGAAAAGCATGAAACCTACACCTTCACCTGGAAAAATTTCTTTTCTGGTAATATGGAGAACTGGACCAATTTTAGTGCATGGCCAGCATGGAGTATAGCTGCCTGGTTCAGCTGGCTTGGAATAGGGCTTGCCGGAGTTGTAGTATTAGCTTTTCTATTTGTACTTCTTAAAAAGAAAGTATTTAAAAAATGATGAAGAGGGATGGGAGACCCTCTTATTCCATTTAGGAGGTAAGAATTTATGAAAAAAATAATTCTAATTATAGTACTATTGTTTTCCTTCTTCAGTGTTTCAGCTTCTGCAGAAGAGGTAAAGCATGAAAATCTTATCACGGATTCTACAACAATTGAAGAGGATTTTAAGCTTTTAAAAATTGATATCAAGGATTACTATAAGCCAACGAAGTATCGTTATGAGAAATGGTATGTCATTGCCATGTCTGAAGGATACAAAGATACAGAAAGCTTTGAGATCCAAACATATTTTTATTTGTATAATCCTAGTGAATATGGAGCTAAGGATAATTACATGTCTACAGTAGCAAGTCTTTACCTAAACTATAAGCTGAAAGAATCTGAAGAGGAGGTAAAGGATTATTCTTGTCAAAAGCTAGAGTATAATAAGGAACACTTAATCTACAAGGTAAAAGGATTCTCTTATGCCTTTACAGAGAGAAAAGAGATTTATATTACAGGGATACGACATGTTAATTTTTATGGGGAAGGAATCAAAAGTGATAGTTCCTTTAAGGCAGTTGCCAACCATTCTAAGCTCAATGGGTTATCTATAGAACTAGCCTTTAATTCTACCTTGATTATAGATGAGATGGAGTGTGTCTCTTTAGATGTCTTAGCTGAAAATAATTTTAGTAATTGGTTCTTTGGAAATGTTAGCTTTCAGGAAATGTTTATAGATAAAATAGTAGATAAGAAGTTGAGACTCTATTTTTACAACTTTAATTTTCCTGATAGTATTAAACCAAATTCTATTGATTATGCGAAGTTTTCTTATTTTAAAGAAAATTGGGTAAAGGAAGAAAAAAGAGTAAATACGGGTTGGAGTTGGAAATGGGAATTTGTAAGTGATAGTAAGAAATCTGAAGAAGATGTGTTATCAGAATATGTACCGGGAACACATAAATTTCAAGTAGGTAATTCCTCAGAAGAATTACAATTTGAAACCTTTGTCTTAGGGAACCGGATTGAAAAAGAGAATCATGGCTATTTAACCTTTTCTGATGAGCAAAAGAAGCATTTTGACTATGATTGTTCCATACTGTTAGATAGTGATTATACGATTATAAGACAATACACTAAGCCTAGTAATTTAGAAGGTCGGCCAGATAATCAATATACTTCTTATACGAAATTAAGAGATATAGATTTTATAGAGCTTTGGTACAAGAAGGATGGAGTTGTTTATAAATGTCAAGTAGTCTCTCCTACAGTACCTGGAGATGATAACATTGGAGATGTCGGTTCTAAAGCTTCCTGGTGGGAAAATATATGGGAATACATGGTTAAATTTGGTGATATAGTACTCAAGGCTTGTAACTTAGGTGGGGCTCCTGATCTTGTTAAGGGGATAGTAGGAAGCATATTATCCTTCCTGTCTTTGATTGTGGGGATAGTATTAATTATCGTTCTATTACCGTATCTAATCAAGCTCCTAATATGGATCATTACGCTTCCTATAAAGTTAGTACAAAATATCCTTAAACTATGAAAAGTGGAATAACAAGCCATTTTTTTAAAAAAATAGGATGGAAAGTAAAAATTTTCCATCCTTGTTGTAAATATTATATGAACATGTTTATAAATTGTGAACGTGCGATAGCTATAATTAAATAAAAAAAAGGACCTGGTGCTCTCGGAATAAAACCGCACATGACCAGGATTACAGGCGACCCGGATCCCCGTACATAGCCTAACCTTGTATAAATATTTTACCATAAAATTTTTTATTGTCAACTGGAGGTATAAAAATGGCAAAAGAAATCAAAAAAAATGAGTTTAGAAAAAACAATAGTAAAGAGGGGCAAGGACATCCAGCACATATATTTGCACAAAAAGGGAAGAAGTTTATTTATATAGGAATTACTCATGCTGATATAACAGATGAGATGGACAATATCCCCCTTGAAAAGAACCCAGAACCTGGAAATACAACGCAAGCTTATATTAAGCCAAATCCAGAAGAAGCTCATAGGAGCTCTTTTGGTGCAAAGCTAAAGGGTTGGTTTTTCTCTGATAAGGATAAAAAGAAAGTCGATGAGGTTAAGAAAAAGCCAGTTAAAAAGAAGTGACTATGGTATAATATACCTTATGAGATTGGATGCTTTCCTAAAGGAGGTATATAAGAATGGGTAAAAAAAACGAAATTCACGAAAACAGCAGCATGTCTATTTATTTATCACCATTTATTATTGAATGAAAAGATAGGTAAAGAAGAGATTGAACATTATCTTGAATTAGAAAATAGGATTACGGTATATAATTATATCGTGGAGCTAAAGCTATTTTTAGCTGAACTTTCTAAGTTAACAAATGTTAATATGGTTATTCAGTATGATTATGAAACCAAAGAGTTTTTTTTAGAGGACGAAACTAAGTAAAAAATGAGATAGAGGGATACTCCAATCTCATTTTCTTTAAAAATTTTTATTTGTGTTCATAAATTATAAACATGTTCATATTTTATATACATTGCACGAGTATAATTGGTTTGAATATGAGAAAATCATATTCATGTGGTCTTTGAAAATTTAATATAACTAATAGGGAAATCTTGAATTACTTGTTTATATTACATAGTTGCTTTTCCAAAGTATAGAAATAGTTGGTTTGGTCTGTTAATCAAGGTGCTAGGTACAGCTGCACTAAATGGTGGTAGCTTTGCAGCTACAATCGATGGACTAGAGGCAGGTACTTATCGCTTAAAAACAGAAAATTCTTTGAAAATTACAGTTTTCACTTTATATGAATATAATCAAACAATAGAGGTTGCTGTAAAATTTGAAACGTTTAATGGAAGTGTAATTCAAGATGCGATTGTACCAAAGTGGTCTACACTTACAAAGCCAGAAGATCCTACAAAGGATGGCTATGTATTTAAAGGCTGGTTTATCGATGAGGCCTGTGAAACCATCTTTGATTTTAATTCTAAGTTAGATAGTGATATAATACTATATGCAAAATGGGAAGAAAAGCCATTAGATCCATCGTTACCAATTTATGGTGTAACCTATGAAACAAATGGAGGCAGTACAATTCCAACTAAAAATGTAAATGAGGGTGGAAAGGTAGCAGCTCCAACAAATCCAGTAAGGGAAGGGTATTTCTTTATTGGTTGGTATGATGATCCTAATTTTGAACAGGAGCATAATTTTGAACTACCTATCATGGATAACATAACGATCTATGCTAGATGGGAAGAAAAGCCTATTTATATAACCTTTGAAAATACAAGTTTAGATATTTTAGAGATTAAAAAAGGAATCAAGGTACCTAAGCCTTTAGAGAATCCAACTAAGCCTAACTTTATTTTTGCTGGCTGGTATAAGGATAATACCTTCCAAGAGGAATTTGATTTTGATACTCCACTTTATGTAGATACACAAATTTATGCAAAATGGGAAAAGGATCCAGATGCTTCTGATTACATAGAGGCGGGCCCTGGTCAAATATTAGAAAAGGGTGCAGTTGAGCTTGTAAGAGCAGTAGGTCAAGTAGAAGGAGCATATATTACCTTTAGACCTTATGCAGGAGCAACCGATTATACGATTACTTTGAGAAATACGAATAATACGACTTCAAAGATTTTAGATGAAAACTATATGTATATTCGTACTATGAATGATGGCATCTTGCGAGCAGATATTTTAGGTCTTCCTGCTGGAAGATATGAAGCTATTGTATATCCAAAGGGAGATGAAAATGCTAAGGGCTCCAGCTGTATGTTTACTGTTGGGGAATATGATCGCTCAGGCTATGCACATTTCAATTATACTGAGGGTGTTGGAGCCTATGATGATACAGGAGCGTTAAAGAAAAATGCTATTGTACTTTGGGTTACAGATGAGAATAAAAATACAATTTCATTAACCTATAAGGGAACAACAGTTGTTGGTATAGGAAATATTTTAAATTCTGTAGGTGAAGATGTTGGTGGTGGTGTTACCTCTAAGGGAGGTAAAGCAAATACGAACCAGGGGATAATGAAAAAGCTTGCAGAAGATAATATTCCTTTAGTTGTTCGCTTTATAGGAACAGTTTCTAATACGGGACTTTATAAAAAAGCTGCCTTTGCAGCAGCAAGTAAGCCTAAAATTGATGGCTTGACAATATACGATTCCCTAGACTGGGGTGGCTCCATTGGCGATAATGGACATATGGCACGTATAAAGTCAGGAAAGGATGTTACTTTAGAGGGTGTTGGAGAAAATGCTGTTATTGATGGCTGGGGCTTCCACTATATGGCTGAAAGCTCAGCACCAGATTTAGGAAAGAGCTTTGAGGTTCGTAATTTAACCTTCATTAATACTCCAGAGGATGCAATAGGTATGGAGGGAGTTCAGCTTTCTGCCAATGTAAATTCAATTCTTACGGCAAGTGTAGAAAGATGCTGGATTCATAACAATGAATTCTATGGACCAACCATTACTGATCCTGCTGAATCTGACAAGGGAGAAGGAGATGGCTCTTGTGACTTTAAGAGAGGTCAATATTTTACTTGTAGCTATAATTATTTTGAAGGCTGTCATAAGACAAATCTTGTAGGGTCAGCAGATTCTTCGTTACAATATAACTTGACCTATCATCATAATTATTGGAAGCTTTGTAAGGCTAGAGGGCCTTTAGCGCGTAATGCAAATATTCATATGTATAATAATCTTTTTGAGGAACAGACAGATTATGCTATGAATACGCGAGCAAATTCTTATATTTTCTCTGAATATAATATGTTCTATAAATGTAAGAATGCCCAGGCAGTAGAAGGAGGAGCAATTAAATCCTTTAAGGATTCCTTTGCGACAACATTACAGAACAAAGGCTCTGCAGGTACAATTGTAGAAAATAAGACGGATATCGTACCAAATAGCTGTAAATTCGCTGCTGAAGGTATAGATTATAGTAAATTTGATACAAATCCAATGCAATCCTATATACCATCAGGAGAGTATGTTCTTCAAACTAGTGTTACAGAGGCAAGAAAAGCAATTTATGCCTTTACTGGTGTTAGAAGAGCTCAAAATGTATCTATGATGGATGTAGATATGAGCTATATATCTGTTCTACCTACTGGTGTATCTCCAGTCAATGTAGATACATATCCAACGACTTTAACTCCTGGAAAAATAAGTAAAACGGTCTATGCATTTACAATAAGTCGTTCTGCAACTATTAAAATTTCTTATGGTACTGCAGTAGGTGTCATGGTAAATCAAGCTGGAGAATGCATGCTTACAGGAAGTGGAAGTACTACAGTAAAGGCGGGAACCTATATTGTGCAAGCACAAAATTTCCAGCCAGGAGATAGTAAAGCCTTAACTCTAGGAACATTTAAGGACATGAATATAGATTCTATTGAAATAGTAGAGCATGATGATGGAGCAGAGCTTATTGCAGATTATGATGCAAAGGCTAAAAAAATCCCTTCCACAATTCAGTATACATCTACTTGCTATCAAGCTATTGTAGCTGCAAAGCAGGCCTATGCAGTTATACCAGCAGAGTATAAATCTAAAGTCACAGTTCCATATACAAGCGTAACTACAGCTTGGACAGAATATATTACTTTAGGAAAGATAAAAGTAGAAGAACTAATTCATAGGATTGGTACAGTTACAGAAAATAGTGGCTTTGATATAACCTCTGCAAGAGCAGCCTATACACAGCTGATAAAGGAAGATCCAAATGTACAAATAAATAATTATCAGCTTTTGGTAAATGCTGAAAATGCCTTTAAAGCATATGCAGTGACATCTTGTATTCAGCGGATTGATGAGATTTTAACACCAATAACCCTGGCTTCTAAGGAAAGCATTGAGGCTGCAAGGGCAGAATACAATGCCTTGGGCGAAGAAGAAAAGAAAAAAATTACGAATCTTCAGAAGCTTTTAGACGCTGAAGCTGAATTAAATGAGTTGATGATTGTTGAAAATGTAATTCAATTGATTGCAAATGTTGATACAAGCCATGCAGAATCTATGAAAGAAGCTCTTGCTGCCTATGAAGCGTTGACAGAGGAACAGAAGAGTAAAGTTACAAATGCTGATAGAATATCTTACATTAAAGTTACATTGACAATCGTCTTGATTGATTCTATAGGAACTGTTACTCCATCCTCTAAGCCAGCAATAGATGAAGCTGAGGATATGTATAATCGTTTAAATATAGCAGAACAAGAGCAAGTAACCAATTATACGATATTGATTACAGCTAAGGAAAAATTTGAAGAGCTTATGAACTCTAGAATTGAATGTACCTTTGATGGCGCTCCTTCAGAACCTTCAATTTCGGTAGTAGGAAAATATGGTACTACTGGGGCAACCATAGATGGAACCACCTATAATAAAGGGTTAAAGATGGAATCCTCTACCCTTGTAAGCTTTTCTATAGAAATTTCTAGAACCTTGACGCTTCACGTGACTGCTGGAAAAATTGTAGAGGTAGATGGTGTTGCCTATACAGCAGATTCTAATGGTGTTATCACCCTTCAGTTAGCTGCAGGCTCACATACTATAGCTAAGGGAAAGAAAGGAACAACAAGTACGTTGCTATACGCACTATTCCTACAATAAATAGAAAGTGGATATTTTTTTGGAAATATCCCTTTTTTTGTAAAAAAATAAAGCCCTTAAAAAAGCTTTATTCTGATTTTGGTGTTTTTTTGGCTTTAGCTTTAGGCTTAGAAACAGTTTCCTTTGCTTTAAGACTATCGCGTATTTCTTCAAGTAATACTACAACTGGATCCTTTTGTGGTTCTATTGGAGCTTCCTCCTTAACTTCCTCAACTGCTTCCTCCACTATTGCAGCTTCAGCTAAAGCTTGTGCCTCTTCAGCCTCTTTCTTTTTTCTCATTTCCTCTTCAAAGGCTCTACGCTTTGCACTTAAACTTGCAAAGACCTTCAATATAATAAATAAGGTTAATGCAATAAAGAAGAAGTTCAAAATCGCTTCAATAAATGCACTCCAGTCTATATAATTTAGAACCTTGTAGGATAAACCATTTGGTCCTTTAATCGCATCGGCTGTACCTTCTGGAACGGTTACAGAATTTGGTAATATCGTATAGAGTCCAGATGACATGCCTGGAATATGGGATAATGCCCAATTTACTACTGGCATAAGGATATGCTTATTTAATGTAGTTACTATAGTATTGAAGGCACCACCAACAATAACACCAACAGCCATATCTAAAACGTTCCCTCTTGTAATAAATGCTTTAAATTCCTGTACAAACTTTTTCATGTTCTCCTCCTAGATGTTAGGTTAATTATATGAAAAAAAAGTACCTTTGTAAAGATTTCCTAATGGTTTTTCCTACATTTTCCAAGAATTTATTCTATAGTTATCTACTAAAGATCTCCTTTTTATGTTATAATAAATTGATACCGAAAGAAGTAGACTGCTTAAAAGAGATGTAGGTGAAAGAATGAAAAAAATTGATATTCATATGCATTTGATTCGTGTGGTTTGTGGTTTGGGCTCTGAAGGTGAATTAGCTCCCTTAGGAAAAGGAAAAGCCATTTATGCTAGTGGGAAGGAAATTCAATTATTTCCAGAAATTTATGGAGATATGGGAGTGACTCCAGAGACCTTACTTGAGGTACTCCATGAACATGACGTGGAAATGGGAGTTGTTTTACAAGGAAATTATGCAGGATTTCAAAATCTATATGCCTATGAGGCATCACAAAAATATCCTAAAAGGATACTATCTGCAGGAACCTATGATCCGTTTTTTCGAAATAAAGATAAAATTATCCATCATCTATTTGAGGAGCTTCAAATTAAATTAATTAAAATGGAGGTTTCCAATGGCTCAGGTTTGATGGCAAATCATCCTACTATTGATTTAAATGGATCTGTAATGCATGAGGTTTATCAAATGGCAAATCGTCTAGGCTTATTATTTTTCATTGATATTGGAAGACCAGGAAACAATTGTTATCAAATTGATGCATTAGCTAAAGCTATCGCCTGTTATCCCAATTTAAAATTTGTAATCTGTCATCTTACAGCACCTCAGCACAATCAACTGAGCTTATTAAAGGAAAATATAAGCAGATTGAATTTTCCCAATGTTTATTTTGATATTGCAAGTTTGCCAAATAATACTAAGCAGCCATATCCCTTTTATGAGGCACAGGAATATATTAGAGCAGCAATAGATATCTTAGGAAAAAATAAAATTCTTTGGGGAAGTGATTTTCCAAATGCTATGAATTATTGTACCTACAAGGAAGCATATACCTATATAGAAGAAAGTCAGATCTTTTCCTTAGAAGAAAAGGAATGTATTTTTTATAGGAATGCTAAGCAATTATTAGAGGAATATCGAAAATGAATGGAATTTATGTTCACATTCCCTTTTGTAATTCCATATGCTCCTATTGTGATTTTCCTAAACAGATAGCTAAGGAGGAAACCAAGGAGCTATATCTTAAGCATTTGATTTCTGAAATTCAAAGCTTTAAGGATCTTGAGTGGATAGAAAAAACACAAAGTATTTATATTGGTGGTGGAACACCAAATAGTCTATCTATTATGCAGCTTGAACAGCTTTTTTTAGCCTTAGAACCCTATTTAAAGCATGCCAAGGAAAATACGATAGAAATAAATCCAGAGTTATTAACAGATGAACAAATCGCTCTATTTTTGAAATATAATATTCATCGTATCAGTATAGGTGTTCAGACCTTTAAAACAAATCTTATTGAAACGATTTGTCGCAAGCATACCAAGGCGCTTGTAGTCCAATGTGTAAAAAAATTGAAAAAAGCAGGAATTTCTAATATAAATATTGATATGCTATATGGGCTTCCTAAGCAAACGATGAAGGATTTAAAGTATGATGTGAAGCAATTCCTCAAATTAAAGGTTCCTCATATTTCATATTATAGTCTCATATTAGAAGAGAAAACAATTCTATCCTATCAAATGAAACATGCTCAAATTAATCTGCCTGATGATGATTTAGTGGTGGATATGGCAGATTATTTGACTCAAAAGCTAAAAAAGAGACAGTTTATTCATTATGAAATCAGTAATTATGCAAAAAAAGGCTACGAGTCGATTCATAATTTAGGCTACTGGAATTGTGAAGAATATATTGGCTTTGGTGCAGGAGCTTGTGGATATTATCGCGATATACGATATCAAAATCCTGCCTCTTTAAAGCAATATTATAAGGGTATACAAGAAAAAAGTATGATTACTAAAGAAGAAGCAAAAAAAGAATTTATGATGCTTGGATTGAGAAAATTAGAAGGTGTATCTATTTTAGAGTATTATAAAAAGTTTCAATCTTATCCAAATGATGATTTTGATATAGTTTCTTTGCTTGAAAAGGATTTAATTGAGGAGAAAAACAACTTCATTCGTATTAAAGAGAATAGAATTTGGTTAGGTAATCTTGTTTTTGAAGCATTTGTAGGAGGGGAGTAAATGAAAAAAGTTGAAAAAGAAATTAGCTTTTATGAGTTTTCAGATTTTAAATACCACCTACAAATAGATAAGCGATTAAGTAAAAATACGATTCAAGCGTATATGACAGACTTAGAGCTTTATGGAGAATTCATAAAAAAATATCAGCTGGATGTCAAATTTATTACAGATGTGCAAAAAGAGCATATAGAAAAATATATTGCTTCCTTAAAGAGAGCAGATTTTTCAAAGCAATCTATTGCAAGAAAAATAATCGCTATTAAGGAATTTCATAAATTCTTATGTGCAGAAAAGATTTCTGAAGAAGATCCAGCTAAATTTATAGAGCTACCAAAGGCTTCTAAGCCATTACCTGTTGTTTTAAATAAGGAAGAAATAGCGAAAATGCTAGATTCCATTGAAACAAAGACCCCTTTAGGTCTTAGAAATAAGGCAATGATTGAGACACTTTACGCATCTGGTTTAAGAATTAGTGAGCTAGTTGGCTTGAAAACATCAGATGTACATTTGAGAGAAAAATATATTGTAGTTGTTGGTAAAGGGAATAAAGAACGGATGGTTCCCTTAGGAGAAATGGCGATTTTAGCCTTAAGAAATTATATTGAAAAGGGAAGACCACTTTTGGCTAAGAAGCCAGGAAATATATTATTTTATAATTATCAAGGGAATCCGATTTCTAGACAATCCTTATACAAATATATAGTAAAGCTTGCCACTGAAAATGGTATAACAAAGGAAATTTCGCCTCATACCATTCGTCATAGCTTTGCTACACATCTTTTAGAGGGTGGTACAGATTTAAGAATTGTGCAGGAGCTTTTAGGGCATGAGGATATTTCGACCACGCAAATTTATACACATATTGACCGTTTGAGGCTAAAGGAAATGTATGAGCATACCCATCCTTTAGCGTTAAAAAATAAAAAAGAAGGAGAATAATTTATGTACAAACGTGTATTTTTAGTAGTAATGGACTCTGTAGGCTGTGGAACAGCCCCATTAAGCCATTTATATGGAGATGAGGGTGCAAATACCATAGGTCATATTGCAGAGGCTACAAAGGGCATTTATTTGCCAACTTTAGAATCTTTAGGATATGGGAATATAACACCAATTCTTGGTGTAAAGCCCAATCCTAAACCACTTGCCTATTATGGTAGAGCAGACGAGCTATCTACAGGAAAGGATACGATGACTGGTCATTTTGAAATGGTAGGTATTCATACGACACAGCCATTTAAAACCTTTACAGATACTGGCTTTCCAAAGGAGCTAATCGATCAGCTTGAAAAGGAAACAGGCCACAAGGTTATTGGTAATGTAGCAGCAAGTGGTACAGAAATTTTAAAGGAATTGGGAGAAGAGCATATTAAGACAGGAGCAATGATTGTATATACATCTGCGGATAGTGTACTTCAAATTGCATGTCATGAAACCTACTTTGGCTTAGATGAGCTTTATCGCTGCTGTAAGATAGCTAGAGAGCTTTGTATGGATGAGAAATATAAGGTTGGTCGTATCATCGCAAGACCCTTCCTAGGTGAGGATAAGGATACCTTTAAGCGTACACCAAATCGTCACGATTACGCTTTATCACCAGCACATGAAACAACACTAGATGCTTTAAAAAAAGCTAATTACGATGTCATCTCTATTGGTAAAATAAATGATATTTTTAATACTTGTGGTATCACAGAGGCGCATAAAACGGTCTCAAATCACAATGGAATGGAGATTTTAAATGAGGTTGCTCAAAAGGATTTTACTGGCCTTTGTTTCTTAAATTTGGTTGATTTTGATGCTTTATATGGACATAGAAGAGACCCAAAGGGTTATAAAGAATGCCTAGAGGAATTTGATAGAGATTTAAAAAATTTCCTTCCTTTATTACAAGAAGATGATCTATTAATGATAACTGCAGATCATGGGAATGATCCTACCTGGAGTGGTACTGACCATACAAGAGAGTATGTTCCAATTTTGGTTTATAGCCCTCAGATTGGCTTTGGCAATTTAGGAACAAGAACTACATTTGCAGACTTAGGGCAGACGATTGCTGATAACTTTAATGTTGAAAAGCAAGGAATTGGAGTTAGCTTTTTAAAGGACTTAAAGTGATGGAAAATTTCGTTTATTTTACCCCGACAAAAATCTTTTTTGGCAAGAAAGAAGAAACAAAAATAGGGAGTATTTTAGCCTCCTATGGAGGGACTAAAATTCTATTGCATTATGGGAAAAAATCAGTCGTAAAAAGTGGTCTTTTAGCCAGAGTGAAGCAAAGCCTAGATGAGCATCAAATTTCTTATCTTGAGCTAGCTGGAGTTGAGCCTAATCCAAAGATAACCTTAGTAGAAAAGGGAGTTCAATTGGTCAAAGAAAATGGCATTGATTTTATCCTAGCTATTGGTGGAGGGTCAGTCATAGATTCCGCAAAATCGATTGCTGTTGGTGCTTGTGTTGAGCATTCTCCTTGGCTGTTTTCAACACATGAAAAAACACCAGAAAAAGCTATTCCTGTAGGAGTGATTTTAACACTTGCTGCTAGTGGTTCAGACATGTCAGATTCTTGTGTAATTACCAATGATAAAACTCAAGAAAAACGAGGGTTTAACAGTCCATTAAATCGACCTAAATTTGCCATACTAAATCCTGAACTTACCTACTCAGTTTCCCCCTATCAAACAGCTTGTGGAATTGTAGATATCCTTATGCATACCCTGGAACGTTTTATCTCTCAAACTGCATCTGTAGAGCCTACAGATTCCATAGCATTAGCTCTACTAAAAAGTGTTTATCAAGCGGGAAAAATTGTTATGAAGAATCCAAATGATTATGATGCTAGAGCAACATTATTATGGGCAAATAGTCTATCTCATAATGGGTTAACCTCCTGTGGCAGATCCTTTATTATGTCTGTTCATCAACTGGAGCATGAGGTAAGTGGAATGTTTGATTCTGTGGCACATGGAGCAGGACTCGCTGTATTATGGCCTGCTTGGGCAATGTATGCTTATCCATATGCTAAAGAGCGTTTTAAGAGATTGGTATATGAAGTATTAGAAATACCTGCTTCAGATTCTCTAACAAATGACATAGAAAAAGGGATTCAAAAATTAAAAGAATATTTCCAAGAAATTGGGATGCCAACATCTCTTAAAGAATTAAATATTTCAGAAAGTGACATTAAAAAATTAGCTTTAAACGTAACCTATAATCATACTAGAACATTAAAAGATGTTATAGAAATTGATGAAGAAATGGCTCTAAAAATCTTAAAATTAGCTCTATAAATTTATATTAAAGACAGTCCTTATAAGACTGTTTTTTTTATATGAAAAAATAAATTTCAAATCTAAAGTAGTTTTCAAAACCAGATAATATCGTTTGTGAATAAATCAAAATAATTTATATAACTAGATATAAAAAAATTAAATTATACATAAATAATGTCACATTTAAATGTATTATAAAATTGTAAAAATCATAAGAACATGACCTAGCAAACTGAATTATTAATGTTAAATTGGACGTGTTGGGTAAAAATGAAAGCTTTTATTTAGAGAAATTGAGATGGATAATTATCCAGAGTTTTGTTTCTCGATTTGTAATAATTAAGGCTTAAAAAATTGTCTTAAAAAATAAAAAAATTAAGAACGATAAAAAGCATCTGTGTTTTTGACACATAATATCAAAAAGCCCAAAAAAGCAGTAAATATACATTTTATAACTTATTCACATTTGAATAAAATTTCGCAGAATATCAATGTATTTTAGTGGTTAACATAATATATATTATAGGAAGTTATTTGGGATTTTGAAAATGTATTCTTTTGTATTGAAAAATATATTCACCCTAGTATTTGAGGGCTTTTTTTATTGGATTTTGAACTGAATTATTCAATTAATCATATCCATAAATATACTCTTGGGGTAGATTAACAGTTTTGGCTAAATAAATATAAAAATCGACAACTCAATTTATGGATGATTCTCTGTCTTACTGTCTAATAATCGCATAACAAGCCTTTTCCTCCATTTGATATCTTTCTTGTTATCTTCTGCTTCTTCTACTCTATATTTTCCTATAGAAATATTTCGTTTTGCCTTTCATTAGCATTCTTAAACGTGTCCTGCCAAAAATAAAAAGGAAGATTTCTCTTCCTATTATTTATCCTCTTTAAGAAAATCGAACAAGCTCACTTGGCGGTTTTTCGGATCAAAGGTGTCTTCATGTTGATTGATACGAATCCATGTAGCTGAACGTCCTGTTCCGTTAGGACGAATCTTATTTTCTTTTTTTAGATTTTCTAAAGCTCGGTTAATGGTCGAATCTGATAGATAAGGATTTCTTACTCTGATTTCTTCCTTGGTAAAGATTTCACCCATCTTTAGAATTGAGCTTTCAACACTATCAATTTTTCTAATCCCCTTATCAAAGCTATACGCTGATTCTTTACTTTCAATTTCGTTATAGCCATAAAGCATGAGTTGGATAGTTAGTCGATTGAGAATGGCTGTTTGAGCAAAACCAGTTTCCCAATTGAAGCTAGCAGAGATTAATGCGCTTCTAAATTCTTCTAAATGCTCCATATATAGTTCAAAGAAACTTACATATTTGAATACATTAAATCGTTCTCTAAATAGCAAACAATAGTAGATGAGAAGACACATAAAATCATTTTCCTGATTATAGATTTTTATATTTGAAAGATCAACGTAAAGGTTTGTTGCAAGCTGTGTTCCTTCTACTAAACCACTGCTTAAATGCTTCTTATATAGTCTTAAAAGTTCATCAAATTTATTCCTTAAAGATTCCTTCTTTTTTTCTCTTAAAAGGTTAACCTGTACCTCTATAATTCTAGTCGCATATCCAACCTCTTTTACCCCTCCAAAAATACGTTTGGCTAGGGCTAAAAATTCGTTAGGAGTTAGCTCTAAATTGTTCCCTTCTAATTGGATAATTTTGAATACTTCTTTTAAGTTGTGAAGGATGCGCTCATCATTATTTTTTGGTGCACTATTCTTTTGAATGATGAGTCTTGTTCTGTTTTCTGTAATATCTAAATTTAAAACTTTTGCTGCAAAGAATGTATCTCTTTCAATTGTATCTTTTATTATTGTTTGCATGTCAGATTTAAAGATATCCTCATAATAAAAATCCTTTCCCTTGAAGCGATAAAGCTTTGTTAAATCCATCACTAAATCACTAGGGTAGGAGATCCTTTGCATGTTCTCTAAGCAATACATTTCATCACATCCTAAGCCATAATTTTTAACATCTAAATTATAACAAAAAATGACCGGTAAAACAAGTCTTTTAAAAGAAGAAAAGGACACCGAAGTGTCCTTGTTTAGCATTTATCTTTTGTATAGAAAATAGAGTCTCCAATGAATTCTCTTATAATTGAATTACAAGGAATCCATTTGTCTGAAATATCTGTAAAATATTTTAGGAATTTTACTAAGCGATTTGCCTGAATGAAATAGGGACTATCAGAATTTACAGCCTCTAATAAAGGTAGCGCATGTTTTTTAAGCACGCATAGCTCATAGGATAATTCAGAGTTAAATACAAAATCAGCATTGGATTGATGAGGATAAATCCAACGGAATTCACCTCTTCTTACACTTGGCCACATTTCAAGTGTTTGCTCACAGCTAGAGTTCCTTGTTTCAAAATCTCTAACCATTCTTCGAATAAGTCGAATATCGGAAAGTGAGATTGGATTGTGATCATCAATATGTAATTGAGCTTGAGGAGCAATGTATACACGGAATTTTAGTTCGGTAGGAATGGATGGTGTTAGCTCATCGTTTAAAGCATGGATTCCTTCAATCATGATAGGCTGATGCTTTCCTAATAGAACAGGATCGCCAAAGGTGCGAGTTTGAGTAGCAAAATTATATTTTGGTAACTGAACTTCTTCTCCATTGATAAGCTTATAAATCACTTCATCAAAAAGTTTACGGTCAAGTGCATCTATATGCTCAAAATCAGGCTTTCCATATTCATCTACAGGTGCTAGATGTCCTTGATTGTAAAAATCATCGACACTAATCATTAATGGATCAATGCCTAAGCTCTTTAATTGAATCTTTAATCGATTGGTAAATGTTGTTTTTCCACTAGAGGAAGGTCCTGCTACAGCGATTAATCGAATCGTATCGATATCACGTGCAATTCTTTCTCCTAAAGCGGCCAATTGATTGTTATGTCTTGTTTCACAAATATTAATAAATTCTAAGGCTTTTCCTTGCTCAACGATTTCATTCATTTGTGATATATAGCTTGCTGTTGTAATATTTCCCCAACGATTTGCTTCTCTTAAAGCATTTTGGAAAACCTTCTCATCTACAAAGGAAGGAATTAATCCCTTGTTTTCGGCTCTTGGATACTGAATAATAAAGCCAGGTGCGTACAATCTAAAGCGATATTCTTTAATATACCCTGTAGAAGGAAGCATATATCCAAACATATAGTTCTTGTAATCTCCACATTCATATACATGTACTGTGGCTTCCTTACGATAGGTTAAAATTTTAGCTTTATCCTTATAACCGATTTCGTTATAGTATTGATTTGCCTCTTCTTTTGTAATACTAGAACGCTTAATTGGTAAATCTTCAGCAATAATTTTGTCTAATTCTTCTTTGATTTTATCTAAATCTGCTTGTAAAAATGCATGATTTATATTAGAGATACTAGCAAATATTGATCTAGAAACGCTATAATTAAATATAACTCTAGCTTTAGGGAAAACCCTTTGTACTGCCATAATTACCAAATATCTAAGAGTGGATTGATAAATTGTGACTGCTTCTGTATCGGTTAACGATAAAAGCTCAACTTTACAATCTTTGTCAATAATGTATCCTAGTTCACGAATACGATTGTTGACCTTTGCTGCCTGATACTCATACTTGTTTCCTTCGATTAATTCAGAAACACGAATAGGTTCAGTGCGGGTAATGATTTTGCCATCATATTCAATTTTCATTTTATTTTCTCCTTTCATTTTTCAAATAGTTTGAAAAAGTATATTTAAAAACTTTTAAAAGCATATAAAACAATATAACACATTTCATTATCTAGTTTTAATAATTACTTGTGTTTTCAAATTTATTTTTCTGCTATTCGGTTATCAAATTATAGCATATTCTTAATAAAAATTCCATATAAAAGAAAAAGGATTAAAATTTGTACTAAAAATAGTGCTATTATGAGCAATCGAGATGGGGAAATACCCATAGTATAATAGTTCGATTGCTCATATTCCCTTAGCTATAATTATTTTGCATGCTCAAAAAACGTTAAAATTGTGATTTTAAGACGTTTTATGTGTCTATCGGTAATGAATTAGATTTTGGAATTAAAATGCGTTAGAAAGCCTGTTTTGAGCCTTATTTCCAATGCGGCCATTCTAAAACTAATCTTATTTAATTTTAAAGGATTTTGTAAGTTTTTAAAACTGAAATCTCAAAAAATATATAATTTTGAATTCATTTAATATCTTAAACTATATAACGATATATTCGTTTTATAGTTTAAGGATGTTATAATTGTTATAACTGATATTCAATACTAGATATGTTTCGAAATAAAAATCTCTCCGTAGAGAGACTTCTATTTTATAAGATGATCGCAATAAGGTTATTATGGTTAGAATTCATAATTTTGTCTAGGACATTTTTGATTTTATCCTTAGATCTGTCTGGCAAGCCATGAATTTTAGATTTCATAGAATCATTGACTATATCAGCAAGTTTCTTTCCGAAGAATTCTTTATTCCAAAGTGCTTCTTCGTCTCCATCACTATTTAAGCTTTCCATTAGCATTCTGGATTGATCCTCAGAGCCTATGATAGGAGTAAAGGAAGATTCTAGGTCAACAGCTATCATATGGATACATGATGCCTTTGCTGATAGCTTAACGCCATACATACCATTTTTCTTTACGACCTCAGGTGGAAGTAGGTGCATATCCGCAATTCTAGGAACAGAGACGCCATATCCTGTTTGTTTAGCTTCTAAAATAGCTGAGTTAACCTCTTCATAAATTTCATTTGCTTTTTTAGATTGGTAAAGGTAGCTTATAAAATCTTTCCTTGTTTGACTTTTAGTTCCTAAAAGTAAATCCACTATCTCCTTGTATTTAGAGTCATCTAAATCTAGGACAATACTTGCTTTACCTGTTGAAGCTTCTAAAAGCTCTAGACGAACATCTGAGAACTGATTTGTAAATCTAAGCTCTTTGCAGATGTTAGATACATCCTTGACCTTCTTATATTTCATTTCAACCTCTTGTATGGTTGTCATGATATCCTTTTTCAAAGGGATATCTTCACCAATGGCATCAATATAATCTGGTAAAGAAATTTCTAAATCAGATATAGGAAATTCTTCTAATGCCTTTGCAAGTACAGTATTAGCATCCTCTTTTGTCATATTTGGAGCAGATAAGCAAACGACATTTACCTCATATTTTGCTTCTAAATCCTTAGCAAGAGCCTGAGCTTTCGCATCGTTTGGATCCTTTGTATTCAAAACGATAACAAATGGTTTATTCATTTCCTTCATTTTAGGAATAAGCTTTTCTTCAATTTCTTGGTATTCTCCTCTAGTAAATTCACTAAAGGAACCATCAGAAGTTACATAAATTCCTAAATTAGAATGATTGAATATTACCTTCTCTGTACCTATGGATGCAGCCTCCTGGAATGGAATAGCCTCATTATACCATGGTGTTTTAACAAGTCTTGGCTCCTCTTCTGTTCCAAAGCCTTCTGCAGAAGAAATAATTTCTCCTACACAATCTACAAACCTTACATTCATTACTGTGTTATTCACATTTAATTCAATAGAGGTTGAGGGAATAAATTTGGGCTCTACAGTCATAATCTGCTTGCCCTCTGCCGTTTGTGGTAGTTCATCTAAGATTTTATGTTTCATAAATTCGTCTTCGATGTTTGGTAAAATCAATAATTTAAAAAATGAATTGATTAAAGTTGATTTTCCACTTCTACAGGAACCAACAAATCCAACAAATAAATCACTCTTCATTCTATTTGATAAGCTAATCAATGCCTCATCATTCATATATTTTCCTCCTCGTTAGTCATAGGAAGCATATGAGGAACTTTGTTAAATTATTCCTTATCTATAGAAATCTTTAAAAACTGCGTGTATAATTTTTATATAGTTTTAAGATAAGGAGCTTTATAATGAAAAAATATAAAAAAACATTACAAGAAATTAATATGTGGATAGAGGACTATATAGAAGCTAAGGATATTTCTAGATATGCCTTAAAGGAAAATAGTTCGACAATTTATTTAAATTTATGTGATCAACCCATCTATCAGGAATATAGCGGAAACAAAATTTTACATGAACAAATTATTTCTTATATAGAAAAAGTCTATTCATATACTAGAAAAAATTCTCATCTTCGCATAAAGATATTATTTCCTGAAGAAATGAAAGCAGAGGAGCAACAAAATATAAAAAAAATGCTACAGCTACATTATGCAATTGAATTTCAAGAAATTAATAGAAAAATTTTAAGAACGAATGTAAAGGGGACTATTTCTTTATTTTTAGGCGCTCTATTATTTTTTATCTTTGGCATTTTGGAATGGTATAAGGTAAATTTTATTTTTAAAGGCATCATTGAAATTTTTTCATGGGTATTTATTTGGGAGGCATGTGATTCCTTTGCCTTTACGAATTCAGAGAATCGATTAAGGCGTTTGCGATTACTTAATTTATATCGAGCTTGTCAAAATATTCAGGATTTTTGAGAAAAGATTTCTTTTCTCTTTTTTAGTATAATAAAGAAAAAAAGTCATTCCGAAGAATGACTAAATTTTAATATAGTGCGTATGACCTCATGAGTAAATTGGGAGATAATATATAGTGCGAAATCATACGCAAATATAGGATACACTATTTTCAATGAATTGTAAAGCATTTTTTTTATTTTTTTTCAAATTTTTTAATTTTTTTTGAAAAAATGACAAAATTTAAAGATATTTTGTACTTTTTCCGACATTTTCATAACAATTTTCTTTAAAAACTCTTAAAAAATTTTTATAAGCTATTTTAGATATTTCTTCCTCTGTGAAATTTTGTCTTCTCATTTCATCAAAAAGCTTGGACATCAAAGAGGCATTTTTTAATTGAATATTAGAGTCTATTCCATCAAAATCACTTCCAAGAGCCATGACTTCTACTCCTGCAAGCTTCTTAATATGCTGCATATGCTTAAGTAAGCAAGAAATTGTATTTCTTCCTTCCTTCTCATTATCATCTAAAAAGGCTGCACAAAAATTGAGTCCCATTACACCACCATTTTCCTTTAGCTTTAAAATCATATCATCTGTAAGATTTCTTACATGATTACAAATGGCTCTAGCATTTGAATGACTAGCAACTATAGGCTTTGTAGAAAGCTCAATGCAATCATAAAATCCTTTATCAGATAGATGGGAAACATCAATAATCATACCTAAATGATTCATTTGTGCAACCATTTCTTTTCCATACTCTGTGAGTCCTTCCGTTTCATTTGGAGTGTGAAAGTCTGGTTGCTTAGAAAATTTAAAATTGGGATGTCCTACTCCATTTGGAAAATTCCAATTTAAGCAAATCATTCGTACTCCTAGGCGATAATAGGTACGCAAAAGCTCTAAGCTTCCCTCTGTTACACCACCCTCTTCTATTGTAAGGAGACTAGAAATTTTTCCTTGAAGTCTATTTTTTTCTATATCCTCATAGCAAAGAGCAGGTGCTATATATTCTGCATTTATTTCTAGCTCTCTTGTATAATAATCTATCATTTTTAGACAATCTAAAGCAGGTGTATTTGTTTTTTTGAGAAAAATAAACATCGCAAAGCATTGTAATAAACATTTACTAGATTGCAGATGACTTAAATTAATTTGTAAATCTGCATCTAATAAATGCTTTTTTTGTTTTTGTAATTCTGATATGGTATCACAGTGTAGATCAATGTAGGTCATAATCTTCCTCCGTTACTAGGTATTGTTTAATTTCACATATAAACATCGTATGTAAATCTTGATTCATATAGAACTGTTCTTTTATTTCTTTAGGCATGGTTTCTACTGCTAACTCCATTTGATATAGCTTCTTCATTTTAAAGCAATAGCTTGCTTGTCGGATATAGGCTCCATCATAATCAGGATCATAGGTATAGGCTAATCCACAGGCCTCCACCTTATTTAAATTTTTTCCAGAATGTGTGCCTATAAATTCTATGCTTTCCCTATATGTTTCATCCAAAAAGGATAGAGTCACACTATCACTCTGTTCTAAAAACTGATGCGTATATCTTGATTTTCTTACAAAAAGATAAGCAACATCCTTTCCCCAAAGCTCTCCAAAGCCTCCCCAAGAGACAGTTAAGGAGTTAAAGCCATGTCTCTTATCTCCTGCTGTTAAAATCGGAGTTTTTGTTTTTAGTTCCTCAAAAACATTTTCTTTATAGGTTTTATTAGATTTTCGAAGCATGATTTATACCCCCAATGCTAGTATCAATATAAAGGCCAATAGATTATTTATCATATGCATAAACCAGGAAGCATAGATATTTTTATTACATAAATGATAGGTTCCACATAGAAGAAAGCCACTAAAGGCATAAGGAATACTTAATAGTAAATTATTTAGAGGAGTAAAATTACTAGAAATAAAGGTAGTAATCATATGAGGCAAAGCAAATAGGAGAATAGATACTACATAGGAAATTGCGATATGGTATTTTTTTAAATATTCAAATACTGCCTTTCTGTAAATGAGCTCTTCTACAATAGGTGCACAGATGACGACTGCAATAAACATAGGAATTGCTCCTCCATGAACGATTAAATCCTGTATAGAAGATTGATTTAGGGAGGTTTCGTTTATCAGTAATGTGATTAAAAAATCTACTAGATAGGATGCTCCATAGCCTACTACTGCAAATAGAGGGATCATCCATAGAAGCCTTTTATATTCTTTTAAAAAGGCTTTTCCGTCCTCCAGCAAGTAATTTCTCATAAAAAAACCTACAATTGCTAACATAAAAAGATAACTAAGCATATTTCCTAAGGCATTGCTTATGACATATAGCCTTTGATACTCTATATCTATTTTGGTAAAATTCGTCTCTCCAATGAGCTGGATAAGTTCTGTATAGCTTAGATTATAGCCAGCTGCTTTATTATATAGAAAAGCTGCAATAATAATTAGAAATGCGCCTCCAAATATGGTTAAAAAAGCATATCCTATGACAGCAATAAGTTTATTCGGCTCCAGAATAGAATGATTCGTTTTTTCCATTATAAACACCCCTTTTATCAAATTATACACGAAGTAAATAAAAAAAGAAATATAGTAACAAAAAAATCCTTAAACTAGCATTTTAGCTTAAGGATTTTTAGGCTTAACGTTTTGGCTTAAAAATAAAGGCTATTAGTACAGAAATCAAAATCGTAAAGGCGATTCCCGCACTTGTTTTACCATAAATACCTGTAAATATTCCTATATAGCCGATTTCATTTGCCTTTTCTAAACAGGAATGTACTAAGGAATGACCAAAATTTGTAATGGGAAGCATGGCACCTGCTCCAGCTACATCAATTAAACGATCGTAAAATCCATTGATATCAAGTAGCGTACCCAAACAAACAAATAGAACGGTCATATGACCTACTGTGAGCTTGAAAAAATCTTTTAGGATTTCTGCAAGTCCACAAATGGCGCCTCCAATTAAAAATGCATAAAGGTAAATCATTTCCTCACCTCCAGCGTAATTGCATGAGCGATACAGGGTAAGCTATTCTTTTGATTGATCATAGTAGGATTCATTAATGCGCCTGTTGCACACAATAGAACCTTATTGTAATAGCCTGCAAGCATTTTTTTGCGAATGTAGGATAATAATACTGCAGCTGCAGTACCAGGACCACTGCCTCCCGCTAAAACATCTTGCTGATTTATGTCATACAGTAATAAACCACAGTCGTTATAGTTTCTTACAGGTCCATATTCCTTCGTTAAAGCCTCTGTAACGAGCTTTGCTCCAAAACTGGATAAATCTCCCGTCAGGATCAAATCATAGTCCTCAGGCGTTGTTTTCGTGTTTTTAAAATGAGCAAATAGTGTTTCTAAGGCGGCTGGAGCCATAGCTCTACCAAAATCCAAGGCATCTGTAAACCCTATATCAATTACTTTTCCTAAGGTAAATTGACTTACCCTCAAATCTCCTTTAGTTTTAGATAAAAGAGCGGCAGCACCTACGGTTGAGGTAAAGGTTTGGGTATTTTCCTTATTGCCACCATATTCTACAGGATTACGGAATTGGCGTTCTGCTGCTTGATTATGGCTAGAAGTAAATACTAAAGCATTATGAATCGCTTCATTTTTTAAGACTAATGCTGCCATACCTAAGCCTAAGCAAATGGTTGAGCAAGCTCCATAGATACCAGCAAATGGAATAGGCAATCTTCTTAGAGTATAGCTTGAAGTTGTCAACTGATTAGAAAGCTCTCCTCCAATAGCAATATCAACGTCCGCTGCTGTAATATTTTTCTTTTCCAAAAGCATATCAATTGCTTTAAATAGGATGTCTATCTCACTATTTTCAAAGCAACAATCCTTACAATCATCTATAGAATCGAAATAATTTTTAAGTGGACCCTTTCCCTCTAGACAGCCAGCAACTACGCAGGCATCCTCTAAAAAAATATCTTTAAATTCGTAGGTCATAGGAGCACCTCAATTACATATCTAATGCTTGCTACAAGTAGAGCTGATACTGTACCAAGTACAATGACACTTCCTGCAAGCTTGAGTGTATTAGATCCAATTCCAAGTACAATTCCCTCTTTATGATATTCCATTGCAGAAGACACTGATGCATTTGCAAACCCAGTAATTGGGATAGCTAAGCCGCATTTACCAATTTGTCCTAGCTTATCATAAATACCAAAGGCTGTAAGAATTCCTGATAAAAATACCATAGTTAAGGTCATATATAAGGCTGAATCCGTTGGATTAATGTGGAGAAGCTTATGATATAAATCAAAAACTAATTGACCTATTATGGCAAGTCCTCCCCCAAAAGTAAAAGCTGAAATAAAATTTTTCAGCATAACATTATAATCTTTTTTTACTGCAACAAGCTCTTGATAATATTTTCTTGTTTTTTCCAATTTACATCACCAGTATTAGTATGATATAAATCTATCCTCTTTATTACCAATTTTTTGAAAAATGAAGCTTAGTGCCCTCTCCTACCTTACTTTCAACCTCAAAGGTATCACAAAACATTTCCATAATGGTGAACCCTAGACCACTTCGTTCCTCTTCTTTTTTTGTTGAATAAAGTGGCTCTCTTGCTAAAGCGATATCCTCTATTCCCTTCCCATAATCGATGATATCACATGCCACCTTAACGTCGTCTACAAACACATTCATTTCTACATATTGATCCTCTTTGTTATCATAACCATGTACGATACAATTGGTGATGGCCTCACTTATCACAGTTTTTAATTCATTTAAGAAGGTAATCGTAGGATTACTATCTATGATAAAGGCACTTACAGCATTTCTTATGATTGCAATATTTCCTCGTTTTGAAATAAAACGCATGCGAATTTCGTTATACATAATTTTCTCCCCCTTACACTTCAACTAAGGAAGATAAAACAGCTTCCTCAGTATCTCTTATTTTACATATTTTTGATAAACCAGATATATAAATAATTCGGTCTATTCTACTATTCACATTACTAATGGTTATATCTCCATTTCTTTTTTTTAATTGATGATATCTTCCTATAATAAATCCTATTCCTGATGAATCTAGAAAGCTTAGATCCTTTAAATTTAGAACCAAATGATTAATTTTATAGCTTTCTATATAATTAGAAATGCGAGTTCTCAAATCACTTACACTCACATCATCCAGTTCTCCTTTTAACCGTAAAATCAAGATATCCTTTTTAACATATACTCCCACTGACAAACCCATTTTTGATCACCTACGCCCTATTATAAAGGAACTTTATAAAATAATATATACCTTCGACAAAACTAGATAAATAAAGCGTATGACAAAATAAAACATAATCTATTTAAAAGAATTCTTTTCTTATAAAAAATG